>Ga0224507_10000001_pt1 | contig 351943 bp, 394 predicted proteins | sample SF_Jan12_sed_USG_3_FD_170159 | JGI IMG/M metagenome (GOLD analysis project Ga0224507, IMG submission 170159) | Sediment microbial communities from San Francisco Bay, California, United States - SF_Jan12_sed_USGS_13 | ecosystem: Environmental > Aquatic > Marine > Sediment | place: USA... | reverse complement strand
CCTTCGGGCCCACTACCATCTACAGTCCTAAAATAGGATCCACTTGTAGTAATAATATTATTATGCAAATGGAGATACCTTTTGAGAAGATAAACATACGTAACGAACCATATCAATTATTTTTAGATTCAATTAGAAGTCAAGTGACTGCAAGAAAATACAAAAACGCGCTGTATACATTTCTCAAACTCATCATTCCAAATCAATTATACATTAATTCTTTGGGAAAAACTCCTACAAGTAGAACTCCGCAAATCTTAAAGTATTATTGTATAACCATGATCCTAATTTTGGAATAATCAATTCACTAAAAATTAATGACATTACAATTAGTTTTGGTGATTTACCTGAATGTTTTAAAATTATATCTCATGATACATGTGTCATTCCAGTTCCACAAGAGTATCTTACTGGTAAATTAGTAATTTCTGGTGAAAACATTTAGGATGGAACTACAAAAACCACATTACCTGAAATAGATGATCATACAATTAATCCACCAAATAGTAAAGCTGAAAATTTGTTATCTGAAGGTCTATTCATAGAATAGATTAGTGTTGTTGGGATTGTCTTTAATTATTTTAATTGAATATGTAGTGTATAGAAAGTACAGAGAGAACTAGTGAATTAATTATTTGTAAATTTCTTGTTCCAATCTCTTGCCCATTTAATCATCAAGTAAATTGAGAATATAGTCAATGTCACTGATGATGTAATGCCAATAACATTGTATGGTATGGTGTCAGACTTTGTCACTTGTGGTTTAATTGGAGTCATGTAAGGAGGTGTAGGCATGACTGTATCTGAACTCATCTGCCCACCAAAAGGATCAATCAATGTCATTTCATAATATCCAATTAATGACAGTCTTAAAACAATCAAAACTGAAGGAATAATGACATACAAAACATATCTTTGGAGTTTTTTTGATCCTGTAAAATACCCAAATATTAATGGGAGATATTATTGCAAAGACTACCTGCCAAGGATGCTGACCTACCTTTTGCAGGCACAAAACAAGACTAAATTTGTTTCATTTATTTCATTTTAAATAGTTTGTATAAAATAGCAATTTTATGCCAAGAGTAACTCATTTTGAGATTGCAACAAATGATCCTGCAAAAACACAGAAATTTTACAGTAATGTGTTTGGATGAAAATTTGACAAATGGGGTGGACCGATGGAATACTGGATGACAAAGACTGGAGATGACAAGCAGCCTGGAATTAATGGTGGATTGATGAAAAAGATGCCTGGTCAGGCATATGGCATCATAAACTATATGGAAGTGTCATCAGTTGATGAGTTCTCAAATAAAATAAAATCCGAAGGCGGAAAGATAATTATGCCAAAAGAGAAAATCCCACAAGTAGGTTATTTGGCAATATGCTCAGATATTGAAGAAAATATGTTTGGCATAATCCATCTAGATGACAATACAAAGTAAAAGAAAATAAAAAAATCTGAAATATTAAAAACATCATGTAGCACTGAAAACAAAATCACAATATCCGTAAAAAAGATCGATGATAGAAAATTGTAATTTTGGATCTTAAGACCAAAAACTAGCGCTAGTAATTTTGGTGACAGATCCTGTGAAGACTAGTGCAACATTATTTTAAAATAATTGTATTTAGATAATGCTGACAATTTATCACTATAAAACAAAATCTAATTCTATAAATCAATAATCTTCCTTTTTGTAAAGTCAGTTTCCCATGCACCAACTTCCATCAGAACTACTCTATCGTCTTGCATTTCAACTACTTGATATTTTTTTCTTTTTTGCATTTTGTAATGATTACATAATTAGTATAAAAGGTTGATGAATCAATTACTGGTACAAATTAGCAGTGAGATCTAAATAATGTGATTATAAATTAACAATGGAATTCATACGGGAAGAGTCATTATCTAACCGTTTAACCGACCAACCGACAGACAGACCATGACATATGGGATTGGACAAACTTTGGCCCAATTCCTATGCTATTATTATTGTAACATGTTCAAACATTTGCGGTATGGTTTCTTATATCACAATAACCTAATCGTTTTGTTATAGTTTAGTTTCTTATATCACAATAACCTACGTTTCGATATCGTTTTGATTTTAATACAATTACATTGATTATTTTTCTGAACAAATCATTTCTGAATTTTTTATACAAAATTTGTAATTACACTAACATGACTCAATCCAACAACTCACAATCTTGGGAAGAAGTACAACAGGTGTCTGCAATTTAAAGACAACATGCGGAATCTTGGAAAGAATCTATCTATTGGTAACTTGTGCACTTACAAAATCTGTGATCCTACAAGTGTAATTAATTATTCTCCAGAATGATATCAATATTTTACGCAAGGTAAAGATCACAATTCCAGTCTGTATTATATCATAAAGTTAGATTTTGTAAATCTGTTAAGTTCTGATGAGAATCAAATGAATGGAAATATGTGGGTCGTACAGGCGTCAATAAGTAACATTTAAGACCATTTCATAAGATATTAGGTATTTCATGTAAATTCAGATAATTTTGATATAAAATCAGGTCTACATACATCCTGACACCGTAAAATACGGTGTCTATTCAGAATACACTATTTTCGATTTTCAAGCACTCAGATGAGCCTCAATTATTGAAGCTAAATTCAGAATGAGGTCAAGTTACTGAATCACTACAATTTGGGTCATATCCTTCGATGAAATTATTAGAAAATAATCTAGAATATGCTGTCATACAAAACAGACATCTAATTGTAAATCTTAAGTCCAATCTGATACTTAGAAATCTCTATGATAAATTTAGCACTAAATTATCTGTCCTTATTCAACTATCTATTGAAACATCTTTTGTATTGTTGATGCCGTTTCTGTTTGAAAGAATTAATTATATGATTGGATATTTCCGCCAGTTCGGTTATTGCAGGGATCATTTCTGTTTTACATTTTGCTGCGTATCATTATAACAAGAAACCAATTAAAATTATACAAAAATACAAAGAAAAAATTGATTTGTTACTACACTCTTGGCATTATAGATAGTCTTGACTTTGCAGACATTGCAATTATAGATATGATTGCAACAGCTAGAATCATCATTGCAATGGCTCCAAACTCTGGAACAACATTTGAGAATATCACGTTTTCACCTATTGGTCCTGCTTTCTCATCTATGCCAAAACCCTGAAAGACAATTGTAATATCTACTGGATCAGAAGAATCTAATGGTGTTGTACTGTGCTTGCCTTTGCCATCCTGGTGATATGTGCCAATATTTTCTAATACTGTATTGCCATTCTGTGTCACCTTAATATCATAATTAACATGATCTGCACCTTCAAACTCAATACCAATCTCCATCTTTTCACCTACTGTTGGTGTTGTAGTCCAAGCTAAAATCTTTGTACCATCAGAGAGCATTCCTGTTACTGTGGATTCTCCCATCATTGCTTCTCCTTGATTTACTGTAGGTTCTACTATGGGTTCTCCTTGATTTACTGTTGCTCCTGCTGCTACCACTGTTACAACTCCATCCATCCATGGATGAACCATGCAAAAGTAGTTGAATTTTCCTTCTTTCTCAAATGTATGAGAAAATGTTGTTCTAGTCATAAACAAACTGGAATCAAATTCACCAGAAGGCCCACCAGCTGCACTACCTGCAGTCACTGTATGTGGTTCATTGTCATTATTTGACCAGGTTACTGTCTCGCCAACTGCTACTTTTACTTCGTAAGGAATGTAACATGTGTTTATAACCTCACATCCTCTAAGTGAAGATCCTAGAGGTACGCTTACCATGGTTTCTGCAGAAGCAAATGGGACTGCCATAATTAAGCTTGCAATAGTCACTGTAAGTATTATTGAAAAGAATGTCATTGTTTTCGTTATTTTCACTGATAAACTGACTTGATGAAAAGATAATAAAGTTTTTGAACAACAAGTATCGGTGTAGTCTTCATTATCCGTAGTTGAAAAATCTCTCTCTTCTATTGATTATTCTAAAATCATGAAAATCCAGATCATCTTCTTATGTGACATTGCAGAATTTAAGAAAATGCCAATATCACCAAACAAATTTACGGAATCTTCTCCATAGATGTTAAATTCCATTGTGCAGTAAACGTTACAGAGTGAGCAATGCCAGTATTGTGATATTGGCCAAACATTGTTTGGTCTCACTCTGATACTTTTCTGATGAAATAGCCTGTTCAACGATTCATTTCTTTCAAACAAACGTTCAGGATTGATTCCGTCTATATTAAATTCTATTATTGATATCATGCGTCAAGGTGTGAGTATTGTCAATTCTTGCAGAAATTGATCAAGGTATGGCAATCTTTGGCTCTAATCCCTGAAGCTTTCATGACACTGATGGAGAAGAGTTTTTCATTACTTCATTAACCTTTTTTTCTTCTAAAGACATAATCTTTTCAAATTCTTTTCGTAATTCATCATATTTACTCTCTTTCTCTTTCATCTTTGAAAACCTAATCAATCTTATTTCTTCTACAATGGCATTAATTTTGTCGTTAGTTTCAAATATTATTTCATCAATTTTCTTTGATGATTCTTGATCCATAACAAAGTATGCACGTCATCATAAATAATTATTCCGAGATTTCATTGTTCATTAATTTCGGAAATTAATTTCTGAATCATAATTACACTAAGAGTAGAAAAATAATACGTAGTAATTTTCCAAATCCAAGATGGTAATCATTTGTTTTTTAAATTGTTCTGAAATTGTTATTTACCAAAAGAGACATCATAATTATTGATGGATGGAGAATTGCACAGAAAAATAAACGAGGCAAAGTCACTTCATAAAAAATATGTGCAGATGATGGGTGAGCACATGGTTAAGGAAAACGTGACAGATGAGGATTTTAATCGAAGAATCATGAAGGTGTACCATTGTATGATAAGTGCATATGATGAGATTAACCAAGAAATTGGGCTATCCTACAACAAATGATGTATATCTTTTTCACAGGAATATGTTTTCAAAGAAGGTAAATGTCAAAATTTAGGCAATTTACAGATTCTAAAAAATTTCATAATTTCTTAGAGACAGAATCAACAATAAACATGACTGTATCAAAACAAAAAACTTGTTTGATTTAATGTTACAAAATCTGACAAGTTTTCATTATTGTATTGCTCTACTTTATTGAGGATATAACCAATACTAGTTTTAGATTAAACATATACGATACAAGATCAATTTCATGTGTAGGCTGTGGAAAAGCAATTGGTGAAGTTGATTATGATGCAGAGATCATTCGTCCAAAGTGCGGTCAGTGCTCAAATCCTACTCCTGATATCAAAGATAAAATGCCTTACCTGATCTCTCGCTAGATCTTGACTTTGTTTATAGTCAACAAAAAATTTACAATCTATGACGACTTACTACATACTATTGGATTATTCTAAATTATGTTCTTTGATTTTAGGTATAGAGCCACAAATTAGAGGAGTTTTTGTTTATCATCATAATGGTGAATTATTGGCCGGAGGAATGCGCAATGGCATTAAAGCATATCTTCCTCTTGAAGAAATAACAAAGTCCATCCACAATACCATTTCACGCTGGAAAACCCGAGCATCGCTTTATCCTTTCTTTGGTCCTGGGAAATATTCTATTACAGAATATAAAAAAGTCAAAAGGATTACTTTTCCATTAAATACTCACTACATACTTGTAGTGAGTGTAGAAGTTGAAGTAGATCATGATAAAATAATTGCCAAGATACTTCAATTAATAAATTAAAGAAATTATCAAATTGATTTATTTTTTGTAAAAAAAGTAAACGAATATTCATTTTTGCTACAATATAATTTTTATTTCATGTTGTTACATCTAACGACGGTAGTAGTCAACTGAACGAAAACGTTGGTACGGGGAAAAATGATCAATGGACAAGGTCAGTGGATCTTGTGTTGGGTTTTCAGATGATTACTCATAATTTTTGTATTGTTAGTATAACTGTGGCTCAAAAATATATCACAGACAAAGAAGGATATTCCTCATGTGACCAAAGTGCAATAATAATTGAAATAACAGTAATTGATCTTTTGATGTAAACAATTCTAATTCATGTCTAACATGCAAGTTACAATAACACTAAGACTGTCAATACTACTGGTTCTTTAGAAATTGTCATGCATCCACAAACAAATGTTTTAGAGTTTGTATTTGTTTCATCCAAATCCATGTTACTAATTAACTAAATAAATATTTAAGAAAATTATAAAAGTCTTTATGGATATAAAGTATTTCTATAATCCATGTTATATTCATCTAATTGTAATAATAATTGATGACTTTATTGCTAATGACTGATCCAATATTGGAAAAAATTCAGAAGCATTTTGAAAGTTTGGGATTAAAATCATCAATAGTTGATGAGAAACTAGATTTTGAGCTAGACTACAAAGACGTGCATTTCATGGATGGAAAAAATGGAATAGGTACTGCAGGAACATTGAAACTAGAGAATTTCCCTATCGATTATCTACATATCATCAAGAAGCAAGAATATGCAAAATGTGATTTTGCTGTAGGCGGCCATGTCGGAATGGGGGTTCACATTCATTCTTGGTATAAGATGCGATTCTTTCTTTCATTTCCAGAATCAATAAAATTAGGACCATTTGATATGGGAACGCTTACAACAATTAAAAAAGGATTATTGCATTCAGAAGTTGAAAGTTTTGCCTGGAATGGTTATCAGAAACTAACTACCCTGCCGCCGGGATTGGTGCGAGATAATGTATCTGATGCATTGCATTCAGATCAAAAATTGAAACAGTTAATGATGAAATGTTTACTAAAAGAAAGAACAATTATTGTCTCAAGATATTCTCCAACAATACCTGAGGAAGTTACAGCAAAATCCACAAACTCAAAAATCAAAATAGAGTCAACATGGAAACTCCAAAAGGACATGCTCATAGATCAAAATACTTTGAACATGTATGAAATACTTGCAAGAATTGTTAAATCTACAGTAAACACTCTAAAGTATCATTTAAAATAATGTCGCATGACATTGGATAAAATTTGATACATAATCAATTTAACAATGAGATAAATGCCAAGATAAAATCTAGTTTGAATTCATTTCTGTAATGCCAGTTATTACATAATACACATCAAAAGTTTTATTGTATATTATCAACTTGCTATATTCATAAGAATTAATTCTATTTGACTAGTAGTTTTTTTAGCATAAAAGTAAAATAATCAAAATTCATTTTTTGTGAAATTTTAATTTCATAGTAAATTAATAATCTAAAGGATGCCAATGAACTTGCATTAACTCACATTCGCAATTTACTCTTCTGCCGCATTTAGGACAATTACAATCACAAAGTAACAATGATGATCCACATCCAATGCACTTTGTATATTCAGCATAATCTTCTTTCATCTTTCTTCAAGTGTAATTAGATCTAACTAGAAATTAAAGAGATTAATTGTTTTTATTAAAATTTGTTTGAATTTTCATGTATTTATCTTAAATTTGTAACTATTTCTATTGAATTCACTAAAATATGATTTTCTCTTAGATGTGTTGTAGTAATAATGATTAAAGAGGTTTTGGTGATACTGTGAAAAAGGCATTTGTGTTGATTAGTTGTGATCTAGGAAAGGAAGAAGACACTCTCATTGCATTAAGAACCATGAATCAGGTAAAAGAAACTCATGGAACTTGTGGGGCTTACAATATTGTAGCAGAAGTAAACTCATATGATACTGAATCATTACGTGAAACCATAACTTGGAAGATTCGTACGTTGCCATCAATTAGATCTACTCTTAGCCTCATGGCAACAGAGGGATAAAACTAGGAGAACACTATGTCAAAAGCATTTGTTCTGATAAACTGTGAATTAGGTTCTGAAAAACAAGTAATATCTGATCTAAAAATAGTTGATTGTGTAAAAAAAGTTAACGGGGTATTTGGTACTTATGATATTTTAGCAGACTTGGAATGCGACAGACTTGAAGAGCTAAGACAGACAATTATTTCAAAGATTAGAAGAATTGATAACATACGTTCAACTACAACCTTGATTGGGATAAAGGGACAATGTTAGGTGAGACATCATAGTAAAACTAAGATGTAGTGATTACGGATTTGAGTGTGATTTTGAAGTAGATGGTGATGAAGACCAAGTCGTAGCACAATTTATGCAACATAACAATGAAGAACACGGGATAGACTATAGAAAAGAAGTCGTGAAACAATTCATATTGAGAAAATACCACACCTAGTTATTTTAATATCTGCATTAGCACAAATCTCAACATATGTGGCCGCAGATACAATCTCTGATATACTCTCAAGAAAATGATTCTATGCTGTTTGAACGGTATGTTTCATGTTCTTTGTCTAGACTCCTTTCTTTGCTTCGCAGTTTTCCTTCTAACTAAAATATTATAAAATATAACAAAGCAACAGACTTGAAATCTTGAAAAAGTTAATTAAATTAGGGGTTTCGTATGCTAGAGTAAACGGGAATATCCAAAAGACATTTGATTGGCATCATATTATCAGACATGAAAGTAGAGATTTAAAATTACATGGATGTAAAATCTAGAGTCGTTAACATGAGTTTTGAAAATTATTGCTCATGCTATTACAACATATAATTGGAAATTAATTGTCTTGAATGCAAGCAAGTTTCAATGGAATCCGGTAAATGGGGTTAACACATCATGTCCTTATTGACTATTGACAAGTTTGCTTCATATGATCTGTTTTCTTCCAGATTGATGCAAAATTCTGAATTTATTGTAACATGTCTTCATATATTATGATCATCATTTTTTGCTCGAGATGTTTTATAAGATCTAATACTATTTGTTGCTGTTTTTGCTCCAACAGATTTACCTTTACTTGAGATGATACATCGTTAAAAACAGTATTGTTACCAACTTGTGCCTTAATCATATCCTTATTTTCTTCAAAGAAAATCTTTACTTCTTCGTCACTTACCTGAATCTCTGTTTTTGAGATCTCATCAATCAGCACTTCATTTATGATAAATTCCTCTCTAAATCCATTCAGAGCCTGCTCATATGTAGTTCCTGCTTCCACTAGTTTCTCTTCAAATTGTTCCTTGGATAATCCGGCTTGGGTGTATGTGGCAATCAATTTCTCTTCTGCATCTATAATAGTTATTACAACATCACGGTTTTGTGCCTCTTCAAGAAGCAAAATTTTTGTAATAATCATATCCAATGCAGATGCACTGTTAAGTCTTTGTCCTTGAGAGAATCCTACCTTGATGACGTCATTTACTTCATCCAATCTTATCTCTTGACCATTTACCTCTGCTACAACTGGATTGTCCTCAATCTGTGATTCTAATTTTGAAATTTCAGGATTAAAATCAAACTGCATGTTTTTATCTGAATCTAAATCTGCAATGTATGATCCTACAAAAAAAGATGATACTGAAGATATTATAACTAGTCCCACAAGTAATGTAACAAATGTTACTTTTTTCATTACCACGTTATTGACATTGTTAATTGAATTCTCATTTTCCACTGATAATCACTATCCTATGATTTTTAATTAGCGTATTTATTAACTATGATTTGTAATTGTAAAGTATTCTCGATTAATGTCTGAAAACGATAAATTATTCAATTGAATTTTATGTACTTAAAATTACTATAAAAGCAGAAAAGATGAAAATCATCATTAGTGTGGTAATTGGAATTATTTTAGTCAGTACCATTGGAATATTATTTTTACAAAATGATTTAGATGAAAGCAATGAAATGATATTTTTTACATTACAAGGGGATGATACCGTCTCTTCTTTCCCAATCAATTACAACTGGATTGCAGGAGAACAAATGACTTATGTATCCACAGTAAAGAGCGGACTTTTGGTGATTGCAACAAGTAGTGCAAGTGATACTGCTTTTGCATTTAATGGTCAAACAGGAGAAGAAATAGCCAAGTTTCATGTAGGGAAAACACCAAAGGGAGTAAAAATTCGTCCTGATGCAAATTTTGCATTTGTGGCAAATGAGGCCTCAAATTCACTTACTGTAATTGATCTTGTATTGGGAAAGATCCATACGGAAATTTCAGTTGGCAAAAACCCACACAATATAATTTTTCATCCCACAAAAGATCTGGCTTTTGTCACACTTCAAGGTGAAGACAAGGTGGCAATTATAGATACAAAGAGATTCGAAATGATTTCCTCAATTCCGTTAGAAGGACTACCACATAATTTGGACGTATCTCCAGACGGAAAACTTCTCTATGTCACAAGTATTGCAAAAAATGACGTTGTAGTAATCAACTTGGAAAGCCAACAAATCATAGCAAGAATTCCAGTCAGTAATGGTCATCATGGAATAGATGTTTCCCCTGATGGAAATAGAGTCTATGTTTCTGGAATTGGAGGTGATGTGATAAGTGTTATTGATGCAGAGTTACAGGAAATGATTGTTCAAATAAAAGTAGGAAAAGGTCCTCACGGAATAAGGACAAATTTGGATGGCAATATTCTATATGTTGGAGTAACACAAACAAATGAAATTGTAGTGATAGATACTATGAAACTTGAAATTATCAACTCTATAAAAACTGGAAACACACCGTTTTGGATTGCAACACCGGAAAATCCTTGAGTTTAGTACACTGTATATCTCCAAAAAAATCAATTTGTGGGGTTATGAAAGACAATCCCTTGAAAATAATTCAAAAACTAGAATCTGTCATGCCTCTGATCTTTTAAAACTACTCTGATCTCTACTCCAGATATCTACCTTCAATACAAGATGTTTTTGGAACATGTAGTTTAACTGAAAAACAATATTTTGATAAAATTGAGGTTGCCCATTGTTTTCAATTAGTTTTAAAATGAGCCAATTTAAAATCAACTGGCCGCAATGAAGAATCAGAGTTATATCTGAAATGGTGATTGGAAGGCATTTGTCTGAGCTGCCAATTACTCATTTGTTTATCTGCTTCTTCACTTTTTCTAAAACAGTTTGATCTATGAGATTTTGCTCATACAGTGATTCTGTAATTTCTAAGATTTTTAAAATTGAATGAATCTTTATTCCTAATTCTGCGAATGCATCTCCAGCTCCTTCCATCCTATCTACTATTACATATACATCCTTAATGAAAATATTAGATTCTTTTAGAGATTTTATTGCATTAACCACTGAACCACCAGTAGTTGCAACATCGTCTATCATTAGCACTTTCATCCCGTCATGAATTTTACCTTCTATTGATTTTGATGTACCATAGTCTTTTGGTTTACTTCTTACATAGATTAGTGGCTTGACAGTTTCCATCGCTAATGCTGATGCAATTATCAAACCTCCTGTAGGGACTGAAACAATTGAATCGAATTTATCTAATCCAATGTTTTGGGCAATGTCGTTTTTAAGATGTATTACCATCTTTCTAAATTCATGAGGGTAGCTCGGAACCAATCTTAAATCTACATAGTATGAACTCTTTTTTCCACTTGCAAGTGTAAAATCTCCAAATTTTATAATGCCCTTTTGGTGCAAAAAGGTTCCAAACTCATTCACAAACTCCATACTCAAATTCACTACACTGGATTTATTTTGGTTTGTATTGTGAATTAATTATGCCTGAAATCTGGTTAAATTATGGTATTACAGACGTAGTTTTGGATATAAAGGCAGAAAATTTAGAGCAAAAAATTGATTCTGAAGGTAAAGTTCTAGATGATTCAGCGATCAATGAAAAACTAAATGCGCTTGATCTATCCAAGCCCATCGAACTTGTAGTTTTACATAATTCTAAATCTATTCAAAAAATAATATCTTCTCTTTTTACTATTTGTGAGCAAAAATCAAAACCATTTCCAAAAATCTTCGCCGAGAAAAAAATCCTAAATTTGGTCAAAGCAGGATTGCCTGAAGGAAGTTCAATCAATGAATTTGCTGATGTTGGAATTTCAAATTCAAATCTCATATTTCTGGGTGAAATGGAGTTTGATGGGTTATTTGGATATGAAACTATATCTACGCGTCTTATCAAAAAATTTGGTTTAGACTCTATGTTATCAGCATATGCTAAAAGACAAGGAAATCTTCCTACACCTGGTCAATACCCTGAAAGTCTAACTGAAGCAAAAAAATTCACTGATAACTTTGAAATTCAAGGAATAGAAATAATCGCAAACTCTGAAGGAATAATGGATTTCTCTATAGGTCATCCCTCTAAAACTATTTCATCTACAAAAATTTTAGAATCTAATTCTATCAAAGATATAGGTCAGCACAAAACGATGATACTTAGTACCGGTAAAGATGCCAGTAATGATAATCTTGGAAATTCACTATCTTCACTTTGGAATTGTTCTAATGCAATTAAAAAAGATGGCCTTGCAATATTGGTTGCTGAATGTAAAGGTGGATTGGGTTCTGATGCGCTTCAACAATACATTGAAGATAGATTAACTTTGGAACAACTATACAATCCTACTAAATATGTTGATGGAATGGAAGATTTACTATTTCTTTCAGAAATTCAAAAGAACTTCCAGATTGGATTAGTTTCAATTATCCCTGAATTTTATGTAAAGAAACTTAATTTGATTTCTTTACCCGGAATTAAATATTCGATGGATTATATTTTAAAAACACAAGGTGGAAAACAAAAAGTTATAGTGGTTTCAGACGGTGCCCGGATTTTGTTAAGGTAAAAGACCAGGTAAAAAGTCTGATGGTAACGGGGCACACAAAATTGCTAATCCTATGATTCCAATATATGCTATTTTTCTATTTCTTGTAAGTGGTGATACATCATCTAATGGTGTTGCACCGGGATTTCTTGAACTCAGGATCAAAATTAAAAACGCCATTAACCAATAATTTAACAAAACAAGAATCGCCATACTTCCAAAAGTTGCATATCTGTGAAGCTTTACTCCAAGAAGTGTTCTTGCCATATGTCCACCATCTAATTGCCAAGCTGGAAGTAAATTCAAAAATGTAATTAAAAATCCAATCCATGCTGCAAACATTACCGGAGTCATAATCACCTCGTTTCCTGTTCCACCTTTCCCAAACAGGGCTAAACTGGCAGACATTAACAATGGTTCTCCCTGCTCCCATTCTATCAGTCTTGAATCTGCAAATAATCCTGCTGCAATATCTTGATCTAAAACTGGTGCTGTATATGCTCCGTAAATCGAAACTATTATTGCAATTGCTAATCCAGCAATAGGTCCTGCAATGGCAACATCAAATAAAATTTCTCGATTAATGGTTAATCCTTTTGATTGAATAAATGCACCAAATGTTGGGATTCCTATTACTGGCAATCCTGGAATAAAGTATGGCCAAGTTGTTTTTAATCCATGTAATTTGGCAGCAACAATGTGGCCAAGTTCATGAATTCCTAAAATTCCTAATAATGATAACGTGTAGACTCCTGCCATTTCTAAAGGATCCCCGATCTGAACTATTGAATTTGTTCCAGATGTTCTATAGTATCCATCAATCATTACAAATGAGACTACAACTGCAAACAAAATTCTGGGAGTCCACGCTGTGCTCATCCATTTTCTTTGCACTTTTGGAGAAAATTTCTGAATAATTACGTGTTTGATGCCATCATTACCTTCTTCTAATTTACATGCGTAACTCATATTTTCTAACTTTCTTGCCAAATCTTCAAATTTTGACTTAAATTCTAAATTTTCTATTTTAAACTCTAGTGAAAATTCTGTTTTATTAATATCACTTACTTCAAAAATGGAATTTACTAATGAAATAACTTCTTCCTGCGTATACTCTACCATTGTTTTGGATTATCGTCTTTCCATTAAATGGTCTTTTGGTTTAAAATTAAATATTAATAATTCTATAGAAAATCATGCAAGTTATTCTCAGACAATTAGGTGACTGTAGTATTAGTAGAGCAGGACCAAGCGATCTGATTTCTGTAATGGAGATCAATCTGAAAACTCTTCCTGAACACTATTCTGATTATTTCTATGAGAGTTTATTGACAGAACTTCCTGAGGCCTTTATAGTAGCAGAGATTGGAGGAAAACTTGTTGGATATATTATGTGTAAAACCGAATACGGTTTTTCAAATTTTAAGAAATTGGGTTTTGTCAAAAAAGGTCATGTTGTTTCAATAGCTGTTCTTGATGAATACAGAAGAAAAGGTATTGGACAAGCACTTGTTGAAGAATCAATCAAAGGTGTCAAATTAAAAAAATGTGATGAATTTTACTTGGAAGTTAGATGTAGTAATAATGATGCTGTAAGATTGTATGAGAAATTAGGATTTGTAATAAGGCAACAATTAAACGCATACTACCGTGATGGTGAAGATGCATATCTTATGGCAATTGAATTAAATTAATTCAAACCAATAAATAACTCACAAAAAATTATTTTTTGTGGACAAGCGAAAAGGAATTGGTATTACCATTTTTGTGTTCTGTATTGGAGGTTTCTTTCTCTATGCATATTTGTTAATGTTATCTGAGTGGAGTCCAATTGTTTTACAATTATCAATATTGATGATTGCTGGAGGTATTTTAGGTGTTATAGCATGGATTGGATATGTTATGGCAACAACAAAACCATCCTCTGCATCAATTACATCAGAAGATTAATTATTTAGAAATTCTTACATCTACAACAGTTTGATAATATCTTGGACCTACAGGTCTGACTATTTTTGAATCTAGAATTTCTGATTTTACTGGTGTAACCTGAAGATAATGTTCTTCTGAAAGTTTTCCTGCATCTGATTTTTTATCTGCATGAATATGTGAATAATAATGAATGGTTCCATTATCTTTGGTTGCATTGATTGCTGATTCTAAAAACTCATCAGATTTTTCAGGTAACAACATTAACGTTCTATCTGATTTATTAATTAATTGTTCATTAATTATTTTAGATGCATCACCATTTATGGAAATTACTTTTCCAGTAAGTTTGTTTATTGCAATATTTTTCTCACATAGCTTTGAGGCAACTGGATTGATATCTAGGCTGTAAACTGTACATTTTTTCTTTTTAGCAGCCATGATGGAAAACATTCCAATTCCTGCAAACATGTTGGTTACCACCTCCCCATCTTGAATTAAATTTGCAATTCTTTCTCTCTCTGTTGACAGCCTAGGTGAAAAAAATGCATTTTCTACATCTACTATGAATTTACAGCCAAATTCTTTGTATTCTGTCTCTGTATTGTCTTCTCCTGCAAGAATTTCTAGATCTCTGGTTCTAAAATCACCTTCTACAGCAGACGCCTGATAAAATACACTCCTAGCTATTTTTACTTCATTTAACAATGTCTCTCCAATGATTTTTTTCTTTGAAGATAGAGCATCTGGAATTCTTAAGATGATTATATCTCCGATCTGATCAAATGATGAAATTAACTCATCACTTTCTTTTGCTGTAAGCACATTTTCTAGTGCTTTTTTTAACATTCTAGTCAATGCTTGTAATAGAAGTTACCAGATGTTTTTTGATCCTTATCTAATCTACTTTTTAATTTATTTACACGTGGTCTTAGACTTCTCTCATCTCTTCTAAATGAAATGTCCAGAGATTTTAGGAATCTGTTCATGGCATCAGCTTTTCGCATTGGTGATGTAGCTTTACCTGTCACTCCTGATTCCCCCTCAAAAATCACCATTGTATCTGATACTAAATCCATTAACTGTAAATCATGATCAATAATAATTGCAGATTTTCCAAAGGAACGAACAAATTTCTGTATAAATTTTGCAACTGCAATTCTATCTTCTACATCTAAAAATGCTGATGGCTCATCTAATGCATACAAATCTACTTTTTGCAAAAGACATGATGCAACTGCAATCTTTTGCAATTCACCTCCTGAAAGATTCTTAATAGATTTGTTGTATAATTTTTTAATTTTTAATGGTTCAAGTATTTGTTCTTCTTCCATACTCCCTTCAACTTGATTGCCATTTGCTTTGTCTAATACTGATATGACTTCTACATCAATATCGTTTTGAAGATATTGTGGTTTGTATGCTATCTTTATTTTTTTATCGATACTCCCCACATTTGGTTTTTCAACTCCTGCAATCATTTTCATCATTGTTGTTTTACCTAGAGCATTTGCACCCATTATTCCTACAACTTCGCCTTTTCTTACTTGACCAGGCTCAATTGTAACTGAAAATGTGGGATATTCTTTTACTAATTTTGGATATGTGACAATTGTACTTCCTTCTTCAAATATATCGGTAGTTGATGATGATACATCAAAAGAAAATTTTTTGTCTCTAAATCTAACATTTTCATTTGGTAAATAACCGTCAAGAAATACATTAATCCCAATCTTTGTAGATAGAATAGTTGAAACAATTCCATATGCTGCTGGTTCTCCATATAATACTTCGATATAGTCACTAAGAAAATCAAGTAATGTTAGATCATGCTCTACCACCATTACGCTTTTTCCAATACTTGCCAGATTTTGAATTACACGAGCAACTCCAGTTCTTTGAAAAACATCATTATATGAAGATGGTTCATCAAAAAAGTAAAATTCTGCATCTTTAGATGCAGCAGCAGCAACTGCAATTCTTTGTAACTCTCCTCCACTTAATTCCTTTAAACTGTGTTCTAATGAATTTTCTAATCCTAATTCTTTGATTAGCTCTCTTGAAACTCCTCTTTCATCATACCTGTCAAGAAGTTCTTTTCCTGTTCCTTCAAATGCTTCTGCAATATGATGTACTTGTTGAGGTTTAATCGATGCACGAATTTGTTTTTGTTGAATTTTATCAAAATGCTGTTTTAGTTCTGTACCACTATAATGTTTTAAAATCTCATCCCATTCTGGAGGATTTTCATATCTGCCTAGATTCGGTTTTAAATTACCTGATAATATGTTGACTACTGTACTTTTACCCATTCCATTCCTTCCTAGTAATCCTACAACCTCTCCTTTTTTTGGAGTTGGTAACTTGTATAATCGAAATGAGTTTACTCCATATTGATGAATTTTATCTGTAGCTAACTCGCTAGCTAGATTCACAATTGTGATTGCATCAAATGGACATACTTTGACACATATTCCACACCCATTACAGATATCTTCATCAATCTGAGCCTTTTTTGACTCTTCGTTTAGAATAATACATTCAGCTCCCGATTTATTAACTGGACAATATTTTATGCACTCTAAACCACATTTCTTTGGTTGACAAAGATCCTGATCCAAAACTGCAACTCTATGTGTCATGTTGTAATCCGGCATTTCCTTTGCTTTATACCTATTTTGAACACTTTCAAATCTGGCGTTACGTTAATAGATGAGAATTTGTGAAGATCTATCAAGCCGGCCATAGCGTTAGGGTGCGACCCAATCCCTTTCCGAACTTGGAAGTCAAACCTGACGTCGCTGTTGTGCTACTAAGATGCGAGAGCTCTTGGGAAGCAGCAGTGCTGGCATCTTCTACTTTTCAATCAATCTTTTAATATCCAGTAAACCAAATTGATGTGATTTCAATGGCAAATTGTTCTGTATGTGGAGAATCTTTTTCTGATGATATTAGATTTCTTAACCATATGATGGAGAAGCATGGTTTTAGAAATCCAAATGTCGGTACACCTGATAGAAATAGTAGAGGATACTGATTTTACAGATTTTGTAAATAATCTAAAATCAATCTTACTCCAAAACCTGTTGCACCCTTTGGATTATACGATTTTTCTTTTGTACCTGTCTGTGTCCACGCAACTCCTGCAATATCTAAGTGAACCCACGGTGTATCTTTAATGGCATTCCTCAAAAAAGCTGCAGCCGTGATGGTTCCAGCAGCTCTGCCTATTCCGACATTTTTCATATCTGCGACTTCTGATTTTATCATATCCATGTAATCTTGATTTAATGGAAGTTCCCAAACCTCTTCTGTGGTTCTGCTGGAAGCGTCATAGATCTTCTTTGTTAGTTTTTCGTTATTTGATACCATTCCGGCCACATTGGTACCTAATGCAACTATACATGCACCTGTCAATGTAGCAAAATCAATTATTGTTTTTGGTGAATAAGTTTTTTCTCCATATGATAATGCATCAGCTAAAATCAATCTACCTTCTGCATCTGTATTTAGAATTTCTGCAGTTTTTCCACTATACAATTTTATAATATCGCCAGGTCTGTATGATTCACCACCAGGCATATTTTCAACAGAAGGAATAATTCCTACAACATTGATTGGTAGTTTTAACTCTGATACTGCTTTCATAATTCCAAGAACTGTACATCCACCACATTTATCAAATTTCATTTCATCCATTTTGTCTCCTGGTTTTAATGATATACCACCTGTGTCAAATGTTACTGCCTTTCCTACTAGAACTATGGGTCTTTCATTTCTTGATCCGTTATTATATTCTAAAACAATTAGTTTTGGTTGGTTTTTACTTCCTTGACCAACTGCGGATATTCCACAAAAACCTCTCTTTTTTAGTTCGGGTTCAGAAATAACTTTGCATTTTAACTTATTATTTTTAGAAATTGTTTTTGCAAAATTTGCTAGTGTAGTAGGTGTACATTTGTTTGGAGGTAAATTTGCAATACTTTTTGTAAATATTGCACCATCTGCAATAATCTCGGCATTTTTGATAGCCTTTGAAATTTTATCTGATTTAGAAACAATAATTGTCAAATCTGGAGAATCATCTAATTTTTCTGATTTGAAATTATCAAATTTGTATAATCCCATTTTTGATCCTTCTACAATCTGAGAAACTGACAAAATTGTATCTTCCACAAAACTTGGAGGTGCAATTATAGTAAACTCTTTTAATTTTAACTCTCTTGCTTTTTGAGCAATTTTTCCAGACACTGATCTGATGGTATCTTTTGTCATATTGCCCTTTTCACCCAACCCTGCAAGCAGAATTCTTTGAATTGAATCTTTTTCTGAACAAGGAATTATGCTTAATGCTCCTAATTTTCCTTTCATATCTTTTACAGTTTGATCTATGATTGAGGATTTTTTAGCATCGAACTTTTCCAATCCTAAAACTGTGGTTGAATTTTCTAACACAAATCCACAAAGAAGGCTAGTTTTCTTTTTTGAACTCTCAATTCTAATTCTCATATGAATGCCTACTTTTTCAAGTATTATTTAGATTTACTTTAAAGGACTGCTGTTAATTGTTAGTAAACTAGATGATCTTACAAAAACTGGTGATTCTTTATTTCGGTGAAATTGATTTCATGACTGGAATTAATTTTGCTTTTCCATTCTTGAAATTTTACTTCTGGCAAAAAAATAATTAATTTTGCAAATTTTGTACACAAATAACCTGACTATTAATATAACATGTTGGAGTATTTTCTTTAATTTCCGCGTTCTCACTTAATTACGATCAAACTAAAATTTTACAAAAGTAGATATTTACTTCATCTTAACAATATTTTAGATGGGTCTTAATTACTATCTCACTAAAAAGAATGTTCTTAGAGCAAGAAAACTGGTAATAGAGTCAATTGATTCGGCTGGTTCTGGTCATCCTGGAGGTTCTTTTTCTATGGCAGAAATTCTTGGGTGCCTATATAACAAATATCTTAACTTTAATCCTAAAAACCCTCAATGGGAAGATCGCGATCGTTTAGTTCTATCTAAAGGTCATGCTGCTCCAGGTTTGTATTCCAATCTGGCTGTTGCAGGATATTTTTCAGAATCTGAAGTCAGAACACTGCGAAAGTTTGGAAGTAGGTTACAGGGGCATCCAGATCTAAAATGTCCTGGTGTAGAGTTTTGTGGAGGTTCTTTAGGTACTGGACTATCTTATTCTATTGGAATGGCGCTTGCAGCAAAAATTGATTCCAAACAATATCGTGTTTATACAATTATTGGTGATGGCGAATCTGATGAAGGTCAGATTTGGGAAGCTGCTATGACGGCTGCAAAATACAAAGTTGATAACCTCACTGTTTTTCTTGATAGGAATTTTATTCAACAAGATTCCTACACTGAAAAAATAATGCCTCTTGATGAACAATTAGAAGGTGATAATTTTTCTGAAATGTGGAGAGATGCATCACGTTGGAAGACTGGTGATAAATGGAGATCATTTGGTTGGAATGTAATTGAAATTGATGGACATAGAATTGAACAAATTGATGCAGCACTTGCAAAAGCTAATGCAACACAAGGTGTACCCACAATTATTGTCTCTAGAACCCTAAAGGGAAAATCAATTGAACATATGGAAAATAATCCACAATGGCATGGTAAATCCCCTGATTCTGATATTGTTCCTGTGATTAATCTTGAGTTAGATTCTCAATTTATGATTGCGCCCTCTATTATTGCAGGAGATATGTCAAATTTACAAAATGAAATTAAAAGATGTGTATCTGGCAGATCTGATTATATTCATCTTGATGTGATGGATGGCAAATTTGTCCCTACAAAAACTTTTGACCATAATAAAATCAAAGAACTACGACCTCTCACTGTTATTCCATTTGATTCTCATTTAATGATTAGCGAACCCGTAAAACATGTTAGAGATTACATCGATGCTGGAAGTGATATTATAACAGTTCATGCAGAAGTTACTGACGAATCCAGTTTTGGAGAGATTCATGATCTATTGAAACAAGATCAAGTTGGTGTCGGACTTGCAATTAATCCTGATACTGAATTGCCTGAATGGTCATACAACTTTCTACATTCTATTGATCAACTTATTGTCATGTCAGTGGTGCCTGGAAAATCTGGTCAAAAATACATTGAAGAAACACATGCAAAAATGGCAAGGTTGAGTTCTATCTTAAAAGAACACAATTTTTCGGGTTATATTGAAGCTGACGGTGGAGTAAATCTTGGAAATATTGGTTCTATTTTTAGAGATGGAGCGCGTGTATTTGTTGGTGGTGGAGCTATAATTGGACAGCAGGACGTACATGCTGCAATCAGGGATTTTAGGAATGAAGTTGTACATTCTAGAAGATGTCTTCTACTTGATAAATGTCATGAGTTAGGAGGAAAGGACTTGGTAAACAAATGGATTGAGTTACATGTCATAGGAGAAAAACAAGAACAAATTAAAAAAATTGCGCTAGATGGAGGATACCTTTGAATGAACCAATAATGACTGACATGCGTTCAGCATATTCAAAATCTTTGATTCAAGCTGGAAAAGAAGATCCAAATATCGTTGTTTTAGGTGCAGATACAACTGATTCACTAAAAACTTCTGAATTTGGTAAAATATTTCCAGAAAGATTTTTTAATGTAGGAATTGCCGAAGGAAATCTCGTTACAATTTCATCTGGATTGGCAATTTCTGGAAAGATTCCATTTGCTAGCACTTATGCTATATTTCTGCCTGGAAGAGCAGTTGATCAAATTCGAAATAATGTTGCTTACCCATCTCTCCCTGGTGGCAGAAAAGGTCTTAATGTTAAATTAGTTGTATCTCATGGTGGTTTGTCTGTTGGTCCTGACGGTGGCTCACATCAACAAATTGAAGATATTGCAATAATGAGAGTAATTCCAAATTTTCACGTTTTTATTCCTGCTGATACTGTTGCAGTTTCAAAATTAATTCAGTTGATGGCAAGAGAATACGGTCCATTTTATATGAGAATGGCAAGATCAAAAACCCCTTTGATTCATTCTGAATCTCAAGATTTTCAAATTGGCAAGGGAATTACTCTAAGAGATGGCTCTGATTGCACTATTGCAGCATGTGGAATTACCGTTAGGATGGCTTTGGAAGCAGCTGAATCATTACAACAAGAAGGAATTTCTTGTAGGGTTTTAGATATTTTTTCAATAAAACCCCTTGATCATGGCATTTTGGAAAAAGCAGCAAGGGAAACTGGCTGTATTGTCACTACTGAAGAGCATAATATTATTGGTGGAATGGGATCTGCTGTAGCAGAATCTGTTTCTGAATCGTATCCTGTACCTATTAGGAGAATTGGAGTACAAGATATGTTTGGAGAATCTGCTAGAGATGATGAAATTCACTTACTTCTAGAAAGACATGGAATAACATCTTTTAATATGGTAAAACAAGTCCAAGAAATTAGGAGTAAAAAACTATGAAAATTTTTCTTGATACCGCTAATCTTGAATCTATTAGAAAATTCAATGATATGGGATTACTAGATGGTATTACAACCAATCCCTCTCTTATGTCAAAGGAAGGTGGCAATCCAAAAGATGCAATGAAAGAGATTACAAACATCATTAAAGGTGATGTTAGTTTGGAAGTTGTTAGTACAGAATATTCTGGAATGATGGAAGAAGGAAAACGTCTTCGTGAATATGGTAATAATGTTGTTGTCAAAGTTCCTATGACACCTGATGGTCTAAAAGCATGCAAATCCCTTTCATCTGAGGGAATACCTGTCAATGTTACATTGATCTTTTCTCCAAATCAAGCTTTACTTGCTGCAAAATCAGGGGCAAAGTATGTTAGTCCATTTATTGGTAGACTAGATGACATCGGTCAAGATGGGATGCATCTAATTAAAGAAATTAAAGAAATTTTTTCACATTATAATTTTGGAACACAAATTCTTGTTGCAAGTATTCGTCATCCTTTACATGTAATTGATGCTGCAAAAATAGGAGCAGATGTAGTAACATTACCACCCGCAGTTTTAGATAAAATGCTAGAACACCCATTGACAAAAATTGGTTTAGAGAATTTCCTTGCAGACTGGAACAAACTAAAATCAAGTAATGCTGATATCAAAATTTAGTAGATTCTAACCTATTAAAAACATAGTAAAATAAAATTTTAAAAAATAAGGCCCTACTTCTATACAGAGCCTTTGTTTTTACTCTTTCTTGAACTAGTGCCTCTACCTGTGCTTCTTGTCATTCCTTCTGTTGAAGGTCTTGCTCTTGGATCAGGCATATCGCCTAGTCGTTTAGAACCTGTTCCTCTACCTGTGTGAACCATTCTATTTGCTGCCGCTTTTTTACGTGCATGTTGAATTTTTCTAAATTCATCTCCTGACCACTTTGTAGGATCATCATCAACTTCAATAGTACCTGTACCTCTTCCAGTTCTAATTCTTATTTTACCCATGGTTTAAGTTAATGTTGCTTATATTTATCCAATTTTATTTTTTAATAAGAAATATTGAATTTTCATACTTTTTTACTATTTACGAATATAATTTTTTAGACAAATTTGTATTGGTTCTAATATAATTTAGACTATTTATTTATTGAAACATACATTTTATTTTATAATTCCTATTGGTGAATTTGTATTAATTTCATCTAATGGTTTTTTGTGCTTGCTATTTTGCAAATAGTTACTAAAGTATTACTGAAATCCATCCTGATGTTGGAAATAATTCTGATCTTTTGATTCTCATTACTGATTCTAGATAATTCATTAGCTATGATAAAAATAAATCTTCATGATATGTTCTAAATTATTCTAATCTTAATTACTAATCCATCCTAATTTTCTGAAATATACAAACATTAGAATTGCTGGTATAGCAGACGCAATAATGATTACTATAAAAGTTGTAAATGGACCTAGGAACATTATCTGATCTCCAATACCACCTGGCAAATTAACATTCATTCCATAAAATGTTCCAATTACTGTAGATGGAATGGCTAATGTAAAGATAATAGTTAACATTCCAAGTACTTTATTTGTTTTTTCTGTACTTAACACAAAATCAGTATCTTTGTAAATTTCCATAGTTTCTCTTGATTCTTCTAATGTTTCTATTACTTTCTCAATGTGATCAATTACATCATCATAGTAAAACCCAAGTTGTTCGTCTTCTTCGGAAAATCTTTTTACTTGTTTTGCAATTTCTAACACAAATTTTTTCAATGGATTGGCAATTCTTCTTAATTTATTGATCTCTCTTCTCAGCAAAGATATGTTTCTTGCCACTGGTTTTGTTTCATCAAACACTCTATCTTCTATTTCATCTAGATTTGCAATTATTTTTCTAGATGTGTGTAAAAGGTCATCTACTAAAACATCTATGATTTCATAAAGTAATAGTCCTGATGATTTTCCTAATAATCGATTCTTTCTTTGCGGTTCTGAATTATTTTTACATATGTCTACTAATTCTATTAATGGTTTAAGATCCCCTTGATGTACTGTAACCAGAAAATCCTTTCCAATAAATATTGATAATTGACTATTCCTTGATACCCCAATTTTTTTTGATAGTGGTGGAAAATGTAGAATCACAAAGAAGTGATCATCATAACTATCTAGTTTTGGCAATTCAAACTTTGTCATGCAGTCTTCGATGTTTAGCGTATTAAAATTATATTTTTTAGCTAATTCTTCCACATCATTTCTATCGGGATTTTGTAAATCAACCCAAACAAAATTTTTACTCTCTATGATCTCAATCTTACTTTCAATAACCTCTTCTAATTTTTTATTAGAACGCAATCTGTTGGCAAGGAATCCTTTTCTCAAGTTGAAAAATATCTTAATATAACAAATTTAAAGCGATCGCTATAATTGGTATATTCATTTTGGATTATCAACAAAATTAGAAAATATTGAGACTTGAGACTATTTGAAAGGAAGTAAATAATTCACTCCAACCCAAGTTATTCCAATTGTTACTGCCATTGCAATCCACCATAATCGCATATTAGAAATTCTATCTAGTTAATAATAAATCTACAGCCTAATTTTCAGTTAGAACTTAAAGATTATTACAGGATAAACAAATTCAATTCTTTGTGGCCTTCGTAGTACAGTGGTTAGTATAGAGGATTGTGGATCCTCGGACAGGAGTTCGATTCCCCTCGAGGGCCCTTCATTTTTATGTTTAGAACTCTGATAGTCCACATTTCTCTTTAATAATAAGCACTTATCTCAAAAATGATTTAGCCGTATACGAATAGAATTAAGATCTATGATGATAAACAATAATAATCTTAATTCTAGAAACTCTTCTTTATTATTAATTTTGTAACTCTTATCAATAATTCCTTATTTGATGCAGGAACTATTCTATCTATATTTCGTAAATAATGCTTTTGCAGTATTTGCTGCTCTTGAAAATCTAGATTCTACTTCTTCCCAGTTTACCACATTCCACCAAGCCGATATGTAATCTGGTCTTTTGTTTTCATATTTTAGATAATAGGCATGCTCCCATACATCTAATCCTAAGAGTGGTACTATCTCTTCTGTGATTGGACTGTCTTGATTTGCTGTTGTTTTAAATTTAATTTTCTTTGATTTTGGTTCATAAACTAGCCATCCCCAACCACTACCTTGAATGGCTGCTGTGTTTACAGAGAATGTCTCTTTGAATTTCTCAAAACTTCCGAATTCCTTAACTATTTCATCTTTTAGTGCGCCGCTAGGCTCTCCACCACCATTTGGTTTCATACTCTCCCAAAATAGTTCATGATTGTTGTACCCACCGCCATGAAAGTTGATTCTATCTCTAACTTCAGGTTTAAGTTGATCCAAGTCTGCAAGTATCATGAGTAATCCTTGGTCTTGATTTTCTTTTGACATATCTTCCCATGCATCATTTAATCCATTGGTATATGCTTGATGGTGTTTTGAATGATGTATCTCCATAGTCTGTGCATCAATGTGAGGTTCTAATGCATCATATGCATATGGTAGTTTAGGTAATAGAAAATCTGACAATGTACTATATCATAACTTTTCCCATATAAACAATTTTTTTATCATGGTAAAGTAAAGCAAGAATAAATTATTCACCTCTCTATCTGTACTTACTTTAATATCTAAAATTAAAGGACTTTAAATTAGACAAGTGCATATTGTTTTTTATTATTTTAAAATATACCAAATTTACTAGATTCCATCTCTTCTTTGATCGCAAGTTTGAATCTAGGAGATTTGCTTTCTATATTTTTTGTAAGCCATGTAAGAAATTTTTTCTCAATTCCTTTTCCCTTTAATTTTTCAAAGTCTGATCCCATAACATCTGTTAATTTTTCTACTAGCGACTTATTTACACTCAATACAAAAAAGTGCCAACCAAAAGCAAATTCTGAATCTGTCATTACAAAATCTTCATTACTATGAACCATCTCTTCTAAAAGCAGTAGTTGATGAGTTAGTGCCTTACTTGTTTTGTCATAATCTACTGTAGAGACGTTGATATTAATCCTGTTTTCCATGGTATTGATATATGAAAACAAAATAAAAGGATTACACAGTTTTACTCCTTTAACATATATTCAAAATCTATATCAAAATGCATTTTCATGATATTCATGTATGTTTGGATCGATTCAGGAATTTCTTCACCACACGCAACACCTAATTTTTTAGCGTTAATCCAAATAACTAATGTTTGTATAATTGTTAAAAAACGATCATTTTTAATTTCAGGAGACCCTATAGATTTGGTGTATCTTTCTGCAAATTCCCACGCCGTTACAAAATCTACACATTTCACACCAAAAATTGCTAGTAATTGATCTTGTAGGCTAGGCGCTTTCTTGAATGGCGTTTTATTGATAATATATGGAAACCTTACTTTATCAGGAAGACAATCTTGTAACGGTCCCCAAATTGTGATTACTTTTGTTCCTGGTTTTAATTTTTCAAATTTTTCTAGCATTTGACTTATTATCTTTTCATCTGTAAACCAGAACAAAATTACTGAGGCATCTGAAAAATCTGAGTTCTCTATATTTTGACATATCATTTCTCCTTGAATCTTTTTTTCGTCTAGATTTTTTTTTCCATCACTTATTTTTTTAGGATTATTATCAATGCCTACAGCCTTTTTCACTTTAAACTCCTTAACTGCAATCTCAATTCCTCTTCCATCGCCACAACCCAAATGATAAAAATTATCATTTTTGCCTAAATTCACAAATTCAAAAATCTCTCTAAAAGATTTTTCAGGTAATTGAATATCTTCCCCGCTTAGTACATTCTTTGGAAGTTTCTCTAAATACTCTTCAATTTTCATTATTATTTTTAAAGCAAGCGTGAATTTATTCTCTTATACTTTCTAATTTTGAAACTGCTTGCCATAATTGGGTTCTAACATATGAAGGCATATTGGGATCTTGTGTAACGTCATCTAATAAGCTAATTGTGTTTGCTGCTCTTACTGACAATGAATACTCTTGATTATTTAGATCTACAATCAAATCTGTAATAGATTTTTTAATTGTTTTTGGCGTAGAATTACTTGAAACAATTTGATTTAATGTTTCAATTGCTTCTTTCATTGCTTCTTTATTTTGATTCTTATCTGCCATTTCTTACACCTTTTGTTAAAAATTAGAGGTATATAGTTACATCTCCACAAATACATTATCTGAATCTACAACAATATTGTATGATGTTAAATCTCTAATTTTTGCGGGAAATTTAACTAGTTTTCCAGTCTTACAATCAAATTCAGCTGCATGCCATCCACATGTGATTATGCATCCATCTAATTTTCCTTCAGATAAACTGGAGCCTGAATGTGTACATGAATCATCTGTAGCACAGTACTCACCATTGATATTTGCAACTAAAATGTCTCTTCCGTCAACAGATACCTTAATCATCTTTCCAGCTGGAATATCTGATGTTTTACCAACTATTATTTTTCCCATTGTAGTTTTATCTTATTATTCTTAATATTTTTTTGTATGTTATGGATTTGATTATAAGAGAAGCAAATATTGAAGATAAAATTCATGTTTTAAAATTTTGTACTGACACTTTTTCTTGGGGTGATTATATACCTCAAGTATGGGATTATTGGTTATCAGAAGGAAATTTGTTTGTATGTGAAAATCAATTTCCAATTGGAATATGTCATGCATTTTATTCAAAAGATCAAATTTGGATTGAAGGTATAAGGGTTGATCCAAATTTTCGTAGAAAGAAAATAGCATCTAAATTAGTAAAACATGTAGAATCTACTGGAAAAGAAAAAAACATCTCATTTTCTTATATGCTCATTGATACACAAAATACTAATTCTCTTTCCATGGCAAATTCATTAAATTATGATATTTTTCAAACTTGGAATTTTTATTCACTTGATCCTAAAACAAATTCAAATCATAACAATATTGATTTTGAAAAATCCCTTGATTGTAAATTATACACACATTATGTAAAGTCTTGGAGATGGATTCCATTGTATGATGAACTGGTGTCCTTGTTTTCTCAACAAAATAAAATTATTAAATCTAGTGTAGATGGAAATACATCTTTGGCAATCATTACTGATTCGGAGCATTTTGATAGGACAATGATAGTCACATTATTTTCAGCTCATGATGTTACTGTGATTCAAATACTTTCATTTTTACAAAATTATGCTTTAAACAAAAATTATCAACGTATTCAAATTTTAACAATTGAAAAACTACCTAAATTTGATACTTTAGAACATAAAATTTCTTTTCATCTAATGAAAAAATATTTACTCTAATTAGATTTTGCAAATCGTACAGTATTCTTTAAAAACCCAAGTCCCTCAATCTCCATTTCTATTTTATCTCCATCCTTTAAGAATACAGCATTTGGTTTGTTTAGCATTACACCTGCTGGTGTTCCAGTAGAAATAATGTCTCCCTTTTCTAATGTCATTACTCGTGAAATTTTTGAAACAATTTCTGGAATTTTTATGAACATGTTGTTTGTAGAAGAATTTTGTCTCAAATTACCATTGACCTTGGTTGTCATTTTTAGGTTTTGAACATCCTTGATCTCATCGGTAGTTGTTATCCATGGACCACATGGAGCAAATGAGTCAAAACTTTTTCCTCTAGTGAACTGTTTATCTTTGAATTGAATGTCTCTTGCAGAAACGTCGTTAAGTATCATGTATCCAAATATTACTTTTGATGCCTCATCAATGCTAACATTTTTACAGTTTTTTCCAATAATTAGGGCTAACTCTATCTCATAATCTAATTGTGTTACAAAATCAGGGCATACGATATCTGACTCAGTGTTGTTTAGTGCAGTTCGTGGTTTCATTACTAGCGCAGGATCTTCTGGTGGGCTCAATCCCTGCTCTTTGGCATGATCCATATAATTAAATGCCAAGCAAATTATTTTACTTGGATTTGCAATTGGTGCTAATAATTTGTATTTTGAAATATCTTCTCCATAGGGCAAATCGTTTATTTTATTTTTAATTTCATCATACCATCCATCAAAAAGGAAATCTTTTACAGTTTGAGGGATTGGAACTCCTGTTAAATAAGTAATCTCATCTTTTGTAGATACTTTATCTCCTTTTATGAAACCATATGTCTCATTATTATTGTGTAACAATCGTGCAATTTTCATTATTGATCACTTGTGTGTGAAAATTGCTTGATTTTGTGAATCTTTTCTGCAATATCCAAATCTAACAAATTGTACTTCTTCACCTTCTTTTAATTGTAAGTAATGTGGTTCTGTATAAACGTCTAATTCTTCTAAACTATCTTCGTTAAACTCATCATTGATAAACAATGCTTTTGGAATAATCATCTTGATTTGATATGCTGTTTTTTGAGAGACCCATTGAATTTTTAAAATATCATCTGTTTTACCATTCTCAATAAACTCACCTTCTAACTCACTACCTTCTTTTGTTATGGATATATTCCCTAAACCTAAAAGGCGAATTTGTGTTCCTGTTTTGATTGTTTGAGCATCATCTCCAGAAATGTAAAAATCTCCATCAATCTTGATTTCTCTTTTTCCCATGTTATTAACTGGATGGTTAGGAATCTCAATAGATGAAATTGGTAAATTTTTTACTGTTAGTTTTTTTGCATTACTTACCATGAATAATCTAATACTACTTGCATCTACAAATTTACGATTAAATGCTTCTAGTGAGTCAAATGGTGCTAGGGTATTTGCTTTGGTCAACCCTAATGACATGATAAATTTCCTTATGGCTTCAGGTTTGATTCCTCTTCTACGTAATGCTTCAAGTGTTGGTAACCTTGGATCGTCATACCATGAAATTTTACCTTCTTCAATCAATGGTTTAATAATTCTCTTTGAAATAGGCATTCCTTTGAATTCTAATCTGGAGAAGAATCCTTGCACTGGTTTTCTCATGTTTAACGCATCTAAAATTGCATTAATTAGCTCCTCTCTTAGTTCAAATTCTTTTGAACGAAATGCATGAGTTACACCATCAATACTATCTTCAATTGCAACTGCCATATCATAACTAGGCCAAATTCTGTATTTTTCCCCTAATGTGTAATGTTTACCTTCAATGATTCTGAATAATACTGGATCTCGCATAACTGCATTATCTGCTTTCATATCTCCGCGAAATCTGACAATTGCATCGCCTGGTTTGAATTTATTACTCATTTTTTCCCAATTTTTATAATTTTTATCAACATCTCCCATACTGCATTTGCATGCTTTTCGCTCTCTTCTATTTTTGCTAATGTCTTCTCTTTTACAAGTACAAACGTAAGCTTTTCCTGAATTAATTAATTCTGTTCCCTTCTCGTAAAATATCTCCATATCATCTGATGTATTTTTAATCACATCAAATTTTATTCCCAACCATTCTAATCCAACTTTGATGGCAGCATGATATTCCATGCGTTCTGCTTCTGGATTTGTATCATCCATTCTTAAAATAAATTTCCCACCATACATCTTTGCATATTCAGAATTAATGATAGCTGCTTTTGCGTGACCGATATGGGGATAACCATTGGGTTCTGGAGGAAATCTTGTGATTATTTTACCATACACTGCATCTTTTAATTCTGGAAAGCCTTCTCTTTCTTCAATTTTTTCTTTAGGTATTAAAATTTCTGGAAAGTTTTTCTCAATTTCTTTTTTTTGCTCTTCTAATGACATTTGATTAACTTGTGTAACAATATCAGAAATATCATCTGTGATTTCTTTTACTTTGTTTCTAAATTCTGGTTTTGTTCCAAGAATTTTTCCCAAAATTATTTTATCTCTAGTCTCTCCTTTATGCTCATATGCATTTTGAAGAGCCATTTTTTTTATCTCTGTCTTTAATTCTTCATCCATTTAGATCATCATATATTGTAATTATAAACTTCTTTTAACAACAAAATCTAGTAATGAAATTAATTCAACTTTAGCAGAACCAGAATATTTTGATAATGATTTTTTGGCTTTACATGAATATTTTAGAGCCTGTTTTCTTACACTTTCTTCTATTCCTAAAGATCTAATAACATCAACTGCCTTGTTAAGATCTTTTTTAGATGCTTTTGAATTTCCAAATGCTTTGAGAATTATTTTTTTATCATTACCTTTTGCTAATTTTATTGCCATTAGAATTGGCAGTGATTTTTTGCCCTCTCTAAGATCATTTCCTACAGGTTTTTTAGTAATTTTTGGATCTCCCATTACTCCTATGAGATCATCTGTTATTTGAAATGCTATTCCTAAATTTCTTCCAAATGATGAGAGATTTGAAATATCACTAATTTTGGTCGTTGCACAAATTGCTCCCATTGCACATGATACATCAAATAATGCTGCAGTTTTTTTTTCAATCATTGTTATGTATTCTGCTTGTGATGGAATTTTCCTTTTTTCAGCCATTTCTACATCTAGTAATTGTCCCTCACATACATCTACACAAGCTTTAGCAAGTCTAGAAACTAATTGAGCGGTAGAACTAGTCGATAATTTTGTATCTGTGACTATTTGAAATGCTTTTGAAAATAAAACATCACCTGCAAGAATTGCTATTGGTATTCCAAATTTCTTATGTACTGTTGGAACACCATGACGCATTTCATCATTATCCATAATGTCATCATGAACTAACGTAAAGTTATGAACCATCTCCACAGCACTTGCAGCTGGCATTGCATTAGATATTTTTCCTTTTAGAATTTGACAGCTCTTGATTACCATATATGGTCTGAGTCTTTTCCCGCCGTTTACAATTAGATGTCCTGCCGCATCATATAGTTTCTTAGGATCACCTTTTAGTTTTGAATTTAGATATTTGTTTATAATTATTGCATTTTCTTCAATCTGCTTAGTTTTTTCCATTTACTATTCTCCATTGATTATCTGGTAGATGATTTTTAATCGCTTTTTGTAACTCATCTTTTATTTTACTATCCATCCATGTGGATAAAACACTTGCATATTTTTCTAGCATTGATTTCTCAGATTTGTCTAATAATCTTAGCGCAATTAGCATCCAAGGGCAATAAATTTGTGGATTTGCTTTTAATTCTAAAAGTAACTCTTTTGCCGAAATCCATTTAATTTCGTCAATCTCGCATTCGATCTCTTTTAATTTTGTGGCTTTGTCAATCACACCAATTAGAGTTCCGCAAATTTCATTTTCAGAACCAATATCTCTGTATGGAACATGATATTCAAATTTATGTAAATAATCTAAAGTCCCCTTAATTCCTAATTCTTCTGGCATTCTTCTTTCTCCTGATGACACATAAGTTTCTGATTCTCTTGGATGACTAGCAAATGTTCCATCCCAATCATTAGGCCACAACATTTTCTCCTTTGCTCTCTTTGTAAGCACTAATCTTCCATCATTATCAAACAATAATGCAGTAAATGCTCTGTGTAGTTTTCCATTTGGTAAATGACACTTCACCTTTTCTTCACTGCCTATTGGATTATCGTTTTCATCAACTAAAATTACTAATTCTTCGGACATTTTATTTACCTCTAAACAATGTTCCCTCAAATGTCCTATTTTTAATCGCTTTTACAATTCTTTCGGGTTTATTTCCATTTGCAAAGAAGACGTTTATCCCACTCTTTGAAATCTTTAATGCTTCTTCTAATTTTCTTGTCATTCCACCTGTTACATCCATTTTATTTTTAGTTATTGATGGAAGTTCATTTTTTAATTCATAAATTAATTTTTTTGATTTTAGATCTGAGTATAACCCGTCTTCATTTAATGCAAAAATACAGAGTCTTGGTTTTAGTATTTTTGCTAGATGAGTCATTATTTTGTCTCCTGATAAAATGTATGTCTTTTTCTGACCATACCATAGTGCATCTCCATATGTGACTGGAATAAAACCTGATTTAGCTATTTTTTCAATCTCTTTAATTTTTTTCAAAATTGGTTTATTTCCTGACATAAAATCAGTCGGTGGAAGACAATATGGATTTAGATTATTTTTTAACAATGAATCTAAAATAATTTTATTTAATTCAATCATTGAATTTTTAACAATCGCAACACCTCTCAGATCATATTTTCTTTCTTTTGTGTGCATATTATATTTGACAGACCAATAGTGTCCATATGAGCCGCCTCCATGAACAATAATTATGGGCTCATCAATTTTTCTTAAACTTTTAGAAATATTGTTTATTGTTTTTCTTCGTGTTGATAGTGGTTTTTCTTTATTTGTGATTATTGATCCGCCTAATTTTATCAGAATCATGCTGTTCACAATTATATAGTCAATTAAAAAGTATCCAGTCCTTTAAAATCAATTTTTACTGAAAAACAATCATAGTTTTTAGATTGAAATTCATTCATGGTTTGATCTAAATTTGATGTGTCTGTCAAGGCAAAAATACAACCACCGCCTCCTGCACCTGTAATTTTTGCACCAAAAGATACTTTTTGACCCACCTGGATCATATCTTTTAATTTATTGTTTGAGACTCCTATTGTTTCAAGATACTTTTGATTCTCTGTTATTTTACTGCCCAATTCCTCAACATTATTAATTTTTAATAGTTTTAAAACATCTTCAACTAGTCTTGATTCATTATCACATAATCTGGAAAACTCTTCTTCATTTCTATCTTTGAATTTTTTTACTTTTGCAACTATTGATTTTGTGGAATGTTCTGTATTTGAATTTGCTATTACAAGATGGAAATTAGGTTGGGATTCTATTTTGGTAAATCCATTTTTTTTATCATACTCCATTATTCCTCCATATGTGCATACAGTACAGTCAGCTCCAGATGTATTTTCAAAAATTGTCTTTTCAGCTTCAATTGCCATTTCTAAAATTTCCTTTTTGGTTGTATCTTTAAATAATCTAGAAATTGCAGCAGCACCTGCAACACAGCATGCAGATGAAGAACCCAACCCAACTCCTAACGGAATATCTGATTCTATCTTAATGTCAATTCCAGTGCTTTGATTTTTTATCATTTTGTCTGCTAAATAATAAAATGGTTTTAATGGTGAATTAATTTCTGAAATTGATTTATTTGGACCTAATTCTAAATTCCCTATGTTTGATTTTATTGATATCTTGTCCCCATCAACTTTTTCAGCCGTTACTGTGATTCTTTTATTTATTGCACAAAGAACTGCTTTGATTCCATATACTACAAAATGCTCTCCAAAAAGAATCACTTTTCCTGGAGCTGAAGCTTTAGATTTCAATTAAATACTTTAAAATTATAATTGATTTATTCTATTTCCTCTTCAGTAGCTTTTGTCTCAAAATCATCAATTTCATACTTCATTGCTTCATCCTCTTTTAATTCACCACGTTCGATTAGAATTTGACGAACCAATAACCAATAAACAGTTGCAAGAGCTTTTCTTCCTCTATTGTTTGCTGGAATGATCACATCTAGGTTTGATGTAATGTTGTCTGTATTTGCAATGCCTATGATTGGAATTCCTGCATTAGTTGCTTCAATAATTGCTTGTTCATCAACTTGTGGATCTGAAATCAAAACTAGTTTTGGTTCAATATAATATGGCAGTGATGGATTTGTTAATGTGCCTGGCATGAATCTTCTTAAAAGATTCTTTGAATCTAGCATCTCACAGAACTTTTCAATGGGTGTTTCTGCGTATTGTCTTGCAGAACATACAATGAGATTATCTGTTCCTAGTCTATTGATGAATTTTGCTGCTGTTTTAATGCGCTCTAGTGTGATGTCTAAATCAAGCATGTAGAGCCCTTCGGGACTAGCTTTTGTGATGAATGGTTTCATGAATTTTGTCTTTACTTGTGTTCCTACCCTAATTCCGGTAGCTAGAACCTTTTTTTTGATGTCTGTTTTCTCAGTTAGTTCACTCATTGCGATTTTAAATCTCTGCCATGCCACATATTAAATCATCCCCTGATAGTCGCAATAACTCGTTTAGTTTTGATATTCTTTCTCCTCCAACTACACCAACTTTGAGCATTTTTGACTTTGTTGCAATGCCTATGTGAGATATTTGGGAATCTATGGATTCGCCAGATCTATGTGATGTTATTAATCGAATATTATTTTGATTTGCCAAATTAGCAAATTCCAATGCATCAAAAAGACTACCAGCTTGGTTCACTTTTAAAATTGCTGCATTACATGATTTTGCTTTAATTGCCTTTGCTAGAATATTCTTATTTGTAACCGTAAGATCATCTCCTGTAACTAATGTATCTGGGAATTTAGATGTAAGCTCGGCCATATCTTCAAATGCTTCTTCGTGAACTGCATCCTCTGCATAAATCAACTTGTATTTTTCAATGATGTCTGCTGCAAAATCTATTTGCTCTGATGTAGAATTTTCAAACCCAGCCCTATCGTAAATATATTTTCCTTTCTCTTCATTCCATTGTGTTGATGATGCAAAATCTACTCCTAACGATACTTCTTTTCCTAAGGTAAATCCTAAATTTTCACATGCTTTTGCAGATACTTCTAATGCTTTTTGGTTTTCTAATTTTGGAGCCCATCCACCTTCATCACCTCTCCCATTTGTAAAAGTAGGATCCTCTTTTTCTAAAACACGACGTAATTCACTATGTACAAGCAAATTAGTTTCAATTGCTTCCTCTATTGTTTTTGAACCTGTAGCACAAATCAAAATCTCTTGAATGTCAGGTGTTCCTGGTCCTGCATGTGCTCCGCCACCTAAAATATTTCCCAATGGAAATGGAAATTTGAACGACGATTCAGATGAGAGTGTCTTAAACAATGGTTCTCCTAATGCTTTTGATGCTGATTCCATTGATGCAATTGTTATTGCAAAAGCAAGTGCGCCACCAATGACTGAGTAATTTGTAGAGTTGTCCAAATTTTTCAATACCTCCTGAATTGCTTTGAGATCTGAAGATTCGATGCCTATGAATTTCTGAGCATTTTCTCTTAAAATTTTAAGACTTGATTCAGGTTTTCCATTTGGAAAACTGACTGCTTCATATTTTCCAACACTTGCTCCAGATGGAGCACAAACCCTTCCTAAAAAATTACCATCAGATTTAACGTCTACTTCGATTGTTTTACTTCCTCTACTGTTATAGATAACCCTTCCTTCAATTGAAGAAATCTTGGTCAATTTATTCTAGTTCCAATTCAACTTCTTGTTTTCTTCTCTGAATTGCTTCGTAGAATGGAATTACTTGTTGAATTGTTTCAACAGTAGTCAAAAGCATTCGTCTGCAACAATATCTTGTGATTCCTAAGGAATCAAGAGTCTTTACTGCATCTTCTCCGGCCTTTAATTTACTTTGATAATCGTCAAATTTGTCTGCAACCAAATTCCCACATGTAAAACATCTAACAGGAATTAACACAAACAAAAAAGTAATCAAGGATTATAAAAACCATGCAAAGAGTTTTCATTGCGGGCGTCGCCCAGCCTGGCCAAAGGCGCTAGCTTGAGGGGCTAGTCTCTCAGGAGTTCGTGGGTTCAAATCCCATCGCCCGCATTTTATAATGATGATGATGATGATTATTTTTGTAATTTTTCTAAAACTTTGATTAATTCCATTCTTCTCTTCTCTTCTGTTATTACCGATCTCACATCATCTACAAGTATTCTATTAACATCTACCTTTCTTCGAGCTTCTTTAACGACTTTATCATACATTGAAAATGTGTATAGTTGAAGATACAAATTTTCCATTGTATCAAAAATCCTTATTGATTCATCTATTTCACCAATTCTAATTTTATCAAACACTTGTCTTTTTAATTCGCCTACACAATCTAATAATCCCAGTACATATGATTCTGGCATTACTGATAACATTTTATCTGAAGGTATTTCTTTTTGTTCTACAATTGCAATAAGACATGCAGCCTCTACAAATTCTTGCTCTGGAGTAATTAGATACCTTCGCAGATCTCCAGTTGCTTTTTTCTTATACATCTTCAATAATTTCCCTGCTTTGTTCAAATTCTTTTTTCCATTCACTAAATCTCCTTTATGTACTGCAATGATTGATTTGCTACATAAAATGACTATCTCTCTTGTATTTTTTAATAAAAATTCCCTTGAATCTTGAATCTCTCCTAAACTTTTTGCAATTTTATTAAGCGATGATTTGACGTTCTTTAATGTCATATTTGATGATGTTTCAAAACTAGGATAAAGTCGTTTGCTAAACTCTTAGGAATATCATAGAAACTATTCCCAAAGTAGAACTTTTAGATACAAATTTCACAATCCTTTAAATTTGATTTAAAATAGTCACTCCTCGTGAACCTGATAATTTTTGTATTAATTCCTCTTGTTTTGTCATTGGGTATAGTTTCAACAGAAGCATTTGCAGTTGAAAATAATCAAATATGCATTGACAAAGTTTGGATAGAAAACAACAAAGGAAAAATTGCATGTGTTACACCATCTACTGCATCCGCATTAGTAGAACGTGGATGGGGAACGATTCTAGAAGATTCTACTAACATGCAAGTTATAGCATCCATGTTTGCGGTTCATCCTGAAAAAATGAGAACTGCAGCAGCACTTCCAGAAACTTCAATGGGCCCTCAAATTGATTATTCTAAAGGATATTTGGTTGAGGAAATTAAAGACGGGCTTTACTGGGTAACTGATGGCGCATATCAAGCAATGTTTCTAACAACTGGTCAAGGAGTAATTGTAGTTGACGCCCCTCCATCTATTGGAGAAAACTATCTCAAAGCAATAGCAGAAGTTACTGAAGAACCAGTAACCCATGTAATTTACAGTCATACTCACAATGATCATGTTGGTTCAATCAGTATGTTCCCTGATGATGCAGTATACATTGCACATCAAGAAATTACTGATACTCTATCAAAAAGAAATGATCCTAACAGACCAGTACCAACTGTAACGTTTGAAGACAAATACGCACTAGAGGTTGGAAATCAAAAATTAGAATTAGCATATTATGGGCCAATGCATGAACCTGGAAACATCTTCATCTATGCACCAAATCAAAAAGTTTTGATGTTAGTTGATGTGATATTTCCTGGATGGACTCCATTCAAGGATTTAGCAATGGCACAAGATGTAACAGAATTTCTTGCAGCACATGACAAAGTTCTAGAATATGATTTTGATACATTTATTGGAGGTCATCTTACACGTCTAGGAACCCCTGAAGATGTAGAAATTCAAAAAGAATACTTTGAAGATATTCAAACAAGTGCTGATAAAGCAAACCAGGAAATCTCCTTTATGGCAATAGGACAGGAAGTCGGTTTCTCAAATCCTTGGCTAGTATTCCAAATCTATGCTGATTCTATAACACAACAATGTACTGATGAAATTGTTCCAAAATGGATTGATAGACTTGGTGGTGTTGATTTGTTCACTTATGATCACTGCTGGAAGATTTCAGAATCTCAAAGAATCGATTAATTTAGTCATATTTTAGGCATAATTTGCATTTTCAAAGCAAAATTTGGGCAATGTCTTTAATTCTTTATTTTTTCTATATTCTGCATGAAGAAGCAATTTTGTGGATATTGTCCTGAGGATACCTGTCTCTTAGATTGTAAAATTTGTAATCTTAAATTGAATAAAAATAGTAATTGTAACTGCTAATTTAGTGCCATTTTAGACATATTTCATATTTTCAAAGCTCTTATTTTGGATATGATTTTAGGATCTTTATGGAAATTACTGTTGATCAAATGTATAAAATCGAAAACAAAGGCCATGATATGGGATTTTTAAAAAAATTTATGATGGAAAATGCTGGTGCTGCATCAGTAAGAAGATTAGTTGATAAACTTGGCAGTGTCGAATCTAAAAATATTGTAATCTTTGCAGGCTTGGGAAATAATGGAGGTGATGGATTGGTAATGGCTAGACATCTGTCTGGCTATGGAGCAAAAGTTACTGTAATGTTGCTTGGTTCTCCTGACAAGATCAAAACTGAGGAAAGCAATTGGAACTGGTCTATCTTACAGAAGATGCCTTCTGTGAAACTATTGTATGGTGACTCTATTGAATTTGATTTTCAGCCTGACATAATTGTTGATGCAATATTTGGAACCGGAATATCTGGAGATATTAGAGAACCATATACATCTGCAATAAATTACATTAATCAAACAAATTGTTACAAATTCGCAGTTGACGTTCCATCTGGATTAGATCCACAAACAGGGGAGACTGCAAATATTTACTCAAAATGTGATATGACTGTAACATTTCATAAAATGAAACAGGGTATTCCTAAAAGAAAAGATTTGACTGGGGAACTGTTTGCTGAAAAAATTGGAATTCCTCCAGAAGCAGAGGAGGGAATTCTATGAAAGTCCATCAAATACAAGTTGGAAATATGCAAAATTTTTCCTATATTGTTGAAGATGAGAGTACTAACGAAGCAATCATCATTGATCCTTCGTGGGACTTGATCGAATTAGAGATGATCATTAAAAAAAATAATTTAAAAATTAAATATGTTGTAAACACTCATCATCATTTTGATCATACATTGGGCAATGAAGCCATGGTGGAATCTACCAAAGCTCCTATAATCCAGCATGAAAATTCAGAACTGAAACACGATATTGCAGTAAAGGATGGAGATTTTATTGAATTTGGAAAGTCAAAATTAAAAGTATTTCATACTCCTGGACATTCTAAGGACAGTATCTGTCTAGTTGGAGATGGAAAGATTTTTTCAGGTGATACATTATTTGTTGGAAATTGTGGCCGAATTGATTTGCCTGGAGGTAGTGCAAAAGAACTCTATCATAGTCTCTTTGACGTACTTTATTCATTAGATGACAGTCTAGTCCTATATCCAGGACATAATTATGGAAGTAAAGAGATATCTTCTCTTGGCCAAGAAAAAACCACCAATCCTGTTATGCAAAAACGACCAGAGCAACAATTCCTTGAAATGATGGGTCAGTGAGTTTTTTTTGGAAAATTTTGAATTATTTGGTAACATAGATCAGGCTCAAAATTTTATTCAAACTGTAAATTCAGGAAGATTTCTTTTTTCACTTGTCATATCTTATACTGAAACATGTGAGATTCCAGGAATTACTTTTGCAGGTGCAGATACAGATTCAATAAAACTTACTCCTCCAGCTGATGCTGAATATCTTCACTATGGATATTGTAAATCAATTGATAAAATCCCAATGACTCCTGATGGAAAACCAACTCCTGCATTATTAACAAAAACAGCTTTAGAATCTGCAAGCATTCCTCATCTAACCGTAAATGCTGGAAGTAAAGTTTCACCGAAATTACCTTTTATTGAAACATGTATGTCTAGTGGAAAAAATATTTCAATCCAAGACGCAATGACTGATTCTCAAGTATCACATGCTGTTGACTATGGTAGAATTGTAGGAAGGAGCATGGCCTCTCTAACTGATTTTCTGGTAATAGGAGAAAGTATTCCTGGTGGAACAACTACTGCTTTAGCTGTATTACGTGCATTAGGGTTTGATGCTAAAGTAAGTTCTAGCATCCCAAACAATCCCGTTGAATTGAAAAATCAAATTGTTACTTCTGCACTTAAAAGAATTGATTCTGATCATCCTTATAGTATAATTGCTAAAATTGGTGACCCTATGATTCCTTTTGTAGCAGGAATGCTAAGCTCTGTTTCAAACATGTCTAAAGTAATGCTTGCTGGAGGAACTCAGATGTCTGCAGTGTTGGCATTTGCATCAAAAATTGGATTCAATGAAGAAAATACTGTGATTGGAACAACTTCTTACATAACACATGATAAAAGTGCAAATTTTGTAGATGTTGTTAAACAAATTGCTGATATACCAATAATTTCTGTAGATCCTGGCCTAAAAGATTCAAAACACCCTGGATTAAGAGCATTTTCAGAAGGGTTTGCAAAAGAAGGTGTAGGTGCTGGTGGAAGTATCATAGCATCGATGCTCAAAACTGGAAATAATTCTAAAAATTTTTTAGAACTAGCTGAAAAAGAATATCATAGATTATTTACTTCACTGTAACTGATTTTGCAAGATTTCTAGGATAATCAGGATCTGTATTTTTTTCTAGCGCTGCGTAATATGCTAATAGCTGAATAGGGATAATTTCTAAAATTGGATATCCTACCTCATCTGATTTAGGAAGTTCAATCCAAAAATCATACACATCACTTTCTATATCGGATATACCAATAATTTTTGCACCTCGTGCTTTGATCTCTCTTGCACTTGTTAGTGTATCCAAGTAAGTTGAATCATTTGGATTTATGATTATGACAAATACGTTAGAATCCATTAAAGCAAGAGGTCCATGCTTTAACTCCCCTCCTGGAATTCCTTCTGCGTGAATGTAAGTTAATTCTTTTAGTTTCAAAGCTGCCTCTATTGCAATTGGATAATGCATTCCTCTTCCAAGTACATAGATATCTGAAATATCTTTTATTTCATTTGCAATTCTTTGAATTTTTTTAGGATTTTTTAATATTCCTGATATTAGTTCAGAAATTTTCACAAAATCAATATCTATCTTATTATTATTATCACTTAATTTTTGAATAATTTTGTAGAGTATTACAAGCTGTGTTGTGAAACTCTTTGTTGCTGCAACTCCTATTTCAGGTCCACAATTCATTCCTATTACAATGTCTGATTCACGTGCAAGTGATGATGTTAACAAATTAACAATTGCTATTGTTTTACATTTAGCTTTTTTTGCAATCTTGACTGCTTCCAAAACATCTGCACTTTCACCACTTTGAGATATTGCAATCATGATGGAATTATCTTCGATACTATTTGGTGCAAATTGAAGTTCGCTTGACATGATCGGTTCTGACTTGATTTTAATGTATTTTAATAAAATCTGTTTTGCAATTAATGCTGAATTATAACTTGTACCACTTCCTGTGATGTAGATATTTTTTGCATGTTTGATATGATCTGCAGCTTTTTCAATCGCATCGATAGTTCTCTCTCCTGCTTTTAGAACCGTTTTATGTTGTTCATAAATCTCTTTTAATGTAAAATGTGCATAATCGCCTTTGTATGCATCACCAAATTCCTTAGAAACTTTTACTATTTCGTACTTTGCATGTTCACCATTAAAATCTATAATTTGAAATTTGTCTTTATCTAAAATTACAAAATTTCCATTTTCAACATATATTACATTATCAGTATACTCAATGAATCCCAAAACATCGCTTGATAAAAAAAAATCATTTTGCCCAACAACTCCTATGATTAGTGGTTCATGAAATCTCGCTGCTGCAAGTTGACCATTTTCAAACATTGCAACAAATGCATAATGTCCTTTAATTTTCGCAACTGTTTTCAAAATTGTTTCTTTTACATCCTGAGTTTTCTCATAATATTTCTGAATTAGATTTGCAATAATTTCACTATCTGTATCGCTCTTGAAATAATACCCTTCACTTTCTAATTGTTTTTTTAATTCTTCAAAATTCTCTATTATTCCATTATGTACTATTGCAATTCTTCCAGAATTACTTGAATGTGGATGTGCATTGGCATCGGTTACTTTTCCATGAGTTGCCCATCTGGTATGACCAATGCCTACTTTTCCTGGAAGTATATCTAATTGAATTTTTGAATTTACTTCACTTACTTTCCCAATTCCTTTTTTTAGTTCAATTTGATGGTCTGATTCTGTTGCAACTCCTACACTATCGTATCCACGATATTCCATTCTTTTTAATCCCTTTACTATTATTGGAGCTGCATTTTCTTTTCCAAAGTAACCTATTATTGAACACATGATAATTCTATATGATTATTGGGGGTATTTACTGATAACCTATTACTTTGATTGTTCCGCAGAAGAACTTTGCTCTTTTGATTGTTCCGCAGAAGAACTTTGCTCTTTTGATTGTTCCGCAGAAGAACTTTGCTCTTTAGATTCCTCTGCAGTCTCTTCAGATGATGGCTCCGGAGAAGGAGTTTTTGATTTTGTCTTTTCTAACATTTCTGGAATCTTAGATTCCGGTGTAAAATGGACACTATCTTCTTCTTCCACTGTGACTGTATAAGATGGAATGTCTACTTTTCTATCACCAATCATAATATGGCCATGAATTACTGCTTGCCTTGCTTGATATGGTGATTTGAATCCAAATTTCTTTGTAACTAAAGTCTGTAATCTTCGTGATAGTAAATCGTTTGCGTTTAGATTTAGTACATCATCTAGTGTTGCATCACTACTTACTAATCCTATTCTTGCAAGTGATTTCATTAAAATTGGTTCTTTTTCTTCTCTTACTTCCTGTCTTAACGCAAGTAATGATCTTGCTTGATGTCTAACACGTGATAATTCTGTATGTGCTTTCCATAACTCTCTTTTAGTTCTTAATCCAAATGTACCAAGAGTTTTCAACTCCTCCATTTTTAATTCATAATTAAAAGGTCTTTTTGGTTTTCTCCAAACTTTACGTGGATATTTTGGATCTCCCATCTAATACACCTATTTTTTTTCCTCTGGTTTAGCTTTTGCAGCTGCTGCTGGTTTAGCTTCTGCTGCTGGTTTAGCTTCTGCCGTTGCAGCTGCTGCTGGTTTAGCTTCTGCTGCTGGTGCACCTGCACCACCTTTCTTTGCTGGTGCTGCCAATCCTCCTTTTGCAACTCCAACTGCACCACTTTTTCTACCCGATGTCCTTGTTCTTTGTCCTCTAACTTTAAGACCTGATAGATGTCTATAACCTCTCCAACTTGCAGTAATTCTTTCTCTTTCTATATCATTTCTTAATGTAAATGGAATGTCTGATGTCAATAAATGTAAATCTGCCCCTGTCTCAATATCTTTTCTTCTATTGAGGAACCATACCGGAAAATTTCCGCCAACTGGATCTGTTATTAATTTTTCAATCGCTTGAACATCAGACTCGGTAAGGTCGCCGATGTTAGCATTGCTATTAATTTTAAGAGTATCTAAAATTGCAGTTGCAAAACTATTGCCTATTCCTTTGATCTGGGTTAATCCCACGATCATCTTTCTTTCTCCAGGAATGTCGTTTCCCACAATCCTAACAATATGTCTATATTCTTGCGTACTCAAGTATTCCAAAATTCTAAGAAACCCCGATAAAAACCATACTAGGTACCAAATTTGGATATTTTTAAAATGACAAAATTTTATGACCTCTATCTTACAGCCTAATTCATGCAAATTTTAATTGGAAATTATCTAAAATCTTCATCTTCAGTCCAATCATTACCTTGAACATTCCATATATTGCATTTACAGCATTTTTTAACTCCTCTCTGAGCATCAATGTCTATGCAAAAACAGTGTTCACCTTTACCTGATGAATCTTGACTACAAAGTTTCTGCATGATGTAATTTATGCTATTTTCTTAATTATCTTATTGGAATAATATGTTCAAAAAGTTATAACTTCCAATTCCACATCTCATATACATGGATGAAACATTTGATCGCGAAAAAATTATAGAATGTATGTTTGATCCAGTTACATCCTCTATTTTAGCAGATTTGGAGGATGGTGAAAAGGAATGCTCCTATTTGGCACAACATTCCTCTGTATCTGAATCTGAGGTTCTTGAAAGACTTTCTTATCTAATTGTTCATGGGTTTGTTTCAAAAAACTCTGATAACGGAAAATGTTTACTTACTGCTAATTCTGATAAACTTGAAAGTATTGTTGAACATGGTGAAAATTTTGATGCAACAATTAATGGTCTTGAAAAAATGGATACCTATCTAAACTGATTTTTTTCTATTCTTGATGCCATATATTCCAATTACAACTAACCCTATCATGCCAATCATAATCAAAGATGTAGATATAATAGACATGATATATTTTTTGTAGGGATCCGGAAGTGGTCCGATTGCACCTGCTACATAAATTCCGTCATCACTTGAACTCTCAATTAGTAATTTGTAAACTCCAGTATCCCGAATATCAAATTCTTCCTCAATAGTATCACTATCTATCTGTTGAGATATGATTTCAATATCTGATGGATCTAACACTTTAAAAGAAAATGTGTTTTTTTTAAAATCCATTATTTGAATTGCAAAAATTCCTATAGGTGTTTTTTCAATATCAAAATCAGTTGAAATAATTAATTTTTCTGTTGTGCTTACTCTTCCATTTTCTTGCTTTATTCCCTCTAGTGTAATTTGATTTTCAAAAATTGATACTATTAATCCTGATACTATGAATAATCCTAAAACAACAATGACTAATCCTAGTTTTTGCACAGATTAAATTTTGCTTTCTTTAGTTTAAACCTAATTTTTTCCAAAATTTCATGTTATTTTGCACAACAGTTAGATCAGACTACAATTCTCTTATGATACACTATTGTCTAGTAGTTTTATTATGTCTAGATTTGCTATTGACATGTTGATTATGTGTGCTACAAGTAGTAGTAGTATTCTAATTTAATTAAATTGGCTCTGGATGTATTGTAATTACAGCATCTTGAATTTCTGTTCTAATTACATGCTCTATCTCTGATGTCAAATCATGTACTTTCTCGATTGATAATTCTTTATCAAATGAGCAATCAATATCTATTTTCAAAATATTCTCAAAATTTAGTGAAACTATTCGTCCAATCTTTTTGATTTGTTCATATTTCTCTAAAATTCCTCTGATTTTTCTTTCAGTCTCTCTATCTCTGATGTTGAAATTTTCTGGTACATCTAGGAATGGTTCTAAATGAATAGTTACATGCTCAATATTAGGAACATTTTTTTGAATTTTTTCTTCTACTATCTCAGAAATTTTATGCGCAGAATATAGGTTAATTTCTCTATTTACCATGACATGTAAGTTGGCAAATATTTTACCTTTAGAATTATGTGTTATGACATTGTGTACTCCTTTTACCCCATCCACACTTTTTACAATATCTAAAATTTTTGCATCTAATGGAACATTCTCCCAATTTGGTTCAAAATGAATCGTAATTGCTGCATTTGGAATTTCATTTATGATATTTTTTTCAACATCATTGCTAATTTTATGAGCATTTTCAAAACTTGCATCCCCTCTAAGTGAAATGGTAATGTCTGCAAATATCGTATCTCCTGATCTTCGCATAAGTATGGCTTGTACATCTATTACTCCTTCTGTATTTTTAATAATCTCCTTTACATTTCTTACAATTTCTGGAGAAATAATATCTGTAAGATCTTGTGCAGTTTTGTAAATTAATTTAATACTTAGAGCTACTAAGAGAACTCCTAGGATTAATGCCGCAATAAAATCTCCATTATAAAATCCATATGTTACAAAAATGATTCCTCCAATTGCAACAAGAGTAGATCCCAAATCCATGAATGCATGGTAAAAATCTGCTTTGAGAGTACTTCCTCCAATTTTTTTAATCGACCTTCGCAATAAAATTATTCTAAAAATATCAATTCCAATAGTGTACACACCTGCAATAATTGCAAAAATTCCTGGAAGAATGTTTGGCGGTGGACTTTGTAATCTATGGATTGATTCATAAATGAAAAATATTGCAATTATAAAAATTGCAATTCCTCCGATCAAGCCACCTAATGACTCAACTTTCCCATGTCCGTATGTATGCTCTTCATCTGGTGGCTTGATTGCCAATCTTGCGGCTAAAAGAAGTATGATTGTTACAACACTATCCAGTAACGCATGAATGCTGTCTGTGATAAGACCTAAACTATTTGATAATAATCCAAAGACAAATTCTACCACAAATGCAGAAAATATGGCTATAAGTGATATTCCTAAAACTCGTGATCTTTGAACAAACATTTCTTCTAACTGTTGGTTTGATCATGTATTACAACTGTTCTAAAAAGAAATCATACGACAAGATTATCTGTTACGAATGAGATTATTCGATATGTTAAAGAGTATTCATGCATTTTTGATGCTATTTTTCATAATTTCTTTAATTCCAATTATTCAGGCAGAGGCTGCTGGTAATGCTAACTTGTTTGTTTCTGCAGAAAATTCCAAGTTTAACAATCATTTTTCAGGCTCTATGGTAATTGAAGTAGTTATCCGTGATAACAATATACGAGATACGGATCAAGGTAAGGGCGAACCTGACGTTACGATAAATGGCAAAATACTACGAATGGTTCAGGCAACTGATGGGAACTGGTATGCATATTTTGCAAATATAGACAAAGCAAAGATTGCAGATTCTACATTACCTAATAGCATAACAAAACAAGGATTAGACTTTGGCTCCATCTGTAGCGCAGCAGAAGCTAGTGCTGTCATAGGTGTTGATCTTAATGATGCTGATGGTGTAGCATATCCCTATGATAGTTGTAATGGCGTGTTTAATGATAACATCAATGTTGTTAGAAAAGCAAAAACCCCCAACCCTACAATACCTAATACTGCAGGATTATCTGGTCAAATAGGCATTGTTAATGATACATGGCCATTTATTCAATTATTTTCATTTAATGATGTAACTATTCAATACAATCCATCTGGTACGCCACAACGAGTTGATTTAAAATATGATGAAATTCCAAATATTTCTTTTAGTATTGATAGGGCACTTTATCCAAACAATGCTGAAGTCTTTCTAACTGTAAATGATTTTCAATTAAATCAGGATCCAACCGATGAAGATTCTTGGACATTTAACATCGAATCTCCGAGAGCTACTTTTTACCAGGCATTTGATAGTTCTGGAAATAAAGCTGCAAGCGGAAATGCAGGATTGGTAAATTTACTTCCGCATCTTTCAAGATTAGGGTTTGATAATAACGGTGAACTTTCTTTGAAACTTGGAAACGTTTTGAAACTAAAAACTAACAGTGAGCAACGTTATTCTTCAGTTGACGTTGATGGGGTTTCAAACACATATTCTAAAATTGTCACATTAGTTGAAAAAGGACCAAATTCTGGAATCTTTGAAAGCTTTGACTCTAGTGATCAATCAGTAATAGGTACACTTGTAAATGCACCTCGTGGACAAACAGGACAAATTGAATATAATCAAAAATCTCTATCTGTTTTAAGTGGATCTTCTTCAGCGTCTGTTTCTATCAATAAACCAACTTTGACAATTGGTTCTAATTCTCAAACTCTATCTCCTGGTACTAAGTATCCTGTAATTTTGATAGATCCTGATCAAAATCTAAACACTGGTGCACGTGATCACTTAGATGTATTTAGAAGCACAGCCATAATTCCAACAATAACTATTGGAAATCCAGTTACTTTGGAGCGTGCTCAAAACGTCTTATTTTATCCAACTTCTAATGTTTTCAATATTTTTGAATCTGTAAATTCTTCAGTGCCTGACTCTAATTCTGATCGATTGATTATTGACACATCTGGAATACCAAATAACACCACATTTGAAATGATTTCAATAAACTTGGGAGTCTCCGCATCTGCATTATCATCTGTTTTGCTTGATGTTTCTGACCCTAACACATATGGTACAAATTGGATAAATTATGATTTGAGATCCTTTCAAAATGATTTAGAGATATCTAACTTTAGTAATACCACTTTCACTCTTTATTTTGGATCTCTTACAGGTCCAACAATAACTATAGCTGATGCAGGAGATGTCTCATCATCACGTGGGTTTATCCAAATCGATAAATCTGATGTAGCAAATATTTCTGATCAAAGTGGGACTGTATTTCTTGTAATTGATTTTAATTCTTCAGATGCGCTGTCTGTTTCTAATGAAATCAATAAACAACCTATTGTTTTTGATTTCTTTTCTTTTGGATTGCAAAATGATAAAAGCATAAACCATTCTATTTATCGTTTTGAGCTAGAGGAGACTTTGGATAATTCTTCTACTTTTGATGGTACTTTTGAATACGCAGTTACAAATCAACTGAACATACTAGATCCTAATTTTATCAAAACAATAAAGACCATTGGAGATGAGATAAAAATTATTGTCACTAACAGATTAATTGACGAAAAAGGAATTGCACTCTCTTATTCTGATTTAGATAAAGTAGGTGTTTTCACTATAACTTCCTCAAAATCTGACATTCTCACAAATTCTGGTGTTGTATCTACGACTTCTTCATCATATCGTTTTGGTCAGCCAGTAACATTTACCCTAAACGATCCTGATCTAAATCTAAAAAGTGATATAATTGACATTTACTATACTGTCGATAATCCAAATTCCCCTAGCGTAGATACAGTTGGCAAAGATGGAAATATTTTATTGGAAATTTTAATCAAGGATATTAGATATAAGCGTTGTACAATTAATGGAATTGAATATGGAGGTTTGGCTGATACTGGTTTCACACTGGTAGAAACTGGTCCTAGCACCGGAATCTTTACAGGTGTATTTAAAATGCCATCTCAAATGTGTGATAAATCCGGCACTAAATTAATCTCCACTGCAGGTGGTAGCCTTGATGCAAAATATTATGACTCTCGTGATAAATCCGGCAATCCAAATATCTTTACGATGTCTAAAAACAAACTAACTTCATCTTTTTCAACTCAACCCAACTTAAGTACAACTAATACTTCTAAACCAGATTTAAGTACAAATAATATCTCTAAACCCTCACCTGGTAATACAGAGAGCATAATTCTCTCTGGTAGTATCCAAAATTACAAAAGAGGAATGCCTTTAGTCATTACATTAGCAGATCCCAATGGTAAAACTCAGAATTTTGGAGCTTCTTTAACAAATAGTGGTGCATACAAAACAGTCTTTACAATAAATGAAAACTCACTTCCAGGAATATACACAATAAAGCTTTCACATGCAGGAACTGATGTTGGAATCACTTCTTTTACTGTAACATCTCCTGACATGCCTAGTTGGATAAAAAATAATGCCAAGTCATGGTCTTTATCATCGATATCTGATTCACAATTTATCAATGACTTGGAATATTTAGTTGAACAAGGAATTATTTCATTATCTACCTCAAATGTAAATAATATTGGAGATAAGATGATGATTCCTGATTGGGTAAAAAATAATGCCAAATGGTGGGGTGATGATAAAATATCTGATGAAGATTTTATTCAATCAATTCAATATCTGATCAAAAAAGGCATAATTAGAGTATAATCTGGTCAATTTTTATTTCATTGAAAATATAAATACTCACAAACCTGATTCAAATTGAAAATGAGATTAATGGGGTTACTTGCATTCATATTATTATCTACAACAATTTTATCTTATGGCATGAGCGGTGTTGCATTTGCAGACAGTCATAATATTCCACCGCTTTCAGTAACTACTGATACAAAAATATATGCAAATGGTAGCACTGTAGTTGTTACTGGAAAAATCCGAGATTATGATTCATCAACTGATTCTGGAAAAGCAATTACTTTCATTTTAAAATCCCCTGAGAATAATCTTGTAACAATTGGACAATTTACCCCAAAGTCTGATGGTACTTTTGAGCGCACATTCATTGCAGGTGGACCACTATGGAAAATAAATGGTGATTATACACTTGAATTACATTTTGGCTCAAATGAGGCTGAAACTACAATAAATTATGTTGGTGGAGAAGCAGTTATCTCTAAACCAAAACCACCAGTAGTAACTGAACCACCAGTACCCGTAACATGTCCTTCTAACCAAGAATTGATAAATGGTAAATGTATTGATAAAGAACCACCAGCACCAGTAACATGTACTCCTGATCAAGACTTGATAAATGGTAAATGTATTGATAAAGAACCACCAGTTATTCAAGAACCAATATGTGGCGCTGGTACTGAATTAGTAAATGGTGTTTGCCAAGTGATTCAAACTGAAAAACCTGATACAGGTGGATGTTTAATTGCAACAGCAGCATATGGAACTGAGTTAGCACCACAAGTACAATTCCTCAGAGAGGTTAGAGATAACACTGTACTTAGCACTGCTTCTGGTGCAGCATTCATGAGTGGATTTAATTCAATATACTACTCATTTGCCCCATCAATAGCTGATATGGAAAGAGAAAACCCATTGTTCCAAGAGGCAGTTAGAGCATTTATCACTCCAATGATTTCAACATTATCTATAATGGCTTTAGCTGATGAAGGTTCAGAAGTTGAAGTGTTAGGATTGGGAATCTCTGTAATTGCTCTTAATTTGGGAATGTACATTGCAGCACCTGCATTAATTGGAATCAAAGTTCATAATCATATCAAGTCCAGAAAATAATCCAAATTTCTTAATAGGTTATTATATTGAAACCAATTAACCTATTTTATGCATACAGAATATGAAGAATTTGATACAGTTGACGATCTTCTAATGTATATGACATCAGCTGCTCCTCCGATGAAAAATACTATGCCAATAAACTCTTACAAAGGCTATGTGTTGTCTTTCATTCCACTTAGTCCATCAACGGGAGAAACATATCTTATGCTTTATGCAAAGGGTTCACTTGACCCTGGAATCTATGAATTTGATGTAAAATCAAAATCATACAAAAAAGTCGAAACTATTGAGAGAGCTGATAAAGTTTATTTTATTTCTCTAACACCAAAACGAAATACAATAGCAGACAAAGCTATTGAAACCCTGCAAAAATAGAATCTCTTACCTCACACACTATTTGTAGGCGTGATTTTATGTTATGTCTAATTAAATTAAGATTATTGCTAAATAATGATTATTTTTTTTATATTATTATTGTTATGATAATAATCTATAATTTCTTTGTTTGAATTTTTGGTGCAGATACTGATCTACTTCTTGCATATTTATCAATAATCTCATCAGGTGTTCTTCCATTGAAGAGATCCTTACATAGTCCTCGTAGGTATCTCATAATTGCCCAAGTACCTGCTTTAAGAATTCCATACATGAATACTTTCATTGGTGGTCCATATGTTTTGTTTCTGAGAATAATTGGAATGATGTCATTGATCACGCGTAAATTGTTCTCCCAACATTTCCAAAATAATGTAAATTGTGCCTCATTTAGGTTTCCAAAGTGCATTGAGTTTTTCTCGCTAAAGTCTTGATAAAGTAATGGTGCAACTAGACCTCTGAAATCCATCTCTCTGAAATCGCTCATCATATCAATAGTATATTGAATATCATCTGGCGTTTCATCTGGCCAACCAATAATGATTGTTGCAGCAGGGAACCAGTGATTCTCATTTAGAATCTTTGCACCTTCTCTTACGACACTTCCCCATTCTTCAGGTGCAAATGGTTTTGTTTTTACACCTAGGTGTTTTTTTACCATTGCCGGCGCAACTGTTTCAATTCCTAAATTAGTTGCTAGCCATCTTCCTGTCTTATCTTGCTCATTGATATGTGAAATTTGTTGCATCAACGTAGGATCAGCAGCTACTGCTGAAAATGTCATGTGCGTTGTTCCAATAAAATTAGCTCCTAGACCTTTGAGTCCTTTCCATAAATCTACTATTGCATCTCTGTTTGGAACAAAGTCTCTATTGTCACATCCATAAAGTAACATTTCATCTGAATGTAACCAAATTGAATCAAATCCGTAATCTAAATTAATTTTTGCTTCATGTTGTAATCTCTCTAGTGGAAGATCCTTCTTTGATCTTTTGTTTACATCACAAAAATCGCAACCTCTACCACAGCCTCTCATTGCTTCAATTAGTGAATTAATTGTTGGACCTTCAATTATTGGTATGTTCTCAAGATTTCTCACAAAACAATGCATCATTTCTGGAGCATCATTTTTTTCTAGATCTTGGAACAAATCAACAGCTAACTCGTCGGCCTCACCAACAACAACTGTATCAATTCCATGTATTTTCATCCTATCAGATTTAGCTAGCTCCCATGCGCCATTGCCTCCAACTACTACTTTGAAATCATATTTCTTTTTGAGTTGAATTATGCTTGCACACATTTTCTTGAATTTCATTGCAACATATGACAATTTTTCAGGAGACATTGTTGTTGTAACTGGCGCCATTCCTAATGGGTCCATTACATTAATTCCGACAACTTTAGTATCTGGACCAATTGATTTCTGTAACATTTCAGGATGTGCAAGAAATACATCCTCTCTTTTGTATCCTCCTTGAATTAATGAACTCTCAATTCTTCTTAATCCTACTTGAGCAACCTTAACTTCACCTGTAACTGGATCTGTTTCTACAGAAGGACAAAATACTTTATCAAAAACCCATTCTGGAAGGACCTCATATGGTCCACACGCAATAAATCCATAAAGAAAATTCCCTCTATAATTTGTCATCAAACTACGATCCGCAGTAAGTACAATACGTTTCCCAGCCAATTATCAGACTTTGTTAAAGTATCTTATATATCATTTACGAGAATAAATGCTCTTATTTTTTTAAATTATGAATCGGATGTTTTTTAGATGCTCTATTTGCAATGTTTGCAGCTATTCCTCCAGCTGCAATTCCATTATCGATATTTACAACTGATAATCCTAACGAACAACTTTGAAGCATTGAAGCAAGTGCTGCTATGCCTTTTCCGCCATATCCATATCCTACAGATGTTGGAATTCCTATTATTGGAATATCTACCATAGTGGATACAAGAGTAGCTAAAGCCCCTTCCATTCCTGCAGCAACTATTATGCAATCTACATCTTCTTTTATCATTTTTTTCAAAACTGGAAAAATTCTTTGTATGCCTGCAACTCCTACATCATAACTTGTAATACATTTACAATTCATTGCTTGGCACATTAATCTTGATTCTTCTGCAACTCCAATATCGGATGTACCTGCAGTTAAAATTCCAACTTTTCCCCCGTGAAATTTAATTGGGTTTTTGAATAGCAATAACGACGATGAATTTTTCCCAATCTCTATTTTGACTTTTAATTTCTTTGCAAACTCTATGATCTTTGGATAGTCGTTTTTCTTAAGTCTTGACACGATTACTACATTTGTTTTCTCTAGAGTTTTTTCAATAATTTTTTTAGTCTCCTCTAATTGTTTTGTTTCAGCAAAAATTACTTCTGGAATACCTCTTCTTTTTCTTCGGTTAATATCGATTTTTGCAAACTCTTCGACTTCTTCAATTGTGTATAGTGAAAGGAGCTTTTTTGCATTACTAACTGAGGTCTTACCTGCCTTTAATGACTCTAAAATTTCTTGAAGTTCCAATAATGTTTTTTCTCTGTTATGATAAAAAAATGCTTAGATCTCAATACCCGAGATTGCGTCTTTGACATTCTTAACGGCTCGATCAAATGCTTGTCTTTCTTCATTATTTAGGTCTAGCTCAATGATCTTTTCTACTCCTTTCTTTCCAATAATTGCCGGAACTCCGATTGTTACATCTGAATGACCATATTCGCCGTCAAGATATGTTGCAACTGGAATTACTTGTTTTCTATCTCTTACCACTGATTCAATCATTGCAGAGATTGCATTTCCTGGTGCGTGAACTGTTGCACCTTTCAATTCTATGACTTTTGCTGCAACTTGTTTTGTGTTTTGAACCAACTCATCTAATTTCTCTTTTGGAAGAAATGATGATAATGGGATTCCTGATACGGATGAAAACCTTGGCAATGGCAACATGTTTTCGCCATGTTCTCCAATTACTAGTGCTCTAATGGAATCACGAGAATGGCCTGTTGCCTCATGAATAAATTGTCTAAATCTTGATAAATCAAGCATTCCACCCATTCCAAAAATTCTACTTCTGTCAAATCCTGACACTTTGTATGTGATGTATGCCATTGGATCTAGTGGATTTGTAACTGGAATGATCATAGAATTGTCTGCATATTTTTTGATATTTTCAACTACACTTTTTACAATTGTTGCATTAATTTTTAAGAGATCCATTCTTGTCATCCCTGGTTTTCTTCCAGAGCCTGCAACTACTACTACAACGTTTGAACCTTTCATATCTTCAAAATTATTAGAACCCTTTACCTCTACATCAATTCCTTGTTCTGATAGCATATGGTTGATATCCATTGCCTCTCCTTGTGGAAGTCCTTTAGCAACATCTAGCAACAGTATTTGATCATCTAACCTCTTTAACGCTGAGAATAATGCTGCATCTCCACCTACTTTTCCAGAACCAATAATTGTGATCATGAAAAGTCTCGTTGATTTTGATTTATTAAATCTAATGAAATTAGCCAACAATTAGGCGAATTTATAAACATTTTTGATAATTTTGAATCATGGTGCTCGTAATAGATCCGCAGATCGCTGGTATCTCTGGAGATATGCTACTTTGTAGCCTAGTAGATTTAGGTGCTAACAAAAATAGAATACTTGATGGAATTAAACAGGCCGAAAAATTTCTTGCTGGTTCTTCTATAATGAAAATTAATTTTCAAAAAATTCAGAAACATGGAATTGACTCTATTCAACTAATTTTAGAAATTAACGAAGATGTTCATGAAAGAAAAGGTTTGGAAATCAAAAAAGCAATTAATGATTCTACACAAGCCATTGGACTTTCTGAAAAAGCAAAATTGTTTGCAGAATCTTGTATTGATACACTTATTTCTTCAGAATCAAAAATTCATGGGATTCCTGAAGACTCGGTTCATTTTCATGAATCTTCTAGCATTGATACTCTTGTAGATATTGTTGGTATTGCAATTGCATTAGATGATTTGGCATTATTTGATCACAAAATAGTTTGTCTTCCAGTATCTGTGGGTGGTGGCTCTGTAACATTTTCGCATGGTACAATGTCTAATCCGGCAAGTGCTATTCTTGAAATTTTTAAAAACTCAAATTTAATTATAAAAGGAAACAATGCAAATGAAGAATTAACCACACCTACAGGTGCTTGTATTTTGGTAAACTTAGCCATAACACCTGTTGATTATTATCCTCAAATGAAGATTAACTCAATTGGTTATGGCGCAGGCCAGAAAAATTTTGAAACTTTTTCAAATGTGCTTAAAATTGTTTTAGGCTCTGAAAATAATTTTGAAATCGATACTGTAAAAATTCTTGAAACAAATGTAGATGATGTTTCAGGAGAAATTCTAGGAAATTTAATTGAAACAATGATGGAAAAAGGAGCAAGAGATGTTTCAATTTATACTGGAATCTCTAAAAAAGGAAGACCTACTAACCTTATTTCTGTAATCTGCACTGAGGAAAATGTTGATAAAATTATTGATATCTTAGTGATGGAAACTGGCACTTTGGGAATAAGGGTTTTAGATTCTAACCGCTTTATTATTCCTAGAAAAATCTATGATGTTTCTATAATTTTAGATGGACAATCTTTTCAGGTGCGTTATAAACAATTTTCATATAAACAAAAAACTAATTTTAAAATAGAATTTGATGATTTAAAAAGAATATCTAGTATTTTGGATAAATCTATCAAAGAAACAGAATTATTATTAAGAAAAGAGATTGAAAAATTGGAGAATTCTAATGACTCATCTTAATGATCTTGTAAATTGGTTTGAGGGTAAAAACAAAGTAATGATCGCTTTATCTGGCGGTGTTGATAGCGCTCTTGTTGCATATGCTGCATTTAAAAAATTAGGCTCTTCTGCTATTGCAGTTACTGCTGACTATAAAACACTCTCAAAAGAAGAACTTGAAACTGCTAAACAGATATGCTCTGAGATTGGAATTCAACAAATTTTGTTGGATTATGATGAACTAAAAAATGAAGACTTTGCAAAAAATGATTTAAAACGATGTTTTCATTGTAGACTGGAATTAGGTGATCATTTGATAAAGTTGGCAAAAGAAAATAATGTTGAGATTATAGTTGATGGAACAAATATTGATGATTTGGGAGATTATAGGCCTGGAATTGAAGCTCTTAAACAAAATGGGATTAGAAGTCCACTAGTGGAGACTAACTTTTCAAAATCACAAATTAGAGAAGCAGCAAAATTTGTAGGTTTATCTGTTTTTAACAAGCCATCAAATTCATGTTTAGCTTCGCGAATTCCTTGGGGTCAAAGGGTTACTGCTGAAAAGTTAACTCGAATTGAATTAGCAGAAGGCATTGTTAAACAACTCACAAATCTAGATCATGTTAGAGTACGTGATCTAAATGGCTTAGCAAAAATTGAAGTTGATAAGGAAATGATCTATTTGTTTGATGATAATATAATCTTGGAACATATTACTGAAAAATTAAAGATGATTGGTTTTACTGATGTTAAAGTAGATCAAGAAGGATATAGACCTGGAAAAATAAATGTGATTGCAGATTGATCTACTTAGATAATGCTGCATCCACTCAAATTCATGAAGATGTTCTAAATTCAATGCTTCCATATCTTAAGGAGCAATATGGAAACCCATCTTCGATTCATCGATATGGTAGATTAGCTCGCAAAGCTGTTGAAAAAGCAAGAAAACAAATTGCATCATTAATCAACGCCGATCCTTCTGAGATTTTGCTTACTTCTGGTGGTACTGAATCTAACAATGCTGCTCTGGCAGGACTATCTATGAAAAACACATCATGTCAAATTATTACATCGTCAATTGAACATGACGCAATACTAGAACCTTGTAAAAAATTATCTCAAAATGGAATAGATGTAGTTTATCTGCCAGTTGATAAATTTGGTATGGTTTCTATATCTGATTTGAAAAATCAACTATCTGATAAAACATGTTTAGTCTCTATCATGTTTGGAAATAACGAGGTTGGTACAATCCAGCCAATTCAAGAAATTGCTAAATTTTGTAATGAAAGAAAGATTCCATTTCACACTGATGCTGTACAAGCAATTGGTAAAATCCCAATTGATGTTAAAGAATATGGTATTGATTTATTGTCAATGTCTTCTCATAAACTTAATGGACCAAAAGGGATTGGTGCATTATACATAAAAAATGGCATCAATATTGTTCCTGCTATTTTAGGTGGAGGGCAAGAACGTGGTTTACGTTCAGGTACTGAAAATGTTGCAAATATTGTTGGATTTGGTAAGGCATGCGAAATTGCAAAAAATAATTTAGATGCTAACACGTCTTATGTGAAAGAACTTCGAGACCTTCTTGTTAGGAGAATATTAGATGAAATTCCAGTAACAACTTTGAATGGCAATCCTCAATTAAGACTTCCAAACAATGCTCACTTTACATTTCTTGGCATAAACGGTGAAGATCTTATTATCAAACTTGATGAACATGGAATTGCGGCATCAACGGGATCTGCATGTTCTGTTAATACACAAAGAGCCTCACATGTATTACAAGCCATGGGATTTTCACATGAACAGATAACAGGTTCTCTGAGATTAACTGTTGGGATTTTTAATAATAAGAATGAAATTGATGAAACAGTAAATATTCTCAAAAAAATCGTTGAAGAACTTAGATCATTTTCACCATTCAAAGAAAAATATTCTTTTGTTTCTAAAACTTAGTAATTTGGAGTCTATTTTTAGTGGCTAGAATTGTTATCATAATCCCGACAATTAAAATCATCATTACTATGGAACTAAATTCTGGAATCGCATAGGTTCCAATAATCTCGATGTCTGAATCGTCTTCTTCGAAGTTAATTGTGATTGTTCTAAATTCTAAAGTCGTTATAGGTTGTTCTTCATAAGACACTTCCATTCCATCAATTAGAATGATAAATTTTTCATCTTTACCATCTTGTTTTACAGCATCTATGAATTCTCTGGGTAATTCCAGTGTGATTACCCCATCATCTATTGTATCTATTTGTACTATTAATGCAAAAATATTTGCATCTACTATCATGTTCTTGACTGTTCCTCCTTTGATTGTGTATTTTACATCAAATGTACCATGACTTCCAGCATCTACTTCGAAATTGGTTGTTGCCCCAATTGCACTTGAACTTGGAGAATAATCAAATTCAGTTTCTGCAGAATTTCCATCTCCGTATAAAACTCTGACTATATATGTTCCTTCTTTTTTCCACAATGGACCTTCTGCAATTATTGTATGAGAATAGCTTCCATCTTGTGCTACTGTTATCTGTGCTATGTCTATTAAATTACCCTGAGAAAACAATTGTAATGTTACAGGTGTAACACCTACGATTGTAGATATTTTTCCAGAGATTAAAATTATATCTCCTTCATCATAATTGTTGTCATCAGTTTGAACTGAAATTAGTGACTCTTGTGCAAACGCAGTTCCAATTGAAATCAACATTATCGTTATGATACTATAAAATATTTTTAATTCCACAAACTTACGACTATGAATTTGTATATTTCTCTTACTATCAAAAATGAAAAAATGAAAAAAGTTGTGCGATTTTAGTATCTTGGTATAATACTAAGTCTTGATCTTGCAGATATTGCAATTGTTGTTATAATTGCCACTGCTAGAATCATGGCTGCAATTGCACCAAATTCTGGAATCACATAGGTACCAATTATTTCAATTTTCTCAGTGCCAGCTGGGAACATTACTGTTACTTTGTTTCCAACAATTTCCTCATCATTTGATTCTTCTCCATCAACTAATACCATGAAGATACCGTCTAGAACTGTTTTTGATGGGGTGATGGTTAATTGTCCATCTTCTTTAGCGTTGATGCTAATGACAATTGAGTTTTCATTAGTATTGACAGTTGCACCAGTTACCACTCCACCAGTTATGCTATATGGTACACAATTACCAATTATGGCAAGTTCATTCATTTTGCATTGGTTACTTGGTGTTGGACCTGTTACAACTCCACCAGTCATTTCAACTTTGACTCTGTTACTTTTTTCAGAATTGCCATAGTTTACTTTAATGGTGTAGGTACCGTCATACTTCCACAATGGACCTGTTGTGTTTATTGTAGTCATAAAACTTCCATCTTTTGCTACAACAAGTTGATCAATTGCAGAAATAACATTTGTTGGACTAACAACAGTTACTGTTACTGGAAATCCAGAAGTATTTGCTACTTGGCCTTTTACCATAATCATATCACCTCGATTATACTCTTTTTTATCTGCCCATACTGATATTGGAATATCTCTAAGTAACATCTCATTGGCTGTTACTCTAGCATCTTCCATGGAACATCCTACACATGCTTGAGGAAGATCTTCTGCGGCATATGCTGTTGATATAGTTAAGGTACCGACTGCAGTCAAAATGGCTAGTAGCGCGAACGACGTACGGCTGTTCATCTTGTTGCGTTTTATACCTGTCTCTATTTATGTATATTTAAAAAGAGAAAAAAGTTGTGAACTTAGTATCTTGGCATAATGCTAAGTCTTGATTTTGCAGAGATTGCAATTATTGAGATAATTGCTACTGCTAGAATCATAGCTGCAATTGCACCAAATTCTGGTACCACAACGCCATCTTTGATATCTACTTTAGTTGAAGCAGTATATTTTGGATCCTCAAATTGTTGTACTGTTACAGTGTAAAATCCATCTTGTTTCCATAATGGTCCACCCACTGTGATTTCGGTAGCAAATTCTCCACTAAGCATTGGTGTTAATTGAGCTACTTTTACCACATTTCCATTTGGTGCGATCACCTTTAATGTGATATCTTGATTCACTCTGTCTGTCACTCCAGTAACCTCAAACATTGTAGAACCCTCCACGACAATTAATTCGTCTAGTGTGATTCCTCTGTATGTTCCAGCATTATTCACATTTGGTTTGAAAATTCCTTGTAAATTAGATTCAGTTACAGAAATTCTTCCAGTCTTACCATTTGCTATTTCGACAGGAACATCTAGTGTGTATAGTGATGAACTGCCTTGTTTTGCTGTTATAATGTAGAATCCATTCTCAGTCCATGTTGGACCAACTTTGAATTCAGTACCAAAGTTACCGCTAGCATCTGGTGTAACTTGCCATGCAGCTACAAGATTACTTCCACTTGGTGATATTACAGAAAATGTAACATCTGTGAATTTTGAAACTGTCTTACCTGTAACTACAATGGTGTTTGATCCTTTATCGGCTGTTGCCGTAATGGACATGCCTGCACTTTGAGCAAAAGCATCTTGCTGAATTGAGGTCATAGAAATTAATGACAGGGCCATAAGGGCTATTGCCATTGATGTTGTAGAACGTTTAAACTCCATCTTAATTGAATCCAGCATTATTGCTATTTATGTATATTTAAAAATAGAAAAAAGAAGAAATTTAGTATCTTGGTATAATACTAAGTCTTGATTTTGCAGATATTGCAATTATTGAGATAATTGCCACTGCTAGAATCATAGCTGCGATCGTACCAAATTCTGGGATTACAAATGTACCAATTATTTCAATCTCCTCAGCACCTGCTTGGAATGCTATGGTAAGTGTTCTGTCTTTTGATGTTATTGTTTCATCAAAGTCTACTTCTTCTCCATCAATTAAGATGAAAAAGTCGTCATCTTCACCATTCATTGTTGAATCCAATATGGTTCTTGGGATTGTAAGGGTCAACGAACCGTCGCTTGTAGCATCAATAGATACGATCAATGATTTTGCTTTTACGTCAGGCATAATATCGAGTAATTTTCCGCCTGTGATCTTGTATCCTATCAAATCACTAGAACCTTCAATTGCAACTGTGGTATCCGTTATTCTTGGATTACCAACTGGTTTAATTGTAGATCCTTGGAATTCAAATGTTGTTGTTGCCATGCGATTTTGGCTTCCATATGTGACTTCCACTGTATAAGTTCCAGATACTCTCATTGTTCCACCTGCAGTAATTTCAGTACTGAATTTTTTATCAGCACCTACTGTTAGTTGAGCAAGAGCAACAACTGCCATGTCGTTTTGAATTATCAAACTTACTGGAGTTCCTGAATACAGCTCTCTTACTTCTCCTGTTACTAAAATAACATCACCTTCTAAGTAAGATGATTTGTCTGTAGTAACAACAATTGAGTTTTGTACTTGTCCAAATGCTGGTGCAATACCAATACTTGCAATTAAAATTGCAGATAGGGCAAACACCGATAGATGATCTTTCATCAATTCTACGCCTAAATTTATCCTATTTAAGGTTGTGATAAAATTTGTTGACAAAATAGAAAAACAGATTTTTTAACGAATTTCAGATTAGATATATATTAACCTGAGCGTGGATTTTTTATAGTTTGTGTGTGTTATTCTCTGTTACATTTAATGTTCGATCTGGAGGTATTCTAAATGGCAACTAAGAAAAACCAAGTCCTAGTACCTGATCATATCTATGTTCCAATACATGAAATTATTTCTAAACAAGAGGCTGAAGATGTCTTAAAAAAATACAATTGTAAACCAACTGAGTTACCATTAATCTTTGTTAATGATCCTGCTATTTTGGGACTAGGTGTTAAACCTGGAGATATGATTAAGATCACTCGAAAAAGTCCAACTGCAGGTGAAAGTCTCTATTACAGATATGTGGTGGAAATCTAAATGACAGATCCTTCAACTAAACGTTGGCCAGTAATTCAGGATATTTTAAAACGTGAAGGTATAGCACGTCAACATTTGAATTCATTTGATGAATTTTTAGAAAGAGGATTACAAAGTATCATTAACGAAGTCGGACAAATTGACATTGAAAATGCTGAATATCCTTACAAGATTCAACTAGGTAAAGTAAAACTTCAACAACCAAGAATGATGGAACTAGATGGTTCTATCACTCACATCACACCAGCTGAAGCAAGACTAAGAAATGTTTCATACTCTGCACCTGTAATGATGGAAGCTAGTGTTGTAGAAGATGGAAAGATTTTAGAATCTAGATTTGTCCACGTTGGAGACGTTCCAGTAATGGCAAAATCAAATGCTTGTATTTTACATAATTTCTCCACTCAAAAATTAATTGAACACGGTGAAGATCCAAATGATCCTGGTGGTTACTTTATCATTAATGGTTCTGAAAGAGTTATTGTTGGATTAGAAGATCTTTCTTACAACAAAATAATTGTTGATAGAGAAACTGTTGGTGGAAATATTGTTTTCAAAGCTAAAGTGTATTCATCAATTGTTGGTTATCGTGCAAAATTAGAACTTGTAATGAAAAATGATGGTTTGATTGTTGCTAGAATTCCTGGATCACCTGTTGACATTCCAGTTGTTACCTTGATGAGAGCACTTGGATTAGAGTCTGATAGAGAAATTGCCTCTGTCGTTTCATTAGTTGATGATCTTCAAGATGAATTGGAAGGTTCATTTGAAAAAGCAGGAGATGTTCCAACATCAAAAGATGCTATTGTTTACATCAGTAAAAGAATTGCACCTGGAATGTTAGAAGAATTCCAAATTAAACGTGCTGAGACTTTACTTGATTGGGGATTATTACCACATTTAGGAAAACATCCTGAAAATAGAAAAGAGAAAGCACAATTCTTAGGTGAAGCAGCATGTAAATTATTAGAATTAAAACTTGGCTGGATTACTCCTGATGATAAGGATCATTATGGAAATAAAGTAATCAAATTTGCAGGACAGATGTTAGCAGATTTGTTTAGAACTGCGTTTAGAAATTTAGTTAGAGATATGAAATACCAATTAGAAAGATCTGGTCAAAAACGTGGAATCAATGCAGTTGCAGCAGCCATTCGTCCTGGAATAATTACTGATAAACTAAACAATGCTATTGCAACTGGTAACTGGGGACGTGGACGTGTTGGTGTTACTCAATTACTTGATAGAACTAATTATCTTTCAACAATTAGCCATCTGAGAAGAATTCAATCTCCTCTTAGTAGAACTCAACCAAACTTTGAGGCAAGAGATTTGCATGCAACACACTTTGGAAGAATCTGTCCAAGTGAAACTCCTGAAGGATCTAATTGTGGTCTGGTAAAAAATTTGGCACTATCTGGAATTATATCAATTAATGTACCTTCTGAAGAGATCATAGAAAAAATCTACGATCTTGGAACAGTTCATTTCTTTGATGCAAAAGAAGATCTCAAAAAAGATGGAACTAGAGTATTTGTTGATGGACGTTTAATTGGATATTACAAAGATGGCTCTGAACTAGCTGAGTCACTTAGAGACCTAAGAAGAAACTCAAAGATTCATCCTCACATTGGAATCTCGTATCATAAATCCGATATTGAAGGATCCACAAGAAGACTTTATGTAAATTGTAATGCAGGGCGAGTTTTAAGACCGTTAATAATTATCAAAGATAACAAGCCACTACTAACAGCAGAACTGTTAGATAAAATTTCAAAAAAATTACTTTCTTGGGTTGATCTTTTGAGAATGGGTGTGCTAGAAATGATTGATGCAAATGAGGAAGAAAATTGTTATGTTACACTAGATGATAAAGACACAAAGAAATTCACTCACCTAGAGGTATTTTCACCAGCAATTCTTGGTGCAGGAGCTTCTATCATTCCATATCCTGAACATAACCAATCTCCAAGAAATACTTACGAATCTGCAATGGCAAAACAGAGTTTAGGTTTCTCTACACCTATGATGAACACAAGTACTTACGTTAGACAACACTTTATGCTGTATCCACAAGTCCCAATCGTTAATACAAAAGCAATGAAACTCTTAGGACTAGAAGACAGACCAGCAGGACAGAACTGTGTTGTTGCAGTATTACCATTTGACGGTTATAATATTGAAGATGCTATTGTATTGAGTAAAGCATCAGTTGATCGAGGATTAGGAAGAACTTTCTTCTATAGAATCTATGATGCTGAGGCAAAACAATATCCAGGTGGAATGCGTGATGCCTTTGAAATTCCTAATGCTGAAGATAACATTAGAGGCTACAAAGGAGAACGTGCATACAGATTACTTGAAGAGGATGGAGTAGTTGCATCCGAAGCTCCAGTTAAAGGAGGAGATATTTTGATTGGAAAAACAAGCCCTCCTAGATTTATGGAAGAATACAGGGAGTTTGAATCATCTGGTCCATATAGACGAGATACTTCTATTGGTGTAAGACCATCTGAAGCTGGAGTAATTGATACTATAGTTATGACTCAATCTAATGAAGGTGGAAAAATGTATAAAATTAGAGCAAGAGATATGAGAATTCCTGAGATTGGTGACAAGTTTGCATCAAGACACGGACAAAAAGGTGTACTGGGAATTCTGGCAAAAGCTGAAGACTTACCATACACTGCAGAAGGAATATCACCTGATGTTTTGATTAACCCACATGCATTCCCTTCAAGAATGACTGTTGGAATGATGATGGAATCAATCTGTGGTAAAGCTGCGGCATTTCGTGGTAAACGATTTGATGGCTCTGCATTTGTTGGAGAGAAAATGGATGAGGTCAAAGAAGTAATGGATGCACACAACTTCAAATATTCTGGTAAAGAAATAATGTATGATGGAAGAACTGGAAAACCATTTCCAGTTGAAGTCTTTATTGGAGTTGTATACTATCAAAAACTTCATCATATGGTTGCAGATAAAATCCATGCAAGAGCTCGTGGACAAGTTCAGATGTTAACCAAACAACCAACTGAAGGAAGAGCAAGAGGTGGTGGATTGAGATTTGGTGAGATGGAAAGAGACTGTTTGATTGCTTATGGTGCTTCAATGATCTTAAAGGATAGATTACTAGATGAGTCTGATAAATCTGATATCTTTGTATGTGAAAGATGTGGTTTGGTAGCCTATCATGATGTTAAACAAAGAAAATATGTCTGTAGAGTATGTGGAGATAAAGCTAAGGTCTCATCTGTATCTGTAGCATATGCATTCAAATTATTATTACAAGAAATGCAAAGTCTTAATGTTGCACCACGTTTGTTGATAAAGGAGAAAATTTAATGTCTGTTCAAGCAATTAAAGCAATTGATGGTATTCAATTCTCAGTATGGTCTCCAACTGAAATAAGAAAATATTCTGTTGCAGAAGTTACTGCTCCTGAAACATATGATGAAGATGGAATGCCAGTTCAAGGAGGTCTTATGGATGGTAGACTGGGCACACTTGAGCCAGGTCAAAAATGTCTTACATGTGGAAATACTGCTGCAAGATGTCCTGGACACTTTGGACATATTGAACTTGCAGAACCAATACTGCACATTGCATTTATTGATAACATCTACAAACTACTCCAATCAACATGTCGTTCTTGTGCAAGACTCAAAGTTCCTCAAGAAGATTTAGAAACATTCCAAAAAATTAAAGATAAACATGCAGCTTATACTGTAATTTCACAAAAACGCATTCCAGAACAAATTATAGAAAAAGCAAAGAAAGCAAAAGAATGTCCACACTGTGGAAAAACGCAATACGAGCTAGTCTTTACAAAGCCAACTATCTTTGTTGAAAAGACAGAAGTTGGTGAACACAGATTACTTCCTATTACAATTAGAGAGAGATTCTCACAAATCTCTGATGCTGATTTAGAACTATTGTCATATGATCCTCGTACTGCTAGACCAGAATGGTTTATTCTGCAAGCATTACCTGTTCCACCTGTTACTGTTAGACCATCAATAATTCTTGAAACAGGAATTAGATCTGAAGATGACTTGACACACAAAATGGTAGATATCATTAGAGTAAATCAAAGACTAAAGGAAAGCAAGGAAGCAGGAACTCCACCACTAATTGTTCAAGACTTAGTTGATCTATTACAATATCACTCTACAACATATTTTGATAATGAAGTTTCTGGAATCCCACAAGCTCATCATCGCTCTGGCCGTCCACTTAAAACATTAACACAAAGACTAAAAGGAAAAGAAGGCAGATTCAGAGGATCATTATCTGGAAAAAGAGTTGACTTTTCAAGTAGAACTGTAATTTCACCAGATCCAAACTTAGATCTGTCTGAAGTTGGTGTACCTGAACAAGTTGCAATGAAATTAACCATTCCTGAAATTGTTACAGAATGGAATATTGATAGAATGAGAAAACTAGTAATCAACGGACCTGAGAAGTTCCCAGGTGTAAACTATATCGTCAGACCTGATGGTGTAAAGATTAGATTAGATTTTGTTGAAGATCGTTCTATTATAGCCGAATCCCTTGAGATTGGATATTTAATTGAAAGACATTTGGCAGACGGTGATATTGTTATGTTTAACAGACAACCATCACTGCATCAAATGTCTATCATGGCACACTATGTTCGTGTACTTCCTGGTAAGACTTTCAGATTACACCCATCTGTATGTCCTCCATACAACGCAGATTTTGATGGTGATGAAATGAACCTCCATGTTCCTCAAAGTGAGGAAGCTAGAGCAGAAGCAATTCTTTTGATGCGAGTTCAAGATCAAATTATTTCTCCAAGATATGGTGGTCCAATTATTGGAGCACTAAGAGACTTTGTCACAGGAGCATACCTTCTAACTAAGGACGATACCGTTTTGACTGTTCAAGAATTTTCCAACTATGCAATGCTTGGCGGTTATACTGATGCTCTTCCAAAACCTGCCACCAAAACAAAAGACGGTCCTGCATATACTGGAAAACAACTATTCTCACTATTCCTTCCAAAAGACTTCAACTATGTCCTCACATCCAAATGGTCAAAGGGTACACAAGGCGCACAAAAAGACGTTGTAATTAAAAATGGTCAATTAATCAGTGGTGTAATTGACAAAGCCTCAATCGGAGCAGAAGAGCCAGAAAGTGTTCTTCATAGAATTACTAAAGACTATGGTAACAGTGTAGGAAAAGTATTCCTTAACTCTATTCTGATTATGGTAAAACAATTCATTACACACTATGGCTTTAGTTATGGATATGGTGATCTTGAAGTTCCAGAAAAAGAAAGACAACAAATTCTAACTGACATTCAAGAAACTTATGACATTATTTCTGATTTGACTGACCAATATGAGAAAGGAACTCTCAAACTTACTAGAGGTATGAAGGCTGAAGAAGCATTAGAGGCATACATTGTTAATGAATTAGGTAAAGCAAGAGACAAAGCTGGTTCTACTGCAGATCAATCCCTTGATCAAACCAATGCTGGAAGAATCATGGCTACTACTGGTGCACGAGGTTCATCTTTGAATATTGGACAGATGGCAGGCGCATTGGGTCAACAATCAAGAAGAGGTAACAGATTACATGATGGTTTTCAAAACCGTGCATTAACTCACTTTGCAGAACATGATAGTAATCCTGACGCACATGGATTTGTAAAATCAAATTATAGAGAAGGTCTTTCGGCATTAGAGTTCTTCTTCCATGCAATGGGAGGTCGTGAAGGACTTGTAGATACTGCAGTTAGAACACAACAAAGTGGTTACATGCAACGTAGATTGATTAACGCATTAGAACACATTAGACTAGAATATGATGGAACTGTAAGAGATCCACACGGACACATCATTCAATTCCTTTATGGTGAGGATGGTATAGATGTGCAAAAAAGTGATCATGGTGAGGCATTTAATCCAAGTAGATTGGCAGAATCTCAAACTATTACAGATTCTGGAGCCAAGGCAACAAAAGCTGAGATAGAGACACTTACCAAGAAATATACAAAGACATTCAATCCAAGACTAACTTCACTTGTAACTGATGCATTGCTTCACTCAAATCTAAGTAAAGAAGGTGTAGAGGCTGTATGTAAGAAAGGACTTTCATTATACGATAAAGCAAAAGTAGAACCTGGTCAAGCAGTAGGAATTATCACTGCACAGTCAATTGGTGAGCCAGGTACTCAGATGACTTTGAGAACATTCCACTTTGCAGGAATTAAAGAAAGAAACGTAACATTAGGATTGCCAAGACTAATTGAATTAGTTGATGCAAGAAAGAAACCAGTTACTCCAACTATGGATATCTACCTTAATGAAGAATCAAAAAAGTCTAGAGAAAAAGCAATTGAAGTAGCAAGAAATGTTTTACAAACAAAAGTAAGTGCATTGATCTCAAACAGCGAGACTGACTATTCTACTCAAATTACATTAATTCTAAGTCCAAACAGACTCAAAGAAAGAGGATGCTCCATAGCTGAAGTAGAGGCTTCACTCTCATCTAACAAGAAATTCAAAACAGAGACAACTGGCGAATTAATCACACTAAAACTAGTTGAAGAGTCTGATACTGCAACTGTAATTGCAATTAGAAATAAGGTTCTAAATACTACCGTAAAGGGAGTTCCAGATATTGAACGTGTCACACTAGTTCAAAAGGATGATGAATGGGTGATACAAACAACTGGTTCTAATGTTGCCAAAGTATTAGAGGTTAAAGGAATTGATAAAAGAAATGTTAGAACAAACAACGTTTTTGAAATTGCAGGAACTTTGGGCATTGAGGCTGCACGAAATTCATTGATTGATGAGCTTAACAATACTTTGGGAGACCAAGGATTAGAAGTCGATAATAGATACATTATGCTAGTATCTGATCTGATGTGTTCAAGAGGTTACATGCAACAAATTGGTAGACACGGAATTGCAGGTACTAAAGATAGTGTTCTTGCAAGAGCAGCATTCGAAATTACAGTTCCAACAATTGCACATGCTGCACTTGGTGGAGAGATTGAAAGTCTCAAAGGAATCACTGAAAACGTTATTGTTGGAAGTAATATTCCAATTGGAAGTGGTACAGTTGATCTGTACATGCAAGTAAGCAAGAAGAAATAGGTGATAATTATGGCAGATGAAATTACAACATTAATGAATAACAGTAAAGGTAAGGTCGTTTTACTCCGACTGAGAAACACAAGAACCGTTCAGGGTGCTTTGATTGATTTTGATATTCACATGAATCTAACTCTGGAAAATGCTGAGGACGTCTCTGAAGACAAAGTAGAAAAACTCGGGAAAATTTTACTCCGTGGTGACAATATACTGGCAATATCCTTGCCTGAAGAGAACTCTTAGTTAGTATTATTCGTCAAACATTAAATTCTATAGAACAGTATTTTTTATTATGCACTTGTTTTTTTTATTATTATTATTCCTACCACTAATCTTTCTTCCTGCATTTGCTCAATCAAATCCAGATTATAATAATCCGTATGCTCCAATTTTTACAGACAAGCCAGTATACTCTTGGACTGATAAAATAAAGATGACAATCCATTCACCTAGTTGGAATACTGATAGACATCTGATTGATTCAATTGGTGGTAGCACACACCACGCAATTAACGTTGGTACATCTGAGAACTCTCTGGACTCTTATAGATTCACTGAGACCGATGTAAACTCTGGAATCTTTACTGCTGAGGTTACTCTTACAGGTTTTACTCATGATGCAAATGGTGATGGAAAGATTGACACCACCCCACGAACAATAGGTAGTGGTCCTACCAGTGGATTTTTAGAAGCTGATAGAGATTCTTCAGTTACCATATCATTTGAATTTGCAGATGGTGTAGTACTAGTCAAGTCTGTTCCTGTCAGTTGGAATATTGGTTCTATCTCATTTCTGAAAGAAAATCTCTTGTCTAATTCTTCAGTAATGATCAGTGTAGTTGATCCTGACATGAATCTGAATCCTGAGGCCTTGGATCATGTCCCAATACAATTATTCTCAAGTTCGGATTCAGCAGGAATTGAAATTGAGGGAATAGAAACATCTGAAAGGTCTGGCTCTTTTGTTGGAACAGTATTATTATCTCAAAGCTCGCCTTCTAGTGGAAATAGGCTTTATGCCATACCTGGAGATAAGATATCTGCAAAATACGATGATCATACATTGCCAAAGCCATTCTCCAAATCTGATAATCAACTAATTGAAACCTTTGCTGTGGTTGATTCATCTGTTCCTTCAACTCAACGACTGACTAGCTTGCCAATTACTTTCTCTGACAGCTTTTCAAACAAGCTTGAGTCATTTTCAGCAAATAGCCAATTGCAAATAGTTGGAACCGTACAAAATGACCAAGAGTACAACCAAAATTTTGTTTATATCTTTCAAGTCAAGAACGTAAATAATTCAGTAGAATCAATTTCGTGGATTCAAGGTGAACTCTCACCAAAACAAAGTTTAGATGTTTCACAATCTTGGACTCCTGATAAATCTGGAGAATATTATGTTGAAACGTTTGTTTGGAATTCACTAAATGATCCAACACCTCTATCTGATCTAATGTCTACATCAATAGCAGTTGATTGAATAGTATAATTTCTACGTGATTATTAAATAGAAAATTATGTTTTTAGTTATGTGTTAGTGTACTTTGCAGCAATTACCCTAGTGTTAGCAGTCATCTTATCTCCATTGATTTTTGAAGATGCATTTGCTGAATCATTTACTATAACTTTTGACAAGATAATGTACAGTACTGGCGATTCAATCACTATATCAGGTGATATTCTTGACTTTGGAATGCCAGTAATTGCCATGAGCATTTATGATCCTGATGGAAAAATACTATCTACTGATGATTTAGAAATTTTGCCTGACAATACATTTTCAAAAAAATTTGTTTTGGATTCTCCATTTTATAAAAAGTCTGGAGAATACATGGTAAAGGTAAGCTATGGAGAAATCTCTGAAGATTATTTTTTTCTCATAGATGACTCTGATATTGAAGAACCTGAAATAGTTATTGAAACCTTTGAGGACCCTGAAATAATTTTACTATACACTGATAAAAAAAAATATACTAACAATGATGTAATTGAAATTACGGGTCTGGTCTCTGCGCTAGATTCTCCATCTGTGTTAATTGGAATTTATGATCCATCTGGAATGCCAGGAGGATTTTACTTTGGTACAGTTGATTCTAATCTGGAATTTTCTACAAGTTTTCTTGTAAAGTCTGGAGTTAATTTTGTAGCTGAAGGAACATACTCGATTAAAGCTCACTATGGAGAAACAGAAGAAGTATCTTTTTTTGATTATTATGCAACTCCTCAAGACACAACTAAAGACACAACTACAAAGACTCAAGACACAACTACAAAGACTCAAGACACAACTAAAGACACAACTACAAAGACTCAAGATGATGTCACAGTAGTAGAAGAAAAAGAAAAAGAGTCTACCAAAGTACCAACAACTAAAACCAGTGTTGATGTTATCCCTAAATCTTCTTCTTCTACTACATTATCTGAAAAAATTGATAATAAAAATAATAACAATAATATTTCAATTACAAATGATCCCAAATCAAAAACTAATGATCCAATAATTAAAACCCCTTCAGAAAACATTACATCTGAAAAAACAAATGATTCTAAAATTATTGAAACAAAAACTATTGATGAAAAAAATACTAATAACAAAATTAATAACAATAAAGAAATTAACAAACAAAACAATCTATCTGTTGAAGATATAGAACTTGGAATAATGCTAAATGAAATTAATTTAAATTGTGATTCTAGTATCTTAACTGATACTATTTCATATTATGATGGAATGGGTCCTGCTTTGTATAGGCTATGTAAATTTGATAGTTCTCTGAGTTTTTTTAATGAGTCATTAGTCAAAAACCCTAATGATGTAGAAGTTATTACAAACAAGGGTTCTACCTTGGGTAAATTAGGGTACTTCTCTGAGGCAATAGCATACTATGATCAGGCCATAAAACTTGATCCTGATTTTCTGCCTGCTAAAAATAACAAGGCAAACGCCCTTGCAAATCTCCAAAATTATGATGCTGCCATTTTATTATATAATGAAATCTTAGAGAAAAGTCCAGATTATCTAACTGCCAAAAAAAATCTTGATACTGTTTTATTGTTAAATATGGATACTGATAATTTAGTTTCTACACAAACAAACTCTGATGCTGAAAATTTTGTTTTTGTAGAATCATCTAAAAAAACGATTCAAAACAATCAGAAAACACAAGAGTCAGCTGACTTTATTGGCGAAATAGGTCGTGTGTTTTCTACTTTGGGCTCTCTATTTGGATTTCTGAACTGATTTTATTTTAAAAGATGTATAGTTTTTCAATAAACCTATAAAGCCCTGTAATGACCATCGACATAAGGGAACAACATGAGTAAGATACTTGAAAAATCATTAAGAGATGCGCATAAAGAAGATGCGTTAACAATAGGTACTAGACAAGTTTTGAACTCTTTAAAAAATTCCAGGCTAATTGTATTGTCTCGTTCGGTAAAAAAAGAAACACTCGAGAAAATTGAATTAGATGCAAAAAAAGAAAAAATACCTTTAGTAAACTTTCAAGGAACATCAGTTGCATTAGGTAGGTTATGCGGCTTACAATTTAGAATTTCAACAATATCATTTACATCAATCGATGACGCAAACATCAAATCAATTTTAAAAGATACAGAAGCTGAGGAAAAACATGAATAATTGTATTTTCTGTAATGTAAGTTTAAATGAGACTTTCTTGTTTGGAGTGAGATAGGACTTCTAATGACACAATCAATTAAACTAACAACTGATCAGATGCGTATGATGTCTCTTTTCCAAAACGTAACAGGTGCAACAGCTCGTGATTGTGTGGAAGATGAAAAACAAGATAGAGTAATTTTTGTGGTTAATTCTGGTAAAATGGGACTTGCAATTGGTAAGGGCGGTGTTCACATTAAATCCTTACAAAATATTGTTAAAAGAAATGTTGAATTAGTTGAATTTGATGAGGATCCGGCCAAATTTTTATCAACTTTGCTTAATTCAAAACTAATCTCAGAAGTAAAAATAAATACACGAGCAGATGGATCAAAACAAGCAATAGTCATGGTCGACCCGAGAAAAAAAGGAATAGTTGTTGGAAGAGAAGGCAGAAATGCCGAGAAAGCAAGATTACTTGCAAAACGATATTTTGATATTAGTAGCGTATTGATTAACAGTCCTGAACGCGCAACTTTGGAGATGTAAGACATGAGAAAATCACCACTTGGATTATTTGCTGGCAGAGTTTTGACTTCAAAAAAGAAGACACAACGCTGGGCCATCTCAACTTACAAAAGAAGAAAACTTGGTATTGATAAAAAGGCTGATCCACTTGGTGGAGCTCCGCAAGCAAAAGGTATTGTTCTAGAAAAAGTTGGTATCGCAGCAAAACAGCCAAACTCTGCTATCAGAAAATGTGTTAGAGTTCAATTAATTAAAAACGGTAAAACAGTTACAGCATTCTTACCACGAGACGGTGCCATGAACTTTATTGATGAACACGACGAGGTTCATATTCAAGGTATGGGTGCAACTCAAGGTGGTGCAATGGGAGATATTCCTGGTGTTAGATTCAAAGTTTTCAAAGTTAACGGTACATCACTTCATGAATTGGTGATTGGAAAGAAGGAGAAACCAAGGAGATAGATAGAAAATGGCTGAAACTAAAAATTTATTATTATTTAGAAAATGGGATTTATCTAACATAGAGATAAAAGATCCTGGACTAAAGACTGCTATCTCTTTGAGAAAACAAATTCTACCTTATACTTATGGTCGCTCTGCACTAAAGAGATTCAACAAAGCTGATGTTAATATCGTTGAGCGATTAATCAACAAAACAATGCACTTTGGAAAAAAGTATGCAAAGAACACTGGTAGAATGACTGGTAAAAAAACAAAACTACTCAATACTGTAAAAACAGCATTTGATATTATTGCCCTTAAAACTGGCCAAAATCCAGTTGAAGTTCTGGTTAGAGCAGTTGAATTTTCTGCACCAAACGAGGATACAACCAGAATTGTATATGGTGGTACAGTTTACCATGTATCAGTTGATGTTGCCCCTCTCAGAAGAGTTGACTTGGCCTTGAAGTTTATTGCAGATGCAATTAAAGAAGCAACGTTTTCAAATCCAAAACCAATCGAAGAGCACATGGCAGAGCATCTAATGCTTGCAGCAGCCAATGATCCTAATGCCCCTTCCGTAAAAAAGAAAAACGAATTAGAGCGTATAGCACAAGCATCTAGATAGAAAATTTTTCCAGTAGCCCGAGGCAGATTCGAACTGCCGTCTCCGCCTATCCACTCTTGAGATCCAGAGGGCAGAATCCTTGATCTAAAATATTATTTGACCGCTAGACTATCGGGCTACTAAACAAAATCCAAATGTTTTAGCATATAATCATTTGCTGCAACTACTTTACTCTAACTTCATGAATTGCAGTTCCATAGTCACAGTCTGCTTTTAATCGCATATATGGAATCAATCTATAGTGAATTGAATACATGTTTTTTTCTTTTAATAATATCCCTTTCTGAATCAATGATGCAAGTCCTCTTGATGGAATTGTAATTGTTATGTTCTTTTCTTTACATATCTGATCTCTCTTTTTTTGAAATTGTTTTAATGAGAATGTAATATCATTGATTTCTAAAATCAAAGGCCAAATAATTTCACTCCACACAAATCTCCTATTCTCTGTCGCTGAGGCATACTTTCCTTTTTCACTCAAACATTAATAACATCTGCAAATGATGTTATAACTTAATAGTTGTCACAAAAAGAAATTGAAGAATCCCTGAATTTGTTAGAAAAAGATTGGACTGTAGATCCAATTCTGCGCCAATTTATGCTAGGTAAAATTACAGATGTATCTGACTATCCAATCAAAGTCAAAGATGTGGTGTTTCATGTGCCTTATCTTAACTCTGAGAAAAAATATATTCTGTGGAAATGCTATTGGCCTGACTGTCATAATTGCTGTGATAGACAAGGGAGACTACCATTAACATCTGATGACTTGATTACAATTGGGAAAGGATTGAAATACCAAAAGCCATCTGATTTTATAAAAAATGAAACTATTACTACTACCTATCAGGAACCTGGCCCCTCTGGTCAGATGACTACAATGACTACAATTAATCTAAAAAGAAAGACTGATGAGACTGAATCTGAGGATGGAACACACATTTCTTGTAGATTTTTAGATGAAGAGGGAGGATGCAGCATGCATCCAGACAGACCTGGTGTATGTTATCTGTATCCGTTTTCCAGCTGGCTTGAAAATGAAAAGGGAAAGGCTCGTGTACATGCAACTTATCAGTTTACAGGTGATTGTCCTGGATTTTACTTGGCAGAAAATTTAGATCCTATGAAAGATGAGTTCAAGGCGTACTCAAAGACAATCTATGATTACAACATGGCCTCAAACAGAACAAGCAGAGAAGGATTCAGCTCAATTAGTTTCAGCTAGGCTTTAGCTACTTTCATTAGGTCGGCAATTTTAATATCCATTCCAAACCTGTCTTCATTCTTTTTCATGTATCTAAATATTGCAATAAAGTCTGGCAATGCCTTGAAAAAACTAAAGTCTTTGTGAATTTTTGCCCTGACAAAATTAAACACCTTAGCATACACTTTGTAATGTTTCTCCACTGCTTTCTCATATGCCTTAAAGTCATTCATGTTTTCTAAAAATATCTCAACACACTGCATTGATGGTATGATTCCTTCTCCTAGCAGCGCATAAACTGTTCCAATTGATTCACCAACCCCCACTACTTTGCCTGAATAGTATGGCTTGCATCTATCTGGTGTTGCAAGTCTAATTGGACGTCCTTTTGTTGCAACTACTTTGCCTCCATGTTTTTTCAAAAATTCATCAGTTGCTTTGATGTGTTGTTTATTGTAATCTCCTGCACCAATGTGTGCTGTTTTCTCACCAAGTGGGAAATACCAAAAGTATCCTGACATTCCAGGAAATGGCTCAATGTAAAAGTCATCATATGGTACGCCATTTTCATACTCTACTTTGTACTCATATGTTGGCAGGAAAAAATCTTCTTTTAATTTTGGAAGATATACTCTGTTAAATCCAGTACAGTCAACTATCATGTCATATTCTTTTTCTAATTCTTCTAGCTTTGGTGCTTTACCATAAATTATCTTAGAGTCTTTTATGAAATCCTTGATTAATCCAAGTTTGTTATATGTGCATAATCCCTTCAATCCAATATCAAATTTTACATCATTGTTCATCTTGACATGCATATTTTTTCCATCATGAATTAAAAAGTCATCAAAGTCTCTTCCTGTCTTTTTACAAAACTCTTTTAGTACTGGTTTGATTGTTCCCCATGCACAAATAGAATCATGCTTTTCTTCAACACTTCTCTCATAACCTACTACTTCATGTTCAGAATTTTTTAGTCGGGCCATGAGATAAGAGCCTGCAACACCCATTCCCATTACTGCAATCTTCACGATGATCTGCGATCGCCTCATGCCTAATAAATACACTATCTGGTAATTTTTCTAGTGTTAATTGATTCTACTAGTAGTAGGAAAAAATAGCGCTGCTTAAATATCAAATTCACATAGTACAATTTGAGAGATAGTCTGTCGTCTGAATACAAACGTTTCAGACCTTAAGATAATAGCTGTCATCAGAAGACACAACGTCGCTGGTCTTAAGCTATGTTTCTCTCGTTAACAATCTTTTTTTTAGTGCCAATCTTAATGTTGATCATCTTTTAAATTTGGTAAATATCTTCTTTGATGTGTTATGGATACATTTGATGCAATTAATCAACGACGCTCTGTGAAAAATTTTGATAAAAACTACAAGATGACAAAAGATGAGATTGATAAACTCTTGGAACTTGCAGTCTTGTCTCCTACATCATACAACATACAAAACTGGAGATTTGTTACAGTAACTGATCAGGCAATCAAAGATAAACTATCTGAACTCTCTCATGGACAACAACAAGTATCTGATGCATCACTTGTGATAATTCTATGTGCTGACTTGAATTCCTGGGACAAAGAACCTGAGAGATACTGGGCAAACATACCACTAGAGTCACGTAATGCATTAGTTAAATCTATTAGAAACTCGTATAATGGAAAGCCTCAACAACAACGAGACGAGGCAATGCGCTCTTGTGGAATGGCAGCTCAGACTATAATGCTTGCAGCCAAATCTATGGGATATGATACATGTCCTATGAAGGGATTTGACTATGATGCAGTTGGAAATATGATTAACCTGCCACCAGACTATGTCATATCTATGATGGTAGTTGTGGGAAAGAAAACCAAGGAAGCATCTGCAAGGGGCGGGCAATTACCTCTATCTGATGTAGTTTTTGAGAACACATTCTAAATTTGTCATATATCCTATATCATATCATCCTCATTGAAAGACTGAATTTCATTGTCGTGATGTCTTACATGTTATTATTGTTGTTGGCGTGCCCATCTAGATAGAGAAAAGAAATACTGCAACTCTGTCTTTAGATTTTTTTTGTTTATAATTTCATAATCACTGGTTTTTAAGGCATAAAGGGTATAGAATATCAATCATGGTACTGATATGGATAGGACTTGCAATCGGTGTTTTACTAGCTATAGTTCTCATTGTCAAGGTATCAAAAACTAGTCGACATGATATAGTGGGAGTTAATATTCGCTGTGTAAAGTGCGGATTGCAAACAGATGGCTCTCAATGTCCTAACTGTAAGTCTAATTCGTTTGGAGTTTAGAATATGTCATCTTTATCTATGATGAACTGCCTATTAGTATAACATGATAACAAAAGAACAAAAAATAATAATTTTTAAAAATACAATTTTAGGACTTAGAGCAACCATTGATTTGAATAAAAAACAACTAGATCTAGATACAAGGTAGAAGAAAAAAAATATCTAAAAGATTTCAGACAATCTATCGTTTGATTTCTAGAATCATTAATACACAACAAGAGCAATTTTCAATTATTACAAGGGTATCTAAAATTAATTCCAAATTTTGTATGAAATTATTGAATTTTTTGTATTGTTATTATTGATCTAGTTTACGCCCTTTCTTCTATTCAAATTTGCTTTTGGAAAATTTGTAGATTCTTCGAATTCTTTGTCTTTTCTTTTAACTGTCTCTCTTTCTTCATCTGTCTGCTCACGAATAATGATATCATTAATATCTGTAAAGTTCTTACATTTTTCGCATAGCCATAGTGTGTTTTTTTCTGCTTGAATATACTTTGGTAGTCGTCTACCATCGCATTGCTTGCAAAATAATGTCATCTGTGTTTTCTCTAAATTGTGGTCTTAAGAATGTTGGACTGTTTTCCCAATACGCTTAAGACTCATAATCAATAAAGAAAACCATGGGCTTTACAGATAAGGTTCTAGAGTATCAACAAAAGAAACTGGCAGAAGCACAAGACAATCTTCAGACACACTTGGACAAGATGCAACAACTCAAAGGTATGGGATCAGAAAAAGACATCGCACAAGAAGAGAAAATGATCAAGATTTGGAGTTCAAACGTTGAGAAGATAAACAAGGCCATTGAAAAATTAAAGAAAAAATAGGTCTCTGCCAATATAATTACAATTTACATAATTCATTGGACTGTTGATATTTGGTTTTGAATTTGCATCTTGAAAGTCAAGCCTGAGAAACTATCACAATTAGAAAAAAAGAAACAAATAGAGATGATGATCTGACTTTAACCATAAATTATACAGTTACGCTTAAGTTTAAAACCATTTTAAGGAATTCATGGAAGACTCTGAAATTGCAAAACGTGAACATCAGAGAAATAAATCTGACATTGTAAATTTAGTCAAAGAAATGTTTAGTCAAGACAAATGGGGTGATGATACATACAAGAAAAAACTGCAAGAATTAGTTCTAAAAGATGATGAATTAGTCAGAGACGTTATTGCAAAGATCAAACTAGAGAAAGGAATGAAATAAAATTAGACAATTAAAATTTTGGGTTGGATTAGGTGTAATTTTAAGTGACTGTGGAATAACTAGAGAAGAATTTCTAAATTTAATTCAGAGGAAATATTTTTCATGATATCACCATACTACGTGTAGTTACAGAAACTTCCACTTGTATTCTCCTAAATAGAATCTATTTGATTTCCAAAGAAAATCTATCACACTATGTCAGTAGATAGGGCTAGTACTTGTACTAACCATTTGATTTCCCTCCGATCCTCCTAAAGAGGATCTTAGACTTTCTGTCAAGACATGAGAACTTGATGAATTTGTGCTCAAATTATTTCATCATTAAATGGAATGGGGGTTGTCCGTTTCAATTATGGAACAATTATCTAAGCATCAATATTGTTATTAATTGTATTAACTCTTTAATTGTGAGTTCTAAAATAAACATGGAAAAAAATGATTATTCTGGATTTGGTCAATATGACATTTCAGAAAAATTAGAATTGAGATTGCCAAAAACAGAGATCAATATTGAAATTAAAGAGGGTAACCGATTTTCATATTACAGAAAAAACTCCGAAGATCAAGAAATAAGAAAATCGATCCCACAATCAAGTGGAAAAATCAAGATTGAATTATGTCCTATTTTACCCATGAATCTTCCTGCAAAAAAGACAAATGATTTAATTTTTCTCCGGTTGGCAGAATCAATTTTTGTTGAAAAAAAATCCACAACTAGTATTCTGATACAGTTTCCAATGGAAATTGGGATTTACATAATTAATCAAGATGAAACAAAAGATCTTTTTGATTGCTTTACTTGCGAACCAATGCATTCTAGATTTGCATTATATGGAACTCCTGAGAAGGGTAATCTTTGTATGTATTCAAAAGTAAAACTTTTAGAAAAAAATGATGTGGATCCATATGTTTTTGCACGGATGAAGGTAGATATTTCTAATAATTTGGACGAGGGAAAATTAATTGGTAAGTTAGTATTTCCAATTGGAAGTCATAATTTTTACTATTCAGAAGGTTCCTCAGAGGTACATGTTGATGACATTGAAGTGACTCTAAAACAGGAATCAAAAATATCACTGATTGACATTAAACGTAAAGGTTATGTGAACAAAGGTGCTGGTTTGAAATTAGTCTCATATCTCACTACTGATGATAGTATTTACACAATGGATAAGGGGTTTAATTAATGGTCTTTGAAATTTTAGACACTCAAATAATTGAAGGAATCTCAATTTGGAGTTTACTTGTTACTGGAATTATTGTATTTGCAGGTGTCATAGTTGCCAAAATAGTTCGTATGATATTTAAGAAAAAATTTGCACCTAATTTGCCAGTTGATACAGTAAAGACCTTTGACAAACTAATCTATTATGGAATAATCATAATTTTCTTGCTTGCTGCAACTGCAAGTCAAGGAATAGATGTTGGCGCATTAGTAGTTGGTGCAGGATTCTTAGGAATTGTGATTGGATTTGCTGCTCAATCAGTTGTATCCAATATGATTTCTGGTGTGTTTATGCTCATTGAGAAACCTGTTAGACAGGGTGAAAATGTTGAGGTTGTAGATGTAAATGTTATTGGGAGGTTAATTGAGATTAATACATTTTCATCAAAGATTCAACAATTTGATGGTACTGTTGTTAGGATTCCTAATGAAAAAATGTTTACATCTAATCTCAGAACATTCTCACTTTCTGAGGTAAGAAGAAGTGAGGTGTCAGTGGGAATAGGATATGGTGAAAATGTGGATAATGCCATTAAAACCATAAAAAATGCAATTGAGAAAAATGTAGTATATTCTCTCATGGAGCCTGCTCCTGAGTTTTGGATCTCAGAACTTGGAGATAACAGTGTCAACATATTGGTTCGTGTATGGCATCCTCGTGATGATCTAGCAGAAGTAATGCCCAATTTACTCAAAGTTATCAAAAACGCTTTAGATGATGCAGGAATTGAGATTCCATTCCCGCAAAGGGTAGTGTGGAAGGGTAGTTCAAATGAATAGTGACAGGCATGATTTTTCAATTGGTTAATTAACAATTAAGAACATGTGAAAAAAGATGCAATCCTACGAGATCAAAAAAATACTAGTTCCACTTGATGGCTCGCAAAACTCCTTTAGGGGATTGGAAAAGGCAATCTATTTTGCAAGACAATGTGATGCGACACTAACAGGACTGTATATCAGTCAAAAGCCATCAAGATATGGATTTGATACCATCGAGGATCTGGATTCTTTTAAAAGAAAGCAAATTGATACGTTTTTAGAAAAGGCAAAAAATACTGCTGCCAAAAACGGCACAGACATGAATAGTGAGATAATTCATGGTTCTGCCAAAAAAGATATTCTTAACTTTGCAAACAGATGGAACTATGATCTAATTGTAATTGGTTCAAAGGGTGCTGGTTCATCTGATGAACCATATTTGGGAAGTGTTGCAAACCACATACTCCACACATCGAAGATTCCTGTATTGATTGTAAAATAATGAGATGAAATCATCTTCTTATCTTGAAATATGCCAAGATGCCAGCCTCTTGCCATACTTGCCATTATAATACCTAATCCAATCAACCATTCTTGTGAGAACCAATTGTAATTTGTAATTATTAAAATCCCAACCAAGATTACAATTATAATAGATAGTGCAGAAATTATCAGATTCTTTGACATTTAAATCAAATTCTGCCCAGCATTTTCTTCTTTTTCTTGACAAACTCCTCGTCAGTCAAGATTCTAAGTTCCTTGAGTCGGGATGATTAATAGATAATACTTTTTTCCATTTTTCTTCAATATTTTCTATTGTTTTTTCTACATTTCCAGTTATGTTTTGGTTGATTTTTGTATATTCTCAATGTTATGATCAACTACATCTAATTCAAATTCATCAAATAATTTTTGACTTTGTTTTGTATTTCTATGTCCAATATATTTCCAAATCGTTCGAAAAGCTGAGAACATCGATCTGAAAAATTCCTAATTGTTTGTATGTTGTTGATGAATTCATCTATATTAGAATTAATTTGGTCAAAATCTTGAGGAATATTTTTTCATCTTTTAATTTTACTAATTATTCTTTGATTTTTGTTATTAATTCAATAGAATTTGTTATTTTGGTGTAGGTTTCAAGCAAGCCTAATTCTATTTCTCTATAAGTCCAATTCTGTTTTCCTATCTCATATTCCCATTGATCAGTTTGAATTTCGGATATCTGTGTAATAAGATCTGAAGTTTTTTTTGTTGTTTTTCAGAATATACCACAATAATTATTTCCATCAAGTAATTGCAAGTGCAATGATATCTCAGAAGAATTTGTAAAATATTTGAAGAAAATGTATTGTAATTAAATGCTAGATGTCTCAAAAAAGAAGAAGATCTCAATTAACGTGGTAATAGTAGTACTTCTAATTTTGCCCCTGAATTCCCATCAAAGTAAGAGTTGAGCGAACATGTTCAAGTTTTCTTACATTTCAAATAATAGTTTCTCTAATCTTATCTTTTTCTGAATTCTGTATCTTTGCAATTATGTCATATGCGCCAAATGTTTCATGGATCTCCTTGACTGAATCAATTTGTTTTAGCCCTTCTACAACATCTACTTCAGAACCAAGATCACAATTTAGTAAAACATAAGCTGTTTCCATGAAGCAGATATATCAAAAAAATATTTAAGTAAATGATAGAATAACTTAAAAATTATTTGATTATTGATTAGAAAAACAAACACTTGAAAATTGTTTATTTGTGTGGCATTAAGGCAATTTTGCTACTGGTGAGAGATCAAATAAGGCATTTTATCTTTGATATCAGGAGTAGGATTTGAGCACTGACCACACTTTGGACGAATGATCTCTGCATCATAATCAACTTCACCAATTGCTTTTCCACAGCCTACACATGAAATTGATCTTGTATCGTATATGTTCAATCTAAAACTAGTATTGGTTATATCCTCAATAAAGTAGAGCAATACAATAATGAAAACTTGTCAGATTTTGTAACATTAAATCAAACAAGTTTTTTATTTTGATACCGTCATGTTTATTGTTAATTCTGTGTAAAGCAGTTCATGGCAGAAGCTGGACTTGCAGCATATGGTTCTGTAATGGGGTATGAATTACTCTGGCAGTAGTATTATTTGGACTTCGTGGAAAAGGACATCCTGAAACCCTTGAATGATGATGTGAATTTCAGATGAAACTCCAATATGTGTAGTACTTGCCCTGTGTTACTGCAAAAGATTCGTCTTGTTGAATTGTTTGCTATGAAATGACTTTAGGAAAAAAATATCTATATTCTGAATATGTATTTTTTAATAATAATATCTTTGAAAAATATTACAACAATTATTCCTTCTTCTTCTTATTCTATGATTGTTCTGGAATTGTATGTATGGTAATTGTATGTGTAATGTTTTGAAGACGTCTGATGTTTTGTAAAGTTTGTTCAAAAGATTCTATACTGTCATACTTTAATTTACAGATAAAATCATACAGTCCATAGGTTCCCTGTACTTCATCACATAACTCTTTGAGTCTCTTGACTGTCTGCATCTCATATCCCATATCACAATTAACTAAAACAAATGCTGTATTCATATAAGATATGTGTGATTTTATGTATTAAGTTTAACTTTATTCTTTTTTAAAACATATTTTTTTAATTTCTAATTGAGATCTCTTTAATCTGAGGATTTCCTTATGGTACATATCATCATTAGATTTTGTTGATTGCAAAAAAATTCTCTAATCTTCTTCTTCTTTGATGTCTTGATAATTACTCTATCAAAATTGCAGGCTTGAATGGTCTTGCATGTCTTGCCTTTCCTTTAGGATCGTAAATGTCGCTATCTGATTCTGAATACACCTTTATTTCTACTCCAAACTCTTTTTTGCCTATGGATTTTAATTCCTTATATAAGAAATCTTTTTCATCAAAATCCTTTGATTCTAGTTTCATCTCTTTGATTACTTCTGACTCTGAGTGTAAATCTTTGATTACTTTTTGTACATACTCTGGCATCTTTTTGGCATCACTAGTTTGAGGATCTGCTATCAACTCTTTCATTACAACTCCCATGTTGTTTTGACCCCCTACCATAATTCCTAGTATCTTGCGATACACTGTTAATTTGAATTTGTCTGAATTAACATAGATTACAATTTTTTGTGGAGTGATTTTTGTTACTTTGAGAATATTTGCAATATCATTAATTGTTGATTCAAGCAACTCTTCGGATTGAATCGATACGGCATCAACACTTTCTTTGGAATATTTGGGCCAATATGATTTTGATACTAGATTGGTGTATCCGAGTTCTTGCCACATTTCTTCTGCTATGTGTGGTGCAAACGGAGACAACATTGAAACTCGTATAGAATTTATCTTGTGCAAAATTCCTGAAATGTTTTCTCTTTTCTTTGCCTCTACTCTTTTGTGATACCAACTTAGGTCTGATTCAAATGAAAATAAAATATCATGCAAAGCCTCACGCAGCCTCATCTTCTCAATTGCATCAGTCACCTGAGATATCAGACTCTGAGTTTTTGATAAAATCCATCTGTCTTCTGCCTCTAAATTGTTAATTTCTCCTGTTTTTACCTTGGAGCATTCCTCAAGAAGTGACTCTAGCTTGTTTTGAATACCCAAGACTGACTCCATGTTAAAATCAGCATCTTGTAATAGCTCAGCTGATGATATTATTGCCAGTCTAATTGGATCTGCGCCGTGATCTTTTATTGCTGCTCGAAGTGGAATGATATTTCCCATGCTCTTTGACATTTTAGCACCATCCATCATTACAGAGCCATTTACTACAATTTCTTTTGGCCAGTATTTTTTATCAAATATTGCAACATGATTTAATACAAAAAATGACAAGTGATTCTGAACCAGATCTCTGCCTGAATGGCGAGAGTCAACTGGATAGAAATATTGAAACTCTTTTTTGATCATCTCAATTACATCTTTTGATAACTTTGAAGTCTGAATAGCCAAGTCAATGTCTCCTTTGTCTAAAAAGATATAGTCAAAGAATTCTTTGGTGAGATTATCAGGACTTGCTACTCCTTCATTGACAAATCGTGAAATAGTGTAATATGCCATATAGATGACACTATCTGATAGACTCTCTACTATCCAATCTTTGTCCCATGGAAGTTTTGTTCCTAGTCCCTGCTGTCTTGCACATGCTCGCTCATGTAACCAGTTGATGACATCTTTGAACTCTGTTTTGATTTTGCCAGGAAGAATGTTCATCTCATCAAAACAATCTCTTGCTTTTTCTTTCCACTCTTCATCTCCGTAGTTTAAGAACCATTGATTTGATAGTATCTTTACAACACACTCAGTTCCACAACGACATCTTACCGGACCGTTCTCAAGTACTGGGAATTTTTCTAGATGATTATTTTCTTGCAACCATTCTCTTACCTTATCTCGTCCAAACTCTACTTTGATGCCTTGGAAATTCCCACATCTGTCATTTAATTTTCCGCTGGTAAACTCTTTGAGGTATAGCTCATTTGTTGCCTCTTCTAGTTTTTTATCGGATTGATCAGTTACACCCAGTCTCTCACAGACATCTTTTGCTGGAATTTTGCCATACCCTTCTGTAGTTATGATTGGAATAGGCTCAATTTTTAAGGCTAGTTCATGATTTTTGGCCTTTAGATCCATTAATGCCTGATAGTCTTTTGGTGCATGAGCTGGAACTGACATTACCAAACCTGTTCCCACACCTGGCTCTACAAAGTCTGCCTCAAGTATTGGGATTTTTGATTCATTATGTAATGCAATTGCATATTTGCCAACTAACTCACTTCCTGCAATGTCTCCTTCAATTGAAATCTCTTTTTCAAAGAACTCTAGTTTCTTTGCGCACTCTTGTGATACTATCCATCTTTCATTGTCTGCTCTGATCTTTTTGTATGTGGTATTTGGGTTGACCCAGAGATTAGTTATTCCAAAAATTGTTTCAGGTCGGAGTGTTGTAATTGGAAATATGTAATCATCATCTAACTTGAATTTGACTAGATAGTTTTTATCATCAATCTTTGGCTCTACATCACCCATTGTATCATGTTGTGATACTGGGTTTTGATCACGTGGACACCATCCAACTGGATGTGATCCTTGAATTATCTTGCCATTTTCTTTTAGAGTAGTTATTTGCCACTCGATAAACTTTTGATAGCCTGGAACTATTGTTGTAAACTCTCTACGCCAATCAATGGAGTACCCCATCTCGATCATGCCAGATTTTATCTCTTCATGAAAATAGTCTGCAATTTTTATTGGCTCTACAAATGTTTTGATGTCCTCTTCTGGAACGTGGTAGATGTTTCTTAATCCATCTAAAATTTCCTTTTCTTGAGATTGAATTCTCTTTGCCATGCCAAGTACTGGCGTTCCTGTATAATGGAATCCCATTGGGAACAATACATTGTATCCTTGCATTCTGTAAAATCTTGAATGAACATCAGCTAGTGTATATGTCCTACCATGTCCAATATGCTGCGGTGAGTTGGGATATGGATATGCAACTGTTATGAATTTTTTATCCTTGTTATCATTAGGATTTGTATCAAAGTCCTTGGTTTCATCCCATTTTCTCCTCCATTTTTTTTCAATCTCATTCCAATTAATTGTCATAAATCTCACTTGTTATCCTAAAATCATTGATTTTGCTTTGGCTATTGCAGCGTCTTTTTTAGATGTGTCTTTTCCACCGCCTTGGGCAAATTTGGCATCCCCCCCACCTGAACCACCTAAAATTGATGATATTTCTTTGGCAATCACGCCTGCGTTGACTCCTGACTGCTCTCCTGCATGTACCATAATTCTAATAGTTGGGCCTGACTCAAAGATTCCACAAAATGCAGTCTTTGGATCCTTGACTACAAGTTTTTTGCCAAAGTTCTGATGAAAATACTCATCATACTGTTGACTTGCAGTAAAGCATAGCTTATCTTTGATTATAATTTCATCAATTTCACTACCAGCAGTAGCAGATTCTCCATCATCTAAAATTGTTTCAAGCAACACTGGAATCTTTTCTCTTGCTTTTTGTTTATTCTCTTCTCTTCTTTTTGCTAGTATCTCTTTTTGTGCATTCTCTTGCTCTTTTTGTTTTAGTTCTATCTCTTGTTGTTTGATGTACTCAAATGCAGTTGGGCCTGAGACAAACTCTATGCGAACAACGCCGTCTTGAATTCGTTTAGTTTTTGTAATCTTGATTAGTTCTATATCTCCAGTCTTTTTGACATGTGTTCCTCCACAAGCCTCAATGTCTTTGTCTTGAATTGAAACAATTCTTACTGCCTTTACTGGAACTACTCCTCCCTGGTAAATTCTAAATCCGTATCTTTGCTCTGCAACTCCTCTATCAAAGTATTCAATGGAGACTTCAAGATTTTGTTTTACCATACTATTTGCAGCATCTTCAATCTGCTTTACCTGCTCATCAGTCAATGATGAATGGTGTGTGATGTCTAGTCTAGCATGATCATCGTCTTTGAATGCAGAGTGCTGCCAAATCCATGATCCCAACACTCCTCTTGCTGATGCGTTAATGATGTGAGTGCTGGTATGGTTTTTAGTAATGTTTGCACGCCTTGTTGCATTTACAACACACTTTACAGTATCTCCTTCTTTTGGAACTCCACCTTCTAGCTGGTGAACGATAATGTGTGCATGCTTGTCTACATTAATTACATTAAATCCTGCAATGGTTCCATGATCTGGCTCTTGCCCTCCACCTCTTGCATAAAATGAAGTCTTGTCTAGTACAACCTTGTCATCAAAAATCTTGATTACCTTTGCCTCAAACTCCATTGGATCATCTTTGTAAAACAGAGCATCTGTCTCTGGCAGTTGGTCTACTGGTAATTCTGTAACTGCTTTTTTGTTTTCAGATTGATGCAAGTCTGACAGTCTGGAGTAAAATGAAGATGGAATCTCAGAGATTGCATTGGCCTCCTTGAGATATTCAGGCGTGATTCCATCTGATTCGTACAATGTGATGAGATCATCGACACTAGGTACACCTTTTTCACGAATCTTTTCGGCCTTTTTCTTCATATGGACTTTGGATTCTTCATATCTCTGTGATTCTATCTTGAGAATTTTCTTGACATCTTCTCTTTTCTCATCAAGCTCAGGATATGTGTCCTTGAGATAATCAATATGCGTATCAATTAGATCATCAATGTCTAGTTTGAGATTTAGCTTGCTAATTGTTGCATTGATTCTTCGCAACATCATTCTTAGATTGTATCCGCCACCAACATTGCTTGGCAATGCACCATCAGTAATTGCAAATATCAAAGTTCTAAGATGATCTGCAATTAGATATACTCCTTCAAGCGGTGTGATCATTTTAGTTATCTTGTCATCTGTTAGTCCAGCTTTCTTTATTGCATGACGTCTTACATCGTTTAGATCCTCAAATTTTTCTAGTGCTTTGGCAATCTCTGTAAAGTATCTTCGTAAAACTTCTGAATCTGAATCAATTCCAATTGTGTTAAATAATTTCTGATTGATTGGACCAAAGCAACAATCGTATGCAGTAGGCGTTCCCATTGTAATCCATGCAAATCTCTCAAGACCTGCACCCATATCAATTACTCTCTGGTCAAGTGTTGTATGCTTTCCTAGTTCTCCTTGAAATTCAGTAAAGACTGCATTTCCTAGTTCTAAACCTCTGACAAAATACTCTAGTGATGGACCAAAAGAGCCACCACCTGCCCAAACATCTTCTACAAAAACTACTTCTTCTCTTTTAATTCCAAACTGATCAGTAAGTAATCTATAATCCAAATCAACACACTTGTCTTTCCAATATCCTTTGTCTCCCTCTGGAATGCTGTGCTGTCCTATCATACAGAAACTTGAAAAATGTCTACCAGTTACTCCTACATTTTCTAAATCTTTGAAACGCAGGCAAGTTTGTGGGACCACTAGTGGGTTTGCAGGAAATTCAAAGACTACCTTTGAGCCCATTACTCTTTGAAAGTCAACAACTGATGCAATTGTAAAATACAAGTCATCACGCCATCTACATACAACAGGATATCTGCTAACTGATGTGTGATCGTTTTTTACAAAAAACTCTTCGACTTGCTTCCATGCCTGTGTGTAGTCAAATCTTTTGGTTGTTGGCGGATCGCCAATAAATGAATACGTGTCATCTGCATCATCAGGACACAAGTCTCGCTCAGCATTTAGAGTCCAAAAGAATCTGCCGCACTTTGAGCAGGACTTTCTGAGAAATCCTTGCTCTTCAAACAACTTTACCTTATAGTATCTATCCGGATTTGATGAAAATTCTTTTAGAATCTCTTTTTTATCCAACGATGAAGGCTCATTTGACCCAATATTAAGAATTGTCGATTAATAATATGCTAAATAATTTGAAATAATTATTTTTTGATTATCAATTCTGTTGTGTACTTTTTTTATTTTGGCAATAATAATAATAAAATTAATAATTTATTATTACTATTATTTTCCTAATCTCTTCTCTGCTGCAAGTCTGTATCATCATACTCTTTGCCAATCCAAGAAATGAATATTTTATCTCAGTACTGTAAAACTCATTTTTCCTTACTATTATCTTCATCTGGATTTTTTGTAGGAAATACCGAATCTAGCAGATCTTTTAGCTTTTGTGTTACTTGTTTTGTTGATAGTCCTACTATGATAGATAATGCAGTTACTCCATATGGGTTGAGGATTTCAATATTTGATGTGGTAAGCAGTCCACCCCGAAGTGTCATGTATACTGCAATTGCAAGTGCAGCACCCAAAAATGGTCTTCCTACATACCACAGCGTATCTCTGTTTCTAACTGAGCCTTCCTGTGTGTTTTGTGAAATCTTGGCCAATCCGTGAATTAATGCGCCTAAGGATCCTGCCAAGACAACTAGGAAAATAAAGTGAGTGTCAATGTCAAATGTTTTGCCATCCAATAATCCAAAGTTGTAAGTTACTGTGCCGTCTGATGGAACTAGTGCAATCTGAGAAGTCATGTTATTTATCACAAGAATCTCTTCTTTTGGAATGTCAACTGTAACAATGGGTAACAAAAATACCAAATTAACAATCATGAATGCAATTAGATAAATTGCAATTACTGTAATCAAGGGCTTTTTTGCAGACTTGGTAGTACTGATATCTGGAATTACTTCCTTTACAAAAACATCTTGATACTTTAATGGAGTCTTGTTGTATACATCAATTTTTTGAGTGTTTGTAAGATGTCTTGCAGTGTTAATGAATTTGGATTTTGACTGTAGTTCGTTTAGCTTCTCCCAGAATTTCTCTCTGTCTTTGTTATCTATATCAAAATATTCTTTCCATCTGGAAGTGATTTTTTCAACATCTAGTTTAAGAAAGTTCTCTACAATCTCCTCTCGTCGCTTAACTGTTGTCTCTTCGTTTAGAAATTCTTTGGAATATGCACTCTCATCCAATGCTAATAAAGTGCTGTAGTCGTTATTATTGTTATTCTTCTTCTTGCATCGTATTCATACAATACGAAAAACATAATTTTTTCATACTTGATATAATAAAAAAATAATAATTCTGTATCTGTAAATTTACTATACCAGGCTATATGAAAAATCACTAGGAGTTAAAATATTTCAACTCAGAAAAATCTCTTTGGAATTTTTTATGCTCCAATGAGTTTAGGTATTGTTGTGCATTAATATGATTTGCCGGAATTATGTCCTATTGGGCAGGAATAAATAGAATACACTATTCAACCTACTTATGTTTGGAAGAAAACCTTCTCTGAAAGAAGGAACTCAGATATTCTCAGTCAAAAAAAATGGCGAGTTTAAGGACTTTATCTTTGGTGTGGTAACTGGCATTGATGGAAGAAAAGTAGGTGTTAATGGTGTTATCGTTAATCCTGTTGGTCTGAAAAATAAAATTACTCAAGGAAAAACAGGGGAGCGTTCACGAGAAATCCTAGAGAATCCAACTCCTGATAATGTTGTTTTGGCTCTAGTGTATAGAGTAGAGCATGAAAACTTTACAGATATTTTAGATCTTGATGTTGACAAATGTGATATACTTCCTCCCAAAATTTATGGAATGCTTGATGGGTGGATTAGAGAGTCTTTACCAGAATTCATCAATACTGTTTTGTCATTGCCACCTGGGACTGAAAGGGATGAGGCAAAGCGAGTTTTAAAACACCGAATGGATACTTTGGTAGATCCAACTTTAAAGCGAACACTATACGCTGTTTGCAGAAGTCTCAAAATTCTAAACTGATTTTAAATTTTTTTCAGGCGTAAGTTCTCCATAGTTTTATATTATCCAGTAAGAAAAACTCGATATAATGGAATATGTTTATGCTGCTTTACTTCTTCACAAGCTAGACAAAGAAGTTAACGAGGCAAATATCAGCTCAGTTGTCAAAGCATCTGGAGCAGATGTTAATGAAGCCCAAGTTAAAGCACTAGTTGCAGCCTTAGCTGATGTAAACATCGATGAGGCAGTAAAAGCTGCACCTGTAGCAGTCGCAGCAGCAGCTGCACCAGCCGCAGCAGCTGAAGCAGCCGGTGGTGATAAAGCAAAGAAAGAGGAACCAAAAGATATGGGTAAAACCGAAGAAGCAGCCATGGAAGGATTGTCTTCATTATTTGGCTAAACAACTTTACTTTTTTCCAATCTAATTTTGTTCAATATTTTTTATCAACTCTTAATTAACAATACAGCCTAGTCTGCATTTGATGGCAGCAGATTCTTCTTTTTTTCCAATTGATGGATTTCTTAGCATATTGGACTATTTGGGAACAATTGCATTTGCAGTAACTGGCTCTTCTAAAGCAATCTCACACAAGGCAGACATCTTTGGAATAACTGTCTTGGCAACTGTAGTTGGAGTTGCAGGTGGAATAACCCGCGATGTGATATTTGGGCGATTCCCTGCAGCGTTTTCTGATCCAATCTATGTTAGCCTGACTGTTATAGTTGGAGTTGTAATGTTCTTTCTTTATGCCAAGCTAAGAAAACAGATGAGCGTATGGTTGGTCTTTGATGCCATTGGTTTAGGTGTGTTTTCAATTTTAGGTGCATCAATTGCACATCAAATAGTTGGATTGGAGTTTCTTCCAATGTTGTTTGCAGGAATGATTACTGCAATAGGTGGTGGAATTCTCAGAGATGTCTTTGTCAGAGAGATTCCAATTGTATTTGTAAAAGAAGTGTATGCTGTTGCATCAATTGTAGGTATTGTGATATTCTTTGCAGTCTTGTCATCTGGTGTTGATGCTCAAGTCTCATCAATTATTGGAATAGTTGTTACCACTGGAATTAGACTACTTGCAATGAGGTACAAGTGGAATCTTCCAAGGGTACGAGAGTCTTCTTCTTAGGCTGGTGTGTAATCTTTAGCTTGTGCTGCAACTGCTCTTGCTTGAGCATCTGCTTTTTGCAAAATTTGCTCTTTTGTCTCGTCTGTCATAAATGCTGATTCAATAGATAATGAGCGGGCATGTCCTGCTGCTTTGCTGAGAATTAGTGAAATGTTCTCTGCTGTGACATATGCTGCCTCAATAGATAGTGAGACTGCTTCTTGGTGTGCTTGTGAGAACTGCTCTCTTACTTTCTTGACATCAATTACCATCTCTTCGCCGGCATACTTTACTCCGTCTTCTAATGCTGAATAAAGTGAAATTCCTGCCTCTACTGGCTTGATGTCTAGTTTACCTAAAAGTGAAGCTAGTTTTTCATTAATTACACCGCCTTTGGCAACTGGAGTACTCTCCTTTGAAATCCAAATTGTTCCTTGATCAATCTTAGTTGGAATGCCTGCCTCTTTGAATTCTGTAAGCATTGGACCTGGTGCAATACCTGTGTTCTTTGCAGGTACTACAATGTCAATGCTTGCAACGTCTCCACCTCTTGCAGCCATCATGATTTTATTTTTAGCTAGTAAAACATTGAGTTTGAATGGTGACATGTTTGTAAACATGAACATGCATTGTCCTTTCAAGTCTTCAGCAATCTTTTTGATTCCTGGAATATCTAATTTGTTTAGTGCTAATTGTGCAACCTTGTCTTTGATACTTACAAACTGTACTTCGCCTTTGAGAGTTTTTCTTAATGGTAAAATTTGTGATGAACGTACCTTGTCCATTTTGATAATTGCAACTACTTTGTATTTTTTTGGAAGTTCTTGCAGATTCTGATACATCTGAGTCTTTCTTTTTGGATACTCTGTTCTATTCTCATGCATGTCTCTTCTTGACCTCTTGAATCTGTTTAACTGGTTTGCCCATTGTAGTTTTTATGATAATTCTTCTCATGTTCTTCTCACCGTTTGGTAGTTTTTTCTCAATTGCACTAATTATTGCATGTGCATTGATTGCCAAATCTGCATCATCCATTGACTCATCACCAATTTTACATGATGCTGACAATGATGCTCTGGTTCTAACCTTAATTGATGATCTAAATCTTTGTATGAAAGCCTCAATTGATGCATCAAATGGAACCGGTGTTGGCATCTTTCCCCTTGGACCTAAAAGTTGACCCAAAGTCTTACCAACAACTGGCATTACTTTAGTGTCTGCCAAAAAGAAATCATACTTGTTGATAAATTTCCTGGACTCTCTTTTGTTTGCTCCAAACTTTTCTAGTTCAGCCGTTCCAATAACAGTATCTGCCTTTGCTTGTTTTGCCTTTTCACTCATATCTCCTGTGGCAATAATGCATACTCTTGCAGGAGAATCTGTCTTTGGCAGTTGAATTACCTCATTGATGGCAAATCCCTTTTTTACATCAATATCTTTGAAACTCATAATTAACTCAATTGATTGCTTGAACTTTTTTTGTTTAGTAGCACTTTTTGCCTTTTTAATCATATCAACTAGCTGAGACTCTGTAATCATTACGAAGATTTTTTTAGAAAGCCTACTTAAAATCGTTTAGAGATTGTGATTTTGTTCGATCATTAATTCTAAGAAATTACATTTTTTTAGTAAAATATTTAAAAATTCAAATGGCTTTTGCTCAAAACCTACATATATTAAATCATAATCAACTTTTTCTAATATCTTGCACCGATTCGATGAATTAGATATGAAACTGCTTTTTGAACTAACACGTGATGGCTCTATTACTGTACCTACGCTTTCTGCAAAACTAGGAGTCAATGCCTCTGTGCTGTATAGCCGAATCAAAAGACTGCTAAAGAAAAAACTAATCAAGAAATTCACAATAGAGATAGATGACTCTCTTTTGGGAATAGGCGTTAAGGCTACTGTTGGAGTAAATCGAGATCCAAAGTTTAAGGACTCGATTCATAAAAAACTCTTAGAGGTTATAGAGGTAGTCTCAATTTCTGAGGTGACAGGAAGATTTGATATTATGATTCACGTTTATGCAAAGGACCTTGAAGAACTTCACTCTATTGTAATTGAAAAAATTGGTAAAATTGAAGGTGTACAAAACTCTGAGACTTTTGTAGAACTGCAAAAAACAAACAAGGATCCTGTTTATCTAATTCATTAATTAATTATCTAATTAAGCAAATTTTGTATCCCATTTGCCTTCATTGATCTCAGCTGTAATCTCTTTTGGAGTCTTTCCTTCCACTTTAACTCCTAATGCTAAGCATGTACCAATGATGGTCTTTGCTACTGATTTTAGTGATGTAGCATAAGATTTGTCAAGTTTTGTATTTGCTACTTTGATAACTGAATCTAGTGTAACATCTCCTACCCACTCTGTACCTGATGCACCTGAGCCTTTTGAGATTCCTGCCTCTTTCATGATGAGTGCCGCAGCTGAAGGAATACCAATCTCAATTTCATACTTTTTTGTATCTGTATCAACAATTACTGTTACTGGAACTTTCATTCCCTCAAAATCTTTAGTTTTATCGTTGATAGCTTGAATTACTTCCATAATGTTGACTCCAAGAGGACCCAATGCTGGACCCAATGGTGGACCTGCAGATGCTCCTCCTCCAGTTACAAGTGATGATATTTTTTGTTCTCCCATGATTATTCACTCTAGTATGAAAAATTTAATCCTTGCTAAGCCTCACTTAGCTTTAGGTAGTTTGCGTCTACTGTTACTGGTAATTGATATGATGCATCTAGTAAAACTACGGTTGCCTCTTCTTTGTCAACATCTATTCTAGTAATTGTTGCCTTCATTCCTTTGAATGGACCTCCTGTAATCTCTACTACATTATCTACTGCTAATTGTGAAACTGTTGATTTTTTGATAAGATATCCTTCAATGTCTTTGAATTCTAATTCGCCTCTTAGCTGACCTCTGATGTGTCTGACTCCTTCTACTGCCATGTATGCATCGCTAGGATTTACTGCTTCAATTACGACATATCCTTTTAGATTGTCAACTAGTAAAACTGATTGAATATTAACTTGATTTGCATTTGCTTTTGCCTCCAATAATCTCATTACTACTTTCTCTTGGCCTCCTGTAGTTCTAATTGCAAACAAGTGTGATTTTATTTCCTCAGACATTTTTTTTACCTACCAAATGTTAATACCGAAAAGACAAACTGTATTGTAAAACCTATAGCTCCTACTCCAGCTATTCCCAATAATACAAGCCTAAGATGTTGTTGATACTCATCTTTATCAGGTTTTTTGGCCATTTTCATAGTATTGACCATGTTCCTAAACGTCTGCTTTGGATTCATTGCCTGAAATTAATAATGTGTCTTTATATCTCTTAGGCCATGCATGGCTTGTATAATAACTTGTACTAATTTTACATGTATTAGGAAATGATATTATCAAGATTTTCTTGGCAAGCAGAAATCTGAGGTCACAGAGAAGTAACCATGCCAATATCTTGAGAGGTTTTTGGTTTTTACAAAACTTGAGAAATACATCTTGAATCTAGAAAGACTGCACTTGAGTCTTGTAGGGGATTTTACCCACCATTGCAGAAAAGATGTTTTTGCACATGCATAGCTAGACTCAATCTCACTTGTGTCACAATTCAGACGCAAAAGATGCTCAAAGAATAGTAGAAGAATATGTCATCATCTCATACATTAGAATCTGCAAGAAAACATGCAGGAATGGAATGATGAAGGACAAAACAGATCGACTATATCTCCAAAGAGAAAAACAAGAACACCAAAAGAAGAAGACCTTTTTCAGAGATGTATGATAAAGAGATAATTCCTGACTGGATCCCAGTTGAGAGTTTAAGATAGGCAAATCATATTAGCAATAATGTTGCTATTCTCATATAGTGAGAATTCTTCTTGCTGCTCTATTACTGTCTAGTGTTGTTATCTCTACAGTATACGCTGAGAATTATTCCTATTCCCCATTTAGAACAGGTCAATCTCCAGAAGGGATTCTCCCATCAAATGAGCAGATAAGAGAGGACATGGAGGTATTATCAAAAATGTCCAGTAAACTCAGAGTATACTCAGACTCTAATTTGGAGCCCATACTAAAATACGCTCATATCTATGATTTGAAATTATCAGTTGAGACAGATGATGTCTCAAAAGTCATATCACTTGATGCAAAATATCCTGGAACCATAGAGTCCATAATAATTAATTCAAAAGATCTAACCATCAACCAAGAGCAGTTAATCTCCAAAATAAGAGAGGCAAAGCAGTTGACTGATATTCCAATCACAACATTGAGTAATCCAAAGGTTTGGCTTGATAATCCTGAATTGGCCATGTCAGTAGACTTTATCTTTACTGATGTTTTTACAGATGAGATTACTCCAGCAGATTCTGCAAACAAGATTCAAAAAATAAATGAATTGCTAACCCAGAGATATCCCTACAAGCATATTGTATATGAAACAGGTTGGTCTACTATAGAGTCTTCAAAAACAGAGCAATTACAATTCATTGGAGAGATAAACAAGCTAGGTTTGGATTTGTTCTACTTTGAATACACTGATGAGGACTGGAAACAAAACAAAAAGGATGCAGGGTATGGTATACTTACAGCAGACAGAAAAGAAAAGACAGATGTTATTATTGCTGCACCAAACATTATAGAGCAATATGTAGAGTCGATACAAAAAGATACTACAACTCAGGCAGCAACAGGAATAGGATTGGCAGGTCTCATAGGTTTGATTATTAAATTTGTTGCACCTATACTAACTAAAAGTCCATGGGGTGATCCCACTTATTGATCCTTTCTTTTCTTCTTGACTGATTTGAGAAATTTTGATATGTGTTTTTTTACAACTCTATCAGTTTGGATTGTTTTGATATGAATGCAGTCTTCTGATTCACATGTAACGCATACAACTTTTCCTGATTCTAGATAAAAATCCAAATCAAGATCCAGTAAATGGTTTTCATTATTTGGCATGAAAAATCTTTTTGGGTTGTCGTTTGTTTTTGCATATTTTTCAAATGCCTCCATTGAAGCCTTTGTAACAAACTCTGCTAGTGAATAAAATCCAAGGTTATGAGCTTGCTCTGTCTTGACCCATTCCTGTATCTTTTCCTTTAGGATCTTGTCTATCTTTACAGGTGCTTGGTTTATTGTCTCGTCTGTTGGCATTATCCCATCTTCTTTTTTGATTTTCTGACCATTCTTGTTTTTACTCCTGTTTGTTCTAATGGCATGGCTAGTCTAGAGCACTGAATTACTTAAAGGTGACCATCAAGTAACTATACAGGTACCTAATCAGTAACTCTTTAATATTTGAGGTACCTAAAAGGTAACCAATGGTTAACAACCAAGTTCCAGTTAAGGTCTCAGAGTTTTGGAAGAGACAAGCCTGCAGATTTGTTGGAGATGGAAAGCAGTACTCTAGTTATTCAAGATTCACTGATGATGCATACAAGTATCTGCTGCAATTGTTAAGTGAGGAAAACAAGCAATGACTTTTCCTTGTTATTGTTGTTGTATTCCAACTATCAAAGTCCAATTCATGGATGGTATCATTTCAAAACTAGTTTGTAAACTCGGTTTAAAATTTATCAAAAACAAGTGTATCTATTATTTTTCAAAAGTTTCAAACAAGGAGAAGATCATATCATGACAATAAAAGAATTTCATGATGAGAGTTGTGGTCATGCAGATTGTATTGCATATAGAAAAAATGCATACTGGCAAAAGTTTATCGAAGAAAAAACAATAGAAGAAGTCTCGCAGATTATCAATTTACATGATGATGATGATCCCAAAAAACTTGGAATAAAGTTTTGGGACTTTAATGAAAATATAATCAATGAAGAAAAAACAGATGACAAGTTTGTAGAGGTTGCCTCACAATGATTCTTGCAAGATGTATGTTTTGTAATTATTGTGCAAGGTACAATTCAAACTATTTTTCCATTAAAGAACTACAAAGACACGGTACATCATTTCTAGAAGATGACTTGTCTAGTCATCATCATAATGAGGTAATTTTTTCAGAGGAGAGCGAATAAGATTGGGATTGTGTATGTGTGAGTTTTGTGTGAGGGAACAAGACGTATTGTATTGCAAAATGGATCGATTCAATTGCAGTGATGATACAACACATCAAAAGATATCCGAATTTAGAATATGGGAGATGCCTGATAATTGAGTCGCATCAAAACCATATTCTGTATGTCTTGCAAAAAAGAGATTTTCACATACAATACACCTGCAATATGCAATTCATGTTTTGCAGAGATATGGAAAAAGAAATGAATCGCACATGCATTAGTTGCGGAGTTGTCAGCCAGAGATATGGTAAATCATGGGATTTATGGGGACAATGTGTAAACTGTGCCAAGAGAAGTAATCCAGATTATTACAATGTACAAAAATGTCCTGAGTGTGGTAACACAAGTAACAACACTGCTGCATTATGCTGGAGACTGTATGGCAAGTGTGGGAAATGCACCTACAAAAAAGAAGATCATAGGAAACATGTATTGTGTACACATTGCAATGAGGTTGCATACAAACTAGCATATCAGAAACTGGGTAGACGGCCAATTGACTTGTTTTACTGTATGAGGTGTACTGGTATTATCTCCAGGAATGGATTTCGGATATTCTTGCTAAAAGAGAAACTGGAGGAGGTTACATCTTGAAGAAAAGGTGCAGATGTGCTAATGGTTTTACAAAAGATGTGGGAATTGGAGTCTGCATGAGATGTGGTCTTGATTCGTGTTCCTGGTATGGCTGCTTTGTTGCAGGATGCAATTGCTCAAGGGAGAAGATCTCAAGAAGATGAGTGATATTACAATAAAAGAAATTTACAAAAAGCAGGGAATCAACATTGTTCCAATTCCAAAGGGATCTGGCAAAGCGCTGAACATCAGGACTGGTTGGAGCAAATACCAGTATGAAATGTTTACTGGTGAAATTCCAGATGATCAAGACTTTGCAGTAATTCTTGGGAAAATTTCAGGCAATCTAATCGTACTAGACTTTGATAACTGTGATGATATTGGTGAGATAAACATGATGAAAGACAATGTTCTCAACAAAACACTTGTGGTGCGAACAGGTGATGGATACCACGTTTACTTTAAAATAAATCAACTACCAAACCAGGCAAACACCTTTCTCTCAAAAGGTCCATACAGCATGGAGGTAAAAAGTAACGGTGCGTATGTTGTTGGCGCATCAAGTAATCACTATGATAAAGACGAGTCAGGAAACTATGTCTTAACTGGAAAAAAATATACAATAATTTCAAACACCACTACAATTTGTGATGTAAATGCAACAGGTCAACAACTAATTGAGAAACTAAAAAACAATGGATGGACTCCCAAACACCAGACAAATGGAAACGGTCACCACATAATCATTCCAACATCTGAACTTGAAAAGGGTAACTGGTCTGCAGGTGAAAGATACAACAATGGATTCAAGCTGGCATTACGACGATTCCACATGAACTGGCAATACGAAGATATCTTACATGAGGCAATAAAGATAAACAATTCTTGTAACCCTCCACATGGAAATGTTGAAGTAGAACGTTGGGTAAATGATGCGCATTCACAGTTTCAAAAGAATCTAAATGATCCTGAACAAAAATATTTCAAATCAATAGAAGAAGAGGACAACAACAAAAAGAATCCTAAAGATATAGTTGAAATCACTGTATCAACAATACAAAAAACAAATCACTTCAAGTGTCTGCGAGACTCAGATGATCTGTTATGGTATAATGGAATGATATATCAGCCAAACGTTGCAGAACCGCTAATCAAAGAAGAATGTGAAAAGTGGATAGAAAACTGCTGCACCACAGAGCGACACGAGGTAATCAACAAGATAAAGGCCATAAACTATGAGGATAGGGAAAAGTTTGACTCGGATCCTGGCATTATCACTGTTCAAAACTGCATTTTGAACCTAAAAACACTGGAAACTCAAGAGCACTCACCATCAAATTTGTCTTGTGTGATGTTGCCAGTATCGTACCATCCATTGGATATTACAAAGATAGACGTTGATTCCATTTTATCATATTTGAAAGACACACTATTTCTGAAATATCTTACATCATGCTTTACAATTAATGATACACTAGACAGAGAACAATTCTTTACGGTACTTGAAATAATGGCATGCTGTATCATAAAAAAACAGTTTGATAAAGCATTCATGTTTATTGGATCAGGTTCTAATGGTAAATCTGTACTACTAGACTATATTGAATCTATTTTGGGTGCAGAAAATGTCTCAAATATTACCATACATGACATTGAGCTAGAACGATTCTCAAAGGCTGAGCTGTTTGGTAAGATGGCAAATGTCTTTGCAGACATTGAAAGCAACGAGCTAAAAAAGACAGGTAATCTAAAAATTATCATATCAGGGGACTCTATAACTGCTGAAAAGAAACATCGACATCCATTCAAGTTCAGGCCATACACTAAACTGATATTTTCTGCAAACAGGTTTCCTTATGTTCATGATCAGTCTGATGGTTTTTTTAGAAGATTTGTAATTGTTGAATGGAAACGACAGTTCTTGGGTGATGAAAAGAATCCAAAATTAAGAGATGAATTAACCCAAAACAAAAAAGAAAAAGACAGAGTCTTCTCACTACTTGTGTTAATTGCACAAAATCTTTCAGAGCGTGGACGATTCAAGTATGAAGACAACATTGAGAAACTGCGCGAACAATGGAACCATCACAGTGATCCTGTAATACAGTTCATCAATGAAGTTGTAATTGAAAAGGAAGGCTCTATGGTATCAAAGCGTGAGGTCTATTCAAGGTACTGTGATTTTTGCATAGATAATGAAATTCCATTAGTTACAATCAAAAAGTTTGGAATGATATTTGGTGAATATTACGAAACTGATCAGAGAAAGGATACTAGTGGAATCAACAAAAAGTTCTGGATTGACATTGAATTAAAAAAACAACACATCCAAGGGAGGCTAAAAGACTTTGATGTATAATACTAGTAGCTCAGTAACCAAGTTTGTCAAGTTTCTTTTTTCCTGGAACTTCTCTTCTCTTTACTTAGTCTTTCTAGTAGAAAAAAAAGTAAGAACCATCAGTTACCAATTTACCTCACTCAAAACTTGTCATACCAGACAAAAATTAGTAACTCTGGAGGCTGAAAATTGAGAGAATCATACCTTGAAAGGTCTTTTGTTGTTACTTGTAAGAATAGACCACCAAAAAATGGCAGAGGTTGCACAGGATTGCTTGCAGGAGGTTCTTGTCGTGGAATCTGTACAAGATATGCAATCAAGACAAAGTGGGGACAAAAAAAATATGAATTAGGATTGAGGTTTTGCAGTTATTGTAGGGTGTGGTTTGATCATGATGATGAATATAGAATATGTTGCATATGTTGTGGAAGAAGAGTTCGTCACAAAAGACGGGACAAACAAAAATGAATCCAAGATCAGTCCAGCATCTTCATTTTATTAATGTTCAAGATGAGTATGGTACTCCCAAGGAATTGTTTCAAAATATCTGCAAAAAACATGACATTTATCCACAAATTGATATATGTGCAAGTGACGTAAACCATGTCTTACCAAATTACATCACAAAAGAACAGAATTGTTTTGAATATTCTATAACTCAAGATTTTTTTATGAATCCACCATATTCACGAGTCTCAGAGTTTATGGAATTTGCATATTTGCAACACACAAGAAACAATGTGTCTTGCCTGATTTTGACTTATTCCAAGACAGACACTATTTGGTGGCACAAATTTGTGGAAGGTAAATCTAGTATTCACTTTATCAAGGGCAGAATTAGATTTTTAGATGAATCAGGTATTCCAACTTGCAATGTGGCACCGTATCCAAGTTGCTGGATTGTTTTTAAAAAAGACAGAGTGAAATAAAGTGTGAACGAGTTTATTGATAAAGAATAAAAATAGAAATCCCCCTTTCTAGGCGTAAATTGTGCTATGTTAGAATGATGTCTAGGTAATTACGTAGATTATGATTTGTTAGAGAATCATTATAACGAATTTTTTTTATCTAAATCTATAATGACTAACAAAACTACGTATGAATTGACTCGAGAACAAGCAGAAAAAGCTATTACAATGTGTCTTGATAATGCATGGTCATATCTTAATGATGCTGACATGTATGTTTCAAATAATAGAACAGACCATTTGGCAATCCCAATTGAATTTGCGATGGAAGAGATTGGAAAGGCAAAAATCATTTATGATAAAATAGAACAGAGTAATTCAAAAATTCTCCTATCCTCTAAAGATGGTATCTATTCACATTTAACAAAAATGGAAAAGGCAGTTTCATTGATTGAACTAGATGGAAGTGATGAACTAGCAGATGAAATGGCAGAAGATTTGTTATTAGGCGGATATAGTGGATTTGATTATTCACTTGATCTGTCAACAATTTCAAATATTATAAAAAAAGAAATTGAATTAAAGAATACTGGAAAACAAGGTCATGACATACGACTCGCTAGTTCATATATTGATTTTGATCCTATCACAAATGAACCTAAAATTCAAAAACCTTCAGTAGATTTTAGTAAACTCATCAAACCATTGCATGAAATCATAACTGGATATCCTTCTTCATTTAATACCTATTGACTCTAAAAGGTAGAAAAAATCATTACAATCTACTGAAACTAAAAAAAGCATGGGATCTAATTGAGAAAGAACGTAAATCAAAAAAATATAACAAATGATTCTCTTGAAAAATCCTTTGTTCGTGTGCCTACTTTGGATTTAATCCCTTTTATGGAAGGCGTGTTTTATTTCTACATGTCTAGAATTTTTCAGAGAAATTTTAACATAAAATTAGTTTTAAAGTGAATAAAATGATGTTTAAAAATTATATTTTCAAGAATTTGTGGCTTCAGGTTGTATTGTCTTTACTCATAGGACTTTGTGTGGGATTAGTTTTAGGTGATGATGTAGGTGTTGGGATAGATGATAACGCTTTAGATTCTTTATCATCCTATCTGAAAATTCCTGCCAACATATTTTTGAGTATAATTCAAATGATTATTGTCCCGCTAATTTTTGCCTCTATTGTTGTGGCTATTACTAATCTGGGAGCAAAAGATAAACTAAAAACTCTAGGATTGGGTGTCGGCACTTACTTTGTGATCACTACTACAATCGCAATACTTGTAGCTGTGTTTCTTGCATCAATTATTTCTCCAGGTAGTATTCTTGATCTTACTTCTCTTCAGGAATCTCATGATCTTTCAGATGATGATCTACAAATCAAAGATGGCTTTTCATTAGATGATATTCCAAATGCCGTATCCAATATAATTCCAAAAAATCCTATTTCTTCGTATCTTGAAGGGCAAATGTTTAGCATCTTGGTGATGGCACTCATTGTAGGTCTATCCATGGCAGTTCTTCCAAAAGAATCAATCAAGCCATTGCTAGGTGTACTAGAATCAATCCAAAAAATTACACTGCACATTCTTTTGATTTCTATGAAGATTGTACCGTTTGCAGTTTTTGGATTGATTGTTGGAATGGTTGCAACAGTTGGTGTGGGAACAATGGTTGGATTGGGGGCATACATGGGAACCGTTGTTCTAGGTCTTGGAATTATGTTACTGGTATACACATTGTTCTTAAAATTCGTAGCAAAAAGATCAATATCTTCTACCTTTTCGAAATTCCGTAATCCGCAAACGTTGGCTTTTTCAACAGCCAGTTCCATGGCTACAATGCCAATAACATTAAAGACTGCAGAAGATGATCTGAGAATAGATACTAGAGTTTCAAAATTTGTTATTCCTTTAGGAGCTACTGTGAATATGGATGGAACTGCGCTATACCAGGTTATAGCTGTCTTCTTTTTGGCACAGCTTTTTGCAATCGAATTAAGTATGATATCTATATTGGTGATAATCATAGCCTCTCTTTTGGCTTCTATTGGAACCCCTGCTGTACCTGGCGCAGGAGTAATCGTCTTGTCCACCATACTGATTACTGTAGGCATTCCTCCTGTTGGAATCTTGTTGTTGATTTCTGTAGATAGAATTTTGGACATGATTAGAACTATGGTAAATGTTACGGGAGATCTTACCGCCTGTTGTGTATTTGACAAAATAACGCGGGATTAAAAGAACAGAATAATGTTGATTTTTACTCTTTGTCGATAAAAATAGAAATCCTCCGTTTTAGTCGTGTAAACATGACGGCTGTCGTAAATCTTTAGAAGAATCTGAAAAAGAATATCTTAGATTTGTTGATTACATCACTGAATGTCTAAAAAATTGTAATGAGTTAATAGATTCTCTAAAAGAACTATTGGCAAAGAAATAGAATTTGTTTCAATTAAATTTCAGGTTTTATAATATTACATAGGATGATGAAATAATAATCACAAAAATATTTTTTCTCTAATAACCTTATTAATCAATTACATGGGGCCAAATTATGAGACAAAATTTAATTTCTGCACAAAATTGTTATTGTGCAAAACCGGAAATTATTTTTCTCCCGTTTGAAAACGAAACTGTCTGTAAAACATGTGGTGTGGTTCTACCAAACAATGAATCATCATACAATATAGAGCAAACAGTACCACACGAGATGCTCTGCAAGACAAATCTTAACCTCCATCAAAGAAAGCAAGTAGGTGGGGATCCACGTGATGAGCAAATGATGATAACATCTACAAAATTCCATACAGAGTCAGATTCCCTCTTGGCATTCTCTGATGTATGCCGCAAACTATCCCTTACCAGTACCATCTCAGAGGATTCCTGGAAATTATTTTGCCATGATACCACAAATCTGACAAAGGCAAAAAAGATATGTCGTGCAATATACCAGACTCTACAAAACAATGCAATTCCATATGATGAAAATATGGTCCAAAATATTGTCTGCTGCAGCCTTGGTGTAAAAAACGCATCAGGCCCTAGAGGGATACAATTCAAGACTAATTCTTCAGCATTTACCTCAAAGGAGGTAAAGATGAGATTTTACCTGAATTTATCAATCAAACAGGCACAAAATCAGTATGATATCTCTGATGTATCTACATTACAGAAAAATTCTAGAAATTATATGAATATGCTAATAGAGTCATTTCCAAACTCAGATTACAAGACCCTGGCCAAAAAGGCAACAGAGATGGCAAGACTGAGGTGTTTGAATTAAACATCTCAACTCAAAATATGATTCAGACCATTTCTCCTGACTCAATTGTGTTGCTTTCAGAAAATATTGGAATTGTGATGGAGACAAATATTTTAAAATACTCATCAATGAAAACCAAAAACCTTCCAATAGTTAGACTAGGAAAAGTAAATGACAAATTATATGCCATAAATCACTATGATGTAGTTCTTGGATGCAAGCAATCAAAAAATAATGTACAATGTACCATTGAAGAGTTTAAAAATCTCTCAGATGTTTTAGTACAGCATTTTTGTGATATACTATCTAGTGATATACTCAACACACCACTAGTTTACAATCTAGTTGATTCACTCCAAGAGAAATTAAAAACAGACAAGGTTACAGTTCTAAAAATTCTGGGAATAGACAAACTCCTGTATTGCAGGTTGTTGATGGCAACTAATCGTATCTCAGAAGCTGCAATCTCAAAGCTAGAAGAACTAGTAACAGAACTCTCAAAGAGAAAAGGACTAACTGCAATCCAGGCAAGCACTCCAATTTATGTTCTAGAAAAGATATCTCGAATCTCTGATGAATCACAACAACTTCAGTTGATACACTTTATTGCATCTGATCTAAGACCAAAAAGTGATTCAAGATTTTTCTGGATGACGCCTGAACAAATTGATTCTATAACTCAAATGATAAGACAAAATGCAACTCGTACAGAATATAGGCAAGACAAATCAACTGTTGCACAATTTATATCATCTGAGAAGCTAGGAGAAATAAAAGAATCATCATTACATCAAAACAAAAAACCAAAAACATCATCATCATCAAAAAAGACTAGAGAAATTCTTGAGGCCATTCCAAATATGCTAGTCATCCCAGATGAGAAAGGAAACCCAGAAATTCTAGTAGATAAAAAAACGGGCACAGTATCAAAAATAGATACATCAGCAAACAAAAAAATCATAAAGACATGCCACATTCCATCAAAGAAACTTTATTCCATACCACTAGATGTAGTAAATTTTCTTGAAATGGAGGATCAAATCAGACATAAAAACATCACAGGTGTTGACTGCCTCAAAGCATTTGTAGATTCCCAGAAAGACGCAACACGGAGATATACGGTATTCTGGAATGCCTCATGAAACTTGCAAAATAATCTAGATCTATTATTGTATAGATGCAACATAAAGAGAAACTCTACAGGGGCAAAAATTCTTGAATCGTCATATGATATTTCAGGATTCTCTCTTCTTGAGATTTCAAAAATGAGCAAAAAGCAGTATAGATACACCAAAAAAATAGTCCTAGAACTGAAATATTCTGGATATCTCGAGTCAGAAGGCAGAGGAATCTACTCTATTACTCAAAAGGGTAGGTGGTTTGTCATTTGTCAGAGGCTTGATGGATTATCTTTTTTGTCATTATGTTTATTGGCTGAAGTTTATCACAGGGTCAACTCCAACCCAGAATTTTTTTACCAGTTTTCATCATTTAGGCAATGTTACGAGAAAGATTATGATGAGAATTTTACATATATTGCAATATATCACAGACAAAACATTTCAAAATCCCTCAAACATTTGACGTCAAGAAACCTAGTGTATGTGTCTGGGGATTTTATCAAAATGACAAACCCCATGATTGCATTTCTAAAAAAGTATCACAAAGATCTTGAATCATTATTTTTGTGGTGCAGTGATACTTATGAAAAATGCATTTGCCATACAATTGAAAATAATAATTTTAATGTCAGTGGTATATTGCAAGGACCCAATTAGAGTGTCAAAAAATGCCACTTTGATTGGATCCTTTTTTGGTTTTATTCTATTTGTGATGGATGGTTGTGGAGTTTCTCCAACTGAGAATAGTTTTGATACTAGTAATGTTTGGCATAGCATCTATTTTTGACTATAAATCAAGAAAAGTTCCTGATGTTATCTGGATTGTTGGTGTCAGTATAGGTGGAGTGATGTATCTCTTTGACTATCAAGAGTTTTCAGCATACCATGGAGTGACAATTGTAACCTCATGCTTTTTTGGTTTTGTTTTGTACAGGCTACAGTTTGTAGGAATGGCAGATCTGTTTGGTATAATTTCTGTTAGTGTGATACTACCAGTTCATTACGAGTTTGTGATGGTTCCAATAATTGCTACTTTATTGGCTTTGGTTCTTGCAGTATCTGTAGTTACAATATACAGTGTGACACTGAATGTAGCAGATTTAATATCAAAAAGAAAACTATTTGGTGATTTTGTAAAAGAGCCATTATACAGAAAGGTCTTTGCATTTTTTTGCATTCATAGAAAACGAAGTTACGAGAAATTTGTTATATCCTCTGAAAAGTATTACTCAGTTTTACCAAACCAAAAATCATTTGTGATACTATCAAGAAACAAAGAAATCTCTCAAGCTGGAGGATTTGTGCAAAATACACCACCATTTGTAGTGTTTATGATGATTGGAATAGTTTTACTACTGTTATTGCCTGAAATTCTGAATACAATATTTTCTTAATTTAGATTATAAAATTAATTTATAATTGATACAAGATTATTTTACTACTATTGCTATTATTATTTAAAATTAAGAGATTAACATAAAATCTAAAAGAATATTTTCTTCCCCATTAGGATGCTTTTCCATCTTTTTTATTCCTGTTGCTATCAACATGGACGATAAAACAAATATGCTTCTTGGAAGCGTATCAAATACAATAGTGCATAGTTCAAAGGTTCCTGTGCTGATAATCAAATAGATTCTTTTTTTCTAGTCACAGAAACTATGAGATCTTTTACTTTTTGCTCTATCTGGTCACGAATTGCCCTTACTTCCTCAATTGATCTTCCTTTCGGATCAGATATCTGCCAGTCTTGCACATTTTTTAAAAATAATGCAGGACATGACTCTTTGTCAATGCATCCCATGTTAACTGCAATCTCTGTCTCATTAATCATCTGCTGTGAGATGCTTTGAGGAGAGTTGTCCTCAATGTCAATTCCAACTTCTTTCATTGCTTGCACTACAATTAAGTTTACTTTTGCTGCAGGCTTTGTTCCTGCACTGATTGGCTGAAACTCTGATGGCAGATATTTTTTAAAAAATGCTTGAGCCATCTGACTTCTACCTGCATTTTCAACACAGACAAAAAGAATTTTTTTCATTCTTGTTTCATGAAAATTATTTTACTGCCTTAATTATAAGACTAGTAATTTTTCTGCCATTGATATTTTCTCCTTGCATGTATGCTCTCTCTTCTAAAACTTTGATCTTCTCAAATCCAGCTTGTCTCATGCAAAAAAGATAGTTTTCTTTTGTGAGTGCTCCATCAATGCATTCACACCATTGATCTGAATTGACTTTCTCTGGAGGTAATTCTACATCTGTGATCAAGTCTGAAATCACCATCCTTCCATCCTTTTTTAAGATTCTAAAGACTTCTTTGAATGCATTTTTCTTGTTTGTTGTAAGATTGATCACACAATTACTAATCACTGCATCAACTGAATTGTGTTCTAACGGAATTGCCTTTTCAATGTCTCCTTTTTTAAATTCAACATTGGAATAGTTTCCCTTTGTTGCGTTCTCTCTTGCTTTATCTAGCATTTGGTCTGTCATGTCAATTCCAATTGCCTTTCCAAAACTTCCTACTTTTTTTGCAGCTAGGAATATGTCAATTCCAGCCCCTGAACCCAAATCAACTACGATTTCTCCTTCTTTTAGACTGGCATGATTAATTGGTGCACCACACCCCACGCCTAGAATTGCTTCTTGGGGTATTGATTCAAGATCCTTTTGGTCATAGCCAATCAACTTTGTTGCATCAACTGGAGAATCTCCTGGTTTGCATTCTCCTGGCATACAGCAACAACTGTCATTTCCAGATACTACTATCTTGGAATATCTTTTTTTAATGTCTTCTTTAATTGAATTTTCCATGTTATGGTTTACTAGGTAAACTATTAAAGTTGTCAAGTAGAACCCATTACAGTTAGTGCAATTATGGAAACTAAAGGAAAAAAGCTGGCAGTAATTGAAAACAATTGTGAATTTGCAGGATATGATGCTTCAAAATTATTAAAAGAGACTTTTACAATCAGGGAACTGATCACAAAAAGGGCAACACTTGAGATTCTCTTTCCACTTTGCTGTACGACAAAACCAGTAAGACACAAGCAGTTCAAAGAATCACTTAAAGGAATTAGCAGTAGGACACTATCTACAAGGTTATCTGAACTAGTATCTGAGGGAATATTGGAAAGAAAAACATTTGCAGAGGTTCCACCAAGAGTAGAATACAAGCTAACCAAAAAAGGTCAAGAGTTAATCGAATCCATTACTGGTCTGCTTGAATGGATGAGAAAATGGTCAAAGAAATGATGAAGATGAAGAAAATGCAATTTTGTGGTTATTGTCCTGAAGACAAATGTTTGCTAGACTGTAAAATATGCAACAATTCTAAATTAAATAAATCTAGTAAATGTAACTGCTAATTTTAACCATCATGATGATGATGATTCCTATTTTCAAAGATTCCTAGTTTTTACATGTTTTTTCTATTCTTATTTAATATCTAAAATAGATTCAAACTCTAAATCTTAATCTAAATCATCATCATCAAATAAATCCTGACACAAAAGCTAGCTATAAACTTCTAATCATTATAACCAAAAACTATGGGATTTTTTGATACTGAAAAAGGCGTAGACGAATATGTAAAAATGGTAGAAGGATTTGATGGGGCAGAACTGATTAAAATTTTACACAAATTTCTACCTGAGAAATCTTTTGTGTTGGAGCTTGGAATGGGTCCTGGAAAAGACTTGGATATATTGAGTAAAACTTTTGCTGCTACAGGCTCTGATAACTCACAAATTTTCTTGGATAGATACAGAAAACAAAATCAAAATGCTGACTTGTTAAAACTGGATGCAGTGACTCTTCTTACCGAGAGAACTTTTGATTGCATATACTCTAACAAGGTTTTACATCACTTGAGAACTGATGACTTGAAAACATCTCTTAAAAAACAAAAAGACCTTCTTAATCCCAATGGAATATTATTTCATTCTTTTTGGAAAGGTAACAAAACTGAGAATTTCGAAGGGTTGTTGTTTGTATATTATGAGTTGGATTCTTTGAGGGAACTTTTTGAGCCTGATTTTGAAATATTAGAATTAAAAGTTTACACTGAGAATCAAAAAGATGACTCTATCTATGCAGTTTTGAGAAGAAAATAATAAATCATACACACTACAAGCCAACAAAGAGCAGACAAAAAATTTCTTAAGGCTGGTGTAGAAGACAAATTTTGCAAAATTAGTTTAAAACCGTTTAATTTCTTCAAGTGAAATTCCAAAGAGTAATGTTTTCTAACATTAGGTAAAATTTCCTTTTGAAAAATACTAAATTATCAATATAAAACCCCCACTAAACATATCTAGCCGCTTTCAAAATTGGAGATTCCTATCTAAGGGCTAGACGTTAATGTCTACAAGATCATGTTTTTCAATGATGTTGTAATATAGGTATTATGAAAATTAATTCTGCAACAAAAAAAGATCTTTTGAATGTAATCGAAAATGAATCTCACATGCAAGTAGATAGTTTTATTCAAAATGCCATAGACTTGGCTGAGGAAGTACATTCAAATCTTAAGCGAGAGGATAAAAAATCATCTTTTCTTGAAACTCACATCTGGCCTGTGACAATTGATGTGATCCGTCATTATAATACAACTAATAGATTACTTACATCTCTTCAAATTGTTTCATCTATTTTACATGATATAATGGAAGACGATGAGAAAATTTTAGACGTGTATGCTTCAAAATCTTATGGCTTTGATGCATATTTTAGACACAGATTTGGGGAATATGTATACAATGTAAGTCATACTTTGAAAACTAAACCATTGGAAAACTATACTGGCAAGAATGAATCTGAAAAAAATTCTGCAAGATTTTTAGACTATTGTATTGAACTTACAAAATCAGATTATGATGTCAAGATTATAAAACTCTGTGACAGGATAAACAACATGAAATTTATTTCACAAAATCCTAACTCGATAAAAGTCTCTAGATACATTAGTGAAGCTGAGGAATTTTATATTGCATTTTCTATTTTTCCTCCAACTGTCAAAGATTTTTACATTAAAATGAAAGAAGCCTATAATGAATTAAAAATGCTAAAAATTAAAGTCTAGATTAGCCGTATTTGTAATGAATTCCTTTTTCTCCACGAGGGTGTCTCCATTCTGTTTCCTGTGAACAAGTTCCGCAATCTACACATCCTTCATGTTGAATGATGACATTTCCTCCGCCCCCCTCCTCCTCCTCTTCTGTATAACATTTTGCAGGACAAAGAGTTACCATTTTTTTTATAAATTCGCTTTTAGGATTTAGTATCTTAATGTGAGATAAATGATCATCATTGTAACTTAGATTCCCAATTCTATCTGCAATTGATTGAATGCTTGGAGAATAAGATTGCGATACAGTTTTACCTAAACGTTCAGCTAGTTGAATTGGAATTTTGACGTATGTGTCCTCTGACTCTATCATTGGAAGCAGTTTCTCATAGCCTAGAATATTTGCAAATTTGACCGTAATACCTAAAAGTTTTCCACTTGACATCATTTTCAAGATAGGCCCATAGCGTGCACCGATAATATCTTTTGGAACATCTTTTGCTGCATCAAGGAAAATCTTTAGGTAATTCTTATCGATCTGCTTCATATCTGTAGTATATGGACTATTTTCTGTCTCCTTAGAGTAATACTCGCCCAGAGAATTTTCAGAGAAATCATTTTTGTCAATTGCTCGTGCAACAGCATTAGCAGCTCTTACACCATCATCAATTCCTACATTAAGACCCTCAATTCTTGGACCTACAAAAATTCCCCTACCTGCTGCATCCCCTACAAATAAAATATTTTTGAAGAAGGGTTTTTGCATTCTACATCTCTTCCCATCTGGAACTAATTTTGCACCATATTCTGCTTCAACATAATCCGAACCAAAAGATACTCCTAAACTTCTCAATTGGTCTTCAATTTCAGTTAATCTAGTTTTAATGTCCTCATCAGACTTGTATTTTCCTGAATCAATCAGACGTTTCTTCCCGCTAGAAGAAAAATATGATGAACGTATCTCATTCCAGTTTTTAATTTGTTTTGCAACTGCAAAACGAACTCGAAGTTGTTCTTCTTGTGGCAAGCTTTTATCTATTTTTGATTTTATTGGAACATCATCTTTGATAAATTCACTAATCATTGGATTTTTTAATAATGCATCAATCAATACCCATGGCTCAGTTGGATTTTCTAACTGTGAGTGATAGTGGTATACTGCTCCAACTGAAAGTGTGTCAGAATTTGTATAGAGAAATCCACCTCCAATATGATTTAGTGTAATATCTCCTGCAAAGAGATGTGCCGCACCTTCATCTGATGAAACTCCAAATCTTTTTTCAATAATTTCTTCAGGCAGTTTTATAATTACTTTGACTCCTTGATACAATTGAGTAGGTGTAAACTTTGGTCTTGCGCCAACAATGTCTGCTATTTCAGAATTTACACCATCAGCAGCAATCACTGCCTTTACTTCAAAATCATCCAACTCATCAGTTTGAATTATCGCGTTGCCTAATTCATTCCAAGAAATTGATTTGACATGAACTCCCGGAATAACTCCACCCCCAAGTTTCTCAGCCGTTTCTATTGCTTGTTTTGCAAACCATGAATTAAGTTTGTTTAGTAAAACAGAGTAACCAAAATTTGATTGATATTCGTGAGCTGCTGTGAGGTCCATAGAGTAAACCTTGTCTTTTGATGTTGAATGTAAAATGTATTTTGTGATTTTACGCTCAAAAGGAGCATCATCTAGAAAATTCTCATATATTTCTTCAACGTTTGTCACTGTGCCTTTCTGTGGTTTTTTTGAGTAAAGAATTCCGCCAGAAAGGTTCTTTGTACCAACCTCAGAGCCTGCTTCTAATAGAATTGCTTGCTTTCCAAGATTGGATAATTGCTTTAGTGCAGCAAGTCCTGCAGATCCTCCGCCAATAATTGCTACATCATACTTTTCCAAATTAGACAGTCTCCACAACTTGTATCTGTTTTTTTATCTCTTCAATTAATAGTGGAATCACCTCTTCCATCCTTCCCTTAATGAAAATATCACATTCATTTTTAATTGGCGCATCTTCATCAGGATTAATTGCTACAACAAATCCAGAGTCTTTCATTCCCCACACATGTTGCATCGCCCCACTAACTCCTACTGCGATGTAAAGCATGGCACTTGTTTTGTGTCCACTAGTTCCAATCACTCTGTCTGGAATCATGTATTTTGCATCCAAACTCGAATTTATTGGGAATGGTTTTTTTGATATTGGTAAAGTGATTCCTATCTCTGCGTTTAGTTCTTTTGCCAATTGTTCTACAAGTTTGATATTTTGTTCTGGTTCTTCTTTAATCCCCCTGCCAAAACTTACAATTGTTCTTGGAGTCTCAAAATCAACTTCACTCTCAATAACTTGACGGCTAAGTATTTTGACTCTTAGATCTTGTGCATCTATATTTGGAATGAATTCAATTATCTTTCCATCACGAGATGAATCTGGTTTAAGTGATTCAAAAACTCCAGGAATAATACTACAAGATTGTGGGTGATAATATCTTGGAAAAGCTGGATTACGATTATCTAGACATAAAATTGTAGTCCATAAAAATCCAGAAAAGTCAGGCCTGTACATTTCTAGAGTCTTTGCATAAATTTCTTTTTTTCCTCCAGTTTTTTGTTGGTGAGACATTTCAATATCTTCAATTACTAGTTGGTTAATATCAGATGCCAAACCTGATTCCAGTTCAGTTAAAACAGTAGATGAGAGATGTCTACCAATGCTATCTGCGGCAAAGAACATGTATCGTGGTCTCTGTATTTCGGATGCATATTCTGATTCAACCTCGCCTAAAGTTTTAGTGTCTTGTGCAATCTGACTGATGACTTTGGTGTAAATTGTATTTCTAACATCTTTTAATTCTGGATTGTCAGAGTAAATTACAGCATCGGCACCATATTCTATTAGTTTTTTTGAGACATTTTTTATGTTATGTCCTAACATTACTGCAACCACTTTTTCCTTTGAAGAATATTTCAAATTAAAATTGTCTATGAGGCGCCTTGCTTCTCCAACCATCTCAAGACTAACAGGAAGAAATTCCCCTCCTTCATGTTCTATTACAACATATAGGTGCCTAAATTTTTCTTCCACTATTTAATCACCATGGCGTTTAACGCCTCTTTCATTTGTGTCACCACTTTTTTAATTTGGTCTAGATTTGAACCATCAATTACTTCTGCATGTCTGGTAGCAGTAGACTTTGGAACTCTTTCAACTTTGTATACAATAGTTGGAGAACCAGGTAATCCAACTAGAGTTTCATCTACTCCTAACTCTTTAGCATTAAATATTTTAAAATATTCTTTATAGTTATTAGCTCGAGTTGCTGCTTCTTTTTTATATTTATGAAATGCAAGTCTTTGAGATACTTTACCAAAATTAGACTTGTATGTAGGATCTATTGATATGAATACAGGAAGAGGCGCTTCGATTTCTTCAATAATATCCGAACTGCCCTGCAAGCTGATCAAACGTTTTGCACGAATTGTTCTATTTTCCATATTAACACTATAACTAATTACATTTCCCAGAAAAGTAAATCCTAACTTCCATGCAGTTTGTGGTCCAGTTTGTCCAGTTTCTCCATCTGAAGCTCTATGCCCTGAAAAAACAATATCCATTTTTTCTTTCATTTTATGTATTCCAGTCTTTAAAACTTCTGCAGTACCTAACGTATCAGCTCCTGCAAACAATCTATCACTATACAGATGAAGTTCTTCAGCATCAGAAATCTGTTGAGCTTGTTTAAGTGCCAAATCAGCAATGGGTGGTCCCATTGTTCCAATTGAAACCTTTGCATCATACATCACTCTACCAAAAAATGCTGCGTGTGCAGCTATTGCACTATGAGGACCTAAAGTATTTTTAGTCTCAGCTCGGTTTAATGTGCCATCTGGATTGTAACTAACATTTCCCTCTGAAAAATCGGGTTCCAGTTTTATAATTACAGCAATGTTTAGCTGTCCCATGAGTAACTACAATTTACTGTACACTTAAAGTTAACCGAGATGATTGATAACGTCATGATGTAGATTATGGAAATTTCTAATGAAATCAAAAAAATGATTTCTGAATTCAATCATCAATTTTCTGATAATGTAATGACAAATAAACGTCTGTTTAAAAATTATTTAAAATTTTAATGAATTTTAAGAAATATTATGTTCTAGTTAAGTTCTATCATTGTAGTTTATTGTTAGAGGGATTGATTTGAGAGATGATTTTGCAGAATACACACAATGCTCCCAATGTATGGCGCCTCTTCTAAACTGTGATTGTAATTGTCCTAGGTGTGGTAAAAGAGAAGCATGTAAGTGTGAATTGAATCCTCTTACTATTCCATAATTATCTTTGTTTTGCAATTACGTGTATTGTGTTTGTACTTGTGATATGTCGAATTTTCTAATACCTTGAATCTTATGTAATGGAATCCAACTAGTTAGACAACTCTCAAGGGCTTTTTACATAATCTAATTCATTTCTCCCAAATAATTTTAAAAAATGAGATCATCATCTCTAGAACATTGAAAAAAAGATTAGTAATGCCGATGAATCTGAAGAGAAATAAATAATTAATTTAGCAATTTACGCCTGAGTATGTTTAACAAACTTTGCTGAATATTTTAGGAGGTTGTCCTTTTATCAAAATTTATCATACTATTTTGATTTCACATGGGCAAATTCTGGTCATTATCACAAGAAAAGCAACTAGGTTCACTAGACAAAACAAGGAATTTTCTGGGACAGTCAAACTCTAACGTCTCTTGTTGTTCCCTAAAAGTTCCAATATCTATGGATGTAAAATCTGCAATCCAAACAATTCCTGGATTGATTTCATCTGCACCTGAAGTCATTAGATCATTTGAGGTCTGGTGGGATGGAAAAAACAAGCAGCTAAAGTATGTTTTATCTGCCCAAAACAAATTAGATTTAGCAAACTACAAAATTTCATTTCAGAATGTTTATCCAAATGTGTCTTTTGTATCTCAACAAGAGACCACACCTGATTGGTTCTCTCCACAAAAATCATCTTATGAAATATTTGATGTATCACTACAACATGGGCATTATTCAACTATGCTGGATACTAGTGCAACAAATCAACAACAACATCATCAGCTGATTACAAATTTATCAAACTCTATTCAACTCTATGAGAACGCATGGATTCAGTTTGTCTTTGAACCATACAATTTCATCTCATATCTTAGACACCATCAAAGAAGATTAAATTCAAGAATCAAAAATATCACAAGTAAAAACTATAGAACATGGATAGATGACATTACAAATACACAATCATATGAGAATCCAGAAAATGGTTTAGACTTTTACAACAACTACAAGGATCTGCTAAAAGACACTAGAGAAAAGACACAGAACACACAGATTGTATTGAGTATTCGTGGATTGATACAATCAAAAGATGATAATAATAATAATAAACCTCGTTTGTCTTTTGATCAGATAAGATCAAAACATGACCATCTAACACAGTATTTCTACAGATACAATTCATTTTATCATCCAAAATACAAAAAGTCAGGCTCGCCAATTACCATAAACCACACAAAAAAGAACTATCCAAGACTCTCAATGTTTGATTTTAGATTAATTCCAAATCCTAAAAAATTCATGATGCAATCTATAAAAGATTATTTTAAAAAAACTATACTTGCAGCACAATACAAGAAAAGAAAACCAATGCCATTTCTTATTTTGAATCCAAATGAACTGTCTTTGTTTGTTCATCTGCCAAATCCAATCACCACAAGAAACATCCAAACTACACGAAACGTATCATTGCCATCAAAACTTGTAAACAAGACAGGATTTAACATTGGATATTTTGAAGAGTCTAAAAAAATCTCTTACGGTAAACAATGCAATCTAGTTGAGGAACAATCAGCAATAATATCGCCAATTGACTTTTCACGACACATCTACTGTGTTGGTGGAACTGGCAGCGGAAAGACATCATTAATCAGAGTGATTGCAAAGCATCTCGAAGAAGCAAATCTTAATGGAGTATTTCCAAACAGCTTCATCTATCTTGATCCCAAGGGTGAGGATTCTATAAAGTTCATCCAGCAGTGCAATGGCAATTCAATGAATAGTGGCATGATCCATTATTTAGAACCATTAGATACTGGATTCTCAATTAATCCACTTGAGTTACCAAAATATTCCAAAGGAAAAAGAGATGAGATGGTATCACGCTATGTAGGATATTTTTTAGAAATGGTAAAGGAATGGTACGGACAACAACAGATCTTTGTCCAGATGGAAAGAATATTTCGCGTTTTATTATTTTACATGTATTACAAAAATGACTCTCCAACATTTATTGACATGTATGATATTATCATCCAGCTGCAAGATGAGGGAGTAAAATATCTACAAACAATGTTCAAGGCTTTAGGAATGCCAGGCGATGATCTAAAGCAAGCACTCTCATCTATTGCATCACTAAAACCTGATTCCTTTGTTCCGTTACTAAATAGAGTAGAACAGTTTGCAACTGATCCAATTTTAAAAAAAGTATTCTGCCAAAGACATGGTACAGTATCCTTTGAGGAGTTGATACGGCCTGGTCACTACACAATAGTTAGAATATCTACATTGAATCTGGCTCATCACATACAACCATTAGCAATTCAAGCTTTTGTCATAAAACTATGGTTTACAATACTAGAAAGAGCATCAAACACAAAAGAAGATGACAGAGGCCAAGTGATTCTAGCTCTGGATGAATTCCAAATTGTAAAGGATTTGCAGATTTTACCCTTGATACTATCGCAGGCAAGATCATATCGCCTAGGACTGTTATTGGCTCACCAGACCATGGCACAAATCGATGACAAACTACTAGAAGAGATTGTCGGAAATTCAGGCACTCAATTTGCAGGACAAATCTCAAGCAAGGATGCATCAAGATTGGGCAGCATATGGGACACAAAGTTCTCAAAAGAGTTAACACAACAGATGGCCTCACAAGAGGATTTTCACTGGACATACAAGATGAGGGTCACAGCAGGACAAGAACAGTCAACTCCAATACAGTTCTGGCTACCAATACCACCTGAGATAGCAAACACTGATGAGCAATTACAAGAATTTATCGCATCTCAAAAGAGAAAGTACAGTACTGTTAAACAATCCACATCAATATTATCAGAGGCACAAACTGAATCAATAAAATGGATGAGATACATCACTGTACCGCTTCCAGAACACATACAATGGAAAATAATGTTGTTATTACACCAAAACAATTCAGTATCTCTCCAGCTGGGACAAATTACTGAAAAACTAAATGCAAACCAGAGAGATGATGTGTCTGATGTGTTACATGACATGGTTAAAAAAAAGATACTAGATGTAGTAGATGAGAACAACAGAAATACAAAATATGTTTTATCAGAGGATACAAAATCTAAATATTTTACATTTGATAGCATCAAGATTGGCTCAGCTGATGACATTTCATATATTACAAAAAAGGCAGTGAACAGCTATCTGCAAAAGAAATATTTCATAACAATTGCAGACCAGACAGTAAAAAAAGATGAGGACAGAACTGACTTGATTGCGTACAGTTACGAGACTGACAAGGCAATATCAGTGGAGATAGAATCAGCTAGCGAGCTTGCATCCCATCCAGAAGCTGCAAGGAAGAACATGGTAAAATGGAAAGAAATGGGATTTGCAGCGTATCATGGTTGGTCAACTAGTTATAGAATAAAAGAAATACTAGAATCTCATATAGACCAAGAAGAACAAAGAGAAAATGTATTGGCATTTGTAGTTTAGAAATCTATCCCATCTAATGGATTGGAGTATCATTGTTGTAATTTATTACAGTTCAAGTATTTTTTTAAGATAACCTCAGATCAAAAATTATCTTAATTTATTTTCTGATGTTGTTATCGTACCAGGATGGGCTTTGTTGAAATGAATCATTTAACTGAAACATTGTACAATGTAGATGAATATCATTATGCCTTCAAATAACTGACGAAATTAAAAATAATTCCAAATATGGGTGATTCTCTTGGTATATTACAACCAAATTGATATTAACTTGAAGATTATTCAAACATCATACAATGGCACCACAAGTATACTCCAAAGTAGTAAAGGCAATAACCTCAAAAAAGCTAAAAGAGCCATTCACTCCAGTTCAGGCAGTTACTATTTGCAGACCAAAAAATAAAGGCACATTCAGAAAGGTTTTCTCATCATATAGGCGTGGAAACCTAAAGGGATATCCTCCGCTATTCATACAGCTAAAGGATGGAACTTACAAGGCAATAAGACCATTCAAGAAATAATCAACTGATAGATATATTTGATAATTTCATGACTGATAATTTCTGATTTTTGTTAAATTATAATAATTGAGGCTCCAGAAGAAGATGATGGCAATTCGAAATTGATTTTAGATAGTTTGACGTATTGTGAAAATAACGCTTGACTGCAATAGCTACCAAAAAGTCTCCCGATCTTAATCACTGTGTACTTCGTTTTTCTTTTTATTGAATTTGTTGTATCCTTCTTGGTTGTATCCTTCTTTGTCGTAACCTAGGTGATCATATCCTAGTCTGTCATATCCGTTACTATCATATCCATTTTCATCGTACCTGTCTAAATCATATCCATTTTCATCGTACCCATTACTATCGTACCCATTACTGTCATACCCATCTTTATCATACCCATCTTTATCATACCCATCTTTGTCGTATCCTTTTTTATCATACCCATCTTTATCATACCCATCTTTGTTAAACCCGTTTTTGTTAAATCCATCTCTGTTGTATCCTTTTTTATCATACCCATCTTTGTTAAATCCATCTCTGTTGTATCCTTTTTTATTAAACCCATCTTTATCAAAAGCAATTTTTGTATCGATGTGAATTCCATTTATAGAAAATCCCCGATTATCATACCCATCTTTGTCGTATCCTTTTTTGTTAAACCCGTTTTTGTTAAATCCATCTTTATTGTAACCCTTAAAATCAAATCCATCTTCATCATACCCGTTTTTGTATCCTCTTTTGTCATATCCTTTTTTGTCATATCCTTTTTTGTTAAACCCGTTTTTGTCATATCCTTTTTTATCGTACCCATTTTTGTCATATCCTTTTTTATCGTACCCATTTTTGTCATATCCTTTTTTATTAAACCCATTTTTATCATACCCATCTAGGTCGTATCCATGCTTGTCAAACGTACGACTAAATCTATCCAACAAACCCATAACAGAATTTCATGAATTCAATTCAGATAAGTATTTTCACGTCTATGCGTCTCATTTATCCTCATTTTGGATAACCTGACTAGTAATTTTCTTCCTTTTTAAAAAATTAATTATAATCTACAGTGAAGTTCATATCGTTATTATTTGTTAGTTTATTTCTCTTGGGAACTTTTGTAGTTCCATTAAATGTCAATTATTCATTTGGTGATCCAAAACTCTTGTTTACTACTCATCAAGTTACAGGAAGTGACACCATATCAACTGACACAACATATAGAGAAAAATGCTTTGTTCACGTAGAAATAACAGTCACATCATCACATCACAATACATACCATAGAAACAATCCTGACAAGACATTCTATCCTGGGGATGCGTTTGATTACAACATTAACACTTGGACAGATGGATGTCGTCATTTTCAACCATGTCCAATACAATCCACCCCAAGCATCACTAGTGTACAAAATGGTCCAAACTGTGTAATACACGGTCATTCTGGTGATAGTGAGACTCCCACAGACGGTACATACGGTTCTGCCTTTAATTCTGGTGTTGCAGAAATATCCTCAAACATTGGAGAGTCAGAACCAGTTTCAGTATCAAAGACAGCTTCTGCAGAACAATACACATGCCACAAGGCAGGCGGCAAATGGCATTGTGGGTGGCCAACTGTTTCTGCATCTGCAAGTTATTTCCCACCAGTAATCTTACCACATTTAGAAGTCACAATAGAAAAAGATGGATATGAGTTAACTGAAGATGATGGTTACACATCTAGAAATCTTGATGGAACATACTATGTTTGGGATGCAATCAACGTGATACACAATCCAATATACAAGTGGAAAAATGACAGAGTTGGAACATTATTTGTAGAAATTGAAAAGTCTCATGATCCATTAATTTTAGAAGATGAATTTTTCTGTGAGTTTGCAATATGCACAAACACAATGATGATTCCAGGATTCCAACCATGGACTGGTACATTTGATTACGGTGGAGGAAACAACGTGTACAATGCAACTGACCTATCACTGATTGGAGATCAGACTATATCATACAATACCAAGCTGTTTAACATTACCCCACAGATTGATATCAATTATAATTCAACATCATCTCTTGTGGTAGAATACTTTCCAATCTATGAGAGTTATGTGTATCCTGTACTAAGAGATGACAAACGATTAGCATTTGATGATAGGATAGGTTACTCGTTGCATTATTTTGGATCAGAAAGTACAGATGCAAATCCTGATGATGTAATTGGTATACATGAGGACAGACGTTCAAAAATAAATGATTACTTTTACTCTACATGGGGTGCAGATCCTTGGGAGTTTAACTTTATTGATGGAACAATTGGAGAGTCTGAATTCTCAGATAGTATAGAATTAACATGGGATGAGGCACATCATGTAGGTATCATTGCTAATGAAGTTACAGTTGGCAAGTCTGTAGAGATTGCAGGTGATCTAATTGCAACAGAGTTTCCAGGAATTGTTCCATATGAGGTAGGACAACATGGAACATCTAATTTCTTAAAGGCCGGATACGGTAAGATTAACTTTAGCTATGATGGAATACTAGATGTAGTATTAAACCAAGAAAAAAAGATTCCAAGATATGAGAATACAACCGTATTCAACACATTGGAATCTACTTATTTTGCAGGACATGAGGTGTTCTTTTTGACAAATGATGAATACATGTATCCCGAATCTTTTTTCTACAATACCATACAAGTCAATGCAGTTAATGCAGATGGAGAAGAAGATGATTCTGTAAATATTTCAATTAATGTAATTCCAAGAGAAGAAACAGATGGCGGTACCACTAAACTAAACCAGTACATCCATGACAAAGTTATCTTTGATACCGATAATGATGATGGGTTTGCCCAAATAATTTCAGGATTAGATATGAGTGGAAATGATATTGTAGTTATCAATGATCATGAAATCTATCCTCTTGACAACCTGGCTATAGAAGGAAATGGAAGCGTTAAACTAGAAAAAACTAGGCGTGTTTTATCATCCTTTACTCAATATGACACTATACTGGACCAAACCTTTGATCTAAATGAGGTAGTTGACATCTCTGACAAATATTTACTAGATACTAAAGATGCATTGTTGTCAATTCCATTGACCACTGGACTTGATGCATTATCTCCATATGACTTGGAGATTACAGGAAATAATGGAATACATGAGATAACAAATACAATTGAGTATCCTTGGTATGATTTCTCAATTGATTATTTTTATCAAATCAATATGGATGACTCTAATACACTTGATATCAAAAGAGATCCTGCAAATCCACGTGTTTTAATTTACAAGTATGATGAGAACTTTGGTACAATAGAAACATTAGAGATTAACGGTATTGTATATGACAGTGGTGAGACTGATGGAGAAAATGTTTTGCCATCATGTTTCCAAATAAAATCTAGCAGAACATGCATTGTGTCATTACCTGAATCAGAATATTTAATACAACTAAACATTACTGCAACTAACATCTGGAGTGGAAAATCTGTTGCAACACTTCCAGAAATTGATGAAGCTGTACTGAATCCTTCACCCCCCAACCCGATCACATCAATATTTGATTTGGTGTTATACGAATGGATGGTCATACTATTGGTTTTGATGTTTACTGGATGGGTTTTGTATAAAATCTACAAGAAATTGTGGAGAACTATTCAATGATATATCATAAACTCTATTATTATTATGATTGACAAAAAAATATTTTTTTATCTGAAATTCATCTTGATGAAATTAATTTTTTTAATTAAATGAATTTAGAAAAATTCTTAATTACATTGATTAGAAGACATGTTATGAGTGATTTTCTCAAAGCCATATCCATGGATCATGTAAATATGAACGTCAAGAACTTGGAGCAAAGCATACAGTTTTACAAAGATCTATTTGGGTTTGAGGTGAGAAAAGAAGATAATTCTCCAAACAAGCTGGATGCTCCTTCAAAAATTATTGGCAATGACTCTATCAAGCTTTGTCTGTATGAGGATCCTCAAATGTCTGCAAATAGTGGAGGAATTGCCCACTTTGGTTTTCATATTGCAAACTTTGAAGATATTATGGAAAAATGCAAGGAATTGAATGTAGAGGTTCTCTATGATGGTCCTGTGGAATTTGAAAAATCACGGTCAGTATACATCAAAGATCCTAGCGGATATGAAATTGAGCTAAGTGAAATCTCTGGTGGCGGACTATAGTTTTAATTTCCAGTATGATTTGAAGCAGTTTGCTCCAGTAATATTTTATATCATAAAGACAAATGCAAGCAAGAAATATGATCAAAATTACACATGCAAGTCCTGGAATTGGCTCAACATTATCTTCATCACAAGTAAGTGATTTTCTGAGAAATTCAACTCTAAACTTGCTTTTAGGAACCATCGATGAAAAAAGCGAACCAAATGTCCATCCAGTCTGGTATCTTTATGAAAATGAAAAGCTGTATGTTGAGACTAGCAAGACTACAAAGAAAGCTCAAAACATTCGCAACGGCAAAAATACGGTATATTTCTGCATAGATGACGAGAAAATCCCATACAAAGGAGTCAGAGGCAAAGCCGTGGCAACAATAATTGAAGATATCTCTACAATGCTTCCAATTGCAGAGAAAATTATGGTAAAATATACTGGAGATTTGAAAAACAATGTGGCAAAGTTCTTGCTAGATGGAGTCAAGAATGGCTCTTCTGTACTCTTGGAACTAAAACCAAAATATTTTGCAACATGGGATCACAGTAATGCTTTCTAATTTTTGATTGGTTTTAAAGAATTTGTAATATTTCTTTTGTGAATGATGTTGGAACAATTAAGATCAAACTATTCTAAATGCAAACAACAAAAAAAAGAAAACAATAACATTGGAACTTAAGACCGACAACGATACATGATGCACGGGAGATGAATTATGGTTTGTTGTCTCGGTGACAGTTCCAACTGAATTGATTTTGATATTATGGTATTTAGGACCTGCTGATGATTCCTCAGTTTACCTTTTATGCAAATTTTGTATAGTTTATCCGTACATAATACGATGGAGTAGTTATTCATCTGTTAACCGACCAGATAGTTTACGTCCCATACCGAGTTGGGCAACTTTGGCCCAACTCTTATCTTAAAATTCTTATGACCTTTACTGATGATTTGTATGAACAATTCCTTCTTGAATTTTATATACAAATTTTGTAATGTCACACCATGAATCAAGATAACAATTCAACTTGGGAAGAAATACAGGGGTTGTCCTGGATATTCGTTGATGATAATAGTAACGAATAATTTTTTTTCATTTTCATTTTTTTTAGCTTATAATATTTACGGTATAATTGTAATTTAATCAAACCTTATCTTCTGATTATCCTATTCTAATACAATGAAAACAACAAAATCAACGACATTTGTGATTAGTGCAGCAGTATTGATAGCTGCTGTCATGACTATCACATCTGCAGGATCTATGTCTCTGGAGAACAGTCAAGCACTGGCTCAAGAGGTACCTACATCCTCAGAGGAAAAAACAATCTCAGTTACAGGCACTGCAACTACCACAGTTGAGCCTGACTTGTTGGTAATTACCTTTGGAGTGGAAACCCAAGAAATTACTGCAAAACAAGCACTTGATGCTAATTCCCAGGCAATGACTGGAATCATAGAGGCAATCAATCTGACTGGAATAGTCGAAGATGAAATCAACACATCAAGATTCAACATCTATCCTGTATACGATGGATATGAGGATCCAATTACCAAAAGATGGAAGCAAGACTTGACAGGATATCGCGTGACAAACACCATAACTGTTGAGACTACAAAGTTAGATTTGGCAGCTGACATCATAGATGGTGCTGTAACTGCAGGGGCAAACAGAGTAGACAATGTATCATTTACATTGTCACCTGAAAAACATCTGCAGCTCAAAGATGAGTTAATTGAACAAGCAATTCTACATGCAAAGACCAAAGCTGAAAATGCACTTGCTCCACTAGAGTATTCAATTATAGGAGTAAAGGCAGTGTCACTATCAGAATTTGGAATGACTCCACCTCCAATGCCAATGTTTAACATGGCATTTGATGAACGCATGGAAAGATCATTTGCTTCAACACCCGTGTTCTCATCTGATCAAGATGTCAGTACAACTGCAAACGTAGTATTTCTGATTGGAAGCAACTAAGCCTTCCAATCTATTTTTTTCTTTTCTTTTCTTCTTCTTTTAAATAAATCACAATAGTCTTTTGTGAAAAAGACAAAGATCTATCTGCCGCTGTTTGTTGTTTTTGTATTAATAATTGGATTGACATTTGATGTGATAATTCCAAATGCTTATTCTCTTTCTTACAATGACCAAGTATCTAATCAAAAAAATAACATGTGGGAGTTGGGAAAAAACCTAAAGATAGGAGATTCTTTTACCTACAAGATTTGTGATCTTAATTTCATACAGAACTATTCTGCTGAATCATATCACTATTTTACAAAGAATCTAGAGCACAACTCCAGTATGTGCTATACAATACATCTGAACTTTATTGATCGCGTAATTTCTGATGAAAATCAGATTAGTGGAGATACCTGGATTGTTGATGTTGCAATCATTGACTATTCATCAGGTGAGATTAGAAAGTCAATATTTCACATCGATGCTAATTCATGGAACATAAAGTCATCTGATATCATCCATAATGATAATCATAATCATCGTTACCATCTTGATACTGTTAGATTATCTGACTCTATAGAAAATACACTATTCTCAATTCTAAAGTATACTGCACAAGAATCAAAATTACTGCAAGAGGGAATCAAGTGGGGCGAGGTGACTGAATATCATGGCTCTAAACAAATCAATCCATACATGATGGTATTAGATGATGATCTAAAATTTGAGACAGTAGAGTTGTTTGTCCAGAAATCATTTCTGCCAATTTATAACAGGTTAGAACCAATATCTAGCATACTGAATGTATCAAAGGTAGGATACGAGATTGATATTATTGATAAAGTAATAGAAAAACAAACAAAAAAAGACACAAACAATGTTACAAATTTCTTTCTTGTAAACCAAAATATTCCATTTCCTGTGGAGGCAGTATATTTTAGTCCATCACATATTGTGGAGCCATTCAAGGAGTATGAGTTTCAGTTAATTTCATTTTTTAATGCAAGTAATACGATAAAAAACAATAATCCAATTAATCTAGATGTTATAGTAGATGATGATGATATAACAGATAATATCATTATTGAGTTTGGAACAATTAAGTTAACTTTTCCTGATAATAATAATAATAACAATACCGATTCTTCTACTGATGATAACCCAAATAGTCAAAATAATGGTTACATCATAAATACTGATGATACAATCAAAAACAATAACGATAATTCAGTTGATAACGCAAAGGATCAACACGATGATGATGATCATTATGTCACAGATACAATCAACATTGATGTAACAATAAAAGAAGACAGAATCAAACCGAAATCAAGTTTGATGACTCTGTTAGTTTTGGTTATTGGAATTGTACTAGTATCAACAACTACAGTAGTCATCTTTGTCTATCTCAAAAAATTTAAGAAAAACAAAAAAGAAAATTATGATATATTTGGAAAAGATGACATCTACTCTAAAGCACAAATTCCAAAAGCAAAGACCATTTTATTTGATGACTCTATTACAATTAACATTACAAATATCTTAGACTAGAACAATATCATAAAACAACCAAAATGTTTATGAACACACTCTAAATCTAGACTGTTAATCTTGTCGTTTTCTTTTGATCTAAATGTATTCTTACAAGTAATCACTGCACCAAACTCTGCGTTTGCACAAATCAGAGACAATGAGGAGAGATACTTTGCATCTTCAATCGGGGTTTTTCTTATCGCATCAGTAATTGGCCTACTTGTGATTGCACCATTTGTTATGATGCCACTTGATGATGCATACTATGAAACCTTTGAGGAAAACGACATCGATGTTGATATTCCTACAAGCGGCTCAGACATTGTACTATTTGTGGGAATTAGCATAATAACTGGAATTATCTCAAATGTGTTGTTTTATTTCATTGGAAAAAAACTAGGTGGTAACACAAACTGGAAGAAGGTATTTTCTGTGATGTTTTATGCCTATGTTCCAGTCATTCCGATGATGATTGTGATATCAGTATTGGTGTTTCTCATGTGGGGCTCCCTTGTTGCAATAGAGCCTTCATATCTAATGTCATCTGATGCCAGTGACGATGAGATACTCTCCTTGGTTATGCCTGTATTAGGATATGCTAGTTTGTTGGTACTTGTTGCAATTGTGTTTGTTGTGTGGATTTTTATCGTCTCAATCAAGGGACTCAAGATAGTAAGTGGGTTTAGTACTGCAAAGGCATTTGGTCTTGTAATTTTGGTCATGATAATATCTTCACTAGTAACTGCTCCGCTTGGCATGTGACCTACTTTTAAGCAAACCATTTATCATAATTTGAAATAACAGTGACCCAAGAAATAGAGTTAGTAGTATTTGAGAACGTATCTGTAATGCACCAAAAGGCATTATCTTTGCCATTTGGTAAGGTCTCACTACGGCAACTACTAATGTTATCTGCAGGAATGATTGGCGCAGTAATTGCATATTCAGTTACCGGTGAAATTTTGTATCCTGTCATTGTCTTTGGAATATTTGTTGCGCTGGGAATGGTTAGTACTAAAGTCCTTACACTAGACCAGATAATAAAAAGTATGATTTTATTTTTGATAAGGGGAACATCTCTTTCAAAAAAACCACAATACATGCTAGATGAGAAAAAGAAGTCTGTAAATTCTGATAATGTTGATAGTAGTATACAATTAAACAAAGAAACTCCTACTGAAAACAAGAATATTGTGTGGCGAATAATTTATCAAATAGAGTCATTGTTTGGTAAACAATTAACATATAAAAAAAATAAACAGATAGAAGAAAAAGAAGAAACAATTAATGACGATGATAATAATAATAATAATAATTATGATAACAATATAGTAAATGATTTCCAAGAAGAGAAAAGATATTCAGTAGATGTAACATTGCAGTCAAACAATGTTTTACACATATCAAATTTCCAAGACAATAATCACTTTGATTTCCCAAAACAAAATATGTTACATAAAATATTTAGTCTGTTTACAAAGAAAAAAAACAACAACAATCAAAATGAAATGATTCCTCAAATCATAACAGTTTACTTGAATGGATCAAAGATTATTCCAACAGATTACACAATAAACAGCAAAGACAAATCTGTGTCAATTCCACTACATAATGATAATTATAATAATTCAAAATATTCTGTAATGGTAATCGATGAGCGCAACAAAGAGACACTCGTTGTATCTTAATGCTAGATTTACACATAATTTTTTGTCCCTTTTAAGCAAAGCATTATTCTCTTTTGAGAACTATGTTAAAGACTCGAAGCCAAGACTCAAAGGGCGATGAAGGAGGTATCGGTAAGTTTGTAGTCATGCTGATTGCCGGAATCTTTGCATTGATTATAGTCACTATAGTCGTGCCAAACGTTCTGGGTGTCAGTATTAACCACCTTTGTGTCGTGCCTGAATCTGTGTTTGCAGATACCACCACTTTGCACTGTGAAGTAGACGGTGATGGTATAGCAACAGGCCCACCTGCTAGCGGCTCTGTATTTTTGCCTGATAATGTCAGGACGATAGTTGCCGATCTTGTAAGTACCTTACTTGTGGTAGTGGCAGTTGGTATGATTCTCGTTGGAGCAATAATGACTCTAAGGTATAGAATTGTAGCAGATGTAATCACTCCTGCAAAAAACACAGCAATATTAGATACAGCATATAAAAGAAAATGAAAAACATTGGTATATTCAGAGAGTGGTTTGCAAGAGCCAAAATCTATCAGAGTTTGTTTTTCTCATTGCTGTTCTCTCCTCTCTTTTTTTATTTTGTTTGGAAAAGACCTGAAATTCCTTATACAATTATGATTGTTCTTTATCTATTTTGGATCTTGTCTTTGTTGTTAGATATGAAAAGTACCTTGTCAATAAAAGAGAAAATAAAAAGACATGAGGCAAATTTTCTTTTTAGAATTTTGTATACTAAACTGCATTCGGCAATTGCAGTAATGTTACAACTATTCATTGAAGTATTCTTTATCATGTTGTTTCCTATAATATCTACAATACGAGAAGCAGGTTCATCAATTAAGATGGACTGGACGGGTTCTGCCATACTTGGAGGAATAGTTGGTGTGTTACATGTTATTGCATGGTACCAAAATAAAAAGACAATCAAGCAAGTACTTGGAAATAATTTTTCTCAAACTGGAAAAAAATAAAATATAATTTACTTCCTTTTAAAGAAATGAATTATTTTATTTTGTGAAGAAGCCAAGTCTATTTGAAAATAAAACAAATGCAAAGAAAAAATCTACTCCAAAGAAAATAAAAAAAAGACTATACAAATTACCAGATACAAAACTGAAAAACTCTTTTGAGTATAGTTATGGAATAATTCCAACAAACTTTGTTAATCTATCACCTGAAAACCAAACAAAAAAGATTGGACAATTCTTGGATATTTTGCGTGTAATAGAAGATAAAATCAAAATTACAATATTTAAAAAAATAATGAACATAGTAATTGAGGGTCAACTAAGGGCAATGCCTGTAATGCAGGTTCATCTAGAGTCAATGGAGCCACTATCTGACACACTAGAGCAGATCAAACTAGAATACATTGCAGGTGAGAGACCACCAAACCTGAGAATAAAAAAGGAATTCTTCAACGGACTGGAACTATTAGAGACAAATTCAGATTCTGATGATAATATCAATACAGAATTTGATACAATTCACGCCAAATGCTATTGTTTGTATCAATTACCTGCAACTAGATACGCCTCATGGATTGTCAACATATTTTCTGCCTGCTCACAGGTACAAATCTGGATGAACCCCGTAAATGAAAAGGATGCAGCAGTTAGGCTAAATAGATTCAAGAGTGTAATTGCAGAGGATTCAAAAATAAATTACAATTCTAAAAAGTTACATGACAAGGCAGATTCCACACTAAAGTTATTGGACAGACAAGAGACGGGATTGTACGAGTGTACCATCAATTGTACAGTGGCAGCTATGGATAAAAAGAAACTAAAAGAAGCTGAGACAAAATTCAAGGAAACTACAAAAAGAGAGAAAGGATCATTTACTGTTGTTCCTGCAAAACAAGCAGCTGTATTACTGGAAGGGTTTGGAAAAAAATTAACTTTTGATCTTGGTAGTTGTGCAATTCTTTATGCTTTCTCATCAGGTGACATGCTTGAAATTCCAAATGGTGTTCTGTTGGGCAGAAACATCTACTCTAAAGGCCCAGTAATTTTTGATATTGGTAAAAGAACCAATTACAACATTGCAGTGATTGGAACATCAGGTTCAGGAAAATCATTTACAGCAAAGATTCTATTAAATAGACTGAACCAGAAATTTCCTGATTCACATGTGTATGTTATAGATCCTACAAACGAGTATGGCAGAATTGCTAATTTTTTTGGAATGGATACACTAAACATAACAAAAAGTGATGAAGAGTTGGGGCTAGATCCATTCCAAATACTTGATGCACAGGATGCAGCTGACATTTTATCAGAAATCACAAACGCACCTGATACCACACGTATTCAATTTCAAAAGTATTGTGACAAGGCCTCATCTATCAAAGAGTTTTACAAAAAACTCTCAAAAAAAGATAGAGAATACCTTGATCATCTAATTGATGGACCATTATCTAGAGTCATGTCTGGTTACCCTAAACTCAACACTCAGAAGAGAATCGTTGTATCAATGGAGGGTGGTGCAACTGCAACTGATTCAGAAGCAATGATTCTCGTATTATTATTAAATAAAATTTTTAAGATTTGTCATGACTTGCCTGTAACGACTAGAAAAATTCTAGTTGTTGATGAGGCATGGCGCATGTTTAAGATGCCACATACTGCCAAATACATTGATCTGATAGTGAGAATGGGAAGAAAACTCAACATCATGTTTGTGTTCATATCTCAGAGAGTAGAGGATATCTCTGAAGAATCACAAGGAGGAATTGGCAAGATCATTGATAATATTGCAACCAAGATAATGCTGGGTCTAAATGAACAGGCAGCACAAAAGGCAAAAGAAGTTCTTAATTTATCTGAGAAGGAAACTGAGAATCTTAAGAGACTCAGTAAAGGTCAGGCATTATTCCTAACTGAAGAGCATCGAGTATTTACAAAGTTTGAGCCTACTGCACAGGAAAAAGAGATGTTTGATACGACACCTCTGGAGTAATCTCTATTCTAAAAATCACTGATGGTACAAGCTTATGGTGTGTAGTATCTGAGATCTTGTAGCCTCAAAGTTGCTTACAGGTCATGTATGTTTGAAGAAGAGTATAAACGGCTTTTTTTTGAAGATAATTATTTGCAGACTACTTATCTTCCTCATAATTGAAGATAAATAGAATGGATATGAATCATAATTATGGCAAAAACATTTAGCTGCTCACACGTTCATTCAGAGTGCTCATGGAGCGCAACTGAGAATACTGAAGAGGATCTGATGAAAAAGATTGCAGAACATGCAAAACTACACGGACATGATACCATCACTCCAGATCTTGAGAAAAAAGTAAAATCTCTGATAAAAGAGGTCTAGAACTATTTTTTTGGCATTCAAGTGCATTTTATACTAAAAAAATTATTTTTTTATAAAATGTTGAATCTTAAGACCAGCAACGATCAGTTATCTGGTGAAAGATCCAATATATCTATGTCCTAGTTTTACAGAAATAGTATTTAGATCATACTGAGGAATTATTCGTCTCTCTTTTATGCAAACTTTGTAATTAGTAATTTGGGATTATGCGGAGGAGTCATTTTCTAACCGTTTAACCAAAAACCGACCATTATCTACCATACAAGGGATCGGGCCAGCTTCTGCCCATCCTTTCAAATTATCTTTTGTAAGTTATTAGTTCATACAAATAACCTGATGAATGAGATGAACGAATCATTCGTTTTGCTTTTATTCAAATTGTACCAATACAATACCATGAGCAATGAACCTAATCAAAACAAATCAAGTAGCTGGGAAGAAGTACAGGGATTGTCCTGGATTTTTTACGAGGACTAGATTCCTTTAATTATTGTGGGCTTGATCCCACTATTTTCTCCCCTCCTACTACAACCCATCCAAAGTACTTACAAATGCTACTCACATACAAACAAGTCAATTATTTTTTTTATTAACCAGTTTTGAGTAAAGAATTTAAAAAATTCTAACTTTTTTTTAGAATATATTGATTTTGATTGCACAATCCATACAGTAACGCTTTCTTATTGAATTGGCAACTATTGTGTCATTTTCTTCAAAATCTCTTTCACAAACAGCACATGTAGCCAAACCAGATCTTTTTAGGTTTGCAAGTATGTTCTTTTTTACTTTGATCTTTCTTCTACTTTGTTTTGACAATCAATTTTTCCTCCATATTTTTTCTAACTAGTTGAGATATTCTCCTAATCCGTAACTTATACTAGTTGAAAAACATGTTGTGGATTGGCATGTTTGATGATAATTACCAATATATGGTAATTATTGGCAATAGATAATTTCAGATATATTTTAAAATAATATTTTTAGACAAACCTGATGTACCTGATTTATTTGAAAATTAATTTATAAAAATTATTTAAGATACAAAATAAATGATATTTTGTGATTTCAAATATCAAAGATTACTATACCCTTTACAACTCTATCATGAATCTTGATGAAAAGACAAGGTTTGTGACCATACTTGACAAGTCAGGAACGGTTGTGTTTGGTGGTCAAAGAGAAGGCATCAAAAATCATCTGAGTGAGACAGAGCAGAAAAAATCAATACAGCATGCACTTGATTCATGGTTTCTTAGAAGCGAGTTTTCTGAAAAAATTGGTGATGGAAAATATGCAATGGCAAAATATGGCAAGATAAAACGATTCACCATTCCTCTGAACTATGCACATTTGTTGTATATCACAACTGAGCCAGAAATCAATGACTCTTTTATTGAGGATGTACTAAAACTCAAAGAAGCACATGAGAAAAACAAGTAAGATCTAGGTAACATAGGGTGTGCTTTTTTTGCCAAGAGTTCAATCAATCAGCTAATCACATCATTGTTTGATAATTCTTTATTTTTGTTCTATATGACATGCAAACTATTTCTTCCAAAAATTTCGAAGAAAAACTATTAGATATCTGCAAGATCATTTTTCCCAACCTTTACACCCTCATGACTAATAAAATTAGATCATCAGAATTGACAATCATTACCATTCATTGGTAAATAATTTTCTAAGCAAAAAAGGTTTTCAATGATGATGATGATAGTATTTTGAGGTAAGTTTCGCAAGAGATTGTCACATTCCAAACAAGTCTATGTTCTAACCAAGGGTAACTTGACTAAATTCCAAAATCAGGGTATGGCTAACTGTGCAAAATGTCTTTGTAATTTTAAGGAAAATGATGTCATTGCAACGTCAACTACGACAAAGCGGTATTGTTACAAATGTGCAACTCAGATAAACCTTGTAACTGGAAAATTACAAATTGATCTTCACAATTATGAGTTTATCCCAAATGTATTAAACGATATAGAATCAATTGGAACAAAGTTGAACATCAATCAACATGTTTGCAAGTTGGCAAAAATTTTAGTCATTACAACATTTGAAAATACAAACTATATTCCAAAAAACAAACTTGGTGTTGCATGTGCTTCCATATTTCTTGCATGTAAAATAAAAAGATGTTTCCTTTCAGATATTGATTTACCTGTATCCAAAAAGACTTTGCAAAAAAATGTGAATTTACTACAAAAAAATATGGCAGAGAAGAATGACATCTATGCTTTATCCAGAGATCTTTATGAGTTGAGGCATTGAGTTGATTGGATGTAGATCAAAACAAAACTATTGTGAGGATTTTTTGTATTGAGTGTTTCATGTAATCATGTTTGCATTAAATACAAGGCCTTAATGCCTGGAAACACAACACGGTACACAGCAGGTCAGAAGCGGTGCAACTCTTGTGGTGTATTTCTTTTTTGGGATGGGTTGAGATGTCCATGCTGCAACAACAGACTAAGATTAGCACCACGTAGTTCAAAATACAAAGAAAAATTCCTCCATTCAAAATCTGCAAAAAAGGAGATCTCCATAAATGGCGTGTAGAGGAATTTGTCACAAATACAAGGCAAAGTGGACATCAAGCCAATTCAGATATGCTTCAGGACAGAAAAGATGCAATGTATGTGAATTATTTGTAAACTGGGATGGTTTCTCTTGTCCTTGTTGTGGTATAATATTAAGAACACGACCTAGATCAGTCAAAACAAAAACTGGCAAAAACAAAATGTTGGCAAATAAACTATGATTTTAAAAAAAATAAAAAATGCCGCCACTGTTTTGAGTATTTATCATATAGATTTCTCTAATGGCATAGATGTTTGCATGCTAAAATCTAAAACGAGTTTTGGTGTTTATGATAATATTTCAAAAACACGACTAGAGAAATTCTTCATACATGATGGAGAAGAAGAAGAAGAAGAAAGAGGAGGAGGTGTTTATGTCATTTCATTGTAAAGGCATATGCACTAGACACAAGGCAATAAAGCCTAAAGAGGGTCGCTATGCTTCAGGTCAGAAAAGATGCAATTCATGCACTGTATTTCTGAACTGGGATGGTTTTTGGTGTCCGTGCTGTGGCTGCAGACTAAGACTACAGTCTAGAAATAGACTCTACAAAGAAAGACTGAAAGAAAAAATTGCACTAAGGGCTGGAAAGTAAAATGATTTGTAAAGTAAAATGGTTTGCAAAGTAAAATGATTTGCAAAGAGATATGCAATAGATACAAGATCAAGTGGGGGAATACAACATTATCCTAATGCACCTTCGGGTCAGAAAAGATGCAAAATGTATGTGAAATCTTTGTTAGACGGGATGGACAATATTGCCCTTGCTGTAAAATGATGCTAAGAACAAAACCAAAACTATCAAAATATAGACAAAAATTTAATGAACAGATTAACCTGGTAGTTGAATTCTCAAAATAGTCTTAGAGTATGCCATCAAAAATAGTTTGAAATTATTTAAGCAGAAAAAAGAATTTCTCAATCCAATACCAAATTGGAAAAATACAAAACAAATTGCATTTTTAAAACCTATGATAAAAAATGTTATCTGCTAATTATTTTGTAAGAAGATACAACACCACCACCATAAACAATAAATCATTAGATAATAATCTGATTCCTTTGAATTTTCCATTACATAATAAAAATATAAATTTCTACATTTCTTATCTGAAAATGTGTCTTCAAGCTCAAAAAAAGACGATGATAAACCACACAGCATTGTAGATATGCTCTTAGGCAAATCAGAGAATAAAACCCTAGACTCTGAAACCCTGATAAAAGAAGTTCAAAAGCGCATACATGATTCTCTGAAAAATGGTTACAGATATTCAAAAATTGTTGATGCTTCTGAAGAGTTTCTAAGAAAACATGTGTATGAGCAAGTCGAAATGGCAGTAATCTATGTTGATCTTGTCGGTTCAACGAAAATGAGTCTAAGATTACCACCTGAAAAACTCTCAACTGTTATCAGTTCTTTTGTTCAGGAGATGTCATATGTGATTAGTCAGTGTGGAGGATTTGTGCTAAAGTTTTCCGGAGATGCAGTTATCGGATATTTTGTTGGCAAGGGAAGCTCCCTTCAAGCAGCAGATGATGCTGCTGGTTGCGCTGAATCAATGTTAAGAGTGGTAAAGGATGGTATCAATAAAATTCTAGGTGAGGAAGATACGGGTTTACCTAAACTTGCCATAAAGATTGGAATTGATTTTGGTGCAAATACTGTGGTACAATATGGCTCAGATGAAAAAAAGTCACTTGTTGACCTGCTAGGGCCATCTATGAACATGGCAGCAAAGGTCCAGGGACTTGCACAACCAAACCAGATTGTTGTGGGAAAGAACATCCATGACAGACTGCATCCAAGTATACAAGAAATGTTTGAAGATACCACTGACAGCTTGAGTGATTGGGCGTACACATCAAAAGACTCTCGTGAAATTTACCGTGTTTTTGCCTACAAAAAAGAATAATGTTTTCCTGTTTTATTATTATTAGAGTATCAGTCATCACACAATACGTAGCTGAGTAGTTAATTCAGTCCTTCTTTGCAGATATGCAAACTCACACCACTACGTTACTTACATTACGTCAATATTGCTTATATGGTTTCCTAAAGTAATGTTGGCATACAACAAACTCAAGATATACAGAATCATAATTTCACCCATTACAAAATTTGTCTTAGTTAGATTGGTATACCACTATTACAGTATTTGCATGTAACAAATTTTTCTCTTATTGATTGATCCAATGTGTCTGGAACAAAGTAAACTCTATCTACTTTTTTTACATAGTAGATTTTACATTCAGGTTTCATCATCGCCAAGTGATGAGCAACCATATTCAATTTATCCCCCAGATATCCTGCCATGATTGATTTTACGTGTATGAAAAAAATGGAAATTATTGGTTTACTAGTGCCATTGTGATGGCAATTGCCAATAATCCTAGTACAAACGCATAGTATGTTTTTTCATGTCTGGGTATGCTGAGCTGTTTTAATTTCAAAACTTCTTTTCGCCTCCTTTTGATTTAGTATTCCCACCAGACAATATTGTCTGAATACGGTCGATAATCTCATTTGGTTTGCCTGTATTATCTAAGGTAACAATCAGAAGTATTTTACTACCAAATGGCAAAATTACTCTCATCAGATTATCATATACCTGTAAAGTATACTTTGCATTTCCAATTTTTTCTGAAACAGAATTTCTAAAATTCCATGATTCAATGGTGTGTTTTAATGCAATTATGTTTTCTTTATCATTAAGATGATCAGAAACCCCATCCATAATTCGTTTATGGATTATATTTCCTTGCAAATCATAAACCATAACATATCTGATATTTCCCGAAATATTCAGGATGCTGTTCAGAAATTTTTCTTGATCTACAAGTTTTAGTTGTTGCATAAAGCTATGCCGTTAGTGTGGGCATTAAGGTAACTGGAAGTTGATTTGGTTTGGTTTAAACACAACTGCTTCGTGCCTTAATACAAACAACAACCATATACAATTTGATGTCAAAATTAACATTTGAAAAAACACCTCATTGGGAATCTGTAAGTAAGTACATTTTGAGTTTTCCAGAAATTAGATTTGTTGGAGTCATAAACAGCATGGGTAATCTCGTTGTAGGCGATTACAAAAAGGGAATTGTTCCAATCGCAGAGATAAACCAATACAAGATGTGTATGGAGCATGCATTGGAGTTGTTCATGAAAAAGGATCTTGATGACTCTTTGGGACCTCTTGACTATATCGTCTCAAAAAGAAAGAATATTACAATAATTACGATTCCGATGAATAACAATCATCTTGTATTGATTTCTGCTGAACCGACTGTAAAGGTTGAATCAATAATAGACGAGATAATTCAAACTCTGAAAGATTTGGAGCAAAACGGTTAAACCGCAAAATCATGGCAAATATTATCCGTGGTACAGTTATGTTCTAAGGACAAAATCTAAAGACACAAAGACAAGATAGATCTTGATGCTGATATAGCAAATAAAAAGGATTTAAAAAATATGTTTTAAAATGTTGAATATTGCTTTAATCTATACGGATTAAACCATCGTTTTATTACTAAATCCCAACTGGTTGGAACTATTTTGTATTGGTTTGATAACTCACAACACGAAATGCTGGTTGCTTTATAGACTTGATTGCATTGTAAGTAATGAATGTCATTTGAGAACCTGTTTTTTATCCCAGAAAATTTTTCTATAGATCTAATCCGAACGATCATCATCCTTTTTGTGGTGATTGACCCCATTGGAACCATTCCAATTACAATTGGCGTGACTAAAAATATGGAAAAGAGCAAGAAAAGATCACTTTTCAAAAATACCGTTCTGGTGGTGGTAATTTTGTTGCTAGTCTTTGCATTTGCAGGAAATGAAATTCTCTCAATTTTCGAGATTCAAATCTCCAGTTTCATGATAGCAGGAGGGGTACTGTTATTCATAGTTGCCATTGAATTTCTGACCCATGGCGAATGGAGAATGGGTGGAGGCAAAATAGACCAAGAGCAAGGGATAGTGCCATTGGCATTTCCGTTGCTTTCTGGTCCAGGGGCATTGACTATTGCGCTAATATCATTTCAATCATCTGGAGGTCTGGTGACTTTTATTGCAATCCTGATTGTAACTGCAATAACATATCTTGTGTTGCTATCTTCTGAACCGATTAACAAAATTCTGGGAAAACGTGGATCATTAATTGTGACCAGGGTCTTTGCGATTTTTTTGGCCGCTTTTGCAATTCAGTTTATGATAAATGGAATAAGTGAAATCTTTCAATAGATTCTTTTGAGTTTCATTAAATAGATTTGTGAGATTTTCTTTTGTCGGTTTTCCTATCTAGTTTTGCTTGGTTTTAAATTCCATTTACTGATGGAAATCTTTCTTCTACTATGTTTCCAATTCTATATTTTTTAACTTGTCCTTAGTTTTTTTCTCAACTTTCTTGATGCGGTTTGATAGTCCTCTATTTGCATTAAACAAGCTTAATTCAAGAGATTATGTACTCATGACAAATAGATCAACGATATATGCTAGATTCGCATACTTACACTATGACAAAATCAAAAAAAGAAAAAAAACCACAAGTAAACAAGAATAACAAGACAATTCCGGAGAATCTGAAGAAAAAAGAATATTTGAAATCCTATGACGAATTAAAAAAAGATATCAGAACAAGTCAACAAAAATGATGGAACATTTCGCTAGCATGAAGATATCTTTTTGGATTATGGTTAATTGACACTTGTAAATGATGTTTGGTATGATGATCTATGAAACATTATACTCCTCATGTGTTGCAAAAAAAGCAAAAGAAATCGGGGATAATTGTATAATATAATGACTTTTGAACATACTGCTGACAAAACAAAATTGACTGAAGAGAGGGTAATACACACTACAGAATACATGCACAAAGACATACGTGATGAGACTGAAGTTTGCATGCTAAAATATCCGTTAACTGTTGAGGAATGGAATCAGATCCTGCAAAACCAGGAAATAGTTGCAAATATGACTGAACTGCAGGATAATTCAAAGCAAAGTCCCGACGAGCATATGCAGAAGATTAACTCCATAATCGAATACGGAGAAAACAAGATCAAACAAATCCAAAAAAGGATTTCAGAAAACGAGGTAAATCTGGAATCAATGAAATCACATTCAGACTATGACTACAAAGACTTGCTCAAGGAATCAAACGAGGCAAAAAAGGAACACAAAAAAGATCTGAAGTTATTTGTTGACTTGCTTTGCAAATATAAAATCACAATCAAATGAATTGTGAAACATACATTGTCCTACGCTGATGGGATTCTGTATGTTTATTGTTCAGTCCACCAATAATGCTTTTTTTCTACATTGTGGTGCAGAAATTTATGCAGCAATTTCTTGAGATAAGAATACATGCTTAACTTCATTGAGGAATAATTTCCTTCTTCCACACATTGCATGCAGGACATCTGCTTGTTAACTTGTCTGCTACTTTTTTCAAAAACACGTTACCACAATTTTCACAGGATCTCAAATCATCAACTGCAATCATTTCTTATACCATTTTTCCCGCAATGTGTATTGCCTTTTCTTTCAAATGAGTTTTTTCATGGTCTAACACTCTTTGAAAATTGCCTTCCCATGAATCCCACCTAAAATTGCATTGCTTGCATCTGTATGCCATTTATTTTTGTACATCCTCTGGTTTCTCTTTTCCAGATTCTTCAAACACGTTTACGTCATTTGATGTCTTTTCTTGTTTTCCTTTTAGTCTTGCAAAAATATTTTTTATCATGTTTAACTAGGTCGCTACTGGCTTATAAAGACAGAAAATTTCAATCACAATACAACAATACGTATCTGAGTGTCATTTCAGTCCTTTCTTGCAGATATGCAGATTCCACCATTACTTTACTGGCATTACACCAATTTTGTTATGGCGTTTCATATTGTTTTAGGTTAATTAGGATGAAAGGACCATTGATATTATGAATACAATGCAATCACACGGTCAAAAAATATGTTCGGACTGCAAGAGAGTGTCTTGCCAGCGAGGCTGTAACTGCGATTGTCATTGGGAGCCTTAAGGAACAATTTTGGCATACGGAGTAGTAGTATTCACTCAAGATGCTTGTCCTCATGATGCAAAAGTCAGGATGGCAGGACTCAAGGATATGTACGAATGCACAAATTGTCACAAATTTATTCCCATGATTAAATCAAAAGAGATTGATTCTGCAGCACCACAATATTTGGAGAATAGTTGGGAAGATGACTAAGATTATAGATTATTGCAAAACATCAAAACTAGAATAAAGTATGTTTTCTCTAGTCTGGCTTAAGATATCTTAGCTCTGAAATATGCTTCAATGCCAATCAAACTACACACTGTTATTTTGAAATAGTTTTGACTACTACTGCTATCTTGAATACTTCATGTTTTTTCAATTCTGAAAAAATAAAAGAAGATTATGGCGTATATACTAGATAAACATTACAAAATTAATGAGTTTCAAACCAGACAAAGAACACACCCCTAACATAATAGATATGCTCTTGAGCAAAAATCCGGATAAAACAATTGATTCGGACACGCTGTTAAAAAATGTGCGAGACAGAATCAACAAGGCATTGGAAAAAGGATATCAATATACGAGAGTGATTGATTCGTCTGAAAAATTCCTGAGAAAAAATGTATTTGGGCAGATAAACATGGCAGTACTTTATGTGGATATTGTTGGCTCTACAAAAATGAGTATGACATTGCCACCAGACAAACTATCTATAATAATAAGCTCATTTTCTCAGGAAATGTCTTATGTGATTGAGCAGTTTCATGGATATGTTCTAAAATTTGTCGGTGATGCGGTGATAGGATATTTTATAGAAAACGAGGCAGACCAAATACCTGCAATATACAATACGGTGGCCTGTGCAGAATCTATGATAAAAGTCGTAAAACAAGGAATCAATCCCATATTAATTGAAAAAGTAGGGCTTTCTGAGATTAGCGTAAAAATCGGCATTGATTTTGGGAATAATACAGTAGTCAGATATGGTGCTGATAAACAAAAGGCATATGTTGATTTGCTAGGACCTACAATGAATGTGGCATCAAAGATACAAAATTTGGCAAAACCAAATCAGATCATAGTGGGCCAAGACACATATGATAAACTAGACCCATACATGCAAGGGTTTTTCTCAGACATGACAGACGAGTTGGATTATCCTTTACAGCATTATTCAGATGACCACGATAAAATTTACCGCGTTTACAGGTACAAAACCCAGTGAATTTTGTCAAATTGATTTTATTTTCTCAAATCAGTCGATTAATGCCTTAATGCAAAAAACCACCATATACAATTTGATGTTAAAATTAACCTTTGAAAATATGCCTCATTGGAAATCATCAAGCAAGTCAGTTTCATGCAATTATGGATTGAATTTACTTTACACCAAATCTCTATCCACAACTTTCAAATGTTAACAAAATCAGTTTACACGCGATTAACAAGTGATCCCTATTGATTTTATTCACAACTTGCATCGAGTGAATTCCCATGAAAGCAGACCTGCATTCCAATAGGAAGCAATGAAACACAATACAGCGCAGCTGTACTTATCACGAATTCACTCATAATGTATTGTATGTTCAACCTATTAAGACATGAACCTCTTGACTTTAATCCAAACATAATCAACTGGTTTGTGTTTTGATTCTACCATTGTATTATGAATACCATGTTTAAGTACTACATCAACGTAATAGATGTCACAACTTAGGGGAATAAAATAGAAATTTCTTTTACAGATTTAAAAAAAATAGTTTATTTCAGATGATGATAATGGTAATTAAAAAAATAGAACAAATTCAGAATGGAAACGGATCCACATCTCTAATCTGTGATCATGACGAAAAAGGATTGATTACAGATGATGAAAGAGGAGAGATAATATGCAGACCTTGTGGCCAGGTACTTACAGAAGGTATTAGCAATTCTGATTCTATATTGACGCATACACTTGATGGTTTTTTGAACAACTCACAGACAGGCCCCAAATCATCACTGACAGTATATGACAAGGGACTTTACACCAACATTGGTGCAAGAAATGTCGACTTTACTGGAAAGAGAATCTCCTCCAAAACCATCTCTAGATTCAAGAGCATGAGGGTGTGGGACAGTAGAAGCAAAACAAAGTCGACTGGACGGAATCTTATATCTGCACTTTTGCTGCTAGATGGAGTCAAGCAGAAACTAGGGCTCTCAAACACTATTGCAGAACACATTGCATTCCTATACAGAAAGGCGTCTTCTGCAGGTCTAATCCGAGGAAGGGGTACTCCTGAAATCATGGCAGCCTCAATCTATGCTGCATGCAGAGAACAGGGAATACCAAGATCTCTTGATGAGGTTTCAGACACACTAAATGTTACAAAAAAGAAAGTTTCAAGATGCTATATGATGATGATCAGGCGTCTAGACCTAAAACCAGAACTTGCAAATCCTCTTGACTGCCTTTCAAAATTTTGTAGTGCTCTGAATGTTGGGGAAAAAACAAAACGACATGCGTTTGAGATTCTCCAACGGGCAAACAGTTTGAGAATAATGTCTGGCTCAAAACCTGCAGTAGTATGCGCAGGCGCACTGTATCTTGCATGTATTGCAAATGGCGAGAATATTTCACAAATAAAAATTGCAAAGAACACTCATGTCTCTTCACCCTCGATCAGAAAGGCGCTCGTTGTGTTAAACAAGGCATTAACCATAGTGTAAAATAATCATTGGTAATTATCATACACAGTAAAATACTATTTGAGTGAAAAATAAACTACCAAATGATTGTTCAGATAGTTTATATTTCTGGATAATAATCTGCAGCTGCCGTTACAAGGTTTGTAGGCAAAACCTAGTTGACAAATCATACGGAAAGAAAAACCTTCAATCATCTAAATTAAATAAAATAAATTCTTCTATGTAATTTTTGAGAGTATTTTTTAATCTTGTTTTTTCACTTGGAGATGAAAGTAATAATACTAACTATATTCCCATACAAGTTGTATTGGGGTATGTTTTTGTGAATGGATTTCATACCCACTTGGAACTGTAAAATTAAAAAAAAGATAATTTTTTTTGCAATGAATAAGAAAGTGAATTGAACTAATGATAACTATATGATTTTAAGCCCATGTAACAATTTTACAATTTTTCCTATAGAATCCCAAAAACATACCCAGAGTAAACCTCGGAGTATTTCCAGTTATTTCTGTGACTTTGTGATAATAGTTAGGGTTCATAACAACTAGATCTCCTGCGTTAAAGTTGGACATCTTGCAGACTTGACTTGAGTCTATCAGTCTTGACGTGTAGCCAAAATCAATATTTCGAAACCTCTCATCCTGTTTTTTCCACTGCTTGTTGTACATGACTAAATCTCCTCCGCTCTCTGATTCTTGCAGATGAAGTATGCATGATATCTGATGATCTACGTCTGATAATGCATACTCTTTTCCTTCATATCTGACATTGTCCTTATGGATTGGGATGGATTTTCCTTTTTCATGTATTCGAATTATAGCTGGAGAATAATCATTTTTGAATTCCCTGGCAAGAGAAATAGAATGGTCTGGAAACTTGTCACCGATGGATTCATAGATATGCGTTATTGGATTTTTTATCCCATCAAAGATCTTCTCAAACTCCCTTTGAGCATCTTTTGCATCCTCAAAGTATTTTTTCTTGTTGGTTGTGTTAGACATTAGGTAAGGGCCTATGTGTTTTAATTTCCCATTTTGAAAATCACTATGATTGTAATTTTTTATTCTACTTGCTATAGTTTGACAATTTTTTTTATCGTAAAAATTACGAATTACTATTGCAGGAATTTTCTCTGACAGAATAGATTCAAAACTAACTTTATCGAGTTGTGAATAGTTTACCACTAATGGTTCCCACACTAGTATCCACCAGCCCCTGAGTGGGACACTTTTGCCAAAATAACTCCTGATTCATCTCTTTGTTCTATCTCGCACTTGAGAAATGCATCAATTATGTAAGTTTTCAGCGATTCCTCATCCCAATCGCTTTGATTTTGAGGCAATCCCGGCAGATCAGCTGATGTCATAATTATCTTTTCAGAGTCTGAATAATCCTGCTTGTTTCCCTGTTTTCTATGAGTCACATTAAGGAGAAAAGAATTGGCAGATAATACTTTGGAACCATTTCCCCATATTATGTCAGTCATGATTTGTTTTGATTTTATTAAGATATTAGAATATCTTACATGATAATTATTTTGGCACTAGAATAATTTACTCATAAATAATTGATTTTAAAACATTTGAGATATTCAAATTTTTTACAATTACAATGAGGCCGTAGGGGAGGAGAACCAAATGATTAAAGCATTCGCTCAGATCTGTGTACTTTTTTTTTTATGAAAATTTCTTTTGAATGTAGTGGTTGGGGTTTACCTAGATGAAAATTTTGTATATTATAAAAAATTGTTATCTATACAAATCTCACTCAAAGTGAATTTACGTATTCACGTAATTTTTGAGTTTTTTCTTCTACTGATAAAGGCAATAGTTCTTGCATCATTGACTTCATTTCAAATCGTTTAGCGTCTTTTTGCTCATCGGACAATGATTCGAGCTGGACTTTCATAGACATAAAATGCATGATCATCTTTGCTCTTTCATCAAGGGATAATGCAAAGAATGCATCTTTAACTTCACCCCATTGTTGTTTTTTAGTCTCTATTTCTTCTGGAGTTAAATCCGCATAATGATCTTTCCATTTTTTGTCTGATTCTTTATCAGAATGTTTGGAATGTTTCCAACTATCTTTTGATACTCCCTCTGAAACATATAGTGCCTCTCCATTTCCGGCATCAACTACAACCTTATGAAAAATATTATCATTTGCCAATACGCCAACCTTGTAAACAAGAAATCCCTGAACAACATCAAGTTTGCCCCACATTGCCTTTGCGTTTTCAACAGAATTTTCAGATACTGCCATTGCGACACTTAGTGCAATTATTGCTTTATCAGAATAACCATCAGATTCTTCAGAGATTGCAATGGTTCCAGAAATTTCTGGGATTTGGGATTGACCATATTCAGCACTAGCATTAATTGGAGAAAATGAAATCATAGCAATTGCAAAAATGCTTGCAGCAGCAAGTATTGGAATTGTAATTTTTATTTTTGAAATTTTAGCCAAGTAATGATTTCAAAGTTTTATCCGTTATAAGGGTCTCTATTAATTTTTGCATGGTGGTAATTTCAAGAAAATGTCTAATTTGTCAGGAATTTGCACAACCTGCACTTTTATTCTTATGGTAATTCCATTTTTGTTTGAAGAATCAACATTAAAGGTAGTCTTAGCACTCAAATCAAACCAAATTATGCCTCTAACAAATTATCGATAGATACACTTTAGATACTTGGAATTAAAAATAATGTCAAATTAATGATTAGAATGAATCAACATAGATTTGAAAAGATTTGCAGCAGAAGTGAGATTAGTAGTATTCCTGAAACAGATGATCAAAAGGATTTAGCTTTGATTCACACCTGCAACAAGTGCAATGAAGAATATTTCTGCCCTGACTTGGCAATTGAGGATATCTCAAAGTGTGATTGCCAGCATATGACTTGTTTTATTTGTTTTAATGATATCTGCTGACTCACTCTAATTCAAATATCGTTGTGGAATTTGTTTTAAAGTATAGTAAAGGATGAAATCTTTTTATTTTTTCAATAAAGGATATTTTTCTTTTAATTCAGAAATTACTTTGGGGATTCCTTCTTTGTAGCTAGGATACTTGAAAGAATATATCTTTGAAATTTTCTTGTTGGATACCTTCATTGATGTAGTAAGGAGTTTAACCAGATCAGATCCCAAAACTGCCTTTACCAAAAATGTTGGAACATTTCCTGGATGCTTTAACCCCAATTCATCAGCAGTAAAGTTGACAAAGTCTCTGAAAAGTGCAGGGGTGGAATCGGCCACAATGAATGATTCCCCAAATGCTTGTTTTTCCATTATTGCAATCATGCTTCCAACTGCATCATCTACATTGACAAATCCTTTGAAATATTTCCCTCCACTTGGTAACCTGAAGGACTTTTTTTGTAGTCTTTTGACTAGAATATCATAAAACCATCCTTTTGAGCCGTATACATCTCCAAAATAAACTACAGAAAAATCAATCCCGTTGTCTTGACATTTCTTTCTCAGATGTTTTTCAGCTTCTAGTCTGATTTTGACAAACTTGGTATTTGCATTGTGCGGGTAAGATTCATCAATTATTTTCTCGCCCGAATCACCAAATACACCCAAGCCTGAGATGTATATGACTGACTTTGTCTTTCCATTAATTGCTTCAAAAAGATTTTTTGTTCCATTGAGATTCACATTTTCTAAAATTTTGGAATTTTTCTCTAATGGTGTATGGGATGCCAAATGAAAGACACAGTCAAAATCTCTTCCTTCAAAATTAAGATTTGAATCAGTCAAATCTCCTACAATTTCATCGGTTTTTACTTCTGTGTGTTTTCCATTTCTGACAAGTGCTGATACAGAATATCTTTTTCTGACCAATTCAGACACAAGTCTTGAACCAATAAAACCAGTGGCACCTGTAACTAGAATTTGTCCCATGTAGCCTTTCTAAAACAACCTCATTTAATATTTCAAAAGAATCACATCTGGTGCTAACTTTTCGAATCTTTTCTATCTTGCAACAAAAATTTGATATTATACATTTGTCATAGTATTGCCTATAATTTCGTGAATTGAGATGACACATTCACTATATCGCCAATCTAATATTATCTTAGATATTTTTTGTAGATGATGCATCTGCAACAAAAAATAATCGTTGTGATTTTAGTTTCTATAGTTATAATGGGTATTATTGGTATTCCAATAGGCAACCCAAAATTTATCACAAATGCAATTGCACTTGAATCTGCATTTGTTGTATTGACTGTCTTCTCCTTGTGGAGATTAAAATACACGCTTTTCCCAAATATGATAATTGCAATAATTGTGATCATTGGAAATACTGCCTCTCCAAAACATATTGAAATAATGAGTACCTTTCAGCCTCTTGAAAATGCAGTAGTCTTAATTGTTGGAGGATACCTGCTACAGGGTTTGCTTTTAATTACAAACATGATGGCTTTCAAGAATCGAAAGAATCTGGAATTGAAGACAAAATGATTTCAATGCGTATCTAAATTTTGACTTTGATCAAAATACGAGAGTTAGTTCTTTTCCTTCTTGGATGAAAATGAACAGATCCATTTGAAATCAAATAGCTTTCTTTCATGCTCTCATCTTCGGGTAAAAATTCATACTTAAAATTTCCAAGCCCTAGATTTTTTAAAATACGTTTTTTAATTGGTTGGTCTGATTTATCCAAATCTATTTTCTTTTTTCCTTGGGTGATAATTCTTGGATAATAGTCATACTCAAATTTTTCAAAGACATATTTTTTTAGAAAAATCTCATCCTCTCTAGCCTTAAGCCACCAACCTGGTGATACATCCATGAAAAATTCCAATTCATTCATCGCTACTATGAATAATTTGTTTGCATTTATTACTGATTCTTAAACAAAATTGATACTTTGTTTTTTCATTGAGATTTTTCTTCTAAACCGAATCACTCTCTTTTTTTTGACGTGGGCAGCTGAATTCAAAGAAATCTACAAACGTCTAAAATAACATAGTTTAGAGAAAAGATTAACTTGATCCAATTTTTTGATATTCCTTTATTTCTATGTGGGTCTTAAAATAAAAAAATTAGGAATTTGCAGTTGCCCTTAGCATCCAGGTCATCTTCTCATGACTTTCCATCAAACCAGTAAGAAAGTCACTCGTACCTGCATCATGGAAACTTTCAGCAGACTTTTCTACATCTACTCTCAAATTCCTGATAACTGTCTCATGATCTGCAATCAGGTTAGATAGCATTTCTTTGTCTGATGGGTATTGTCCTGGATGTTCAGGTAATCTGGTGTGTGACTTTAGTTCATCAAGTGTTCCTATGGCTTTGCCGCCAAGTTGTCTCACCCTTTCTGCAATATCGTCGATAAATACTTCAATCTCGCCATACTGTCCTTCAAAGAACTTGTGGTAGTCATTGAAATGAGGTCCAGTTACGTTCCAATGGTAGTTTCTTGTTTTGGTGTACAGCGCATATTCGTCTGCAAGCTGTAATGTGAGGATGCTTACTAGTCCTTCACGGTCTTGCTCTGCAATTCCTATGTCTAAATTTTTTTCTATTGGTGTATCTGTTGTCTGTGCCATTGTATGAGAAATATCACTTACCACATATTAACAATTTTGTCCAGTGATCTTTTCAGGAGTTTCTCTTTTACATGGGTTGTATTGGACTGAATTCAATCTAGTTTTAAAATTTCAAGTAATTTACTTTGATGGATTTAGTTTTTACTTTATCCTACATAGTCTTTCATGGCTTGACAATGCTCTGTCATGTACTCATCTAAATTGTTGAGTTTTCCTTGCCATTGTTCAGTAGTTATTTTAACACATTTTTCAACAGCATTATCTGCACCAACTAGAGTTACTGCTTCTTTGATATTGTTCATTACATCCATCGCAAACTGTTTGTTCTGCTTGATGTGATCCTTTGTTGCAAGAATTCCTGTATGCCCTGAAACCAATACATCAAAATCGAAATCATTAATCAAAATGTCATGAGTTTGCAGATACTGGTCCATGTCAGGAGTCACAGCAAATGCTCGATATGGTGTGATTCCAGGTCTTAGCAAATCCACTGCCATTGCAATGTTGCTATCTGGAATTGTAATTATGAGGTCACCGTTTGAGTGATAGTTTCCAACAAAATACAGTTCCAATGTTTTGTCTCCTACAGATAATGTGTGCATGTCATCATCAAATGTAACAGTTGGGACTGGTCTATTTGGATCATTTTCTTGCATCAATACATCTGCAGTTTGCTTGTGTGAGATGTATTGTATATCTGCAGGAAATATCTGTCCTGCAGCACCGGTATGGTCTTGGTGATGGTGTGAATATATCATGTGTGTTATTGGCTCATCAGTTACCTCGTTTATTGCAGCAATGTATTTTTCTCCAATTGATTGTGGCGCATCAATTACAATTACTCCTTGCCCTGTAGTTAGAAACATTGTCTGGTAACCACTTCCGATCAACCAGTATACTCCGTCTGCAATCTCTATGACGCTATATCCTTTCTCTGAATCTATGGTTGGAGCATTTTTGGTAAATTTCAACACATCTGGAAAGACTCCAGGTGTTGATGATTGCATCATACATTCTCCCTTGTGCTTCATTACAACATGTTCTGCATTCAGCATGCACATGTTGCCATATGTTTTGTTATCTGTACCGCAGATGGGATTGTATTCCTTGGTGCAAGCAATTCCTGGTTTTTCAATATCCCATCCTCTGTGTTTTAATTTTTCAACAGAATGGGAATTTACACATGCAGGAGATGCATCATGCTGTTTGAACATCAAATGTTTTCCTTCTGCACAGATTATGTTATCTGCAGAGATTCCTGCATGTCCCTGATGTATGGGTTTTAGGTATGGTTGTGTCTTACCATCCATTGTACAAACCTTACCTGGATATGCTCCAGGACCACATCTGTCATTGAGAACGCAGATTTCTCCTAATGATGTAAAACCTGGTGCACATACGCCTTTGTAGGGAATGTGATGAGTGGATTTCTCATTGTTTTTCATCGATGTTTTTTCTTCATGATGAGATGAATTATGGGATGCAAAAATAGAATTATCATTCATAGAAATAGCAAGCATTACAGAAAAAACCAAAATCACAAAAAATCCAGTTTTCACAAGAATTACTTTATCTATCTAGTATTTATTTCAAAATTATTGGAGTTTGAAAATTGGGGTTTTTGATTATTTACTTATACCAATCCCTTGATTCCAGCAGATTTATCTCCTAATAGTCACAAGAGACAAAATCACACCAATTATCAAAAATCTAGTTTTCATTTTCTAACTATCCAACATTGCTGATTCCATTGCTCTGACCACTTGTTGATGTAATATCCAACAAATATCAAAGACATGGCTGAGACAAATCCTGGAAGAATAAACATTACTGGAAATATGACAAATACAAAAGTCATAGAATCTACCGATAGTCCTATAATGGCGGGGGTTATTTTTAATGGTCTTTCCAATCCGCACAAACGGTACAAAAACCAAAAGGAGCAGTAATACCTTCAAAGTATTCCCATACAACATAATCTCATTGTATGCCTATCAAAATAACAACAGTCAAAAATTCAACAGTATGTTGAGGATTCTCTTAAAACAGGCTTGATTTCATTAGTTCTTGTTATGTTTTTTACAAATTAATTCATTAAAATATCATGGATCTGATGGTATTACGTACATGATGAGTCTCCAACCATCTAAGATTCTATTTCGTAATGTATCATACATGTGAAATTCTTTATCCTGGAATACCTCATCTTTGTAAAGCACATAATCACCATAGTTTATCGGATCATATTTGACATACGTAGAGTTTTTAGTTATTGGACTGTTTTCTACAGCATAGCTTTTCATACTCTTGCATTTATCAAACGTACACTCCATGATGAGAAATTGTTCTCTATCAACAAGTACAAATTTTACATCAGATGATTTGATGCTGGTTCTTCTTATATCTTCAGAAATGCTATCCCAATCAATAGCAATACCAGTGGTTAAATCGTACCCTTCTCCATTAGTCAATCTTATCTTCTGAGATACGGTATTTACAAAAGTTCCAGACCCTGTAGAAGGATAGTTGTTTGTAATAAACAAATCTTGATTTACAAGATCACATGATTCTAACCCTACTGCGTTGGTTCTACTCATGTCTATTTTAAATGGATATAGAAGAAATTTGCATTCTGGGGATGGACTCAACATGTAAAAATAAAGAGAATTCTGAATTGGCTTCTTATTTATTGCAAATAAATCTGAGTTTTGTAATTCCCCTACTTTTTTATCGATAAACAAGGTTTTATTTTCATTTTCTATGTAACCCATAGTGACGATATTTTCTAAAATATGTGATGCATCAATAAAACTTTGAATCTTATTTGTTATGGATACTTTGACAGTATTGTATTGATTATCGTAGATATCATCTAGATATAATTCTGAATTCATATTACTTGAATATAGTATGGCAAGCGAAATTATTGAAACTGCAACAATTGCAACAATAATTCCAAGATAAGTGAATTTCAGCTTTTTTATAAACTTGGTATTTTCTTCCTTATTTTCATTAATTTTGGATTCATATTTTTCTTTGATCTCCTTTTCTATTTTTTTCCTGAATTCATCACTGATTCCATCTAAAGATAGATCATGTTTTGGAGGATTTTTTGGATTTCCGATTTCTTTATCAAAGTAATTATGTACATTGAATTTTTCTCCGTGTTTTGATGGATATTCTCCAATATACTGAATTTTATCATGATATGTATGATCGATAGCTAAAATTGTTGTGACTGCACTAGAAGTTAAAAGAATATGACTTTCTTGACCAATATCCATTATTCGTTTAGTATAATCTATGGCATTCCCACTTGTGTAGATTATTTTCCCCCCTTCTCGTTTAACTTCTGCAGGCCCCACATTTATTCCCGTTCTAATCATGACGTGCCAATCAGAGTTTTTTACAGACTCATTGTATTTCTCTAGATTTTTTTGTACTTCTTTTACAATGTCAAGTAATTTTGTAGAATCCTTTGTATCTACAATGAAAAATTCCCCATCACCTGTACCAATCTCGTTTGCATAATGCAATAAGGTCTGATATGTTTTTGAATCATGCAAACAATTACGGAATGCTTTCTTTCTTTCTTTTAATATCTCACCTGGTATTCTAGGATCAGCTGATCTTACGATATCGAATCCTATGACCGATATAAAATCAATGTGAGAAGACATCATTTGTCTCCATTTCTGAATTGTTCTGCATTATTCCAACAATGATCAAAATATTCCTGACACCATAAATGAAAATCTTTATCGCCACTGTAAAACGCCTCTTCAATATCTGTCTGTCCTTTGATCCTTGGAAACATGACAAATGCCTCTTTTTCTGTCATTACCACAGATACTGAAACTTTGTTCTTTGTTCTTTGTTCTATTTGCCCCTTTGTCTTAAATTTGGAGAATTTTTTTGTAACTTCTCCGTGATCATCTGGAAACAATGTGTGAGAATCATCAGAAAAAATTGTTCTAGTGTGAATGCCATTTTTGAGTTTTTCATAAACTATATCCATTATTTCTTTTGAGTACTCTGCCTCGTAAAACGTGTTGTAAATGTAAACACCAGCATTTTTGTATATCTTTTTCCATTTATCAGCAATTTTGGTTTTACCTCTTATGTGATAAGTATTATCAAAAACTCCGATTTGTTGTAGGAGTGAATCCGGAATATCTCCGAAATCGTGATCTTCCCAATATTCAATATTTTTTGTAATAAATGATGATGTGGAAAACAAAACTTTGCACATAGTTTTGACCCATGGTTTTAGGTGATAATTATCATCTTTGTCTCTTGTTAACCAACCCCATTGCTTGTACAAAGTGCTAATTTCTCTTGAAAAATTTTGTAGAGGTATGTCGAGTTTTTCAGCCATTTGAATTGGTTTTAGATTATCATGTTGCAACAATAGCCTGATAAGATCATATCTATGACCATTGCCTAAGATAAAAAATGGCATGTGAGGCGTGGATTTGTATTCATCACTGTCCATATTATTTACCCTTATTTGATCCTGTAATTTGAATTTCTGTCAAGCAAATAAAGCACAATTCTGATATTGCGACCATAAATAACACTAGACAAAGTTCCTAAAGACAATAAGTAGTAACTTCATCTACTAATAGCAAATATTACTAGTGATTCATAAATTATTCACGATTCAGGCCAGTTTGAGTCACAATAATCACACTTGCCTCGCATTCCATTATATCTCAAATCCCAATATCTCTGTACTTTGTTACCGCAAAAAGAACAAATGCTGTCGATCTTTTCAGTCAAACTATCCCTCCGAAGTTGTAATGGCATCATATTTCCTAGGACATTCAAAACATACAAAGTATTTTGGAATGTGTTGAGTTTGCATTAGTCTTACTGTATCATTATTTTTCTTACAGTCATAGCAACGACCTTGTTCGGAATACAATCTGTTTTCATAATCACTTCTTTTTATATTGAAAATCAGCATTCCTATTATGAAAATTATGTGAGCCGAGATAGGTTCCACAAAGAAGATAATCACAGTAACTGCAGATATTATTGAACCTCCACGTCGTAGTAGAAAATGATGTTTTTTTGGACAGTCATTGCACAAGTAATATTTTGTCAACCCATGCTCAATTACATGGGTTAGTTCTGTATTGATTCTATGACATCTGTAACATCTTTTTCGTTTAAACAACCTTCGCTGTGTAACAAAATCATCTACTGTTATCAACAATGATCCTAAACCAACTCCGATTGGAAAGTACAGTAATTTGTATTCGTCTCCATACGGCTGAAAAATCAAAAAAATACCCAGTGCCAAAATTACAAGTATTCCCCATAAGAACATCATAACATTAATGCAATGAAATAGAATATACTGATTGATAGATAATTTGACTAGTTTTAGATAATTTGCCTATGCAAGTTTTAGTTTCAAAAAAGATAACAAAATAGTATGAAATTGTTTGGGAAAAAGAAGATACTTGAGCTTGACTCTGATCAGAAAAGAATTCTGGCAGATCTAAAACGAGAATGGTTTGAATTAGTTACTGTATCAGGCAAAAATCCTGCAAATCCAGAAACAGAAAGAGATATTGATTGGCTGTATGACATTGCAGGTTTTTCTAAACCTAAAATTGTAACAGCTGATTCTTTTGCAGAATACCAAAAAATACCTTCATTTACATCCAGTAGGAAAACTCTCTCTTTGTCTCATCCAATTAATCAGAACATACACAAAAAATTCAGAAAAAAACTTGTCAGAAACACAACCAAACTGATCGAAAAGAACGTTGACAATGACGTGATACTTGAATTGATAAAACTTGAACAGGTCTTTACAAACAAGATAATACGAGATGTTTTAGATGTACTCAACGGCAGCGGACAGAATTATCTAAATGGAGTCATGGCACATCAAACTGACTTTGGCCTCTCCACCGAAGTTTGGATTATGACTGGTTCTTTTTTTGACAGGATAGGATGTTTGGATGACAGCACGATAAAAGAAGACTTTACTCGTTATTCCAACATGATGATGAGAGGCATTTGGCATGCATCATTTTTCAAGGATGTTGCCATACTTTGTAGTACTCCTAAAAAAATAAAGAAAGATAATCAGGGTAGATTACACTCAGTATCAGAAGCTGCCATGCATTGGCAAGGTGACCAAAATGACTATTTCATTCATGGTGTTATGTTTGAGAAAAATCTTTGGGAGAAAGTTACCCGGAGGGAGTTAAAGATCAAAGAGATGCTCCAAATTCAAAATATTGAGCAGAGACATGTTGCCATACAATTGTATGGATATGATACTGTGGTTGATGAACTTGATGCAGAACTCTTGAACAGATCAAAACGTGGAAACGAACTATACGTGTTAAGGAACAATCTCATCAGTGGAAGATCAATCAAACTTCTAAAGTACAAATGTCCATCTACTGACAGAATATACTTTAGTTTTGTACCTGACAACATACATTTTGCAGACAATGCAATGGCATGGAAATTTCATCTTACGCCAAAAGAATACGACAATTTGGATATTGAGACATGAAGTCCGTTTTGATAAAAAATGAAAAGGAGGTGAAATAATGGTGTGGATTGCAAGACATGGGGATTTGTTGATAAGAAAGATAAAGGAAATCCCTCAAAATTTAAAACCGACAAATACGAACATCTTAGCAGAAGGAGAAAAAACAGGACACAGACATCAGTTACAAGGAAATGTTATTGTATACAAGCAAGAGATTGATGCTCTTTATTTTGAAGTCAAAACATCCGCAGACCTTGTACATCAGGAGCATAAAACCATACACATCCCAGAAGGAACGTACTTAGTGCAACAAGAAAGAGAGTTCAATCCTTTTGAGAATATTCGAAGAGTTGTTCTTGATTAAGTTGCCTTGATTCAGGAAATACGCTTACATTTTTTCATGAAAGTATTTCTTGAGAATTTTTCTTCATAAATCATAGTTTGGATATTGAATAAAATGGAGATAAAAATTTCTAAATGACTGTGTACTCAAATCAGAAAAACTTAGTCCTAGTAAAAATCCAAGATAGCCCCATGTATGTTGTACTTCCAATCTGATTTGAATTATTCATCACACTACTTTACTCCTTAAATAAAATCCATATTCTATATTGTATTGAAAACCAACAATCAAAAATATCATTTATTTAAAAATACACTAAATCTGAGATCCTCTCACCACGGATTTGTATTTACCATTCCCTTGATGCTTGCAATTGGCATTATCATTTTAGCAGCACTAATCACTATTTCACAAGTTGTAGTTGCACTAGGTGGTTCATTGGTACCTCAACTAATTACAGACATGCCGACATTCTTTGACTATGATGGCGTAACAGGTGATATGATTCTTGATGGTGAAGGCAACCCACAGACAAATGAAAGAATTGATTTGTATTGGATTCTCTTTATGATCTCCTTTTTGGTGTTAATTGCAGTGGGAATTGTATCTGTTTTAGTTTTAATGTTAGAATCAATAAAATGGATTCAACCTGGTACTGCCTGGCAAATTTTAAGAAAAGTTATCTTGTTTGTTCCATTTTTTGCAGTATTTCCATTTCTTTGGGATATTTTTGCAATGTTAATTGAAAATTTTTCATTGTTTTTGCTTGATCCGTTTAACTCTGGAGTGGATCCTGCTGCTAGAACTGCTGCACTATGGAATTCCATGGGCGGTACAATACCTGCAGGTGCATTTAATCCTGAAGAATGGGCAGCAGCATTTGTTGATCCTGGAGCATTTGCACAGGGAGTAATGAAAGATGTGTTCTTGGGGTTATTCAAGGGATTTGCAGTAATGTTCATGACTGCAATGATGTTTGTAATATCTACAATTCGTATGATGCTGACTATGGTATTTGCAATGTCAATTCCACTAGTTTTGACTTTGGGAATGATTCCAATATTTAGAAAATTACAGGACATGATAACTACCAATCTGGTTGGTCTTTCCATGGCTCCTATATTTTCAGCACTTGTTTTGACTACTGGACTTGCATATCTTGATTCTACTACATTGCCTGCAATGCAGGACTGGTTTGCAAGTCTGGCAGTAGGATTTCTAGCTGTGTTTGTTCCAGTAATGCTTGCACCAATGCTAGGCAATCTTACAACACAGGTTGGGCAGATGATGTCAACTGCAATCATGGCATCCTCTGTCGTTGGTGCAGTAGCAGGACAAGGAGCGCTTGGGGGAATACAGAATGCTGCAAACCAGATGTCAGGAGCTGCTACAACTATGGCAGGAGCAGGAATGGTAGGATCTGCAGGTGCAGCAGGAGCTAATGTTTTAGGAGGATTAGGAAGAGGTCCTATATCTTCAGGTCAGATGGGTTTGGCAGGTAGCAATAGTAATAGTGATGGAGGCATTACTAGCAATGGATCTTCTCATGCAAGTGCACAACCAATGGCTTTTGGTGGCAATACTGTAGAGCAAAACCCCATGTCATTTGGTGAGAAATTCAAGACATATGCAAAAGCAGGACTAGCAGGTGGAACTGCAGGACTTGCAGCAGGTGGAGTACAAGCTGCAACTCAGGCAATGCACATTCCGCAAATAGGAAGACCAATTGCAGGTAACATACTAGAAACAGGAAATGCCAAGGGTGCAGAAATTGGCCAGACTGGAGTTGTAAATCACAATCTCAACTTTATGGATAGTCATCTAAAATCACTAGAGCCTAGTGGATACACTCAAGTCATTGAAAAAACGGTAATTCCACAAACTGGCCAAACAGCACCAATTCTCATGAATCCAGGAATTATTGTAAATGAGATGGAATATGTGAGTACTGGTCACAACATAATGGAGAATCCATCATTACAAAAAGAATACTTGGATATGCAACACAATCAGATAAAGGGATTTGAGAGGTTTAATCCAAATGTTCAGGCAAAAGCAGATGCTAAATTATTGGAGCAATTGCATGAGCATCCAAGTTCTGCTGGAAAGATGTTTGAGAGTATGAAAGGTAACATCAACAAAGTTGAAACTGTTTCTGGTAACAGTAGTGGAGACTTTTAAATAAGAAATTTTTTATTTTTTCTCGTAAAGCATCTTTAATTCTTCAAGTGGAACTTTAGGATACAATTCCAATTTGTCAGAAATCTCATTTTCCTTCTCACATAATCGTAATCCTTGTGTACCAATTGTTATCCATTGTTCAGATTCTGTTCTATAAAGAATAGATTCTTCATGCGATTTTGGTCTTAATCTTGTAACAACAATCTCTTCCGTGAGCATACTATCTGTTAAAGTTGGAAGTAAATACCAAACTGGATTCTCTTCTTTATCTTTCTGTATTACACAAGGATATCCAAATCTAAATTTAACTTTGTCTGCCAATGCGACAATTCCATCATCATTAGTTTCTTTTTCATATTGAATTTGATGAGATCTTTCTCTAGAATCAGATAATTCTTTGAAATATTTACAATGAGTCACATACAATTTTCTTTCCTCATCATACCAACAATCATTCCAAGCATTATGGTATGTAACATTAGATGGAATTTTGTCTGATCTTACATGAATCATTTCTTTAGCACATTCCAAATTCTTTTCAGCAATCTGAATATATTGTTTGGTTTTGTTAATTTCTTCTAAAACATTTAATGTAGATTGCTGTTTGTCTGGATGATTACCATCAATAGAATTCAACTTTATCTCTAATTTTGATAGTTTGGATTGTAATGGTTTTAGCATATCCTCGAATCTGTTTACGTATGGATTGTTTTGAGTCAATGTGTTACCCATGAATAATTACACTCCATTTGCATAAAAAGACATTGATTGATTTTGTTCATATTATATCTATTATATCCACGAGGATATTATATAATTATTACTATTAACCACGTGGATAGTATAAATACTGGAGATAAACCGCTGAAAATATGCCCAAATGGAAAAAAGACGCAAAAGAGTTTGTAGTATCTATCAATTATAATGATGCTAGAGGGACTCAGTGCAATATTCCAAAGCCTATCTTGGAGTTTTTAGAAAATCCTGAAAAGTTAAAGTTTGTAATTGGCAGAAAGTATGTCAAAATAGAGCAGAGTCAGTAAATTTCAGACTTGATCCTAAATGTAAATTCAATGAAAAATTAATACTAATTTGTGTCATTGTTGATTGTATGGCTGCAGTAGTATCTCCACTTCCAAAAGATGTAAGGAATTCTAAACTGGTGAGGAGATAAAAGAAATGATTGATGAAAACCCAGAACTATTGGAGAAACAATCCGAAATTTAGAAAAAGAGAAATAATGGAAAAACCAAGAAATACTAATGGTAAGAGTTGCAGAATGTTTCAAGTGTGGAATTACAGAGAAAGATGCAAAACTAGTTTATACTACAGACAAACCTGTACTGTGTGAAAAATGTTCTAAAACATAATTGATAAACAGTTTCTAGGATTTGTATTTTAATTAGGGTGAGTTGATCATTTTTTGATTAATGAATACTTTTTTCATCTGCAGGTTCAATTTATCTTGTAATTCGTTTTTTGACTCTAAATCTTGTTTAAAATTCATTAGAATTGCTGATCTGATGAAATAATCTCTGAAATATTTTTCAACATGTTAAAAAATGAATTGTGTAAAATGTGTGGTTGTGATGTACAAGAATACAAAAATTATCCACAATGCAATATGGTAGTATCTACAATCTGTAAATACTGCAAAAACATTGATGAGATTAGGTTGCATCAACACAATCATAATAATTCCAAGACGTTAGAATAAAATCAAAGAATGAGGATCTTGTTTTAATTTTTGTACAAATAAAATAGATTTGTGTCTCTTGGAGTTTCCATTAGGTGTTGCATTGCTTGCAGTAAAGCATTTTCATACTATATTCTAAAAAATTCAAAATTGTGTCCAGATTGTAGACGTCTTTTTGTATCTGATTATCATCCAGCATGACTTGTAGAGGAATTTGTGAGAGATACAGGTCTGAGAAGAGAATGTATTCAGACAATGCCAAGCGATGCACATCTTGCAATGTCTATTTGTGGTATGAGGGAATAGCATGTCCTTGCTGTAACTCTCTTCTCAGGCTCAAACGAAAGGCTAAATTTCGTAAATCAGTCTTAAATCAAAGACTAGTGTCTCTCCACCTTGGCCTCAGAATCAGGCTTAAATTTATGCCAGAATGCACCCATAATAAAGGCAAGTGCTATCCAGAATATTGTAACTGCAACAACTGACATTGCTCTAAACCCGTTGACCAAATCCATGGGGGCTGTAATCTCATCTGGGTTTGGTGGCATCAATACAAACACGATTCCAATAAATGCAGCATAACCTGCAAACGCTACAAACTTTTTGTTCTTCTCTAATCTCTTGTAAACCTGATAAAATCCAACGACACCAAATCCTGAGATGGCAATAAAAGATAAATACAAAATTGCACGTAGCACTACAGTTTCCCCATCTCCTACTGTTGGTGGGTTTGCAGGGTATTTCAAAAATGGAATGATGTACATTGAAAACCACATTACTGCAGCCAACACAAAGATTTTTTTCATGTCGTTGCCTTGTGGTAACACTCCTCTTGACAACGCATAAACAATTCCAAACAGTGCACCAATTGATGTTCCAAGTATTGCACCTGCCAGTATCTGCCCGCCTTTCTGCCAGTTCCTGTAAGAGTCATACTCTACCCAAAACTCTGGAGTGTCTTCCTCCTCACCTGCTGCAAACATATTCTGGTTTTCAATTCCTATTGCCTCATCAAGATATGGCTCTACAATTGCAAGGTTGGCCATTCCATGAATAGTTCCAGCCAATGCACCTGAAACCAAGACAATTACAATGAATATGACAGTCCTCAAATCATTTCACCTCTATAGTTTAATGACAGGGAAATCCTGCAGCATGTCTCATGTCGTGTGTTAGCTCGTGAATGTAAAGATCCTCAAATGCCTGCTCACCAAATGCAATACTAAAGATGTGTCCTTGATCAAAACCGACAATAAACAAACCAAATGCAAAAATCAAAGCCAAGACAGCAATTGCAAAAACAGGAATATGTCGGTCTGTCTTTGCAATCTGCCTTGGTAAAGATGACATGTAATTGTTCAAAAAACTGTTCTTGCTATTAAACGATTGGATAATTCATCCAATTTATATATTAAAATGAATAACTAGGCATAATTGCACAACCAGATCAAAATATTGCAAAGCATTGTGACAAGAAAGAGATCAAGTAGAGTCTTGACGTTTAGTACACCACATGTTTTACTGGCTTTGGAATTATTATCAAAACAAAAATACACAAGCAGGCAAACATTTTGCAAAGAGCTGCACATTGGGGAAGGCGCTGCAAGAACATTGGTGCTGCATCTAAAACAATCTGGTTTTGCAGATTCTATCAGAGCAGGAACGTTTCTGACACAAAAGGGAATACGTTTTGCAAAAAAGTTCTTTGATGTAATTCCATCTCAATGCATTATTGAACCGTGTAACATTGCAAGAGAAAAACATAACCACGCAGTTCTTCTAAAAGATTATGCAATGAATATTGGCAATGGAATGGAGCAACGTGACTATGCAATACTGTATGGGGCAAAAGGCGCAACTACATTAGCATTTGATAAGAATCGGTTTGTTTTTCCTAAAGAGACAAAGGATTGTCTACAAGATGATCCAAAAACAAAAAAGATTCTGCTAGAGAATCTGAAACCAGAAGAAAACGATCTTGTCATCATTGGATCTTCTGATGAAAAATTTGTCGCAAAGATATCTGCAATAAATTCTGTGTTGTGGACATTAGCGTCTCATGAAAGACACTAGTTAAAAAATTACATGTGTAAAAGACTTACTTGAGAATATCTTCTTCTGACAAATGATAAAGCATATATCTAAAAAAATTCTAATAAATGCTCAAGTTTCTACACATAAGAGTAAACAAAGATATATTTTACAATTATAGAATAACCTCTAATCTTAATTACTCTTTTTGTACAGTTGTACCAATGACTTTAACAAAGAAAACAAAATCAATGTACTTTACTGCCGCAATACTATCTGTACTGACTGTTGCACTATTCACAATTAGTCCAATCAACAGTGCAGAAGCAGGCGGAGAGGATCGCATAGAGTTTGACGTTACTGATAATCCAGGACACTGGTTTGATACGGGTAATGATATTGCAGGAACTCGATCCCTTGCAGTATCGACTCCTGACGTAGAGGTGAAATTTAGAGGAGATTCAAACACTGTTCACACATACACCAGTTTGCTATATCCTACAGGTGCAGCAAACATGCCTTTTGAGACAAAAGCACAAAAGGGAAGTGAAGAGGTTGATTTGGAGACTCCTGGCCTTTACGTATTTACTTGCCAGATTCACCCATACATGTTCGGAGCTGTAATAATTGATGACCCCTCAACTGCAGGACTTGATCTTGGAGAAGAGATAACCACAATTAATGGAATTACGGTTCCTACAAGCAGTGATCTTGCAACAAGACTATTGAGAACATTCTTCATTGCAACTAATCCTGACAACTGGCAAGACTATACATCATCTGCACCATGGCATGTAACATACCCAGATGTGGATGTTCGAATAACTGGTGGAGCCGTGGTAAATCTGCCTGAAGTTTTGGATGCAAGATATGGAAATGACATTTTCCTAGAAGGATTGTTTAATCCATCAACTCCCGGAGTAGGCGAAGTATGGGTTGACACTCAATTTGAGCTAACATCAGGAAAAGAGAAACCAGGTACTGCTACTGTAATTAATGCTCAGACATGGGAGCCAGAAAGAAAGGTATCCCTACCACAGATTGAAATGAACAACCCTCACAACATGTGGACTGATAGAGACCAGAATCTCATATACCAAACACAATGGTTTGATTCAAAACTAACAGTGTTTGACAGAGTTACTGGAAATCTTGTCAAAAACATCAGCGTTGGTGAGTCTCCCGCACATGTCATGACTAGAGTTGATACTGACCAGATTCACGTCACGCTAAACGGAGAGGAGGACAGCAGATCTGTAGTTGAGCTAAAACCTTTGGCAAAAGGAATTGAAAGAGAGATTGACATTGGACGAGGACATCCACATGCTCACTGGATGAGCCATGATGGAAAGACAATGGTAACACCAAATGTTCTTGATTCTGATTCAACAATTTATGACTTTGATTCAGACTCTGTTACTGCAATAGCTGATGTAGGTTCTCATCCTATTGCAACAGGTATGATGCCTGATTCAAGCAAGTACTATGTTGCAAATTTGCTTGACAGTACAATGACTGTGATTGAAACCTCATCTGGAGATGTACTTGGTACAGTTAACCTGATTGCAAACTATGACCCAATCAGCGGTACAATAACAGGTCCAGTAGGTGCATTGCCTATACAGACTCCAGTAAGTCCTGATGGAAACTATATGGTCACTGCAAATACTTTGACAGGAACTATCACCATACTTGATACTGATACAGATCAATTGGTAGCTATGCTTCCATGTGATCCTGGATGTCACGGGGTTCAATTTGGAGCAAAACAAGATGGGGGATACTATGCATATGTCTCAAGCAAGTTCTCAAATGAATTACTTGTAGTAGATGCAGATCCTGACAACGATGGTGATGCATCAGATGCATTGATTGCAGGTCGTATATCCTTGGTTTCATTGCCCACTACTGCAATCGATGATACAATCGTTGGAAGTAATGGAATGGGAGGACAAGGAGTATTAGCGATTCCAATACCATACAATGGTTGGGTTCAGAACCTACCAGATGTGTGGAAGGATCAGTTGACTTTAGAGCAACAAAATCCAATCCAATAATCTTTTTTTTCTTTTTTTATCCTGATTATGATTCTAAAATGTATAATTAATCCAAAATCTTTCTAAACTTGTGAAAAAAGGCGTATGGATTGCAATAATAGTTGGCGTTGTAGTAGCAATAGGTGGAGGACTTTCTAGTCCATTATTTTATGAAACAAGTATAGATGAATCACTTCCAGGTAAACTAAATGATATGGAAGAAGGTCTAACTTTTGAGAAATTTGTATCAATGGATGATTCTGCACGTCAACCAATCATAGATTCCATGTCTTCTGAAGTACAAGACATGATAATGCAAAAGGCTGCAACTATGACAACAAGTGTATCTGAAGAGATGACAGATTCTGATGATCTTCAAGTGCTTCATGTAGGAGAGTTTCAAGGACTGATAGGCCATGATGCTTCAGGTATTGCAAAGATCCTCAAGGTTTCAGATTCTGTATATCTGAGATTTGAGGATTTTCAGGTTACAAATGGGCCTGACTTGAGAGTGTATCTTACCAATAATGGAGATGTCAAAACTGGACTACATCTTGAAAAACTAAAAGGAAGTAAGGGAAGCCAGAATTATCTGCTTGATGATGTCAATTGGCAAAAATATGATACCATTGTGATTTATTGTCAGCCCTTTGGTGTTCATTTTGGACAGGCAAAACTAGTATCTGCAGATGTTAACACAATGCAAGATAATCAAAACTTGTTTTTTACATTGCAAGGTGACAACCAGGTGGGTATGCTAGACAATACAAGATTAGATGCAGGATCAGGGATGACATACCTTGATTCCAATGCTGATGGTTCACTAGTTTTGGCAACTAGCAGCGGCTCTAATACTGTATATGCATTTGAATCTGGAAATCTTGTATCAATGATACCTGTTGGTCAAACTCCAAAAGGTGTAAAGATTCATCCTGATGGAAACTTGGCTTTTGTTGCAAATGAAAATTCTGGAACAATCAGTGTAATAGATGTAGATTCACTTACAGTAACAAAAGAAATCGAGGTAGGCAAAATACCTCACAACATTAGGTTTACTTCACAAGGAGGAGATACAGCGTATATTACATTGCAGGGAGAAGACAAGGTTGTAGTAATTGATGTAGGTAATCTAGAGGTGACAGATTACATTGCAGTCGAGAAATTACCACATAATCTAGACTTGTCTCCTGATGACAGATACCTGTACACTGCAAACATCGGCACTAGTGACGTTGCAGTAATTGATCTGGAAAACAAGAAAATAATCAAGAGAATCAAGGTTAGTACAGGACATCACGGGATAGATGTCACAAATGATGGAACAAGAATCTATGTGTCTGGAATTGGTGCAGACAAGGTAAACGTAATTGATGCAGAATCATTAGAACTGATAAAACAGATTAGTGTGGGTCAGGGACCACATGGCATACGAGCTAGTGAGGATGGTTCCAAAGTGTATGTAGGAATAACTACAACCAATGAGATTCTAGTTATTGATTCTGATTCTTTTGACATTAAAGAAAAAATTCAGACAGGAAAAATCCCATTCTGGTTAACAATTCCGCAAAATCCATAATTTTGAAAAGTTTTTTCTTGGTATTATGAAAGTATTACTACACTAACCGCATTTTTTGATGATTATAGCCAATCCTAAATGTACTGCAGTGAAGAATCATAATACTAATTTGTAAAAAAATACACCTATATGTCACTACAAAATCACTATAATTTGTAAATCTTATAATGTTGTAGTGACATACATATGTCATGACAAGTTTGATAAAAAGAAAGGAAAAAGGACAAACCCGTTACTATCTGAAATATTCCTCTAGGGAAAACCCCCAACAAAAATATCTTGGAACCAAAATCCCAAAAGACATAGATCAGAAAATAATGGATTTTGAATTAAAATGTTACAGAGAAGATAAAGGAATTTCACTCCAAAAAATTCATCAAAATTATTCTGAACATATCAAAACTGCAGACAAGAAAATTATTAAAAATGAGAATCACGGATTTAAAATAATTCATACTTACAGTACCCAAAAAATTGAGGGAAGTACTATGACATTGGGTCAAACCCGTAAATTATTGGAGACAGGATTGTCTCCAAAGGATACATCATTAGAAGATATTATCGAAGCTCAACAGCTTGCAGAATTGTTTGATGATATGTTAGTTACAGATAATGATATTAATCAAAAACTAATGTTGAATTGGCACAACAAACTATATCAAAAGACTGATACTAACAATGCAGGTAGTTTTAGAAGACAAGATGTGCAACCATATCTTGGAAAGACTGAATATGTTCCATGGTGTGACGTCTCAGATGAAATTTCCAATTTGATAAAATGGTACAACAAAGAAAAGAAAATAATGAATCCAGTTGAGCTATCGGCCCGATTTCATAAAAGATTCGAGTTGATTCATCCATTTATTGATGGGAATGGCAGAATTGGAAGACTGTTGATGATCTTTATTTTACACAAGAATCATTATTCAATGTCAAACATTGACCCAAAAGAAAAACAGACCTACATCAACAAACTAGAATCATCATATGTAAAAAATGACGAGATGATCTTTGTGAAATGGTTTATCTCAAAATATCTCAGAGACAATAAAAAATTTCTAAAATGACATTTGTAATTAATTACAAAAAGATTACCATCTCAAGATTATGAGAACATCGTTTATTCTAGATGCCAACTTTATGAATAATGAGATTTTACATGTATTCTAACTGTCTGGCTTTGATAGTCATGATACCTTGTAACAATAATTAGAGCGGTTATGGCAGCCAGGTGTTACAGGATATTTTGGGTATTGTTTATCGTATAAGCATAAAAAAGAAGGACAAAAATCCAAGGAGTATCAAATTGTAATTTTGGCCTAGTAACAAGGTCTTATTTCCTCAAGTATCATCATTATGTGAAAACTTGTATTTTTCACTAAGAAGTTAAATTGACTCTTAACTAAATTCAGTCCCTTTAATTACTGCTATAATCGGCAAATTATAATGACAAATAAAACAACTATTATGGCAATTTTTGCAGTTATAGTTCTGTTCACAGGAACGGTTACAGGCCCTATTGGATTAATTCAATCAGCTGATGCTGTAAAAAGTAAAGGCACTTCATTAAGTGTGATTAATTCAAAAAAAGTCTGTGGCGATAGATTATGTTCTGAAAAACCATCAGAAGTAAAATCTCCTGAGAAAAAGAAAGAAGAAGTAAAACAAGAAAAGAAAACAGAAGCTGTAGAAAAAGCTAAAGAAGTTCCAAAGAAAGACAATAAAGAAGAAACAATGAAGACAGCTGAAGTACAATCTTCATTAAAAGTCCCAAAAACAGTAACTGGTACAATTACATCTGTGCAAGATCCTGGTCAAGGACATGAAGGACATCAGTTGGCAGTAATCCTTCCTCAAAATACGAACACGTATCGCGGACATCTTACCTATACTGCATCTGAAAATGTTCAGCTTGTAGCATTACACGGCCCTCTAAAGGCAGGTATGGATAAAGGACAACCAATTTGGAGTACTGATGGTAACACAAAGTTTGGCCTCACATTGGTAGATAATGAAAAGGCTGCAGGATTCTGGCAGTTTTCAGGTAATGCAATAGCATTGCATACAACAAACTCTAAGCCATTTACTGTAACCTACTCTGTCACATACACAGAATTGGTAAAAGATGGTGAAAATGTTATCATGGGAACCACTACATCCTCACAAGACCCAGGAATAGGACATCAGACCCATCAGCTTGCATTGTTGTTACCTCCAAATGATAAACCATACAGAGGATACATCACATTTGATGCATCTGAACCAGTTCAGATTGTGAGTCTAATTGGTCCTATAGTAAAAGGTGACCTAGCAGACATGCCAACATGGACTACAGATGGTAAAACACACTATGGATTAGTACTTGTTGAATCAAAGGCTGCAGGTTCAGTACAGTTCTCAGGTAACGCACTGGCACTACATACCATGAAAGATACACCATTTACTGTAAGCTACTCTATAGTTCTTACAAAATAACCTCCTTTTCTTTTTTAATTCGATTATGGCATACCACAAAGTAAAGGGTATTGGCAAATATTTTTCTACGTTATAGCATTCATGCAACTAATGCAAAAAAACATCAGCCAATCTGAGGCTCTAAAGAATCTGGTTGGAAATAAGCCAGTAAAAGAAAGACAAACTATTTCACAAGCAAACTCCATACCTGCATTCAAAGAACGAAAAGCAGTAGTAGCTGATTATATGCATAATGCTAAATTGGATCTAGAAATTGGAATGTATTGGATGCTTAGTAAATATCAGCAGACCAGATACAGACATCAAGATTCTACTATCCAAAATTAAGAGATATCACGGGTTGTTTTTAAACAGAAAATCATCTGTAATGTCTTTTAATGAATTCCTTTTAAAAACTACATTTAGTTAAATATCTTGGATCTCTATGATTTGATTTTACCATTTTGGAATAGAATTAGACACTACAATGTGTGGATAGAATCATGGGTTTTAGATCTTACTGATGAATAAACTAATTTGTATTATTTCTACACTCATCACAAACTGCCTCAAGTGTCTCATCATCTAACACAAGTTCAACACCAGAAGAATGACATTTTGTACACAAACCTCTGAATCTTAATAGTTCGCCCATGGATCTATCCTCTCATACAAAGACAATTTGAATTATCTTATTGATTTTTGGTTCGATCTAGGTCAATAAAGAATAATGTTTACAATAATCAGTTTTACATCTAACTGGATCTAAATTATTGCCCAATCTATCAAGTTCTTTCGGGATCTGCTTTCATTTTGTATCAAACTCTGTTTGATTATTACTTTGTCGTTTGGAGGATTTTGCAAACTATTGGAACATGTTTTTTGTTACACCATTAGGATTCTTGCTTCACAAGTTTGTAAATCATTCAAGTAGAATCTCTGCACCTGAGACAAACGTATCGATAATCAAAGAAGATATGCAAAAAATGGATATTCTGTACGATGATATATCTTAAATCAAGGGGTTGTTAGATGAGAGCATCCCAGTTCAACAACTGAACAAACTACTCATCTCTCTATTCCATATCAGAACAAAACCATAGCAAAAAGTTAGATCCATTCCAAATACTTGTAGCCCTCTTATACTATCATGAGCACATACAGCATACAAAAAACAGTCTCTGAGAACACAAAGACAAAACTCGGAGTAGTAGGCTTGGTTGCCTTGCCTATAGCTGCTGCAATGTATTCCTCAGAAAGTATGGGCCTAGAACAGGTACCTCAAATACTTACGAGTGGAGTATTTCCAATTGGATTTACTTTGTTCTCATGGGGATTAGCAGCTAAAATGGCAATAAGATTGAGAAAGTAATTTCTCATTTTCTATATTTTTACAATATAGAATTCATGATTATTTTTAAATGAAAATTTTATTTTAAATGAATTTTGGATGCTAGTATAACAATGTACAGTATTTTTTGATGTTAGTGTGATATTGTTAGCATCGGTACTAGAACTCTACACAATCATAATAATTCCAAGACATTAGAATAAAATCAAAGAATGAGGATCTTGTTTTAATTTTTGTACAAATAAAATAGATTTGTGTCTCTTGGAGTTTCCATTAGATGTTGCATTGGTTGCAGTAAAGCATTTTCATACTATATTCTAAAAAATTCAAAATTGTGTCCAGATTGTAGACGTCTTTTTGTATCTGATTATCATCCAGCATGACTTGTAGAGGAATTTGTGAGAGATACAGGTCTGAGAAGAGAATGTATTCAGACAATGCCAAGCGATGCACATCTTGCAATGTCTATTTGTGGTATGAGGGAATAGCATGTCCTTGCTGTAACTCTCTTCTCAGGCTCAAACGAAAGGCTAAATTTCGTAAATCAGTCTTAAATCAAAAAAGAACTTAGAATCTATCTTTTAGATCTAATCATAAATAATATTGTGTATATTTTTTTACTACTGTGCGGTAGTTGTATCCTATCTGGTCTACCTATATGCCATCAACGTGATTCTCTGGTATGGAATCAAATTGATCTTTCCAATACCTTCAAACCAAAATCAATCAATCAATTTGCTCAAAAATCTAAAATCTAGGTAACTATTGGTTTAGCCATGAAGATTGGTGTCTCTCTTTCAAATTATGGATTGCTTCCTTCTCGGTCTTTTTTAAAAGATGCTGCCTTGGAGATTGAACGACTTGAGCTTGATTCCATATGGGTCTCTGATCATATTATCGTTCCAAAGAATGATGCTCCTTGGAACAGAGTATTTGAGAGTATTACGACACTGGGGTTTTTATCATCAATTACTGAATCTGTTCAACTAGGCTCTTCGGTACTTTTGGTTCCACTTAGGGAACCCCTTGTTCTGGCAAAACAGATTGCAACTTTAGACTCGTTGTCAAATGGAAGGGTGATGATTGGAGTTGGAATAGGATGGAACAAAAAAGAGTTTGATTTGCTTGGCTATGATTTTAAAAATAGATCAAAGACTGTTGCAGAAAATATCGACATTATGAGAAAGATGTGGGCTGGCAATTATGCAAAACTAGGTTATTCTTGTGAACCAATGCCAGTATCTGACAATGGACCACCAATATTGATTGGAGGGCAATCTGATGGGGCATTAAAGCGAGTTGCATCAATTGGTGATGGATGGCATCCAGTTGGAATATCTGTTCAAGAGTATGATTTGGGAATACAAAAGATAACACAAATGAAAAAAAGTAATTTTATCTGGTCTTTACGAATTAATTTTGCTGCAAATCAAAAAATTGAATCTCAATACACTGGGGCAGATGGTCATCCTAGACTGCGATTAGTAGGAAGTGTTGATGAGATAATCTCACAAATACAAAAATATCGAGAAGTTGGATTGGCTCATCTGGTATGTGATGTTAGGGCTGATTCACAAAAGGAATACTTTGAGCAGTTAAAAGTAATAGGCAAAATCAAGAAATCATTTTAGATAAAAAAGTTATCTTCTGTGAATTTTATGCACAAATGAAACTTTTCTCAAAACAAGGTGGCCTTAGGTACATAATTCTGATACAACCTAAAATCATAACGGAAGTTGATTTGTTGGTGAGTCTAATTTGCATTATGTGATATTATATTCATTATGCAAGTAAACACAGAAATTGTTACATATATGGAAATCCACATTATTGAAAAGGATGTAAAAAAATGAACTTTTTTGACAGATTCAAAAAAAGATTAACAAAAGAGCAGCATAAGGAACTTGAAAAAGCACGAGAGGAGTTAAGAAAAACAAAAGAACAACTGGAGAAGAAAGATAATGATATAAAACGATTATCTGAAATGAACGCCTTTGAGGTAGACCTTCAACTAAAAAAACAGATAGAGCGAAGAGAGAAAAAAGAGAATGAAACGCACTTGGAACAAGAACAAGTAACACTTAATCGTGATTCTGAGACATTAAACAAAAAAGATGACGAACCTAATGAAAAATTTTGTTACTCTTGCCAAAAGAAATTGGTATGGCCTGACATCAATTCATGCTATTATTGTCAAAAAAATTATTGTGGTGACCACCGTCTTGCTGAAAATCATGAATGTCCAAAAGTTATGGCAGCAAAGCATATTGAAAAAGACTATGTCCGAAAAAAAGGAGTCAACATCACTACTGCTAGATTTGCAGTAATATGCAAGAGCTGCGGGTTTTCGTCAGATTATAGTGACATTGAAAAGATGAACCAGATCAGAATTGAACACATTCGTGCCTATCACTGTAAATCAGAGACGGTTCAACTTCGTCAACATGAAGAAGACAGAAAAGCAGATGATGAATTTATCAGAAAGACATACCCTACTGAACAAGGAAATACTTGGATGTACGGATGTCTGCAAGATGCCAAGAAGATCATAGAGGAACATCACAAGTTTGAAGGCATTTCTGAATTATTTCATGATGCCAAATTTAGCATATTCATTCAATATGACAGAGAAAATGCATATGGATACATTGATGGAACATATCCTTTTTATCGAATTGGAATTCACAGGTCTTTAGAGAAAAATTCTGTAGAATCATACAAGATGGTAACTGTGGTTTTAATTCATGAATTATTGCACGCATTACATGGTAACTGGTCAGAATCACAAGTGTATACTGAAGAAAATCGTCTTGCAAATTTGGGATTGCATTTTGATGCCATACAAAATCTAGAATTGTTGTATTTGTCTGGAAAAATGAGACTATGTGGTAGATGACACTAAAAGGTCAGCACAACCATTACAATGCAAAATTCCTAAAATGGTGTGATCATTTTATTTCAGTACGATTCTAAAATAATTCTAAAGAGTACCACCTGTAATCTTTTCTTCTGACTAACTAATTCATTAATAATCCTGTAATGTTAGTATCGCTGAAGAAAAAATGAACATGATTTTGTATGTTTTTGCAGCAATGATGCTTGTTATGATGCCATACAATGTGTTGGCAGATGATCACATCAAACAGACATCAAAAGAAAATCAACATGTGATTCTTTTTAGCCCATTAAGATTAGATAATACTACCACTCTGAATTTTGAACCTACTCTTATTGGATTAATTCTAGACCAGAAAGATACGATAACATGGATAAATCAAGACAAGTATCCCTTTACAATAAATGGAAAAGACGGTAGCTGGACTACTGGCAAAATAAGTCCAGGCAAATCAGGATCTGTGAAATTTAATGCAACTGGCATCTACGAATTTACATCAGATGCTGATTTTACAAAAATGGCCGGAATTATTGCTGTAGTGCAATCAAATGAGATAACTTTTGATAACATTGACCAAAGAATGGAGATAACTGAAAAGATACTCAAGAAACTAGGTCATACACAAGTTGATCTCAAAGATGTGTTCTTAGACTTTGGCAGGAAACAAGTCATTGTTGGCATGTCTGCAGACAAGTTTACAGATGAGACTCCTGGAACATACTATCACAAAAAACTTGAAGACTGGATTCCTTTTGAGACAAGAATCTCAATTGCAATAAATTCTGGTTCAGATTCAGAGTATTCAGGTTTTGCAGGATGGTCATATGAAACTGAATGGATAAAGTTTCACAATGATGGTGATGTGATTTTTACAGGAAAGCAATTTCATGCATTGCCGTTGACAGATGATCTTGGTGTGTTGGGAGGTCAGAAAATAACTCGCGCATTTCATGGGATAAATTTCCAATTCTATGAAAAACACTCTGATGAGCCAAACCTTGGTACGATAACTAGAGTCAAGATGACATTCCCTAATGGAGCAGAAGAAGACATATTCGTGCATCCCCCCATGGCATATCTGAACACAGAAGACAAAGAAACACTACATCCTTATTTTAGCTCTACTACTAACCATGACCTTCCGGTAAGGCCAATAATCTTGAGTCTGGATGATAAAACAAATCCCACATACATTTTGATTCATAAAAAAGATCTTTCCCTTACTGAACAACGTATGCTGGGAGTTATGCCAATGCACATGGGATGTGGTCCTGATTTGGGACGATATCTTAAACCAAATGGAGATTTGATGTGTATTCAGGAATCGACATTCTTTAAGATTCTAAACAGAGGATACTTTGATGCAAAGACAGTAAATGGATTTGATGTAAATTACTATTCAGATGCCATTCAAATTCAAGACATCCATCTTGATAATAATAGTAATGATAATGACCAATTATCAATAAGCATTGAAAAAAACAATAACAAATATGGTGACTTGCTTACTGTCTCCATCCCCAATGAATTACTATATCCAAAATTTCATGATGAAATGTTAAATGAGGATAGATTTGGACTGCTCTTTGATGGGAAACTCTCTGATGATGATGATGCTTATGCATGGGAGAGAATCAAGACTCCATCTCACAGAGTTCTTGGGCTCATGATTGACAATTCTACAAATACTGTTACGATAATTGGAAACGGTTTTTCTATATCTGATTGATTTTAACTTGTGAAACTATGAATCACTTATTACACAATGTATTCTGCAAAATCTCATGTCCTCCAAGGTCATGCCAACAGGAGTAACAATTCTTGCAATACTTGAGATAATCTCCGGTGTGATTGCAATTGGAATTGGTATATTCTTTAGTGCATTATGGGGCTCGACGGGAATGGGTATGATGATGGATTTTGGCGGTAGCGCCATTATGGGGCTAATCAGCAGTATCATTGTTGCGCTTGGTGCTATTTCATTTTTGATGGCATGGGGATTGCTCAAAGGAAAGCCGTGGGCATGGACTATCACTCTAATTCTGACAATAATCAGTTTGATATTTGACTTGCCTTCAATGAATATCATTGGACTAATCATTGATGTTGTGATCTTGTATTACTTGTTTAGACCTCATGTCAAGGCATACTTTGGAAAAAGTGCCCAAGTTCTGTAATCAAAGAGCATATTTCCTAAACATGCTATTCTAGCATTTTTAGTGTGATTGATGTAAGTAAACTCTAACTCTTATCATTTGAAATACAAATAGCAAAAAGACTGTTTCTCTTGAATGTTCTTTGCAAGTCATCTCAAGGATAAGTCGTCTGACAGAACACACTACTTATTCTATCTTGCATGCTCAATTTGATATTCACAAGTTCTTCTGATCTTTTATTGAATATGTGAAGTGTTTTTCTTAAAGCAATAATGCCAACGCTAATCCACCAAGACCTATTGCAATGCTTGCAATTCCAAGCATACACTGCTTTTTCTCACAGGTACATTTTTCCTCATTTTCATCTGGAGTTGCCTGAGAGATATCATCATTTACGATGTATTCATTTTGGGGCATACCTTGTATTAGATGAATGATTAATTAAGAATTTCCTTAGATGATAATTAAACCAAAAACTCCATGTGTGTTTTCAATTCATCAGAAATTCTCTTAACTATGATTCAATCCTAAAATTGGTACAAATAAACAAGTAAGTTCCTCAGTAATCAGGACTATTCTAGATTTGAAGTTGTTTTAAATTAAATTTGTAGTTTTTTTAAGGCCATTCTTGCAGCAATTCTAGCAGTTTTTGATGCCAACGTAGCTTTTTGTGTCTCCTTCTCTGCAACTTTGGCAGCACGGATGGCTGCTGTTATTTGAATATCATATGTTCTTTGATATTTTTTTCCAAGTTGTGGATTTGTCATTTTCTTTGATGTAGTCAATGCTGCATTAGCTGATTTTCTTGCTGCAATTGCAGCATATTTTGCATTTCTGGTATGAGTGATGATTTTTGATGTTTCTTTTTTGACTGCAGCCAATCTTGATTTTGCTCTAGATTCAGCTAGTTGAGCTCCTTTCATTGCTTTATCTGTACTTGAAATCACTCCTTGCATAATCTTACTTAATTCTTGGATATGTTCAGGATGGATATTGGATTTTTTTGCTAGGATTTTTTTTGATGCATCTCTAACCATTTTTGCATTATGAATTGCTCTTGCTGCATTTTCAATATGAGAATCTATATTCATGTGTTATTGCTTATCCTAAAAATAGAATTTATACGTATATGAAATTGAATCTTTCTTGAATTTGTTTTTCTTGTTGTATATCAAGACTTTTTTAATTATTTTTATTTCCATGTGATCTAAATGTGTTAAATAAATTCTCGTCTCATAATTTCTACAAGAATTTCTGGTGTAGTGTCTTTATGATATACTACAAGAATTGTCTTCATATCTAATTTTACCAAATATCTTGACTTTATCCAAAAAGGTACTGATCTGATAATAATACCAGATTAGACATCAATAAGATCAGCTATATTTAATATTGATAAAAAAAAATAATCTTTATGGATGTCCAGTGTAAGACCACCAAGAATGCCTAGACCAAAAATCCCTAAAATAAAAAAACCTTCAATATCAAAATCAAAACGTCTCAGACTAAAACCATCAGGTGTCTCTTTAAAACCAAGATTGTCAAAACCAAGTACCGTCACAAAACAAAGACAAAAAGAAAACTATCAAAAGAAATACAGGTACATGCTATCTCCAATCTGGATGCAGGAGTGTTCTAGCAAAAGACGTCACCAAGACACAATGCAAGAAGATGGGTGGCAAGAGCTGGAGAAAAGTAGGTGGAGCATGTGAGCGATTTGAACAATCGTGATTTTTAATTATTATTATGATCCAAAAAGAATCAACGATATTCCTAAATGTACTACAATCCATTATGTGAACAATCCTTCAAAAATACTTCAACTTTTTTGATGAAAATATCACTCACCAAACATACAGCTTAAATGAAATTGGATATGATGACTTTACACACTGTCTTACATAGTGTACAAATGAAATTAATGTTATTTTATCAATTAAGGGAGATATGAAAATCTAAGATGATGATGATGTTTTTGTCTTCTTTATTTCATCTATGGAAAACTCTAGATCTTTTCGTGTTATCTTGATGGATTTGACATCTTTTTCCTTGTTTTCAACAAATCGTTTTACACCTAAGAGTGCTGCACGGTTGCATGCCTCTTCAATCTCTGCCCCACTGAATCCCTTTGCCATTTCTGCCAATGTTTTTAGATTGACGTCCTCTGCAAGCGGTTTGTCTTTGGTGTGGATCTTGAGGATCATCTCTATTCCTGCAACATCTGGATTTGGAACTTCAATTACCCTATCAAATCTACCTGGTCTGAGCAATGCAGGATCTACAATGTCTAGTCTATTTGTTGCACCAATTATCAAGACATTGTGTAGTTCTTCAAGTCCATCAATCTCAGTGAGTATTTGAGATACAACATTTTCTGTAACATGTGACTCAGAACCTCCGCTACCTCTTTTTGGAACTAGGGCATCAATCTCATCAAAGAAGATGATACATGGTGCTGCCATGCGAGCCTTTCGAAATATCTCCCGCACACCTTTTTCTGATTCGCCAACCCACTTTGATAATAGTTCAGGTCCCTTGATACTGATAAAGTTGGATTCAGTTGTTGTTGCAACTGCCTTTGCAATCAGTGTCTTTCCAGTTCCAGGAGGACCATAAAGCAAGACCCCTTTGGGTGGCTTTACATGGGCGTATTCAAAAGCCTCTTTGTGTTTTAATGGCCACTCTATTGCTTCACGTAATTCTTCCTTTAGTTTGTCCAGACCCCCTACATCATCCCAACTGACATTTGGAATTTGAACCAGAACCTCTCTAAGTGCAGAAGGCCTGACTTCTTTTAGTGCGTCTGCAAAGTCTTCTCCGGTTATCTTTATTTTTTGCAGTACATCCTTTGAGACTTTTTCTTCATCAAGATTGATTTCAGGCAATATCCTTCTAAGGGATCTCATTGCCGCTTCTTTACACAGTACTTCCAAGTCGGCCCCCACAAACCCGTGAGTTGTCTTGGATATTTTATCAAGTTTTACATTTTTATCCAATGGCATCCCTCGAGTGTGAATGTTTAGGATTTCCAATCTTCCCTCATCATCGGGAATTCCAATCTCAATCTCTCTGTCAAATCTTCCTGGCCTTCGAAGTGCAGGATCTATGCTATCAGGTCTGTTAGTTGCTGCAATCACTACGACTTTTCCTCTAGATTTCATACCATCCATCAATGTCAACAGTTGAGAGACAATTCTTTTTTCAAGCTCTCCTGAAACTTCTTCTCTTTTTGGAGCAATGGAATCAATCTCATCGATAAATATTATGCTAGGTGCATTCTCTTCAGCTTTATTGAAAATCTCTCGCAATTTCTCTTCGCTTTCTCCGTAATGCTTTGCCATGATTTCTGGACCGCTAAGTGAGGTAAAGTGAGAATTTGTTTCACCAGCTACTGCCTTTGCCAACAGCGTCTTTCCAGTTCCAGGAGGACCATAAAGCAAGACTCCTTTTGGTGATGCTATCCCAATTTTCTCAAACAATTCTGGATGTCTCATTGGTAGTTCTACCATCTCACGTATCTTTTGAATTTCATTTTTCAATCCACCAAGTTCATCATAAGTTATTCTTGGTATGGAAGGATCATCTAATTTTGTAATCGTGCCAAGCTTGAATATAGTATCCTCAGTGACAAATACTGGTTTTGATGGTTTTGTACTAGTTACAACCAGCTGGATTTTACTTCCCATCTGTGTGTTGACAATTACCGTATCTCCTGTTGTAAACACATGTCCTTGATAAAGAGATGACATGTACTCATGTAATCCCTCAGCATGAATCTTTTCAATAGGGGATAATACAATTTGTTCTGCTTCTGCTCCTTTAACTGCATTGATCAAAAGATTCTCTCCAATGCTTGCCCCTATGTTATATCTGGTAAGGCCATCTATGCGAATGATGTTACTGCCATAATCTTCTGGAAATCCCGACCATAATTTAACGTGGCTTTTTTTCTTTGCAGACAGTTCTAGAATTTCTCCCGGTTTCCAACTATTTTCTTCAAGTACTTTAGGATCTACTATTGCTACACCTTTTCCCACATAGGTTTGTGGCATCTCTTCAATTTTTAGTTCAATTTCAGACATATTTTTTCAAAATTATATTATTCATTATAGATGGTATTTTTTTAATTATTATTAACAGTAATAGAGATTATCAAAATTGAAGATTAGGAATTATTGTTGAAAATACCGATCACTGATTAATACATGTACATTTATGATTACTCTGGCATAATGTGAATATACTCATGGCAAATGCAGTGGAGATAAAGACATCCATAAAAATGAGAATGGGTAATGTATTCATGTTGATGGGACAAAATATCAAATTCATTAAAAACTAGTTATTCTTCTGTAATGCTATTTTCTCGCTATACTTTTCTGTCTTGTTTTTTCTTATATGAATTCCGAAGTAAAGTAGGAGATATGAATATGGTTGCTAAAACAACCAGGACTATTGTAGAAAAAACCGTATAACTGATTACTCCACTTGACAGTCCAATTCCTGCAGTGATTAATGCCACCTCACCTCTTCCAATCATCCCATATCCAATTCGTAATCCCTTGACTCTGTTTTTTAGCATGATAATTGATGGAATTCCACATCCAAGAATCTTACTAAATATTGCAACTCCTGTAATTACGGCAAAGAAAACCAAATCGATTTCTGCAATTTGACTGATGTTTACATGTGCTCCAATTATTGCAAAAAACAGTGGTTCCATGATTACTTTTAGTCTTCCAACAAATTCTCTTACCTGTCCTACCAGTTTTGATCCTGCAAGACCCATTCCTGCAGCAAATGCCCCGACAATGGGATTAAGTCCTGCAATTGATGCAACTGCAGCAAAACCAAATGCAGAACCCAATGAGGCTGCCTGCTTGATTCCCCTAGTTTCCAAAGAGGATGGTTTTGCAGATGCTATGCCGTGAACAATTTTTGGAAGCAAGAATACGGCACCAATCAAAATCAAAAGCCAAAATCCGATCTCTTTTGTAACTACAATGGCTACCGATTCAGCACTTGGCATGACATGAAGTGTAACTAGAGAAATTATTGCTGAGAGTACAGCTAATCCTAGTATGTCATCTAATACTGCTGCGTTTACCAGAATATTTCCTTCCTTTGATTTTTCTTTTTTTAATTCTTCAAGGATGGTTACTGTAATTGCAATGCTTGTTGCACTCAGCGTTGCTCCAATAATGACACACACCATCCAGTCAAACCCGAATAGACCAGATACAAAATATCCTAAGACCAATGGAGTGACAACCCCCATGATTCCAACTGTGGCAGACTTGTATCCTGCTTTGATCAAATCATGAAACGTAAAGTGTAATCCTGCTGAAAATAAGATAATAATTCCAGAAACCTGCCAGAAAGATAACATGACTTCATTTAATTCCACTATGGGCTTCTCAAAGAACGGAACTATGCCACCTAGTGCAAACGGTCCCAAAAAAACTCCAGCTAAAACAAACCCTACAATCTCTGATATTTTGAAATGTTTGCATACTCGGCCTAACAACATGGCAGGCAACACCAAAAACAGTATGCCTATTATTGTCGGAATAATATCGAATTCAGTAACCAAATGCTAAATCACTTTACTATCAAAACAGGTATTTTTGATTTATGAAGAACATAATTTGATGTGCTTCCAAGGAATGCCTCTTTTAGTGAACTCATTCCTCTTGAACCGATAACAATTAGATCAAATTTTTTATCATGTGCAAATTTTACTATTTTTGGGCCTTCCTTCCCGTACAATATTTTCTCATAAAACAAGATTCCATTTTGTGCACAACGTGTCTTTGCTTTTTCCATGAACTCATTTGCATTTTTTAAAAGGACATTTTTGACGTATGCTTTTTGCTCAGATGATGCAGGTGGACTAAGCGGTGTGACATATGTCCCACTGATAACAGACTTACTATTTCTGGCAATAATGATTGCTTCATCCAACCCTCTGAATGAGTTTTTTGAGCCATCCAATGCAACTAGGATTTTTTGAATCTTATTTTTTATCATGTCAGCAAATAACCATCTAAATTCATACTAATTATGACCAAAACCAGAATATCAGAATTGGAAATTATGATTCTGTTAATATGTTCTGTCTCTTATTGTATTTCGTGTCCAAGAGAGCAAACAAAGAAGAGCTGGAAAAAGAATGGAAGAAACTAGAACAAGGTGAGATTAAAGAAGAAGAATATCAGATTGAGCTCATGGAAGGCTATGGGCAAGACGAAGAATATGAAAAATCAGAAGACTGACTAACTATCAAAAAAGAAACGTCTTTTAACATTATCAAAAAATGTTTTGAGATGAGACTATTGTATTAACGCTGTTTTGGATATTGATTTAGGTTTTGATTTAGTAGGATGAATACATTTTCCACCCTACAAATCAAAAACACATCTCCATGATTCTGAGCAAATCATTATTGGAATGGATGACTTTGATAATGATTAAATCATCTGCGCACTAATCATTAAAATATCACTAGTGATATGAATCACAATAGGTGTAATCTTGACATACTCAAAGATCGATGACATCAAAAGACTGCACAATCTACTTGATGAGTTTGTAGGAGTAGTAACTTCTCGATACAAAAATCAGATTACATCAATTGTATTGTTTGGTTCTGCCACCACGTCTGAATGGGTAAAGGGCAAATCCGACATTGATTGTATTGTCTTGGTAAAAGACAAAACTCACACAAAAGAGATAGAGCGATTTTTCTGTGACACATTACTTGAGCTTGATAAAAAATATGACCTAAAACTTTCTGAGACATGCACCACTTACAAAAAAACCCAGAATCACATGCTAAACCTGATTTTGCGGGCAGAAAAATTCTCCATGTTTGGGAGACCATTTTATGTCTTGTCTGAAGATCAGATTGATATTGCAAATGCCAGAATCATTACAATTGATGATCTTAAGATCTATGTTGGAACACATATTTTTGCTTCCATCAATTTGTTCTTTCACAGAATAAAAAGTACAGGAAAGGTACTGTATGGAAAAGACATTACAAAGGAGTTTCCTACAAAGATTCCACATCTTGAAAAGTTCAAGGCATCCCTTAATGCATTGCTTTTACTGATGATGAGTTTTATAATTTTTCCAATTGACTACTACTTTGCATTCCAACATGCTGTAAAGGCAAATTTTTGGGCATGCAACAATTCCTTGTTTGCACTTGAAAAGCCTCTATCTGACACAGAGTCTGAAATAAAAGAAATTGAAAATATATTTTCTGATTCAAATTCGGAATGGATTCTTGATGTAAGTCATTTACACCAGTCGATTCAATACAAAAGACGCAAGGAAACTGACAATCTCTCAAGACTATTTGTTTTCAAGTATATGCTCAAGACAACAAAATTTATCATGACACTATACCTTATGACACTGCAGAAAATGTTTTCATCATATAGACAGCTTATGGATTGATAATTGAACTCTACAAAAAAGAGAAAGGTACTTGCAATGTTTGGATTGTTTGTTGCAGTCTTGTCTGTAAATATGATTCTTGTAGAGCCTGCAATAATAGAAACTGATACAGTAGAGATAGAAGGTACTGGCATAAACATGACTATTGCTTTTCTGTCTGACTTTCAGCGAAGAGATGCAGATCCTACATTTGTTCAAAGAGCAGTAGATATGGTCAATTCTAAAAACCCAGATCTGATATTGCTTGGAGGCGATTATGTTGAAAATAGTATTGATGAATTGCCCTCAATTGAGCCGTTAAAGGACCTCAAATCAAAGTATGGTGTTTATGGAGTGATGGGAAATCATGACTATTTGGCATTTGGCTTTGCAAGGAATGTGGGAGGTGATGCAGTTTTGGCACAACAAATACTCCAATTCTTTGAGACTCCAAATCCTATCAATGATAGCCAAAATGACAGAATCAAAATTCTGCGTAATGAGAAGGTGGTCATATCTGACAAGGTTACCTTGATAGGTCTAGATGATCTGTGGGCCAATCTAAGAGACGAGTCAAAGGCATATGCAGATAAAAGTACAGGATACAAAATTTTACTTTCACATAATCAAGAAGAACTTGACATCAAAAAGGAGACTGCAGATCTCTACCTGTTTGGGCATACTCATTGCGGACAGATGAGGTTGCCTGTTTTGGGTTCTATTCCAAAGATTTTTGGCTTTTCAGGAGAATATGACAAGGGGTACTATGTCTTAGATGATGGTGCACATGTGTACACAACATGTGGTCTTGCACCAGCGCCAAGACTGCTAAATCCACCAGAGATATCAATAATCAATCTTGTTCCATGATTTTTGAGATATATCATGTTGTAGTACTAATCAAAAAAAACCTCCAATTGATTCCACCAAATTTTATAATCTCATTTAGCCTATCAGACGTAATATGAGTTAGCCAAAAAGTCATGGAACTGCTAATTGATTTTTTATGGTAAATGAAGAGAATTTAACCCAATTTTTGGCTTGAAATCTATTTTTTATTTTGGTCTTTTATGACATATTTATTGGATATGTAATATCTCTTGTTTCATGGAACTACTTATTGCATATCGAGATGACCCTGCAGGTCATAACATGGCAAAATATCTTTCAAAAGAGATGACTAAAGACGGCGATGTTTTTCGTGGAAAATATTATGATTTGTTGATTATTCCAACCCCTGCTATTTGCGCTGATTGGCTGGAGGAAAAATATGATGATTATGATGGTTTTATTTTTTTGTCAAAACATGCTGCAGAGTCAGGAGTATTGGCCTTGACCTGCCACAGTACTGGAAATTTTTCTGATGCAAAATTTGGTGGAAATAAAAGACAAGTTGCAATACCATACCCTGATCTTCAAAAAACATATCTTCAAACTCTACAGAAAAACCAATCACAGTTTCCAGAATTTCAAATCACAATAGAGGCAACTCATCATGGACCTACTGCCCTAAGCAAGCGTTCATTATTTATCGAGATAGGCACAACTGAAAAACAATGGAATGATGTATCGCTATGTAATTCAGTTGCAGCCTTGGTACATGAAGTGATGTCCAATCCAATTAAAAAAAATCCTGTTGCAATTTGTTTTGGTGGAACCCATTATCCTTCAAAATTCACTGATATGCTACTTAATGGCCCATATGCCCTTGGAACAGTAATTCCAAAACATGCGTTAAGTGAGGTTGATAAAACGTTATTCTTGCATATTCTTGAACAAAACAAATTGGCAAAAGCTGCTCTTTTAGATTGGCGAGGGCTAGGCTCTTACAAACAAAAGATTCTTGAACTTCTTGAACCCACGAATCTTGAGGTAATCAAGATTTGAATCTCCAACAAAAAATTTACAAAAAACTACTTAAAGTACCAAAAGGCCAAATCACAACTTATGGTGATCTTGCAAAAGCTGTTGGATTGAAAAATGGACAGCGAGTTGTCGGACAAATAATGAACAAAAATCCATACCCTGTGATCATCCCATGTCATAGAGTTGTAATGTCTACTGGTAAAATCGGTGGATATGCATATGGAGAACATGTTAAGACAAAGATGCTAAATGATGAAGGAATACAAATTGAAAACGGCAAGATTGTAAACTTGAAAAATACTCTTTACAGATTCTAATTTTGCCTTTTCTCTTTAATCTCATCCATGAGCATTCTAAGGTGAGCTTTGTTTCTAACAGTATTTCCTCCAACCTTTTTGTATAATGCCCAGAATTCTGGATTAGTCAAATCTTTTCTATCTTTTGCAATTTTCAATAATCGTCTTAATGCACGAACCTTTGCAACATATACTTCCTTCTTGCCAACTCTTGCACCTTTTCTGCCTTGTTTAGATCCCTGAGTTGTTCCTCTCTTGTTCTTCTGAGCTTTCTTTTTATGTGCCCTGCCTTTGGATGTTCCAACAATTGGTTTAATTTTGATAGTGTTAGCAGTAATTAGACTTCTAATGTTTTGTCTAGTAATTGCATCTGCAACATCATCTAAATGATCAGTGTCAAATTTTATTCTATGAATTCCAACCCCGGCAACTCTGGATGCCAATCTTTTCTTAGCTCTAAGATTTACTACCAATTGCACTCACTCTTGCATTAAAAATTTTAAACTTGCTTTCAATTGCTTTAACGATAATCTCTTTTCTCTTTCTAGTACCAACACTATGTCCAAATCTGACGCCGTCTTTTTTTGGATCTAGTTTTTCTAAATCACTTAAGTTGTAAACTAGGTTATCTGTATATCCTGATGGATGCAATCCTCTAGACTCTTTTGGTCCTCCAAATCCTATTTTGACAAGACCTGGGCGGCCTCTACTCTTTTGTTTTCTTTGATGATGATCAATTCCTTTTGGCTTTCTCCAGTTTGTTTGAAGCCTTACATAACGCCAACTCTCTGGTCTGGCAAAATCAGGATTATGTCCTTTGATTTCCTTCCTCTTTGCAACCAATTCTTTGTTGATGACCATTAAATTCACTCTTGAATTTTGAAATAAATACGTTCCTAGATGATGACCAATAACTTTTTGATAATAAAACATAATAAGGAAACTTGAATCAGTTTCTGTATCTCAATGACCATGACTGGGATCGATAAAATTATTTTTGGGGGTATACCCATCTGACTCAAGCGCTAGGTACTGCAGCAACTGAAAAATTTCTGTCTCAATTAACTCGATTTGGAATCAAACCATCCAAAGTCCACCGAAATCTAAGTGTAGATGAAATGGTCAAATTGGCAGTAGATAAAAAAGAGGGTGTAGTAAACTCTACAGGCTCTTTATCTGTCAATACTGGAACATATACAGGCAGATCCCCTGATGATCGCTTTATTGTATATGATGATAAAACTCACGATACAATTGATTGGGGTAAGATCAACCACCAATTCCCAACTGGTAAATTTGAAAAATTGCTTGAAAAAATGAAACAATTTGTAACTGACAAGGAACTTTTTGTCTTTGATGGTTTTGTTGGTGCTGACCCAGAAAACCGTTTACCTATAAGAGTAATCAATGATCATGTTTGGCAAAGTATGTTTTCAAGAAATCTGTTTATCAGACCAACTACTGAAGAGCTAGAAAAACATGAACCAGAGTTTACGATTTTATGTATTAATGACTTTCATGCAGTTCCGGAAATTGATGGGACGCGTACTGATGTATTTATTATAATTGACTTGACTAAAAAAATTGTTTTAATCGGTGGTACAGAATATGCCGGTGAAATGAAAAAGTCAATGTTTGGTGTAATGAACTTCCTGATGCCTGAACGCGGTATTTTCCCAATGCATTGCTCTGCAAACATTGGTGAGAAAGATGACACTGTATTGTTCTTTGGATTATCAGGCACTGGTAAAACTACTCTCTCTGCAGATCCTAACAGAAAATTAATTGGTGATGATGAACATGGCTGGTCTGATAATGGTACTTTTAATTTCGAAGGTGGCTGTTATGCAAAATGTATTAATCTTAGCCAAGAGGCAGAACCAGAAATTTGGAATGCAATCAGGCCAGGTGCAGTTTTAGAAAATGTAGTTCTAAAAGATAATGTTCCAGATTATGATGATAATAGCTTAACAGAAAATACTCGTGTTGCTTACCCCTTGGACTTTATCCCAGGTGCAGTATTCCCAAGTGTTGGTGGTAATCCAAGAGTGATAATATTTTTGACTGCTGATGCATTGGGTGTCTTACCTCCAGTTTCTAGACTCACCAAAGAAGGCGCAATGTATCATTTCATGTCTGGTTACACCAGTAAGTTAGCAGGAACTGAAAGAGGGATCAAGGAACCCAAGACCGTATTTTCAGAGTGTTTTGGAGCACCTTTCATGCCTAGACCTGCATCAGTTTATGCCAAGTTATTAGGAGAAAAAATCAATCAACACAATACTGTAGTTTATCTTATCAATACTGGTTGGTCTGGTGGTCCCTATGGGGTTGGAAAGCGAGTCAAGATTATGTATAGTCGTAGTATGGTTACATCTGCTCTTTCAGGTGCATTGGATATTGTAAAATATCGTCACGATGATCTGTTTAATCTTGATATTCCCACTCAGGTGGAAAATGTCCCATCTGAAATTTTAGATCCAAAAAATACTTGGATTGATAAAGATTCGTATGATCTTTCTGCAAAAAAATTAGCTCAGATGTTTATTGAAAACTTTAAGAAATTTGAAAACGTATCACCTGAAGTAATTGCTGCAGGTCCTAAACTTCCAAAATAGATTTTATCTTCTTTTAACTAATCCAATTATTCCTATTACACCTATAATACCTGCAATGATGGTGATCTGTTTTTCTGGAAGACTGATCATGTTTAATGGGTTATGATTTTCTAAAATAGAACTAATCTCAATTGTATTGTATGCATCTGATGAGTTCTCACCAACTCTAATTTTGGCATCAATCCAGTATTCTGCATTTTCATGTATCTTAATTGAAGTTTTTTTGAATGGTGTTGTAGTTGTAGTTTCTGTTTTTCCATCTTTGCTGTTTATGACTGAAATTTTTGCAAAGTTCCATTTTTCTGGATGATTGATCTCAAAGAATAGTTTTTGATCTTGTTGAGTCACTGACACTGAACCTGGTGTGTAGTGAAGTAAAAATGGAATTGTGTATCTTGTATTTTCATGCTTGATTATTATTTTACCCTCATGATCTCCAAAATTTTCTCCAATCATGTTCATCTTAATTTGTAATGTATTTGCTTCAAGAAAGTGTGCGAATTTGATAAATTCTGGTCCCTCAAATCCTACTTCTAAATTATCCAGTGTACCACCAATCAATTTTAATTCCAATTGTTGCTCTGCAACCAATTTGTCAGATGACATATTGACCACAAAGTTTGGTGGCATGATGATTAGTTTTGCAGTATATGCATTTCCAATATCTAATCTTCCAGATCCTGCATCGTTAATTGAGAATTCATTTTCATAGGCATCTGAAACTGGCTTACTGGTCGTCAAAAGTATGGATTTGAGTTCATGATGATGCAATTGAGGGTTTTTTTGTATTAATAATGCTGCAGCACCACTAACATGTGGAGCTGCATAACTTGTACCGCTTGTGAAGTTATATCCGCCATTGTTTTGTGTAGTGTTAATGTATGCGCCAGGTGCTACCAAATCCGGCTTTATGTAAAATGGTGAAACCGATCCTCTTGAACTAAAGTGAGTTACAAAATCTGGATTATAAAACAAATTCAATGTAGCATTAGTTGTATTGTCGATTGATTCTTTAATTTCTAATCCATCATCTCTGTCTATTGATACTACAGGAATTCGTGGTTTGTATTCTGGCTCAATAAATTCATGAATTAATTCACCCAAAAAAAATCCTGGTTCATTATTATACACTATCAATGCTTTTGCACCTGCATTTGCAGCATTGTTTTCTTTGATTGAAAAATACAATAACTCTCCTTTTACATCACTACCTCTTTCAACAATTACTACTGCGTCTTTTACATCCATGTCTTTAAAGTCATTTATCTTTCCATAATTTGCAAAAATCAATTTTCCAGTAACTGGTTCTTCTAGTTTTGGAGAGCCAACCAAAGGAATCACAGTATATGGTTTTTCATCAATTTCCAATGTTGCAACCATACTAGAAGTAAGATTGTTATATGAAGCGCCAACTGTAATTGAACCAAAATTTTTACCTGGACTGCCAATTGTTTTTAATGCTGGTCCATCATTTCCTGCTGCAGTTACAACAAAAATTTCTTTTTGCAGTGCATGATTAACTGCACGATCAATTGACGCATTAGTTTTGTTTACTCCCAAACTAATATTGATGATGTCTGCATCATCTTCTATTGCTCTCATGATTGCTTTTATGATTAAATCTGCAGATACACCTTCACCATTTTCTGAAACTTTATACGCAAGAATCTTTGCCTTAGGTGCTATCCCTTTAATTTCACCATCAGCTGCAATTACTCCTGCCACTTGAGTACCATGACCGTTTGTATCTATTGGTAGATCATTTTCATGGATAAAGTTGAAACCCCCGATAACTTTACCATCAGGACCCCACCCGAACAAATCTGGATGATTAAAGTCTACACCTGTATCTATTACTGCGATTTTGACTCCAGATCCATCTATCCCATCTATTCTGGGGATATCTGTTCCAACAAATGGTACACTTTGCTGTAAATATGTACGAATTTCATTTTCAGACTGAAAAGTATGAGATAAAGCAAAAACTCCTGATAATACTATCGCTAGAAAAAAAAATACTAATGATTTCACAGATTACCTCTCAAGTTTAGCAAGTAAAAACGAATTGTTTCATAAAGCAATAAATTGAATAAATCTCTGAATAGGTTAATGGGAAAATACACTCTTCCTAAAATGCCATATGCTTATGGTGACCTAGAACCTCACATTGATGCAAAAACTATGGAGATTCATCATACAAAACACCATCAAGCATACACTGACAAACTAAATGCAGCTCTTGAAGCATGTCCATCTGAGATTCAAGAAAAAGATATACTTGACATTTTGTCTAATATCTCAACAGTTCCAGATGCCCAAAGAGGTGCAGTTAATTTCAATGGTGGTGGATTTGATAACCACAGGCTATTTTGGAATAACATGAAACCAAGTGGAGGCGGAGAACCTGGAGGTTCAATTGCAGATGCAATTAAAGATTCCTTTGGAAGCTTTTCTGACTTCAAAGAGAAATTTTCATCCACTACAGCAGTAATTCAAGGTAGTGGTTGGGGATGGTTAGTATACAATCCTTCTTCAAAAAAGGTTGAATACAAATCAATGCCAAACCAAACAAGTCCAAGAACTGAAGGTCTTATTCCTTTGTTGGGCTGTGATGTTTGGGAGCATGCATACTATCTTCATTACCAAAACAAAAGACCAGATTACATCAAGGCATGGTGGAATGTGGTTAATTGGGATGAAGTAGAAAAGAGATTCTCACAAGCAAAATAAATTTCTAATTTTTATTTTTTTTAAATCTATCTACCTATCTATTGGTTGTAAATTTTTCATTTTACCAAAGAATGAATTTATAACCATCTGTAAAATCTTTGTTGTAAATGAGTGAAGAACAGGCTGAACAATTGATGCAACAAATGCAAATGCTTGAAACCTATTTTTCTGATTTGTCTCAAAGAGAAGCATCTTTTGTGAATATCTTCAGAGAAACAGTTGCTGCCATTGAATCAATTAAATCTCTTAGTCAGAAACCTGAATCTGAAACCCTTGTTCCAATTGGAATGGGTGCATATCTTCCTACAAAAATTTCATCAAACTCCAAAATTATTTTGAATATTGGTGCAGGTGTTGCAGTGGAAAAAGATTTTCCTTCAGCGATTAATTTTCTTGAAGCACGAGTAAAAGAAATTGAGATTGCTATCAATGACACTTCTGCAAAAAAACAAGATGCCGCAGGGCGTTTAGAACAAGGACGAATTCAAATTAATCAATTAATGCAATCTATATCTCCTCCAAATTCAGGATAAAATATGTTTGATAAACTTCGTAAAGCATTTTCTAATGCGGCGAAAAGTCTTGGAGAAAAAGAGCTCAATGAAAAAGATGTTGAGAACATTCTATTTGACTTAGAAATAGCACTCTTAGAATCGGATGTAGCAACTGAAATAATAGATTCCATTAAATCAGATCTAAAAGAAAAATTAATTGGCTCAAAAGTAGAAAAGAATCAAATTGAAAAATTTGTTAAAGATAGTTTAATTTCAAGTATCTCTGTTTTGTTTGATAGTGCAGGAAAAATTAATCTCTTTGAAAAAATTAATGAAAAAAAGAAATTAGGACAACCTTTTTTGATTTTGTTTGTTGGAATTAATGGAACTGGTAAAACCACGTCTTTAGCAAAAATTGCATATCTTTTACAACAAGCAAAATATTCAGTAGTAGTAGCTGCTGCAGATACTTTTCGTGCTGGTGCAATAGAACAATTACGAGAACACACAAACCGTCTTAATCTAAAACTTGTTGCTCAAAATTATGAATCAGATCCAGCTGCAGTAGCTCGAGATGCAGTACTATATGCAAAATCTCACAAAACAGACTGTGTTTTAATTGATACTGCAGGAAGGATGCAAACGAGCAAAAACCTGATGGAACAAATTGGAAAGATTACCAAAGTCGTAAACCCTGACATGAAGATTTTTGTTGGTGATTCTTTAGCTGGAAACGATACTGTAAATCAAGCACGTGAATTTTATGAACATGTAAAATTCAATGGCTCTATTCTAACTAAAGGTGATGCTGATGCAAAAGGTGGTGCAGCGTTATCGATAGTAAAAATTACTTCGACTCCTATTCTTTTTGTAGGTGTTGGACAGGAATATCCTGATCTAATTCCATTTGACAAGGAAATATTTTTGAAAACTGTTTTTGGTTCATTTGATGGTATAGACATAACCAAGTCCGTTGGGTTAGCACCAGAACCAAAACCAGAACCAAAACCAGAACCAAAACCAGAACCAAAACCAGAACCAAAACCAGAACCAAAACCAGAACCAAAACCAGAACCAGAACCAAAACCAGAACCAAAACCAGAACCAAAACCAGAACAAAAACCAGAACCAAAACCAGAACCAAAACCAGAACCAAAACCAGAACCAAAACCAGAACCAAAACCAGAACCAGAACCAAAACCAGAACCAAAACCAGAACCAAAACCAGAACCAAAACCAGAACCAGAACCAAAACCAGAACCAAAACCAGAACCAAAACCAGAACCAAAACCAGAACCAAAACCAGAACCAAAACCAGAACCAAAACCAGAACCAGAACCCGTTGTTTCCTCAGATGATCCCTTTGAAGGAATCAATGATGATGATATTGCAACTTATTCAGATCTATTTGATATACCTCCACCTGATAATGACAATGATGCAATACAATTAGGACATAAAATTCGTGAGTGGATTAAGAATGGCAGACAAAAGCCTGGAGAATCTAAAGTTGAAAAAGTTGATGATACACTTGACTCTGATGAAGAGATTCAAAAACATGATAAAGAAGAAAAACCTAAAAAGAAACGAGGCATATTTGGATTCTTTAAGAAATGAAACTCAAAACAAAAGATTTACTCACTTTAGGTGAACTGACCCCAAAGGAATTTTCAGGATTAATTGATCTTTCCCTTAAACTTAAAAAAGAATTCAAAGAAGGCAAATGTAAATCTCTTTTAAAGAATAAGACACTGGCAATGATCTTTCAAAAACCGTCTACTCGAACACGTGTAAGTTTTGAAACAGGAATGTTCCAATTAGGTGGACATGCAATTAATTTGTCATCTAATGACATGCAACTATCTAGAGGTGAATCCGTTGAAGACACTGCAAAAACTCTTTCACGATATTCTGATTGTATAATGGCACGAGTTTACGATCATGAATTACTAATTAATTTATCAAAACACTCAAGCATTCCTGTGATAAATGGATTATCTGATTCTTTTCATCCTTGTCAAATCTTGGCTGATTTTATGACAATAAAAGAAAAAAAGAAAAATCTCAAAAAATTAAAAATTGCCTGGATTGGAGATGGTAACAATGTGTGTAACTCTATGATTTATGGTGCTGCCTTATCTGGAATTGAAATGTCAATTGCAACTCCAAAAGGTTTTGAACCTGACAAGATAGTAATCAAAGAATCTAAAAAATCAACTAACATTGAACTAACTACATATCCATTTATTGCAACTAAAAATGCTGATGTGGTTGTAACTGACACTTATTCTTCAATTCATAACAGTGATCCAAAACGAATCAAAAAATTTCTTCCAAAATTTCAAGTCAACTCTAAATTAATGAACAGTGCAAAGAACAATGCGATCTTTTTGCATTGCCTTCCTGCAAAGAGGGAACAAGAAGTTACATCATCTGTAATTGATGGACCTCAATCTGTTGTCTGGGATGAAGCAGAAAATCGTCTTCATACTCAAAAGGCTTTACTTGCTTCCATAATTCACGCTTAACGTATATAAGAGCAGTTTCAAACTCGGTTTCTATAGATGGCTTATTCGAAAATATTACGCAGATTAAGGGAGGAAAAGACCAATTATAAGAAACGTGGAACCATGTTGATGGGTAAACGTGATTTTATCACTGTAAACATTACTAATGAAAATACTCAAGTTCAAATTCTCAAGCCTGGAATGACTGGTGACACAGTAATTGCGTCTGCACATTCTAGATCTTTACTTGAGAAAGGATGGAAAGGTTCCAGAAAAAGTATCCCTGCAGCATATCTTACAGGATTTTTGGCTGGCAAGAAAGCATTAGGTAAAGGAGCAAAAGATGCAATTCTATACACCGGAACTAAAAGATATACTCAAAGAGTTGCAGCTGCTCTCAAAGGGGTAGTTGATGCAGGCATTAAGGTTCCAACAGATGAAAAAACATTTCCAGCCGATGAGCGAATAAACGGCGAACATCTTACTGTTAAAAATGAAATTTCAAAAATAAAATCCTCAATTGAAAGTGAGGTCAAGTAGAAATGAGCCAGACAACACAATCTAAAGGGGGTCAACGAGGTAGAGGTCCACCTGTATATGGAAGAGGTCCTCCAGGTGGAGCAAAAGGTGGCGACCGACCAAGAAGACCAAGAAGAGAACCAGAAGAAGAAGCTTGGGTTCCAAAAACCATATTAGGCCAAAAAGTTGCATCAGGTGAAATCGAATCATTAGAAGAAATTATAGAATTAGGATTAAGAATTCAAGAAGCAGGAATAATTAAGAAATTACTTCCTGATTTGAAAAGTGAAGTTGTAGATGTTGGAATTATTCAAAAAATGACTTCTAATGGACAATCAACTAGATTCAAAGCCATTGTTGCAACTGGAAATGAAAATGGTTACTTAGGAATTGGTCAAGGAAAATCAAAACAAATGAGAATTGCTATTGAAAAAGCAACAAATCAAGCTTATCTTAATGTCAACCCAATCAAAATGGGATGCGGTAGTTGGGAATGTAGATGTGATCAAAAACATTCGGTACCGTTTAAAGTTAGAGGAAAAGGTGGTAGCGTTACAATTGAAATTATTCCTGCACCCCGTGGATTGGGTCTAGTTGCAGGTGGTAAAATTAAACGATTATTGGAATTAGCAGGTCTAAAGGATGCATGGACTACAGCAAAAGGTTCTACTCCTACCATGAATTCTACTTCAAAGGCTATATTGGATTGTCTTAGGCAGACATTTAGTCAAGGTTGATGAAAAATGGTAAATGCATATCTTGTAGTTAGAATAAAGGGTCAAGCTGATTGTCCATACTGGGCCACAACTACTATGACTTTATTAAAATTGGATAAAAAATATCGTGCAACAATTTTGCCTGCAAAAGATAATACTTTAGGAATGCTAAGAAAAGTACAACATTACATTGCCTGGGTTGAACTTGATGCCTCTTTGGCAAAAGAGTTGATTGACAAAAAAGCAAGAAAAGGTGGCTATCAAAAGATCACTGCAGATGACCTAAAAGAACTTGGTTTTGAAAGTTCTGAAGCACTGGCAAAAGCTTTGTCTGAAGGAAAAGCAACCCTATCAAAATTAAAACCTCTAAAACCTTGGTTTGCTCTTTCACCACCAAGATTTGGATTCAAAAGAAGTACAAAGAGATTGTATGGAGAGAAAGGTGTTCTTGGACAAAACAAAGAACTTGGCAATTTAGTAAGGAATATGATATAATATGGCAACAAGATTAAGAAAGACTCGAAGACTAAGAGGCGGACGACATATGGGATGGGGACAAGTAGGTCAACATCGTGCCAGTGGTCATAAAGGTGGTCTTGGAGTTACTGGTATGAAGAAACATCATAGAAGCACTATGCTAAAAGAAGATCCAGATCATTATGGTCATGATATCCCTAAAACACCTCACCCAAATATTATAAAAAAATGGACTAGCGTCAGAGATCTTGATGACTTGTACACAAAGTTCGGTAAAGAAGAAGGGGGGAAGAAAATCATAGACCTTGAAAGTGCAGGATATGATAAACTCCTTGGTGGCGGAAAACTTGTTAACACGTATTCCGTCAAAGTACAACAATTTACCGCATCTGCAGAAGAGAAACTAAAATCTGTTGGGGGAGAAGTGTTACTTAACAATGGCTGAAGGTAGTATTACTGCTATTATCCGAAAAGTTGTTTTCAAAGCAGAACCTTACATTCCTCAGGTTCCAAAACCAAAAAAGAAAATCTCACTACCAACTAGATTACTTTGGTGTGGCATTGCATTACTAATCTATATGATAATGGGTCAGACCCCATTGTTTGGTGCAACAGCACCGCAGTTTGACTTTCTAGCCTTTGCTAGAGTAATTTTTGCATCACAACAGGGTACTTTGGTTGAATTGGGGATTGGCCCGATAGTAACGGCTGGACTCTTGATGCAATTATTGAGAGGTTCAGAAATTCTTAAATTTGATTTCAAAAAACCTGAAGAACGAGGAATCTTTCAGACTGCTACCAAGTTGGTAACATATGTTGTAATTGTAGCTGAATCTATTGTATATGCTATAGCCGTTTATGGTCCTGGTGTAAGTGAGCCGTATTTCTTGTATGTAATGATTGGCCAATTAATGGCGGCATCTATTCTCATCATGTTCTTAGATGAATTAATTCAAAAGGGATGGGGTCTAGGCAGTGGAATCAGTTTATTCATTATGGCCGGTGTTGCTCAGCAAATTCTTTGGAGTTTGTTTAGTCCTCTGCCTGCAGGAGATGGTGGGTCGATAGGTATCATTCCATATTTAGGACAATCTATTATGGCCGGTGATATTACAAATACAATATTTCGTGCTAATAGTCTCCCGAGCATATTTGGTATATTTTTGACTGCTGGCGTATTGTTAATTCTTGTATTCACTCAAGGTATGAAAATTGAAATTCCAATTGTCTCTACAAAGTATAGAGGTTTTTCTGCTGTTTATCCAATCAAATTGATGTATGTTTCTAACATTCCAGTTATCTTGGCATCTGCATTAACTGCAAATGCTGTATTCATATTCCAAATGTTATGGGCAAATCTTAACCCGCGAAATAATAATTTCTTTGTAAACTTTATTGCGCAATTTGACCCGACAAGCCCGTCTACACCGATTGGTGGTCTTATCTATTATGTCACCCCTCCAAGAGGATTAGATGTTGCTGCTTTAGATCCAATGCGTGCAGTAGGATATGTCTTATTTATGGTCGGAATTGTTATTCTGTTTGGTAGATTGTGGGTTGAGCTTGGAGGTTTGTCTCCAAAGAGTGCGGCTCAGAATTTACTTGACGCAGATGTACAAATCCCTGGATTTAGAAGATCAAACAAACCAGTTGAAGCCTTGCTGAACAAATACATCCCATCAGTTACAATTATTGGCTCTGCAATTTTAGGTCTATTAGCAGGTGTCTCTGATGTTCTTGGTGTATTTGGTTCTGGAATTGGAATTTTATTAATGGTAGATATTCTCATCAATTACTATACGCAGTTAGTTAGAGAACGAGTGGAAGTTGTCATGCCACGTTTGGGTGCTTTACTTGGTAGAAAATAAAAGAATTGTAATGATAGGCATTCCAGGTGTTGGAAAAACAACATTGTTATCAAAAATTGTAAAAATACTAACTGATAATAAAAAAAAAATTACACGAATAAGTTTTGGAACCTTAATGTTTGAAGTTGCAAAAGAAAATGGACTAATTGATAGAGATGAACTTAGAAAATTACCAGTTGCAGAACAACAACGAATTCAGAAACTCACTGCAGAAAAAATTGCATCTCAAAATGAAGAAATTATGATCATTGATACTCATGCATTTATCAATTCTCCTGAGGGATACTATCCTGGATTGCCTGAACATGTTCTAAAAATCATAAAACCCACAAATTTCATCTCGATCTCTGCAAAACCTGAAGAAATCTACAATAGACGAATGACTGATGATACCCGTAATAGAGACAAGATCACCTTATCTAACATTAAAAAAGAGCTAGATGTTCAATCAGGCATGATTTCTGCATGTGCTGTAATTACTGGCTCCCCAGTAAAGCATATTCTAAATGGTGAGGGAAAGGTTGATGAAGCAGCAAATAAAATAATTAAGGCAATAGGACTGTAAAAAAATGGACTTTAACTTTATTCTACTCTTTATCGACTCAATACACCTCCAACTGGATTTTCTTGGTCAAGGAAGTCATGCGCTTGGAAGTGATGATCCTATAATCAAAGGGTTGATTCTTGGCATGTTTGCAGTAGCTGGATTTGGTATTGTGCTTAATCTCTTTAATGCTGCAGTTAGAAGAAAGATGGTTGATCAAGTAAAACTCAAACGTATTATGAAAGAGACACGAGGATGGCAAAAAGAAAGAATGGCTGCAATGAGGGCTAAAGATCAAGCAAAGATAAGCGAACTAGGAAAAAAGTCATCATACATGAACAAAATGTCAATGGAGATGATGCAGATGAATATGCGACCAATGTTAATTACATTTGTTCCTTTAATTCTAATATTCTATCTTGTGTTGCCACAACTATTTTCTTATACTGTTGCCCTTTCTCCAATACCATTAAATGTTATTCCAGGAGATTTCTTTCAACTAACATGTACTGCTGAACAAGCATTAGAAGAAGGTCATGTTTGCTTTGGTCAAGAAAATGCATTGTATCTTTGGGCATGGTACTTCCTTGCATCAATTTCATTTAGTGGAATTATAATGAAATTAACAAAGACATCGATGGATCTCGGTTGATGAAATCTATTGTCATTTCTGGTCCTCCTGCAGTAGGCAAAACAACTGTTGCTAAAGGATTAGCAGAAGAATTTCAACTACAATACCTTAGTGGAGGGGATGTGTTAAAGGAAATGGCAAAAGAGCAAGGCTTTGATTCTGATAGTGAAGATTGGTGGGATACTGATGAAGGTATGAAATTTCTAAGTCAACGTGAACAAAATTCAGAATTTGATAAAAAATTGGATCAAAAATTAATTCTGCTTTTCAATGAAGGTGGAATGGTAATTACCAGCTACACTCTTCCGTGGCTGATAAAAGATGGGATTAAAATCTGGTTAGATGGCTCACATGAAAGCAGCTCCAAAAGAATGCAAACAAGAGATAATATGAGCCAAAATGAAGCTTATGAAATAACAAAAAAGCGTTTTGATAAGAATAAAGCATTATACAAAAAACTTTATGATTTTAATTTTGGCTATGATGAATCTGTGTTTGATTTAATAATTAACACTGACAATCTTTCTGCACAACAAGTAATTGATATGGCAAAAGAAACTGTGAGAAAACTACTATGACACTAAAACAACTTGAAAATTTAATTGAAATTGATCAGGATATTACTGATGATGCCTATGGAACATATTATGATAAACGAACAATTGAGCAGCTGCTAAACTATGGAATAATTCTACTGGACAAACCACCAGGTCCTACAAGTCATGAAACTGTTGCATGGACAAAACGTCTTTTGAAGATTCCAAAAATTGGTCACAGTGGAACACTAGATCCGCAAGTTTCAGGAGTATTGCCTCTTGGACTAGGAGAGGCAACTAAGGCCCTGGGAGTTTTACTTTATGGTCCAAAAGAGTATCATGCGCTAGGACGAATTCATTCACTACCATCTAAAGAAAAACTAAATGAAGTAATTGCTATGTTTCAAGGGGAAATCTTTCAAAAACCACCACAACGTTCAGCAGTTGTAAGACAAACAAGAACTAGAACTATTTATGAATTTGAATTGCTAGAACAAAAAGAGAGACTACTCTTAACAAGAATCCTGTGTGAGGCAGGAACATATGTACGAAAATTATACTATGATATTGGAGAGATTCTAGGTCCTGGCGCAACAATGGTTGAGCTCAGACGTACTAGAGTTGATCAGTTTTCTGAAAAGGATGGACTAGTAACTTTACATGAACTTGCAAACGCCTTTGCTTTGTGGGAAGAGAAAAAAGATTTCAGTAAATTAATGACGATGATCAAGCCAGTAGAATATGCTCTTAGTGAGTTAAAATCCGTAATTATTCGTGATTCTGCAGTAGATGCTATGTGTCATGGTGCACAACTTGCAATTCCTGGTATATTGAAAATTTCACCAAATCTCAAAAAGGGTGATATTGTTGGAATTTATACTCAAAAAGGAGAGGCAGTAGCATTAGCTGAAGCTTCTATGTCTGAAGAAGATATTCGTGAAGCAACAAAGGGGTACGCATTTGTTACAAACAGAATCATTATGGCTCCAAACACGTATCCTAAAAAATGGAGAACCAAACCAACCACTCCGAAGGATTAAAAATAAAGAAACTATTCTAAAATAATTGTTATCTAAAAGTCTTGTAATTTTTGTTGGTGTTGGTGTAATTGCAGGATTTGCATTTGGAATTTATTTAATTGATGTAAAAAGTACTAGTCAATTAATCTATGTTGAAGGATCTTCGATTTCAATAGTTACTGAAAAATCTGATTTTAAAAAAGGCGAAGAAATTAAAATTCGAATTGTAAATTCAGGTACTGTTCCGTTGATTTTTACTGATACTTCCTATGGTCTTAGGATTACTGGATTATCTGGAATACTAATGTATACTCCTGCTTCTACACAAATAAGATCTAATTTAGAACCTGGAGTTGAAGTTGAATTTTTATGGAATCAAATTAAAAATGATGGTGATGCTGCATTGGAAGGTCTTTACAAAATCTCTGTAAAAGGAATGGATGCAGAACAAAATACTGTAGAAAGATCCACAACTATTACAATCTGGAAGTAATTTTTTATTTCTTAAATGATACAATATATAATCACATTTCGCCAATTACATTTGTCGCAAGACTTGTGCCGGGGTCGCCTAGCCTGGTAGGGCGCGCGCCTGGAAATTATTAACCATAAAGCGCGTTCTCGCAAGGGAACGGGAGTTCAAATCTCCCTCCCGGCGCCTAATACTATAATGTATAGACCCAATGAACAAAATTTACCCACTTTAAATTCAAGTCATATTCATAGAACTATGAAATACAAAAAAGCAATCGATTGGCATAATTCTCAGAAGAGAGTTGAGATTGCTAAGATAAGAATAGCAAAACGATTCTCACAAGAAAATACAGATACTGCATGCAGATTCCTTGACAAACTACGACTAGGTAACATGTCTTATGGTAGAATTGAAAATTATTCTGGTTCTGTCATACGAATCTTACAGATAAAAAATTACAAGAAAATAGAGAACTGGTCAAAATTTACAGAGATGGAAAGCAAAAACCAATTCAAATTTTTTCTCATTCTGAAGAGATAATCATACAGAGGACAAGAGTCAAGGTAATGGATAGGAATACCGGTAAGATAAATACAATCTATATGCTTTAGAAGGACTTGGTTCTACCGGATGGATGACTATAGAGACTCTACTGGAAATCAGGAACTTTTTGCATATGTCTATGTTGGAGATGAGATCACTTAATAGGATTAATCGTGATATGACTCAATAACTTTCTTTGATTTTATTCTATTTTCGTGATCTTAGATGTTTACTAACTGTAAAGATAGATACTGCTGGTGTTGCAACATAAATTCCCAAGTTAAGAGCAATTATAGATATTCCAAGTCCTAAAACTTCAACTTCTGAACCATCTTCTGCCAATGTCATAATCGATAATGTTGAAATCATTGGAGTAATGAACATCCTTACTGCCTCTCTAAATAACGGATTTTCTCTTTCATAGTCTGCTATTATAGGACTAAATGAATAATAATACTTGTTAAAAAAATTCATGAATGCATTTCCTACATCTGTAGTCATTAGTTTGTTGTCTCTAGTTTCTCGTAACTGCTGCACCTGTGTTACAAGCTCGCTTCCAAACGCTGCAGTTGCAATAAGACATCCCCCGCTACCTGAAGATTCTGATATATCTTCAATAGATTTGTTAAATGTAACTGTCTGAGTTGGAATTGAAAAGTATCATGAAATGGTGCATTGTTTGCTGTTTATCTGGGCCTAAACTCCACTAGAATTAATACGCCAATCTATCAATAGGCGTTTTCATTGGTGGTGTAGTTGTATTCCTTTAATGCCTGCTTGATAATCCTCAAAAATGACGTATATGATGAAAAGTGCTTCTTATTCAATGAGAATGGGTAAATGATGTTGTTTTCACTGTAGATGTTTTTGTTAGAATCCAAACTTGGCTAAAAAATTGGAATATGGTTGCAGATTATGAGATCAGAATCTGTTATGTGAAAATCTTTTATAACAGTATTATCCTGCAGATTTATGAAATGTCAATGCAATACCAATAGATTATGCATGTGTCATTACCTGGCAAAATATCCTGATTCAATAAAGCCAAAAAATTGAGTTTTCTCAAGTCATCTGATTTTTATAATTTATCTATAATGCTTGCAAATCTCCACGGTCCACATTGTGCATTTAGATCTTCGCTCTTTAGCAGTCCTGTTGTGTTTAGATGGTTTACAATGTGTGCTGAAAATGGTAATGCCCCAGTTGCTCCAGGTGAATTGTAATTTAAAATATGAAATGACATAGAGTCATCAATTAAAATTACATCTGGAACAAACTTCCCATTATCATCAATAACTGATGATCTGATTCCAGCAGTACCTTTTTGAGTAATTTTATCTGCATTAATTTTTGGTAAGAATCTTTTTACTCTATCAATCATTGCTGATTTTGACATTGATGATTGCATCTCATTTATTGCAAGTTGCTGAAATTGTTTATCAAAAATTGCTTTTCTTGCACCAGAGCCAAGCATTTCTAACATCTTTGGAATAAACTCCTTGATGTTTTCTGTTTTATCATATCCATATGGACTAAACACTGGAACTGCATTTGGACCAATCTCACAACTACCATCTACTCTGATAATCCAATGTGGATCCAAAAATGGATAGTCTGGAAATTCAGGAACAGAGTATACACTTGTTTTAGTCAAGTCATGATATTCTTTTGGTGCCCTCCAATACTCTCCTCTGAAATGCACATCTGTGAATTCTTTTGCAACTCCTGCATCATGTGCAATATTTACTGCTTCTCCACCTGCAGCATTAATTAGAAATTTTGCAAATATTTTGTGTTCTCCATCTAATGTGATTTCCCATTTGTCATCTTCTTTTTTTATTTTAGTAACTCTTGTGTCTAAGATAAACTTTGTACCTCTATTCTCACTGTCTTTCATAACCGAATTTGTAAATATTGAATAGTCTGTAGATCCGTCTTTGTAAACATACAGTGCGGCTTCACACTTTATTTCAGGTTCTATTTTTTTCAATTCGGTATCGCTCATTAATTTTATATCCTTATCCTCAAGCCCATTTTGTTTTCCCCATTTAAGATATTTCTCAAGAACTTTGATACTTTTTTGATCAAGTGCAACTTCAATTACTCCATCTTTTTTAAAAGGCAACTTTCGTAAAGCAGCATATTCCTCCCACATTTCATAACCATGAAATGCAGCTTTTGCAAACAATTTTTTCTTTTCAGGGTTGTATAGGTACGGGGCGTGAACTTTTCCTGTATTTCGTCCACTGGTGTGAAATGCAACTTTATGTGCTTGCTCTATGACAACTATTTTCTTTGATTTGTTCATACATGACAAATAGTATGAGATTGAAGTTCCAAGAATACCTCCTCCAATAATCACAACATCAAAGTTACGTGCCAAAATATTTCAATATCATTTCGTTTTAGTTGATATTAAATTGAATGTTTGGTAATCAAGATTAATATCTAATAAGACTTCAACTCAAGCGTGCTACCTGATCAATGCTCTGTTTTAGAGGAAGGAAAACAATGTGTTAATCCTCCTGAATTTATCGTCTCTATTGTTTCTGATAAGGATGAGTATATGGTTGGAGTAACATGCCATAAACACAAACAAATTGTATCTGGCAAAATCGGAATTTTGCAAAATGAGGGTAAGATTCATGATGGTAAAATTAGTTTTTCACCCGTAAAATCTGTTGGAACCGACTGTATTCATGGTGACGCTGATGATTTTATCCAAATTGATATGAATCACTCTAAAAACTAAAATCATATTTTCTGTAATCAAAAGAAAGTTTTTGGATCTGAACTTAAATAACACAATTATCTCATACGTAAAAAAGAATTATTGTAATCATGTAAACCGTTCACTATTGTCATATTGGCCATGATTTCTTGTTTATTGCAAATGATTTCTAGAAAATCAAAATAATACTCAAGTTATTTAACGAATTTATGTCTAAATCATGATGATAAAACATGAATAAACTAAATCCAATTTTTTCTAAGGCATGTAATGAAATCACTCAAAGCCTTCTAACAATTAACGAACCAAGTAAAAAACAAGTAAAAGAAGAAATAATAAAAATTTGTACAAAATATGCTCTAGATAGAATTCCTAAAAATTATGAGATATTATCCGTGGTTAAAAAAGAGGATTTTGATAAACTAAGAAAAGTGTTGGTTAGAAAACCAGCAAAAACCGCATCCGGAGTTGCAGTTATTGCTTTAATGCCAAAACCGTATGCATGTCCACATGGGAGATGTACTTATTGTCCAGGAGGAATTGAATTCAACTCTCCAAACAGTTACACTGGAAAAGAACCATCTTCACTTAACGCAATTGAAAATGAATTTGATCCTAAATTACAAATCGTCTCAAAAATTGAAAAATTAATTGCGTTTGGACATGACCCCTCTAAAATGGAGATTGTGATTGTTGGTGGTACATTTCTATTTATGCCAAAAGATTATCAGATTAATTTTATCAAATCGTGTTATGATGCTCTAAATGGAATAGACTCAAAAGATCTAGAAGAAGCCAAATCAAATAACGAACACGCATCAATAAGAAATGTAGGATTTACAATTGAAACAAAACCTGACTATTGTAAAAAAGAACATGTTGACTTGATGTTGAGTTATGGAATTACTAGAATAGAGATTGGAGTGCAATCATTACAGGAACGAGTATATGAATTAGTCAACAGAGGTCACAATTACAATGATGTGGTAGACTCGTTTCAGATTTCAAAAGATGCAGGATACAAGATTGTTGCACACATGATGCCCGGATTGCCTACAATGACACCTGAAGGAGACATTGCAGATTTTAAAAAATTATTCTCAGATCCACAGTTACGTCCAGACATGCTAAAGATTTATCCTTCATTAGTTATTGCAAATACTCCACTTTATGAAGAATACAAAGCAGGAAAGTACACTCCATATTCTGATGAAGATATGATCAAAGTTCTAACCGAAGCAAAAAGAAATGTTCCAAAATGGGTACGAATAATGCGAGTGCAAAGAGAAATTTCCCCAAACGAGATTATTGCAGGTCCTAAATCAGGTAATCTTAGGCAGATTGTTCATCAAAACCTAGCAAAAAAAGGATTTTCATGTAAATGTATACGATGCAGAGAAGCAGGCCTATCAAAGAAAAAATCAGATATGGAATCTATCAAATTAAACAGAATAGATTATGATTCATCAGGAGGCAAAGAAGTATTTCTCTCTTATGAAGACAAAAATGAATCAATTTATGGATTCTTGAGATTAAGAAAACCAAGTGTTGATGCACATAGAGATGAAATTAATGAGAACACCTGTATCGTAAGAGAGATTCATGTTTATGGAAAATCCTTAAGACTGGGAGAAAAAGAAGAAAGTGAAATACAGCATTCAGGATTAGGAAAAAGTTTGATGAAAGAAGCTGAGAAGATATCAAAAGAAGAGTTTGATGCCAAAGAAATTCTAGTAATCAGTGCAGTTGGGACAAGGGAATATTACCAAAAATTAGGGTATTCGTTATATGGCCCATATATGAGCAAGACATTGAACTAGTAAGATGTCAGAGCAAGAAATTCTTGGTAAAGGAACCTGGATTGACAAGTTAGCTTCAGAATTACTTGAAAGAGAAAAAGTTCTTGGAAGAAGTCTGAATCTACTAAGGGTTGAAAGCGGTCTTGGTGCATCAGGAGTGCCACATATTGGAAGTCTTGGTGATGCAGTAAGGGCGTATGGTGTTAAATTAGCATTAGAGAACTTTGGTTACAAATCAGAACTAATTGCCTATTCTGATGATCTTGATGGATTACGAAAAATTCCAGAAGGATTCCCTAGTTCATTAGAAGAACATTTGGCAAAACCAGTTTCATTAATCCCTGATCCATATGGATGTCATGATTCATACGGTATGCATATGAGTAGTATTCTTCTAGATGGATTAGATAAAGTAGGGATAAAATTTGAATTCAGAAGAGCCATTGACACTTATAAAAATGGGTTGCTAAAAGAGCAAATCCACACCATATTACTAAACAGTGCAAAAATAGGTGAAAAAATTTCAGAATTGGTAGGACAAGAAAAATACCAAAAATATCTACCTTATTTTCCAGTTTGTGCAAATTGTAATCGACTTTACACAGCTGAAGCCACTGAATACATTGCAGATGAAAAGAAAGTAAAGTACAGATGTCATGACACAGAAATCGGCTCAAAAATAATCAAGGGATGCGGTCATGAAGGTGAGGCAGATATCACAAAAGACCTTGGAAAACTTGCCTGGAAGGTAGAGTTTGCTGCAAGATGGTCTGCATTTGATATCCGATTTGAAGCATATGGAAAAGATATCATGGACTCTGTAAAGGTCAATGACTGGGTAGCAGACGAAATTTTACAATCTCCACACCCACATCATGTAAAATATGAAATGTTTTTAGACAAAGGTGGAAAAAAGATTTCAAAATCCTTAGGAAATGTAATTACTGCTCAAAAATGGCTCGAGTTTGGCACCCCAAAATCCATTCTATTATTATTATACAAAAGAATTACAGGTGCAAGAGAATTAGGATTCGAAGATATCCCATCACTAATTACGGAATATAATGAACTTGAGGATATTTACTTTGGAAAAATCAAAGTAGATAATCAAGCAAAATTAACAAAATCAAAAGGACTTTACGAGTATGTTAATCTGTTAAACCCTCCAAAACAACCAAACACACATGTTAATTACAGACTTTTAATAGAATTGACAAAAATATTCAAAGAAAACAGAACTGAAAGAGTAATAAAAAAATTATTAGATTATGGAGTAATAAAAAAACCTGAACCTGAAATTGAAGAATTAATAAGACTTGCAGGAAATTTTTCCGATGAATTTGATCAACAAGAAAAAATACAAATAAATTTACAGGAAAATGAAAAAAAAGCCTTGAAAATTCTGGTCGATGCACTAAATACAGATGGAGAACTAGAAGATATTCAGAATACAATATATCAAATTGCTAAATCAAATAATATTGAACCAAAAAATTTCTTTAAGATCTTATACCAAATTATTCTTGGCACATTGAGAGGACCAAAGATTGGGCCATTCATATCTGATATTGGAAGAAAACAAGTAGCAAAAAAACTATCAGAGTACACATAACAATGGTTCACGGAGAACACAACAAAGGAAAAAACAATGGAGGTTTTGCAATGATAATTTTTGGAGCATTATTGCTGTTTCTTGCCCCTAACATCTACCAAGATATGCGTGAATTAGGCACAATAGCGTTGTTTGGTGGAATTATAATAGGTGGAATTGGATTTTATTTGAAATTTTTCAGAGCACGTGTAAAGCAAGAATAAAGAAAGGTTCATCTTTTGGAAAAATGTGATTAAAAATATGGGATTATTTGGAAAGAAGAAAGAGGAAGAAAAGGTATCTGAAAAAAGTGAAGAGTTTATACTAAAAAATGAACTTGAAGCAGAAGTAGAAAACCTACAAAAAGAGTTCAGAACAAAACAAGAAGATCTTAATAACATTACAGAAAAGATCAAGGCTGTAAAAGAAGAATATGATTCTACAGTTAGCAGTCTGATGTTAGTAAAAAAAGAATTCAATCAAAAAAAAATGGAACTAGATATTGCCCAAAGAGAATACAGAGAGACCAATGAAAAGATAAAAAACTCCAATAAAATTATTGATTCACAAAAAATTGAACAATTTAAGAAAACAAGCGAAGACCTAGTAAAGAAAACACAAGAGTTGGAAGAACTTACAAAAAAATATGATGAGATTAAAGAACAAATAACACAAGAACAATCCACATTACACAATATCCGAAAGCAGCAAATTGAAGTAGAAAAGGAGTTAGAAGAAGCAAATTCAAGGCTATACAACGCAAAGGATGAATTGGCTAAAAAAGATCAATTACAAGATGCTGATGATAATGATAATACAGGTATACTCACACCTTCAGAGAAAAAGTTCATTGAAGGTGAAAGTAATGATAAAAAAAGTTCTGCAGGAATAATAGAAGCAGCAAGTGCAGTAGTTGGATCATTAAAATCAAAACTTAACATGACACAAAAAGAACTTGAAACCATCCAATCACTATTAGAAAAAGAAAGAGAAGAACATGAAAAAACTAAACAAGACTATGAAAAAACTAAGCAAGAATTGGAAAAACTAAAAGAAATGCAAAATCCATAAAGTAATCATAAATTTTCAAAATGTTTTTTCCATCTTAATTTAATTTCTTGCTCTGATATTCCCATATCATATAATGGTGAAGTTACCTTAGATACTTCTGATACAGCCACCAAAACAATTGAATTAATTGGACTCTTGACCTTGTGTGTTCTATAGTAATTTAAGATGTCCTCGTATAGTGAGTTCTTTTCAAGAATCCTAGCTTTGCCTTTGAACAAATACCCCTTGCGTGAAAAAGGATCAACTGTATTGATCTCAACATTAGGATTACTTTGAATATTATTCATTGTATCTGGTGAGCGGATATCTGCAAAAGCTAATGTGTTAGGTGTCCATCCAATTAGCGTTCCTTTTGGAGAAAGATTCGGTTTTCCGTCAGGTGAAACCGTTGCAACGTAAGATAGTTTATGTATATTCAAAAAATCTTTAATTTCTTGTGTTATCAGCAATATGATTATTTAAAATTAATAGGATGTATTAATTTTCAAAATTATCGCATAACTTCAGCCATGAATTGAGAAAAGAAGAAAAATGCGATCCCTCCTCCAATAATTGCAACCCAAGCAACAATTTGTTTAATTTTAGACATATGAAGTGGGAGTTTTAAACTCACTATTGAATCTAATTGAGTTTTTGTAGATAGTTATAACTAGACAAATGTGGTAATGGTGATTGTGATGAACATCAGAGATATCGGTAAATTTTTTTTATTCATAGTTGGGGGATTGGTAGCTATAGTAGTAGGTTCATTTATGATACGAGGAACCATGCACATGTGGGATAAACCTGAAAGCAAAAAATCAGACAAAGAAAACAAGGACTAAAAGTAAGTACAGGTAAAATAGATCTGATGCTACAAAACTCTACAATCCGAAGATCACTTGATGAATACATAAAAAGAAGAATTAGAGAGATTCCTACTGAAATTAAGCAAACATTTCCAAATATCAAAAAAATTTGGAAATGTGTGGATGAAGTAGATTTTCTATATGGATATTATGTTGGAAAGATTGAGGAGGGATCATTACATTATTTACTTAAAGCAACACGAGCATCAGCTGGTGGTTACATAGATACATTTGAAATAAGAGGAATTATTGAAACTCATAAAAAAGAATTACAAGACACTATTAGAACTACAATCCATTAGTGAGGTAAAAATAGAACATAAATGTAGTTAGAATATGGTAGGACCAAAAGATGGAGGATTTGGATTTGATCAATCTAAAAAATATACAAGTGTGGATAACATTGATGAGATCTGTGTTCAATGCCAAGCAGGCCAACATAAAAAATGTCTAAAAAAAGCAAAGCAGCAAGAAGTTTGTGAATGTGAGCACTGTATGATTTATGGTTAAATTAAAAAGATGTAGGCTCCAATCAAAATCACAACTTGAAATGTAATAATAAAGATATAGGATGCTATCATGATCATTCCATTCATTTGGATGGAAAAGGAAAATGCATAGTAACTGGATGTAATTGTAAAGAATTCAAAAATTAAAGAGCCGATAACTTGTTTTCAAGATCTTGAATCTCTTTTTGGTAAGAATTAGATATATTTTGTGCAAATTCCTTATGTGCAGAGATAATATTATTTAGCGCATCTTTGTAATCTGAGTGACCTTTCTTGATTACATCACATGATTCAATGGATGTGATGTGTCCAGTTACGGTTGCTATCGCTCCTTTTTTGTTAAATCTGACGATACCTCCAAATGCCTCAATTAACATAAATGCCGATTCTGCCTTACACTTGTAGGTAACCCGTCCAGTTTCAGTGTTGAATAATTGTGTGATTCCTCCAGGTTTTCTAGTTACTGTGACTGTCATGAAATGGCTAGAAATAATGAAGTATTAATTATTTTAGAAAAAAAAATATTCTAAACAGCAGGAGTGTCAGCAGGAGCTGCGGCGGCATCGGCTGCAAGAATTTTATCAATTTCATTTATTGCAAGTTTGTCTCTTCCAATAAGTTCAAACTTTTGTATCAAAGTTTCAAACTTTGCTTCTTCTTGTACTTGCTCATTGACAAACCATTCTAGAAATGCATATGTAGAATGATCTTTTTCTTTTTGTGCAATTTCAACCATTTTGTGGATTGCGCTAGTAACAGCCTGCTCACTACTTAAGGCAGTCTTCAAAATAGATTCCAAAGATTTGTAATTGCTTGCAGGAATCTTTGTTGCAGGAATTGTTGCTGCGACACCTAAGTTGTTCATATAGTGAACGATCTTTAGCATATGTGTCCTCTCTTCTTCAGCCTGGGCATAAAAGAAACTAGCGCCTCCTTGATACCCTGTGACCTCACACCAGGATGCCATTGCCAAATAGCTATTAGATGCATTTGCCTCTAAGGCAATCTGATTGTTAAGTGCATTTTGCATGGTTTTAGAAATTTTCATTACTTTGTATGACTAAGTTTTTTCCATTAAAATAACTTACTAAAATTTTGGACAGTAGTTTTGAGGTATGCCTTAACATATGACTAACTCTTTGTAACAAATTTCAGATAATAATTACTATGATGCTGCATTTAAAGTCCTGAAAAAAATTTTATAATTAAAAATAATATGGCAAATCCGCTTAGAAAGATAATTCCTGTATAACTTAAAATTTTTAAGAAAACTGATGGTTGGTACTTTTTATCAAGAAACTTGCCATTTACGAGTTTAACATTAAAAATGGCAATTATAGGAGCAATTACAAATGATAAAACAGTTGCAAAGTCAACTAGTTCTTTGAGATTATCTCCAAATTGAGATATTACCAAAAAAGAACCAGATGCAATAATTATTAATAATGCAGTGTAAAATGTACGAAATTTCATGCGTATTTTATCCCCTTTTTTGAAAAAAATTAATTCAATAGTTCGTTGCAAGGACCTGGAGTATCCATCAAATACCGCAATGATTGTTCCAAACATTACGGAAAATGCTGAAGCTGCAATTATGATGTAACTCCAATCACCAATTGTCTTAGTGTATAGCGTTACTACTTTATGTGCAAAATCTGAATTATTGTTTGGTAATTCCTCGCCTGAACCATAGAAGATAAAAGTTCCAAGTATGACAAACATTACTGCAAGAACACTTGTTATAAAATAACCCAATCTAAATTCAAAAAGAGTTTCTTTTAGATGTGGTTTGTATTTTGTTTGTTTCATTCGCTCCAAGGTCCACAGACTATTCCAACTTGAAAGATCAACTGCAGTAGGCATCCATCCCATTAAGGCAAGCAGAAAAAATATTCCAGAAATATCTAATAGTTGTTTTGGTTCAAATCCTGACACCTGTTCTATTGGACCATTGTATATGGAAAACAGAAAAGCAGCAACTGTAGAAACCAATAATACAATTGCAATTACTTTAATTAAACTATCAAGAATATTGTATTTTCCAATTATCAATATTCCTACACAAACTACAAACAAAATTACTATGGTCCACTCTCCAAGAAAATCAATGCCAAAAAGATTCTCAAAAAACCCTGCAGTAACAAATCCTACAGCTCCTGTTACAAAAAACATTGAAAGAATTGTTAATAGAAAATATAACCATAGTGCAGGTTTGCCAAGTTGACTGTAACCGTCAATGATACTTGTTTGTGTAGCGTTTGCATAACGAGAACCATATTCAAAGAAAGGATATTTCAACAAATTTACCAAGATTACAAATCCTACTATCATTAAACCAAAATCAGCACCTGCCCTAGTTGACTGTACCAAATGAGAGACACCAATTGCAGTGCAGGCAAATAAAATTCCTGGCCCTGCAGTCTTTGAAAATGCAGATAATCTTTCATTAATCATACTCAAAAAGCACGCAAAATTCGTGCATATAATCTAAAATTTTTCAAATTGACATGCCATTACGTTACTAGTTCTTGGAAAACAAATTAAAGTAATACAAACAATTAGAAGATCATACAGTTTCAACAGCCCACTTGTCATTTATCCAGAGACCTACCACTGAAATTTCAGAATTCCATTTTTTGATCATTTCAACACCTTTTTTGATATGCAATTTATGTTCGTCATTAGATACTGGATTTCCTGCGCAATCATAATGTCCTGAGATAAAAATCATGCTAGATTTGTGGGCATTAATTGAAATTTCAGCTTTTGTTTTTATGGATTTAAAAACAGAATCTTCTGAGATTTTCTTGTCAACCCCCGGCTCAGTAATTGTATCAACAAAATCTACATCATAGTTTTTTTTAATCCATTCAATAATTGGAATCTGTATTCGTCCATCCATACATGTAATGGATGTAGCAAATTTTCCGTTTACCATGAAATAGAGTAATTTATCTGGGTTAAATTATTTTTGGTACCTAAAACAGCTAACAATATGATCATCTACCATTCCTATTGCCTGCATTAATGCATAACAAATGGTAGGTCCAACAAAACTAAACCCATTTTTTTTAAGATCCTTACTTATCTTCTCTGAAATTTCATTAGATGCAGGAATATCTGAGAGTTTTTTGTATTTATTTTTGATTGGTCTGTGATTTACAAAACTCCATAGATAATTATCAAATGAGCCATATTCTTTTTGAATCTTGAGAAACTGTTTTGCATTATTAATAGCAGAATTAATTTTCAGTTTATTTCGAATAATTGATTCATTTTTGAGTAGTTTTTCCACCTGTGTTTTATTGTATTTTGAAACTTTGAGTATATCAAAATTAGAAAATGCCTTTCTATAACCATCTCTTCGCTTAAGAATAGTACTCCAAGACAGACCAGCTTGGGCTCCTTCTAGAATTAGAAATTCAAAGAGTTTTGTATCATCATGTTGCGGTACACCCCATTCTTTGTCGTGGTATGTTATGTTAGGCTCATCTTTTGCCCATTCACATCTATTTTTCATTACTAACCTCATCGTTAACACAAAATATTAGTACTTTCAAAAAATATTCATGAAATTAAATCAACACTTACTCAAAATTAATAGGAATTTTCTAATTTGCTTTGTTGTATCGGCATCTATATCCGCAGTAACTGCGCAATTATTATCTGATTACGATAATTATCTTACTGCAACAATTACCATCATTGTTGGTTATGTCGTATACTTTGGAATTTTCTCTAGTTTGTTTTATTGGGATAATATTGAACGATACAGGGGAATGAAATCTAATTTAATCAAAAAAGAATTATTTGCATTAATCTCATCTTTTGGGCTAGGTGAGATAGTATATCTTGTGATAAGATGGCCAACACTGTATTATTTTCTTGAAATTGGAATAGAACCGTATCTTGCATCAATAATTTCTGAAATAATTGCAACAGTTTGCTATATGGTGTCAGTAACCGTGTTTCTTAGAAAGACTAGAACATTTTAGTTATTTTGCAAGCTGATTTACCAAGTCAGTTGATGTGATAATTCCAATGATTTTATTATTTTCAGTAACTGCAAGTTTTCTGATTTTCTTACTATTCATCATTTCCGCTGCTTCAGATATTGTACTATCATGATTAATTGAAATTAGCGGCGAAGACATTATCTTTTCTGCTGGAGTTTCAAAGGGGAGCTTGTTTGCTGCAATTCTTGTAGCAAAATCTCTATCTGTTACAACGCCAACAGGATTTTCATTTTCCTTGACAATTATTGCTCCTATTCCTCCTTGTTGCATCATTTTAGCAATTTGAAATGAGATAGTACTCAAATTCACTGAGATCAAAGCCTTTGTCATAATGTCTTTGACTAGGATAGAGGATTTATTGAAATCTTCACGACTCATTGTTTACCTTCAAAATAATGATATTTAAGAAATTTGTAAAATATTCATTTAATCCACTCAAGTATATTCTAAATTTACTAATTTCATTCTATTCGTCTTTTGATTCATCAGTAGAACCTGTCACCCGGAAGGATTTGCAAGTCTATACCTTGGCAAGAATTTTTTTCTTTTTTTCTTGGAACTCTTTATTTGTTATAATTCCAGATTTTTTCAAATCTCCGAGTTTTTTTAATAAATCCAATTCCTTTTGTGAAGAATCTTGAAGATTCTTTCCGGCATTTATGCCAGATCTTATACCAGATCTTGTTTTCTTTTTTAGTTTTGATCCTATGATAGAACCCTTTTTGGCAATTGTTTTGCTAATGTGATACCCACTTTTTTTTGCATGTTGAATTACTTCTTCAGACTTTTCTCTAGTAATATCATCTAAAATCTTGTATTTTTTTGCCATTTTGCCTAAATCCTGGGTTTTCTTTTGTGCAAGACGTGTTTGTAACTTTAGATCCTTGATGATCTGACCTTTAGTCTTACGCTTGAATCTTCTTGTATATTCTTCCATTAGTAAAATAGGAAATGGACTATACTCTACATCAAGATAGTATTTGATTATGGTATCATCAGGAAGGGCTCTTAGATACTCCTTGATTGATTTTTCTGATTTTACTTCCACATGTTTCATTTAATATAATCTCATAAAAAGATTCAACCGTGAATTAATCCACTGACTATGCAGAATTCATTTAAGATAATTCTATTTATCAATTGCATGTTGATCTAAAACACCAATGCATTCATGAAGTACAGTGTTGTCTGAAATTGCCTCAGTCTTTTGCATGTTGAATTCTTGATTTAATTGTTGATCGTATTCTACCAAATCATTTTGATATGTATTACATGCTGAACGTACTAATCTCCAATAATAGTACCCCTTGTTCATTTCAGTCATCATTTGATCATATTCTGAGTTGAGAATTCTTGAAAGATTCTCATAATCGGCTTTGTAGCAATCAAATTTTGTTCTTACGATTGCAGGTAGTTCTTGATACCAATCACGCCCCTCATTTGTTTTTTCAACACTGTGAATTTTTTGTAATTGATATACAACAGATTCTCTAAGAATGTCTAAAATATTATTTGTTTCAAGTAGTTTTATCAACTCTGGATTTATCATGATATTACCTAATTATTATAGAATTAATTATATTGTTTTAGTTGATCTCATTTTTGAGAATGGATGTCTTTTTTATTACCAACATCTGTTGAGGAAAATCTAATGAATATTACAAAACCGGATCCTCAAGAAAATACGTTACTTGTAGGTTTTCCAAGTAATGGCCTAGTTGGCACTTTTTCAATATCTTATCTTATTCATCATCTAAAAATGAAGTATGTTGGAGAAATTGACGTCAAAGATCTTCCGGCAGCTTTGTTTGTAGAGGAAGGAAAGATTCTTGGACCCATAAGAGTTTACAATAAGAAAAATATCTTCATTGTCATATCAGAAGTACCATTTAATCAATATTTAGCAGAAGGATTTGCTTATGCTGCTCATAAGTTTTGCCAAAAAAATGGAATAAAAAAAATAATAATTGTTAGTGGAATGGGTTCAATAAATCAATCAAAAGAGACTCTGAAACTATACGGTCTTGTTACTGATCAAATACTGGAAAATATCCTATACAACAACGAAATTCCAAAATTTTTAGAAGGGAATATTTTTGGAGTGGATGCTGCCATAATTTCAGTTTTCAGAAAGTTAAAGATCCCCGTACTAATACTCTATGCAGAATGCCATCCATTCTTTCCAGATCCGGAAGCATCAATTATTGCAATAGAAACACTTGCAAAAATTTTAGATGTACAAATAGAAACACAAGATATTCAAAACCGCATGGACAAGCTTCGAATTCAATATAGGAATTTAATGGAAGAAACAATTAGAACACTACAGCATAATCAAGAACAAGGTACGAGGGCCCCTCAAATCTACAGGTGATAATATGAGGAACAATGATTTTGAATTTAAAATGACACTACCATTTATGACGCCAATACTAGATGATATTGAACAAAGAAGTCTTTCACCACTTTCATCTCTAAGGGAGTATGAGAATTACTGGATGGTGGAATTTGATCTTCCGATGGTTGGTAGCGAAAACATTAATGTTATTTTTAATCAAAATACTATCACCGTAGAGGCAAAGCTAAAAGAGACATATTCAGAAGAAAAACTAGGTAAAATTACAAAATTTGAGTATTTTAAAAAATCAGTTTCGTTACCTGGCAAAATAGACAGTAAAAAAATCACCTCCAAGTTTGAAAAAGGAAGATTAGAAATTAAAATTCCAAAAAAAATTGATGGAACATCAATTAAAATCAACTAAAAATTAATTAGTTATTCTTGGTTTTCATAATATAGTTGAATCACTTTCTCAACTATGTCGTTGGTATTACAATCTCTTTCAGTACTAACAAGAAGTAAATGTTCATCTCCCAAATAAAATGAAAATCGCTTTACCTTATCATATTCTGCCAAAGTGTAGATGGTTTTACCAAGCCATTTTGCCATGTCCTTTCTTGCCTTCCAATCTAGAACAGATAGATTGACTAATTCATTTTCTGCATGCTCTGAAAGTAAATTCTTTAAACCTTTTCGCATACCTCCACCTACATGAGCGGCCCATTCATCATAAACAGTCGCAAATCGAATTTTAGGTTCTGCCTCTAAAATTTGCGAACAAAATTTTTCGTAATCCAATGCTTCCTTACTATATGTGGAATTATTAGAGTTTTAGATAGTTTTGTGATTTTTAGCAGACAAGTTAGGCACACTTAAAATATTATTTTAAATATGCTAATTCCATTTAGCATAAAAACCAAAATATGATCATTTTAGAAAAGCTAGAGCTTTCATAATATCTGTTTTACTGATAATTCCAATGATATTTCCATGTCCAGATAAAACACCAACACCATTGATATTTTTCTCTAACATTAATTTACCTGTTTTTGCTAAATCATCATCGTAATCTACTGAAATAATGTCAGTATTCATTATTTCATCAATCTTGGTAGCTCCACCAAAACCAGAATTAGATATGAAACCCTTTCTTGGAAAAATTACCGAGATTACAGGATCAGTGTTATCAAGTATGTCGTCTTGTTCACCTAATCTAAGTGCAAGTTTGAATAAATCTCTAAACGTTACGATTCCAACTGGTATTTCATCATGATTTCGTATTATAACTCGTGAAATTTTTTCATTGATCATTTTCAACACTACTTTATACAAAGGAGTGTCAGAATATTGCCAAGCATAGTATGGAGACATGTATTCACCTACAATTTTTTTTCCAGAATGAGTTTTAGTGAAATATCTTACGAGATCTGTTTTTGTCAAAATTCCAACAATATTATTATTTGATGTAATAACCAATGAACCGATTCCCTTTTTCAACATAACACTAGCACATTCATCAAGCTCTGTTTTTTCGTCCACTGAAATTATTTTTATCGCAATTTCAGATAAAGGAATTTCATCTAGTCTTCGTTCACTGTTGTCGCTGAGTAGGAATAACCCTAAATCCTTTTCAGTTACAATCCCCGTGATTTTTCCATTATCGGTGATTAAAAGACGACTTTTTTTCTCATCTATGATCTTTTTTAAAACCTCATCCAGATTTGAATTAGATTTGATAGTTCGTGGGGTATTAAGATAGTCTTTGGCAATTTTCATAATTCTGCTTATTCTCTCAGTAATAAAAAAAACAAGGCAATTTTCATGAATGAAAATCAAAGAAACAAGTGTTTGCGATAACAATTAACTGTCTCTTCTATTCTAGTATTATTGGCAGTCACTCTCGTACTGGTAGAGCAATTGTAAAGTCATAGTAATATGTGGAATTGTCATTGACCTGACGTCATCAATTCATGAAAGAGATAACTCATTTAGAATTTCTTCACATTACAAGTAGAATCACAAATGAACAAAACGACACAAACTCAAATCAACTTGGGTGATTACAACAAACCACAGGAACAAACCAAAGCAATAGGAATCGGAAAGATTTTAGGCAAAATCATCAACATCAAGGACTTTCGAACTAACAGAGGCAAGCCGTCACCATACACTCCAAAGGATGCAATTGGAGAAGACGGAATGACAGACTATAATGTCATAGATACTGTAGAGACATTTGATGTGAACAATCAACAAGTACATTCCTTTTTTGTAACACCTGCAATAGTCAAACAGATTCAAAGAGTTCCCAACTATCAATCAGAATTAGATAGTGGAAATGTCTTTGGACCCTGCAAAGTGGGCCAAAAGAAATCTGCAAAAACTAATGCAAACTATTGGTGTCTTCTTTTTCCTGGGGAAGAAGGCTACTAGTTTTTTTTAAACTATGATATTTTAAAAAATACCCTAACCTGATTATATTGCTAACTTTTCTCTACAAAAAATCTATTGTTGTTCTGGATTAAGTTATCTTGGGATTTATGTGCCGAAATTATTTTAGGACTAATAGACTTAGACTGATTCGATCAGACTTGTTACAATAGCGTTCATTTTTCAGGTTCATCAAGCACACAAATATAATTTTTTTAAAAATTAGATATATTTTATTTAAAATCAAATCAAAAGTTACCTTAATTCTGAGATAAGTGTCTCATTCTCAATCAGGTTTTATTTTTTTCCCAGACACAAATCACATAATGATTCCCAAATCATACTGTTTACGGGTTTGAATTTATTGCCGCAATTTGTACATGTATTAATCAAAACCACTCCACTAACAAGGCTACACTTTTGTGTTTCATCATCATCATCTCCGTTCCTGATTTTTTCATCAATTTTATCAATATCTTCACTTGAGAGAGATATCTTAAATTCTGCATCTTTTGATGTACTAGATTTATCACTATTCTGTTCTTTTGCCAAAATATTTCTCCATTATCACTGCAATTTCATCAGCAAATATCCCATGCATTCCATCATTCCAAACTGCCCTTAGTTCCTCATTCAATTTTTGATTTTTGAGGATCTGCTCTTTTAGGCCTACAAGATCATCTTTGTGATATGCAAGTCTTGGAATCATATAATAATTGTAGTTCATTCCAACCAAAACAAAATCATCTTCTGATAATTTTATTTTAGAATCCTTTTTCATTAATTGATCATTAATTGACATATTTTTCATGATTCAATATGTTGTACAGTCCAATCTTTTATTGCCATATCAGTTCGATGCTCCTGGCATCTAATATGTGGACATGGTATCAACCGCGAACAACTTCCTTCTTCACATTCTCGATAGTGACCTGGAATGTTAGTACCATTGGGGGATATTCTCATACTAGTCATTTTGTGTATGATATGATTTTCTGGAAATTATTACGGTGCACTGTAAATTTTTTCATCATAATTTTTGACTATTAGTTTAGCGTGGAAAACAGACCTAGTTTTGTTTTAAATTCTGAAACTCTGGTTCTAATTGAAACTGTACTAGTACCTGCAGCTTCAGATATTGCAATTTGTGATTTTGCATCTCCTGTTATGACACATGCAGCATAAATTGCAGTTGCCGCAATAATTTCAGGATTTTTACCGGCTACGATTCCTGCATCTTGGGCTGCATCTAAAATCTGTACTGCTTTTCGTATTGTTTTTTCCTTTATTCCAATCTTGCTTGCTATCTTGGTGATGGATTTTATTGGATCTGCTATGGATGTCACAAAGCCTAGTTCTCTAAACAGTATACGATATGATCTTGCAATCTCTTTTCTAGATACTGCAAACATTTCGGCAATTTCTGTAAGGGTTCTATTATGTTCTAAATCCCTGCATGACGCATACAGGCATGCTGCAGTAATTGATTTTACAGTTCTTCCACGAATGAGATTCTTCTCAGAGGCCTTTCTGTAAAAGAGGGCTGCTCTTTCAATCACCGTATCTGAAAGGGCTAATTTTGATTGTGTTTTGTCTAGTTCTTGAAGTGCAAGTAACAGGTTCCTGTCTGCGGAATTTTTTGTCTGTGACCTACTGTCCCATTTTCGCAATCTTCCAAATGTTTGAGATGTCTTTGCTGAAAGTGATTTTACAACAGAATCCTTGTTTTGTGCCCCGATTATTGTAAAAAGACCCTTGTCATGTCTTTTTAGTGATATGCCTGGCCCTGTTCTTGTATTGTCAGTAATGTCTGAAAAGTTTCTGCGTTCCATTCCTCTATCTTCAGAATTTTCTGTAAATACACAACCGCATCTAGAACAAGTGATTTCACCTGTTATCTCATCAGTTACAAATCTTAATGCATTGCAATTACGGCAGATTAATTTTATCTCTTCAATATTTTGTAAAATTGTCAAAAACTTTCTTACGCCTTTACAAGTACCTTTTGAATTATGCAATCAGAATGAATTTCTTTATCTGTATGGGTGTTGCATTTGTGGCAAATAAACTCAATTGGTTTTTTACATTCATGGCAATTCTGATGTACGTCCATTTTATAACCGCATTTTCTGCAAGAGTTATTTCTCATGTGTGTACTGAAGCATTCTTTGTATTAAAGATACGTAAAATTAGTATACACTAAGTATCATCCTGATCATCATCATTTAGAATCATGATGATTGTTAAATTATTTATGATTAGATGACCCAACTTTATGCACACAGTAAATTACTATATGTTTTAGATTTTAACTTGTCATCACAATTTATTTGATCAATATTTGTAGCCTTTGGAGTACTGCAAACTTCACATCTACATGACATTTTATTTAGAATTATGCAAATATCAAAGTGAATGCTCACTTATTTTTTCAAATGAGTTTTTTCATGTATGAGTACTTTATCAAAAGTATCTGAGTAACCTTGCCAGTTAAAACTGCAATCTCTGCATTGGTATTTCATTTTGTTGTATCCTCTTTTGTCTTTTCAGATTCTCCGAATGCATTTACATCATCTGCTACTTTGGTTTCACAAGAACCACCTTTCAATTTTTTAATTATTTTTTCGAACATGGTTCTACTGGACTTGACATGGATATATACCGGCTTAATTGCGTAATTTTACGCCTAAATTTCTATATATTTTTTGATTAACTATAAATTTGAATACGTTAGTATATATTCACTATGATATACTATATAGTATGGAAAATAAAGAAACAAAAACAACAATAGTCGCTAACGACGATAAAAAAGAAGAACCTAAAAAAGAAGAAGCATCTAAAACAGAGAAATAGGCTAACAACCCCTCTTTTTACAGGGATTAAATGTAATCTTACTTAACATAATGTCAAAATTAAAAATATATTTTTCCAATTTTAAGAATTAATGTTTTTCTAAATTGTTCTGTATTATATTATCGATGAATTCATTTAATTAAAAATAATTTTATTGCCTCTACAAATTTTAATAATGAATTTAAGAAATTCAATTGGAATATAATATAATAACAACAGTATTTTTGCTTATTCTTATGGAAATACAAATAGACATATTCATTTACTAATGATTTATCTTTTATACCATGAATGTGTAAAGAATACATGACTTTTAGAACCTGCATTCATTGCAATAGAGAATATGAAAGTTTGTATAATAACTCAACGTGCTCATCACAATGTGCCCGAGAAATTGGAAAATAATTTACAAATATTTGATTAACATTTTGAAATAGTCTATCTCGTATTGATCATAGTTACATTGTGGGGTATAACACTAAAGATGCACTGATAGAAGAAAATCCTGATTTTTTGGTTAACTCGCTAGATGAATTAAGAAACATCATCATATCATAGAACTTCTATTTTCTGAGATTCATATTTACACGTGGGTATTGTTTCTAATGTCTTAACTATATCCCCATACACATTGTGCTCCTACTTAATTTGAACTTCTTTTTATTGTTAGATCTACTATGACTACATTTTTCACGGTTTCAAATAATCCCCAAGTATCTTTGACAATAAATTAAATCATGGTTCGAATCTGTTATGGTTTGTATCTCAATACAGAAATTTCTTGTAAATTAACAACAAAGTAACCAATTGTTTTGAAGATTATAATGCCATTACAAGTTTAATTCAAAAAAAAATCCATGGAACAATAAATGAACAGTATTAAAACGGACCCGACCGGACTTGAACCGGCGACCTAACGCTCCGCAAGCGTTCGCACTATCCAAGCTATGCAACGAGTCCAAAAAGTTTGGGAGATTTCCGCTTAATTTGGATTGCTATCAGTCAAATTGATTGAGAAAATATGTAGGGAGTTGGATCAGATTCGTGAAAAGTCCATGCAGTAGGCAAAGAAATAATCTTAATTGATCTAAGATTATTTTTTTCAATAAATGTCCCCCACCCACCTTCATTCTTTGGATCTGATGCATATTTTTGAGAAAATGTACCTGCAAAGACCCAACCAGAATTGTTCTTAAGATGAGAAATTGAATTTATCTTTTGTAATACTCCTGCAGCTAAAGCAGTCCCTCCCATTTGAGCAAGACCTCCGATGAAAAAAATTGGATGTTTAAAATTTAATGAATCATAATCAAACTTTAAAGCGTCAGAGCAGTATGGGTGAAAATCAAGTTTGTCGCTCAAAAGTTTTTGCAAGTCTACTAGTATTTCATCTAATTCGATACTGTAAGATTCCATATCCAATATTTTTGCACAAAATGCGATACGGCCATCACCTGAACCAATATCGATTACTTCAGAATACCCCAATTCTTTTGCAAGTAATGTGATAATGTATCCTGACACTATCCATGTGGGTGAAAAAGGAGCTTTACTTGAGCTATGTTGAATGCTGTTGAGCCAAAATTTGTTAATGTCTCCTTCATACACAATACAATCCACTGAACCTATTTTTTTCTCAAAAAAATTATAATAGATTGGATTTTTTGTCGCAAATTGATGCAGTAATTCCAAATGATGGTCCATAATTGGGAATGTCTCTGAACTTGATTTTGGAATAATTTCCTGAATTTGGCTTTTTCCGTCATAAGATTTTGCAAATTCATTTTTTAGTTCAACTATTTTTTTTGCAAGTTCTTCAATCATGAGTAATTCCAGTATCATATTGTTGAACAAATTCTTTAGTGCTCATTTTTTGGCGTAATTCTTCAAACAGTTTCGCATCATTTTCAATTTGTTCTTTTGATTTTTTATTAACGTTTTCAGATTGTAAAGTTTTAGTTGTTTCTTGAATTGAGGTAGATAAACTTGTCAGAATTTTAGGATGAATATTAGAGTTAAATTTTTCAGAAATTATTTTTTCAGTTTCTCGGATTTTGTTTAATAATTCTTCAGATTCAGTCTGTTGTTTTAGCATAGTTGCAATAGAAGAAACATTCATGACTTGATAATATGTTTCAACAATCTCATGAATATCCATATCTGTTTTGGTATTTGCAATATCAATTAGGTTATGAAGTTTGAGAGATTCAGAATGAAACATTTGCGAAATATCTTTATCTGAACTCATACTGAAAAACTAAAATTCAAATTTTTAAAAATGTTAGGATTATGCTTCTTGCTCTGCCTTTTTGACAAAGACATAGTTCATGATTAGACCTGCAATAATACCACCCAAAATTGGTGCTGCCCAATACATCCAATGGAATTCCCAGAACCCAGAGATTAATGCCGGACCAAATGTTCTTGCAGGATTAACTGATGCACCAGTTAGAGGCACTGCGATTAGGTGAATTAGGAAAACCATTCCTCCAATTGTAAAACCATGCCATCCAGGAGATGCTTTTTTGTGAACTGCAGTCATAAAAATTACTGTAACTAAGAAGAATGTCAAAATTGCCTCTATTGCAAATCCAGATGCAATACTATTATTGATTAAATCACTTGGACCACCTTGAGTTGCAAAGTTAACTTTAGCTCCAAGATCAGGTAAAATTACCCAAAGTGTTGCTGCTGCTGCTACAGCACCAATAAGCTGTGAAACGATATATCCAATTCCATCAACAATTCCAATTTTCTTTGTAATCATCATTGGAATAGTAACTGCAGGGTTGATATGAGCACCTGAGACATGTCCAAATGCATAAACCATCAAAGCGATGGCCCCTCCATGTCCAAGAGAAATAAACAATACTGATTGTGTTGTTAATTCTTCTCCAAATGATGCAATTGCCAAAATCACTGAAAGTGGACCAAAGAATACTAATCCATAAGTTGCAATTGCTTCAGCAAGGTATGCTCGTGGATTAACCATTAAGCAAAACCAATCCTGTATCCATATAAAAGATTCGAACTATATTTTGGCTCAAAAGATCTCAAAAAGTAATTAATTATAGGTAAAACCATTTGTTTGTATATGGTTTCTGAAGGTGACTCTGTTCCAAAATTTGAGGTACATGATGCTAATGGTAACAAAGTAAAATCTAATGACTTTAAGGGTAAAAAACATGTGATTTACTTTTATCCGAAAGACTTCACACCTGGATGTACTACAGAAGCTGATGAATTTTCAAAAGATTACAAAAAATTCCAAAAGGAAGGAATTGAAATTATTGGTATTAGTCCCGATGATGTTGAATCTCATAAGAAATTCTGTGATAAAATGGGAATCACATTCCCTTTATTAGCAGATACTGATAAAGAAATCTCAAAAATGTTTGGGGTTTGGGGTAAAAAAAAATTCATGGGTCGAGAATACATGGGAGTGAATAGATCTACATTCTTAGTAAATGAGAAAGGAAAAATTTTCAAAATATATCCAAAAGTAAAACCTAAGGGACATTCACAAGAAGTGCTAAATGATTTTTTAAATTCAAATTAAAAATAAGAAAAAGATTGTTGAAAAATTAGAAACCTTTTGGCAGTGTACCTCTAGATTGTTTTGGTTGCTCAGGTTTTGGTTTTGGTTCAAACCCTTTTGGTAAACTACCACGGGTTTGCTGAGATCTAGGTTTTGCTTCTGCTTCAATAACTTCTTGATATGCTTCCTCTTCTTCAGTCTGTTGTTGTTCAATTCTTTGCAAATATTCCTTTTCATATTCTTCGAGTTGTTGTTTTCTTGATTTGCCTTCATCTTTACTGGATGTATTTTGTTGTGGAGGTGGTGTTTGTTCTGTATTTTTTGGAAGTGTTCCTTTTTTAGGCTTTGGTGCTTCCTGTGGCTTTGGTGGTTCTGGTGCCTGTTGTGCTTGTGCAGCAACCCCTTCAACACTCATGTTTACCCCACTAAAACTTCCAAATCTTTTGTCAGCAGGATGATATGCCATTCTAGCTCTTGTTGCAAAGTATTGGTTTGATGCTGCTGTGTAACCAGTTACTGTTACTTTTTGATCATTCCAATTTTTAGTTGGAACTTTTCCTACAGGAGCATGTAATCTAACAAAGTATCTGTTAGGAGCTGGAGAATAACCAGTTACTTTTGCTCTGTAATCATGGAAAGAAGTCATTGGAGCATTCATGTATGCATTTTCTAATGCTGCTTGTACTGTTACGGGAAGTTGTGACGTAGTCTCAGCTGGCTTTGGTGCCTCCTGTGGTTTAGGAGCTTCTGCTGATTTTTCAAATCCTTTTGGTAGAACACCTTTTGGTTTTGTTGTTGCAGGCTTTACCTCCGCAGGCTTTACCTCAGCTGGCTTTACCTCAGCTGGCTTTACCTCAGCTGGCTTTACCTCAGCTGGCTTTACCTCCGCAGGCTTTTCCGCTAACTTAGTAGAAAGTTGATTTAGTTTTGCTTCTAATTTGGCAATCTTGTCTTCAAGATCTTTCTTTGTATTTGCTTTTCGTTTTTCTACCATCTCTTTAGAGTTGATATTGCATTGTTTATTTACATTTTGTTCAAAACAAATTCCAAATTAAAATAATTCATAAAATTAAAGCGGAATCTGTAAAAATTTGAATTTTTAAATTACTCTCTAAACTAGTACATTTTGAATTAGTCATGTTCCCAAAATTGCATTACATACATGCAATTATTACATCTCCACAATTTAACGTGAATCCCGTTGTCTGTATCGGCCACATATTTGCCATTTTCTAATCTAGTTACTCTTGGGAGGTAATTCAATTCAGGATTTTCAAGCCATTCTTTTTGCATACAGTTAGGACATGGAATTTTTGGTGGCATAAACAATGTAAAAAAATATCATAAAATAGTATTACTAAAAATAGAAAATAAAGAATATAATTGAATTAGAAACCTTTTGGAAGTGTTCCTTTTTTAGGCTTTGGTGCTTCCTGTGGCTTTGGTGGTTCTGGTGCCTGTTGTGCTTGTGCAGCAACCCCTTCAACACTCATGTTTACCCCACTAAAACTTCCAAATCTTTTGTCAGCAGGATGATATGCCATTCTAGCTCTTGTTGCAAAGTATTGGTTTGATGCTGCTGTGTAACCAGTTACTGTTACTTTTTGATCATTCCAATTTTTAGTTGGAACTTTTCCTACAGGAGCATGTAATCTAACAAAGTATCTGTTAGGAGCTGGAGAATAACCAGTTACTTTTGCTCTGTAATCATGGAAAGAAGTCATTGGAGCATTCATGTATGCATTTTCTAATGCTGCTTGTACTGTTACGGGAAGTTGTGACGTAGTCTCAGCTGGCTTTGGTGCCTCCTGTGGTTTAGGAGCTTCTGCTGATTTTTCAAATCCTTTTGGTAGAACACCTTTTGGTTTTGTTGTTGCAGGCTTTACCTCAGCTGGTTTTTCTGCTGGCTTTGGTGCCTCCTGTGGTTTAGGAGCTTCTGCTGATTTTTCAAATCCTTTTGGTAGAACACCTTTTGGTTTTGTTGTTGCAGGCTTTACCTCAGCTGGTTTTTCTGCTGGCTTTGGTGCCTCCTGTGGTTTAGGAGCTTCTGCTGATTTTTCAAATCCTTTTGGTAGAACACCTTTTGGTTTTGTTGTTGCAGGCTTTACCTCAGCTGGCTTTACCTCAGCTGGCTTTACCTCAGCTGGCTTTTCCTCTAACTTAGTAGAAAGTTCACTTAATTTTGCTTCTAATTTGGCAATCTTGTCTTCAAGATCTTGTTTTCCTAGCTTTTTAGCAGCTGCCATAGTCTGTTTGAATAATCCGGGGTTTATGTACATTTGGGTTGATTACCACAATTAGTCTTGATCAAGTTTTATATGCATAAATAACATACTCTGTTTATGGATGATTTTGAAAAAGAATACCCTGAGTTTGATTGGAAGAATATACCAGCTTACAAACATCCTGGAGGGAAAGATTGTCCATGTCCAAAACATGAATACATTAGAGAACAGATCAATTTTACAAAACAAGTAAATCAAAAAGGCAAAGAACCATCAAAGGTCACTCTCAAGTTTTGTCCAGATCATTACAAAGTTTACCTAGAAGAAGTGATCCCTGCGATGCCATTAAAATACAAAATTCTTACAAAGATTGCTCTAAAACTTGGGGCAATTCAAATTGAACAGTTAAAATATATGGAATCAGAATTATGTTTTTATTGTAAATTTGGTTCAGGTGGACATGATAAAAAAACTGAACTACCACCAATGTAGACTATTCTGAATTTAATAGAATTTTAGGTTTATTGGGAGTATCATGATGACATCGCTTTCCACACAAAGGACATCTTTTTCTATCAAGCAAAACACACTGGCAGATGTGGGATTTAAAATATGATTTAGCAGATTTATTTGGTTCTCCAGTTCCATTACAAAAAGGACATTCAGAACCAAGTAATTCTATAATTCCATTTCCATTACAAACTGCACATTTTGTATTTGTCACTATTGCTTTTGGTTTAAAATAATAATTAAAAAACAGTTCTTAAAAGAATTTTAATAAAATATGTTTTTCTTGAAAACGAGTTAAGCTTATACTTGAACGGACTTCAGATGATTTGTGACAATAGAAGACATACATGGATTCATCACAGAACTTGAAAAATATGGAGAATTAAAGAGAGTGGAAACTGAGGTTGACTCTGATTTAGAAATTGCAGAAATATTAAGAAGAGGAATGTATTCTAACGGTCCTGCAATTCTTTTCCAAAATGTAAAAGGATATGACATGCCAGTATTAGGAAATGCATTTGGATCTGTGAGGCGATTGGAGATTGGGTTGGAAATGACAGATTTTACAGAAATAGGTAAACGTATTGTAGATATGACAAAAATGGATATTCCCTCAGGATTACTAAATAAAATTAAAAAACTCCCAGAACTTTCAAAGATGACTGCATCATTTCCAAAATCAGAAACAAGTGGACCAGTAACTGAAATAACATCAAATGATGCAACATTTGATAATATACCAATTCTAAAATCCTGGCCACATGACGCAGGTAGATTCATTACTCTGGGATTAGTTGCAACCAAACATCCTGAAACAGGAGTAAGAAATCTAGGAGTATATAGAATACAAATAATTGATAAAACACATGCATTAATGCATTGGCAAAAACATAAGAGAGGAGCTCATCACAGCGATATTTCAAAAGACAAAGGTGAAAAAATTCCAGCAGCCATAATCATTGGAGGTGATCCTGCAACAATATTTTCATCAATTGCGCCAGTACCTGAAGGATTGGATAAGTACTTGTTTGCAGGGATTACAAGAAAAGAAGGAATTAAGACTGTAAAATGTAAAACAATTGATTTGGATGTTCCTGCAAATGCAGAAATTGTTTTAGAAGGGTATGTGGACCCAGTGGATATTAGGGATGAAGGACCTTTTGGAGATCATACAGGATATTACACACCAATCGAACCATACCCAACATTCACATTAACTGGAATTATGCGCAGAAAAAAACCAGTGTATGTTACAACGGTAGTTGGAAAACCTATTCTTGAAGATGCATACATTGGAAAAGTAATTGAACGTTCATTTTTACCACTAATCCAAATGTTCCATCCAGAGGTAATTGACTTTAGTATGCCAGCCGCAGGATGGTTCCAAGGATTTGCCATCATATCGATCAAAAAAAGATATCCAGGTCAAGCAAAAAAAGTAATGATGGGTTTATGGGGTATGGGACAACTTTCATTAACAAAGATGTTTGTAGTCGTAGATGAAGACATCAACGTTCACGATATCAATGATGTGATCTGGGCTATTACTACAAGGGCAGATCCGTCACGAGATACTCTCATCATTAACAACACTCCTACAGATACACTCGATCCTGCATCACCATTTGTAAATCTAGGTTCTAAGATGGGAATTGATGCAACCCAAAAAACAAAAGAAGAGGGATATGAGAGAGAAATTCAAAAAATAGTCAAGGTTGATGATAAAACAAAGAACTTAGTAGATTCTAAATGGTCAGATTATGGATTATAGACGGCAACATGATTGTAAAAGTTATCCCTCTCTTCTACTTGGTAGCCAATTTGATGAATTGCATCTATGATTATTTTGTCCGTAAGTTCAGTGGAACGTGCTCCTGTACATGAAACAACTTCTTCGCCAATAAGAGTCCCGCCAAAATCATCTGCTCCATATTGTAATGCTAATTGAGCCATACCTACACCATTAGTTAGCCATGAAGATTGAATGTGTGGGATTAATCCATCAAAAACCAATCTAGATATTGCAATCATTTTCAATAATTGGATTCCACCTGTTCCATATTCAACAATTCCTTCTTCATGCATCAAAGTGTTGTTTGGTTCAAAATTCCATGGAATGAATGCCATGAATCCTTTAGTTTTTTCTTGAAGTCTTACAAGTTTGTAAAAATGTTCAACAATATCATTATTGTTTTCAACATGACCATACATCATTGTTGCAGAAGATGGAATTCCAAGGAAATGTGCTTCATCCATAATTTTAATCCAAGCATCACTGGAAATTTTCTTTGGACTGATAATTTCTTTAACAGAGTCAGTTAATATCTCAGCTCCTGCACCTGGAATTGATTGTAGACCTGCATCTTTTAATCTAGATAAAATTTCTTTTGTAGATGATTTTTCAACTTTTGCAATCATGTCAATTTCTGACGTTGATAAACCATGAACTCCAACTTCCGGAAATTTCTTACGAATCATTCTAAATGCATTTTCATAATATTCAATCTTCAAATTTGGATTATGTCCGCCCTGAATCAAAACTTGTCGGATCTTAAACATGTCATATGCAGTTTTTACTCTAGATTCAATCTGATCAAGAGTTAAAGTATAGGAATCTTCAGCACCAGGAGATCTATAAAATGCACAAAACTTACAATCAGTGATGCAGACATTGGTATAATTCAAAATAATGTTGTTTACAAATGATGCCTTTTTGCCAAACTGCTTTCTTGTAAGATGCCCCGAAACAAGACCCATAAGGTGAACATCGTTAGACTCTAAAAGTCTTAGACAGTCTTCAGGTTCAGGTCTTTTTCCCTTAAGAGAATTTTCTAAAATATCTTTGATATCACTTTTTTGTATCTGTTCAGTAGTTTGACTCAAGTGATCTTCATCCTTTAGAATTTCTATTTAACTCTTGGTAGAAAAAAGAAACAAAAAAAATTAAACAAAACAAAGGATTTGGGCTAGATCCATAAGAAATATGATCTTATCGATCCATGTTATTTTTTTTATAAGTATGCTACCCTGCGATTCATCTTATCTAAACTCAAAAAATATTTGTCATAAGAATAGCATTAGGCTTAAAAACCCCGCTAAATTCCCAGTCCACATATTCTAGTCTTGCACAAACCTCCATTAAGATGAATAATCAATACTGCTATCTTTTAAAATACGATTGAGAACTTAGAATTTATAGTCCAACTTTTTTAGAGATTGCCACATACTCTCTAATACTCATAGATAGAAATTACAAGATATTGACACATACTCTCTAATACTCATAGATAGAAATTACAAGATATTGCCACATACTCTCTAATACTCATAGATAGAAATTACAAGATATTGACACAAAATACTTGGTTTAGCCTTTCAGTTCTTTTCTAAGCATTTCATTGATTACATGTGTGAAACTTATACTGCCTTCTGATTTTTTGATTTGTTCTGCCTGAATCTTTCGAAGCTTAGATACCAAATCATCATCAAGCATTATGGTTACTCTTTTTGGCATGTCATACTGTTATTTGTTTTCTCTATTAAAACCACATGTGAATTTATTCTGTTGTCTATTAGACTAACGTCTAAAAACATTACAAAAACCATGGGCTTCATTGAATCAAATTATTTATCTTTGTATGGATAAAAGATTCAAATTATTTATTATGTGATTTCTATTTTTTGTGTATTCTATATGTTCTGTAAATTTCATGAATTTTTGCGTCTTGTAGCCGTGTGTATTTTGTGAAGATTCAATATAAAGTGCGCCTAATTTCTAAGATCATAAATTTCAGTGTAAAACACAATCACGTTCTATCTTATGTATTAGTGATAATAGTTTTTGCGTTTGCAATCCTTACACATTCAAATTAAAAATGAAAATAAAGAAATCAAATTTGCATAAAAATTAATGGACTTAAACAGGATCTTTAATTTTTCTAATAATTTTTTTAATTTGTCGATATCCAAAAACTGGTAAAATGCAATATATGCATCCAATTTGTGAAATAGAACAGCAACAGAGACACTCGCATTTTCCTTTTTCGTGATTACATTCTTTGCATTTCATCCTTTTTACTCCTTGGACTAGATCTTAATCTAGTTTTACAACATGGACAAGTATTTTGTTGAGTCATGAAAAATAATGCACAAAGTGAACACCACTTTTGACCAATTTTGTATCGTAAATTATTTCTAAATCCAGTAGGTTTGAATCTACTACACAATCCAGTACAGACTTGTCCCATAGTTTTAATAATTCATAAATATATTTAAGAAAACCACCAAATTCATTTCAGATTAATCTATGTAAAGTGGATAAATCTTTTTAAGAAAATTTTTCAATTTAATTTAAAATGCTAACTGAAATCAAGATGAATGAAAACATCTTACATGATATCACTCATTGGGGAATTCGTGCTTCAATTGGTGCGATATTTATTGTTCACAGTTTAAAGAAATTTGATCCTACTTGGCAAGAATGGTTAGTAGGAATAGGAGTACCTCCAGAATTACAACTTCCAATTGCATTAACGGAGTTTATTGGAGGAGTGTTTCTAATTACAGGAATTTTTACTAGAATTGCTGGGGTAGTATTTTCTATAATTTTATTGGGTGCAATATTTCATGTTAGATGGGAAAATGGATTCTTTGTATCCCAGGGAGGTTGGGAATGGGATCTTGTGATGCTTGTAGCAGTATTCTCAATAGTGGCGATAGGCCCAGGTAGAATAGCAATTGCAAGTTTAATTAAAAAATTACCAAAATTTTTACAATAGAAATTTTTTACCCATTTCTTGAAATGGTTTTTTGAGGTTAGAGAATTAGGTTTCTCTAAATTATAATTCAAATGTTTACGTTCATCTGGCCCATGTGATATGTATCACTCATTCCTTTAGTCCAAGTTTTGTTTTTGTGTTCTTGGATGATGTACTGTTTGTATGTTGTATGTGCTCATATTGAAAGTACGGTGTCAAACGTATTTGAGATAGATCTAACTTTTTAGATTAATTTTATTCAAAAATTGAGTAAGTTATTCACGAAATAATCTATCTTCTGAATACTAATGCCTAGATTATACCTTATTCGTGAATGTAAAAATTTTTTATTCTCAGTTAATCAAATGTGATGTACTGATTCTATGCAATCAAATTATTTGCATTCAAGATTATTTTTTAGATTTTTCGTTTGTTATGTTTGGGTGTATCTCTGTTCCCTCTTTTTTACAAGTATTTTTGATAAATCTATCAAAGTCATTCTCGTCAAATAATTGCCAACCCATCTTATGTATGTCAAGATCATACGACCTATAATCTTCTATTATATCTCCAAACCATGCACGATACAAATCTTCTTCTTGTTTTGCTTGTTCATGATTGTTAAAGAATTTCAATTCAATCCAGTCTATGTTACCGTTGGTTCTTGCCGAAAAGTCACAGTATGGGGCATTTGCAAGATGATCTTTCATCTCTGCCAATCTTGTTACATAGTCTTTTGAAGATGTGAATTTTATTGTAATCAGACGTAAAATCGACATGTTGACCTGATGTAGATCTACCATGGTAGTGTAACCATGAATTACCCCCAATTTTTCGAGTCTTGCAATTCTTTTACCTATTCCACGCTCAGACATTTTTGTCCCCATTCCTGCAAGTTTTTTTACAATTGTTCTAGTAGAGTCTCTTGCGTTTGCAATTAGCAGGTTTAGGATCTGTTTATCCACTGCATCTATGAGTATTTCTTTATTTTGCTGCGTGAGTGGTTCTGTCATTGTCATGTCATGGGATTACTATGTGTAAAGATACTACCAAGTGTTCAAAAATTGAACCAAAATTGTTAAAAAATTCAAATCATGAACTTTGACAGATGAAAAGGTGTGGTAGAATCCAAATAGTTTGCATGTGATAATATCATGATACAAAATGATCATGCAAGATTTGAGAGACAAAGAGGTCATAAAAGAATATTATCTGTTTTTGTATGATTTGGCAATTGAGAAAAATTATTCTTGTTCTTCACAATTGACCCTAGAGGAAAGGAAATATTGTGAGAAACTATTATCTCATAATCAAACCTGCAAGCCAAACGAATTGTATTTGTCACTAATGGAAGACATTTTAGTAGAATCGATTCGGCGACAAAGAGGAAGTACAAAAAAATCGCAAAATAGATAGAAATAAGATCTGTTTAGATGTATTCTTATGATTTAGACCTATGACTAAGATAATTTTAGAACGCCTCTCCCCCTAAATCGATGTTAGATCAACGTTTTTCAGATATGATTTTTAATTTCATTGAATATCGAATCAGATTAGATTTCAAGCAAATGAACTTTTGTTTAGGTTTGTTTCCTGCTAGTTTTTATGTTGGTTTTTTTGCTAAACTTCTTCAGCAGCTTTTGTGCCTCTTGTTAGGTATTAGATATTTTTTGTGAGTTGAAATCATCTGTGTCCAAATGAATCTAACATTATTGATAAATCATGATCTAAATACATCATCATCAGATAATCAAGACTTTGCCGATCTAATTGAAGTGTACGTACAAAGAATAATCAAGGCATTGTTTTTTCAATATCATTGATTTTTGATTCCAGATCAGTAATTTTTTTGTACAGATCGTCATAGGACTCAGTCTTGGCTTTTACTTTTTTACTAGCTTTTGGTTTCTTGGCCTTTGGTTTAGATTTGGTGGTAGATTTGGTTTTAGATTTGGTTGCCATATATCTCAAAATGGAGTGCATACCTAAATATCAAACTATCTTTATGAAAGGAAAAATACAGTCATACAAAAATCTAAATGAATTATTTTAAGCGAGAATACGTGATTTTTGATTGTGATTGATGTGTTTGAACTTTAATAGGTCTAACCTCAGAGCACGTTATTTTTAAGTAGGGCGCAAAATCCAGACAATCCATGGTATCTGGTAACCAAATCCGACTTAATCGAATTCTCAGGAAAGGAAGAATGCTGTGTATCCCAATGGATCATGGAATTTCAAATGGCCCAATCAAAGGACTTGAAGATCCAACATCGACTATTTACAAATGTGAAGGTCGTGGTTTAACAAGTGTTATAATCAATAAAGGAATACTCAAAGCATTATCTAGACCAACTAAAATTGGAATTCTAGTTCATCTTTCAAGTAGTACATCATTATCACTATCACCTAATAGAAAAATGCTAACAGGCACTGTTAAAGAAGCAGTTGCAATGGGTGCAGATGGAATTTCACTCCACATCAACATTGGGGGTAAGGAAGAACCTGAGATGTTAGAACAACTTGGGATGACTGCAGATCAATGCCACAAATGGGGAATGCCTCTTTTAGCAATGATGTATCCAAGAGGTGAAAACATCAAAGATCCACATGATCCGGAAATTGTAGGACATGTTTCAAGAATTGGAGCAGAATGTGGTGCCGATATTATCAAAACATTATACACAGGAGATATTGACTCTTTTGCTAAAATTGTAAAAAGTACACCTGTCCCAATTGTAATTGCAGGCGGACCAAAAGCAAAAACAGATTTAGATATTCTTCAAATGACTGAGGATGTCATGACTGCAGGAGCTAAAGGAGTCACATATGGCAGGAATATCTTTGCACATAAAACACCTGAAAAAATGGTAGAAGCATTATCTGAAATAATTTTCAGAAAAGGAACCGCAAAGGAAGCATTGAAGAAAATTGAGTAAAACAAGAGAATTAATAATTTTACCTAAAGTGAGTCAAGCACAACTATCCAAATTTATTGTTCAATTAGAAGAAGAGGGAATCCAAATGGTGTACCTTGACCCAAAAAAACTAACCAAAGTAAAAACTAAACTTCAAACAGTCTTTCCATCAAATTCATCAAATTATGTTGTACTGGAAAAAGAAGGTAGTGTTAAACCAAAACGTAAGAAGGTTGGAAGAAAATTCCAAGTATTATCAAACTTAGATATTGAGAATATCTTATCTAATGCCAAACAAGGATTAGATTTTGTTATTGTAGAAGTGAAAGATTGGAAAATCATTCCTTTGGAAAACATTATTGCTAAACTACATAAAATACACACCAAAATTTTTGCAATAGCTAGAACCCCTGAGGAAGTGAGAAAAATGTTTTCAATCTTAGAAGTGGGAGTAGACGGAGTAATTTTCAGCACATCGTCAATTACTGAAGTGAGAGAGGCTATGGTGTATCTTGGAACTAGAAGTTTTGAGATGAAACCTGCTAAGATTATTGAAATCAAAGAGGTAGGAGACGGAGAGCGCGTGTGTGTAGATACGGCATCAATACTCCATAAAGGAGAAGGTATGTTAATTGGTAGCAGATCAAACTTTTTGTTTCTAGTTCATAATGAATCAGTAGGATCTTCATTTACGTCACCAAGACCATTTAGAGTTAATGCAGGAGCAGTTCATTGCTATACTCTTTCACCTGATGGAACAACCAACTATCTCTCAGAGGTTGAAACAGGTTCTGAAGTATTAATTCTCAATTCTAAAGGAAAAGCAAGAAGAGCTACTGTAGGAAGATCAAAAATAGAAAGAAGACCAATGCTAATGATCAAAGCTTCTGTTGGAGGAGAAATAGGCGGCATAATAGCACAGGATGCTGAAACAATTAGATTTGTAAGACCAAATGGACAACTAGTATCTGTAACGCATCTAAAAAAAGGAGACACCGTTATGGTACATGCAAAGCCAGCAACTGGCAGACATTTTGGAATGGAAGTGTCTGATGAATACATTCTAGAAAAATAACATGAAGTACAAAACATGTGTGTCTATTGTAGAGGAAACACCAAATAAAATCAAAAAAACATTAAAGACTGCGCTAACAAAATCCGATTTTGTTGAAGTTAGATTTGATTTTTTAAAGGCAGAACAAATACCTGAAACAATAGATATGATCAAAAAAGATCTAAATAGAATTGTATGCACATTAAGGCCAAAAACAGAAGGCGGAAAATTCACAGGTAGTGAAAAAGAAAGAATTTCAATCTTAAAATTAATCGCAGAATATACCCCATACTTGCTAGATATTGAATTTAACACTCTAAGAAAGAACTCATTATTAGTAAAATATCTAAAAGATACAAATACAAAATTACTTGTATCCTGGCATGATTTTAAGAAAACACCAAGTACCATCGAACTAAAAAATAAAATGAATCAAATGAGCAAGTTTTCATCCAATCTCAAAATTGTGTCTACTGCAAAATCAACAGATGACTCTACCCGAATGCTAGAACTTTACAGTAAAAAAGGGAAGAATAATTTAATCGCATTTGCAATGGGTGATTTGGGCAGAATTTCACGAATTTTATGCCTGTATTTAGGTAGCCCCTACACATATGTCTCATTAGGTAAAGCAGTAGCACCAGGACAGTTTAGTGTTGATGAAATTAAAAAAATTATAAATTTAAAAAAAAATTAAAACAGCAGTTGAGAGTTTAAATCAATCATATCTTTGAAGACAATAATGGGAAAATCATTTGCAGTAATTGGAGACCCTATTGATCATTCATTATCTCCAAATATTCATAGTGCGGCATTTAGAGAATTAAATTTAGATTCGTCATACATTGCATATAGAATTCCAAAGGGAGAATTAGAAGAAGGAATTGAAGGATTAAAAAAAATCAAGATTGATGGATTCAATGTCACCATACCACATAAAGTAGAGATGATGAAGTATTTGGATAAAACTGATGAATCTTGTAGTTTGATTGGGGCTGTTAACACAGTTACAAATAAGGATGGAATTCTTAAAGGATACAACACAGATATGGATGGATTCTTAGATCCATTTAAGAAAAAAAAATTAGATATAATAAACAAAAAAGTTCTTCTTATTGGAGCCGGTGGAGCAGCAAGAGCAATTGTTGCAGGATTTTCCAAAGAAAAAGCTAAAAGCATTACAATTACAAATAGAACATTAGAAAATGCAGAAAAGCTTGTAAAGTTTTCAGAACAAATTGGTTTGAATGCCAATGCAATTAAAATTGAGCAAGTCAAAAACATAGGAAAAGAGTATGACATTATAGTTAATGCAACGTCAATAGGTCTGAAAAACGAATCAAGCATCATACCACTCGACGGAATTAACGAGAAGACAATTGTGTATGATATAGTATACATGCCAATTAATACAGATTTTATCAAAAAAGCAAAAGAAAAAAACGCAATCATAATTTTTGGCTATGAAATGTTATTAGGTCAGGCAATCAGAGCATTTGAGATTTGGCATGGCATAGAAGCACCTTATAATGCCATGAAAAGAGCACTTCTAGGAGGATTTTGATGGCAAAGGCAAAAGCTACAGTCCATGGGGCAATTTCACTTGTAAATGCGATTGCAAATCAAAAAGGTGCAACGTTAGGGATTTCCTTAAAAGTAGAAGCAACAGTTGAAAGCACACAAGGTAAGGGAATTGTTATTCAATCTGAAAACCAAAGTCTTAGTTCTCGTCTGATTAACAAAACAGTTGAAAAGATAGTCTCAAAAAAAGATTTAGAGCAAAATAAGATTATGATTACTCTTGATTCCGAAATTCCAACTGGATATGGTCTTAAAAGTTCAAGTGCGATTTCTTCGGCAATTGCTCTAGCATGTGCAAAAATATTCAAACCAAAACTTACTGATCAACAAATACTACTTGCAGGAGTTGATGCATCAATAGAATCCAAAGTAAGTATTACAGGAGCATATGATGATGCATGTTCTTGTTATTATGGAGGATTTAATGTAACAGATAATGCAAAGAAAAAAAGAATTCATTTTGAGAAAGGACCATCAAATTTAGTTGCAGTTATATTTATTCCAAAAAATAGAAAAAGAGGAAATTTAAAAAAATTAAAAATTTTATCATCTGTTTTTGCAGTGGCATGGGAATTAGCAAGAAAGGCAAACTACTGGGAATCTATGACAATTAATGGACTTGCAACAGCATCAATTTTAAATTCAAATCCTAAAATAATTACAGATTTAATTGAAAAAGGTGCACTGGCAGCATCTGTTTCAGGTAATGGACCATCTATTGCAGCAGTAGTTAAAAAAGAAAATGAAGTAGCAATAAAAAAAATATTCTCAGTGTTGGAAGGCAACATAATAGTTTCAAAAATTAATAACGAAAAGGCAGAAGTCCATGAAGTGTAAAGTTGAAAAATCAAAAATTTCTGGAACAATTTTGTGTCCAGCAAATAAAAGTTATACCCACAGAGCAATTTTTCTTGCATCACTTGCAGGAAAAAATAGCAGGGTAGATAACATATTACTTTCAGCAGACACCATTGCAACAATTGAGGCATGTAAAAAATTTGGAGCCAAGTTTGAGATGGAAAATTCATCTATAATTGTCAAAAACCCAATAAAAATAGGAACACATGTATCTGAAATAAATGCAGAAAATTCAGGTACCACAATTAGAATTGCTGCAGGCATAGCAAGTTTATTTTCAGATGAAATCACACTCACTGGAGATTCTAGTCTTCAAAAAAGACCAATGCAATCTCTTCTAGATGCATTATCAAGTATGGGTGCACAGTGTCAATCCTCAGATGGAAAACCCCCAATCAAAATTAAAGGAAAAATTTCAGGAGGAGATGTCACCATTCCAGGAAATTTCTCTAGTCAATTCATATCCTCACTTTTAATTTGTGCTCCACTAACTGAAAAAGGAATTAATTTAATAATTGAAGGAAACTTGGTATCGAAACCCTATCTTGATGCAACAATTGCAGTAATGAGAACATTTGGTGTGTCAGTGCAAACATTAATTCCTTACAAAAGATATAATATCTCGCCACAGATTTACAAAGAAACTGCATTCACAATTCCAATTGATTTTTCAAGTTTAGCACTTCTTCTTTCAGCTAATGTGTTAAATGGTCAAGAAGTTATAATTAAAGGAAGTATTGGGAATTTACCTCAAGGTGATGAAGTGTTTATAGATATTTTAGAGCAATTGGGAGTTTCAGTAATAATTGATAATGATGAAATAAAAATTAAATCTCCTGAAAAATTAAACGGTGGTAAATTTGATTTGAGTAATTCCCCTGATCTTCTTCCACCCTTGTCTATACTAGCACTAAAATCACTAAAACCAATTGAAATAATTAATGTCAAACATGCAAGATTAAAAGAAACAGACAGAATCGCAATCATCACAAGAGAGATGGTAAAATTAGGAATTAGAATTCAAGAGAATGTAGATGGTATGATTTTAGAGCCATCAGAAGAATTGAGTAGTGCAGAATTGAATGCAGAAAATGACCACCGGTTATTTATGGCATTTTGTATCGCAGGAATGTATGTTGGTAATTGCACCATCACAGACCCAGAATCAGTCAAAGTGTCATATCCAAATTTTGTTGAAGAGATGAAACGTCTAGGTGCAAAAATCCAATTATTAGAATAGAACTTTCTAAAAAATAATTCTAAATGTAAAAGGCGCGACTCTGTATAGAGTGAAAAGCATTCTCTTCACTCACTGCACTTTCGTGCAGATAACATGTCTTTTTCGCAGAGCCGCGCAAATCATGCTTTATAATTTACATGTTTTTGCATGTATTGTATATGTTATTCTATTATTTAAGAATATAATGAGAATATTTCGTATTATTGCCTATTAATTTGTAAATATTAACAACTGATTATAAATTCTTAGGAATATGTGTGGATCAGAATAAAACCATTAAAAAAATTCAGAATGAGGAATTATAAGCATCATTTAGCTTTGATAGTATGTTGCCGGGAAGTTCTATTGGCCAGCGTCTTGTTTTAACAAGTTTTGGAGAAAGTCATGGGAAATCAATTGGTGCAGTTTTAGACGGATGTCCTGCAGGATTGGAAATTGATGAAGAAGATATTCAAAAAATGCTAGATCTTAGGAAACCAGGGCAAAATTTAATCTCAACTCAAAGAAAAGAGGGCGATATTGTAGAAATTATCTCAGGCGTGTTTAGAGGTTATACTACAGGGGCCCCAATTACTATGGTGATTTGGAATAGTGATCAAAAATCAAAAGATTATGAAAATTTGAAAACAAAACTAAGACCAGGACATTCAGATTACCCTGCCATGATAAAATATAATCACTACAATGATTATAGAGGCGGTGGAAGATTCTCAGGAAGATTAACTGCAACCCATGTTATGGGCGGGGCAATTGCCAGAAAACTACTCAAAGTAACCTTAGGTATCACAACACACTCTTGCACATCACAAATTGGAAAAATAAAGATGGAAAAAGAATTTAATGAAAAAATGTTTAATTCCATTTACAAAAATGAAGTTAGATGTCCTGAAGATAATACTGCAAAAAATATGAGGGCAAGTATTCTTGATGCAAGGAAAAAAGGAGATTCGCTTGGAGGAATTATAGAATCAATTACAACAAATGTTCCAACAGGATTAGGAGAACCAATTTTTAGTTCATTAGAATCAGATTTGAGTAAAGCAATTTTTTCTATTCCATCAGTAAAAGGAATTGAATTTGGTTCAGGATTCAAAGGTTCAGAATTATACGGTTCTCAAAATAATGATTTGTATACCATCAAAAAAGGAAAAATAGTAACAGAAACAAACAGATCAGGTGGAATTTTGGGTGGCATTTCAAATGGTATGCCAATAACAATGAGAATTGCATTCAAACCAGCATCATCAATTGCTCAAAAACAAAAAACTGTAGATATCAAAACAAAAAAAGAAACTAATCTTCAGGTTAAAGGACGACATGATCCTTGTGTAGTGCCAAGAGCTCCTCCTGTAGTGGATTCGCTTGTATCTTTAACTATTGCAGATCATGCACTGCTAGCAGGGACAATCAAACCTACATTATAAGAAAATGTCAGACATAAACGATCTTAGGAATAAAATGGATGATATAACGCTTCAAATGATAGGATTACTAAAAACTAGAACTGATATTGCAAAAGAAATAGGACAAGTCAAAAAGAATATCGGCAAGGGAGTGACAGATGAATTACGAGAAAGTAATTTACGTGAAAAGGTAATAACATTATGTAAAAACATAGGATTAGATGAAACAATTGCTACAAAATTTCTTAATTTTCTGTTAAATGAATCTGTGAAGGTACAGTCATCAGATAAGCAGACACATCTATCTATTTTCTTAAAAGCAAAATTACTTGAAGAACAAGGTAAAAAAATTATTCATATGGAAGTAGGGGAACCAGATTTTCCACCGCCACCAATTGTAAAGATTGCATTAGAAGAAGTTTTCAACAAAGGATTTCTAAAGTATGGCTCATCAAAAGGAATGCCTGTATTTAGAGAAGCATTATCAAACCATATTTATAAGAAATTCAATGTAAAAGTCACACAAGACAACATTATCGTTAGTCCTGGAGCACGATTCTCAGTTTTTACTGCAATTACAACCCTTCTTAATCCTGGAGATGAAATGATTGTAATTGAACCTGCATGGCCAGCTTACAAAGACTGTGCATTAAATTCAGGAGTTAAAGTAAGAACAATCAATACAACTTTGGAAGACAAGTGGGAACCATCAGTGGAACAAATCAAAAATTTAATCAATTCAAATACAAAAATGATTGTATTGAATTATCCAAATAATCCTACAGGTAAAATTCTAAATGAAACAGTTCAAGACACCATAGTAGAATTAGCTAGAAAAAATGATCTTTACATATTGAGTGATGAGATTTATTCAGAATATTCAACAAATAGTTGGAAAAGTATCCTAAATTATAATTATGAGAAAAGTATAGTCACACGTTCATTCTCAAAATCTCATGCCATGACAGGATTTAGAGTAGGATATGCCATTGCAAATTCAAAAATCATTGAAAAAATGGCAAAATTAGAGGCTTTGTGCCTAACAAATGTCTCAGAACCTATACAATACATTGCTATGAAAGCTCTAGATGCAGACATATCCAACAATTCTAATACTGTGAAAAACAGACTTGATGTATTGGTACAAAAAGCAAAAGAAATAGGACTAGACTTTATGATCCCAGATGGAGGGTTGTATCTTTTTGCAAGAGTTAATCAAGAAGAATTTGATGGAGTCCGATTTGCTAACAGTGCCTTAGAAAGGGGACTGGCAGTGGCACCTGGAGATGGATTTGGAAATTATAAAAATTTCATAAGAATATCTGCATGTCAAGACGAAAAAATACTAATTGAGGGAATGAATACACTAAGTAATATCATGAGTGAAAGTAAATGAAAAAAGTTACAGTTATAGGTGCAGGAGGTCAAATGGGCCAATGGTTTGCAAAATATTTTACAAGTAAAGGTTTTGAGGTTACAGGTTATGATTCAGAAAATAAAGTAGTTGGAAAAGATATTAAAGTTGCAGAATCTCTTGTAGGCGGAATTTTAAAATCAGATTATGTTGTTTTATGTACTCCTACTAGGAGAACCCCTGAAATTATTAGATTAATTGCAAAGGAGATGAAACGAGACACATATCTTATTGAAATATCATCTGAAAAATCAAAAGTAGTTACTTCGTTATCAAAAATGCCATCTAAAATTAATCCAATTTGTATTCATCCAATGTTTGGCCCAGGCATTAAAACGATTAAAGGACAAAATATAATTTCAGTTCCAATCAAAGATGCTAAAAAAGAACTAGCGATGGCAAAAACGCTTTTTGAAGGAGCTAATTTTGTTACAATCGATGCTGCAGAACATGATAAAAAAATTGCAGTCATTTTAGGATTAACCCATTTAATGAATTTGGTTTTTGCAAACATCCTATCAAAGGATGAAAAAATGTTACTTACAGAGAAAATGTCCGGAACCACTTTTAGAGTTCAGAAAATATTGGCAGAGAGCATAATGACTGAATCTCCAGAACTAATAGAGACAATTATTGCAAACCCTGAGATTCGTAGAGTTGCCGAGGAATTGTGGAAAGATATTGGTAGGTTACTTACTTCAATTCAAGAGTCAAAGACAGAGGAAGTGATAGATTATATCAAAGAATGTCAAGAAAGACTTGCCAAGCATAAGGACATAAATGAATCATACAAAAAACTATCAAAAATGGTAAAAACTGTTGAAAAATAACAGATATGCGTTCAACAAAGATAGTTACATCTTTTATTAAAAATGATGATCTATTATTGATTCTCAAAAGAAGTAATAAAGTAAAAACTATGAAAGGATTATGGGCAGGAATTAGTGGAATAATAGAAAAAAATGAAGAACCATTACAAAGAGCTAAAATTGAAATTTTTGAAGAAGTTGGACTTAAAGATGATCAAATCACACTAGTTAAATCAGCAGAAGTAATGAGAGTAAACTCACCACAATACATCAATCACGAGTGGGAGATATTCTCATTTTTGTTTGAATCACATAATTCAACAATTATACTCAATTGGGAAAATTCGGATTTTAAATGGATTAAAGTAGAAGAGTTGAAAGATTATGAAACTGTACCTAGCCTTCAGAAAGTATTATTCAATTTGTTGTAAATTTTCTTTTTCTTTTTCTTTTTCATATTTTTTCTGCTGTGGAAGCATCATGTACACACAAGCACCGCCACACATAGTACAAGGAACATTGTTTCCAGGATGTTGCCCAGTTCTACTATGGATTTTTGCAGCTTCTTCAGGATCTATGGATAATGCTAGTTGTTTTTCCCAATCCAAAGTACGTCTTGCTTCAGTCATTTCAATATCCCATTTTATCACTTTATCACGAATTTTAACAAGATCACCTGCATGAGCTGCAATTCTATATGCAATTAATCCTGCTTTGACATCCTCAGCATTTGGTAAAGAGAGATGTTCAGAAGGAGTAAGATAACATAAAAGATCAACACCTTCACTTGCAGAAACTGCAGCACCAATTGCACTTGCAATATGATCATGACCTGATGCAATGTCTGTAACTAAAGGCCCAAGTACATAATAGGGAACATCGCCAATTAATGATTTGGCTAATCTCACGTTAGCTGCAACTTCGTTTAATGGAACATGTCCGGGACCTTCAACCATTACTTGAATATCTTGTTTATGAGCACGTTTTGTCAATTGTGAAATATTGATCATCTCTTGAACTTGAAGTTCATCATGTGAATCCAAAATTGAACCTGGTCTGAGTGCATCTCCAAGACTAAATGTCACATCATATTTTTTGGCAATCTCAATTAAATAATCATAATGAGTCAAGTAAGGATTTTCTTTATCATGTTTTAACATCCATGCAGCAGTAATAGTTCCTCCCTTACTTACGACTCCTCCATATCTCTGAACTTTAAGAATTCTTTTGGCAATTTCTTTTGTAATTCCACAATGGATTGTAGTGTAATCAACACCATCTTTTGCATTATTTTCAAATGCGTTAAGATAATCATCCTCAGTTAAATTCAAAGGGTTTTTGTGAACTTCTACACCATAATTGTATGCCTCATAAATTGGCACGGTCCCAAATGTAATTGGAGCTGATTGCATTAGGGTTTGTCTAATCATTTTAACATCTCCCCCATCACTGAGATCCATCATTGTATCTGCATGGTATTTTACTGCGATTTTTGCCTTTTCGATTTCTTCTTCTAAATTTACATTTAGAGTTGAAGTTCCTATGTTTACATTGACTTTAGTTTTAAGACCTTTACCAATCCCAACATTATGAATTTTTTGTGGTCTGATATTATTACTTGGAATTATTATTGAACCACGTGCAATCTTTGGGATTAACCACTCTAGTGAAACATCTTCATCTTTTGCTACTTGTTTCATTTCATCAGTAGCAATCCCACGTCTAGCAGAGGTCATCTGAGTAGCCATTAACACTATCTATCCTTTTGCCTGATTTAAACAATCGTGAACTCGTCAAACGAATTGATGGATAAATTTTCTTAGCCTTATATTGATAAATTTGATCTACTTTTTTATGCAAGAATTACTAGTTTACTGTATGAGAGCAAATAGAGAATGCATTCATTGTGGTAGAGAATTTAACAGTATTAAAGATAGTTTTTGTTCTTTTGAATGTGCAACCCAGTCATCAGAATAAACGATTAACTCAAATTCTGTTTGTTTTCTAAAGATCGTCTCTCAGAGATGATTTCTGTAACTTTATTCACAATGGGCGTGACGATGTACCCCGACTCAAGGTGGTTTTACAAAGTTTTATTTTATTTTACTGATTTCACTTTTAATTCAATTTTTGGCTCAAATCAATGAAATGTAACTACCAATCTTATGATTCACAGATTTCAGGAGTTCTATTTCATGGTCCATATGTCATCTAGGAGGACTCCTACTTTCTTCTAGATCTTCATCTCCGTGTTTGGAAATCAAATATTGTTTTCCACATTTGAAACACTGCCATACAAATTTTCCATTTTTCATTGATTGATATTGCATGGGAAGTAAACAAACAGTACACTGTAATACTTCTGGTGGAGAATTGTGCTTTATTGGAATTCTAACCATCGATGAATTAATTCATACAAGTATAAAATAGATATCGTGGGTAACGATCAAAACTCAACTGAATTATTAATTTGAAAGAAAAATAGATTAGTACAGAAAACAACAAAATTTTATGAATTTACTTTCCATAGGCGGATCTGATCCTTCATCAGGTGCAGGAATTCAAAGCGATATCAAAACATTTTTTTCACTCAATGTCTATGGATTGACTGTAATCACAGCTATTACAGGTCAAAACACATCAACTTTTGGAATGATTGAACCAGTTTCTCAGAAAATTCTGAGAAATCAATTAGATTCAATATTAACAGATTTTAAAATTGATGGAATAAAAATTGGAATGGTGTTTAATTCTCAAATTATCAAAATTCTCTATCAAAAATTAAAGAAATCAAAAATTCCAATAGTTGTTGATCCGGTAATAAAATCAACTACTGGTGGATTGTTAATTGAGAAATTAGCAATCAAAGACTTTCAAAAATACATAATCCCACTTGCAACAATAATAACACCAAACGAATTTGAGGCAGAAATATTATCCAAAACTAAGATCAATTCAAAAAATTCTTTTAGAAAAATTGGAAAAATCATCCAAAAAATGGGAGCAAAGAATGTAGTAATCACTGGCATTAGAGGAAAAAACAATAAGATCACAGATTTTATTTTTGAAAATACACGGAATTATTCTATTTCAGGAGATTTTATTGCCAGAAATAACCATGGTAGTGGTTGTAATTATTCAGCGGCGATGCTTTTTGCTCTTGCAAAAAACAAAAGCATACAGGAATCAGTAAAATTTGCTAAAGAATTTACATACAAATCAATAAAAAATGCCGAAAAAATTGGAAAAGGAATTTCAGTTACAAATATTCAAGAAAAAGACAGAATTAATCTAGAGTTACTAATTGCAATTGATACCTTTGTAGAAATTAAAAATATTCATAAAAATATTCCAGAATGCCAAACAAATTTTGTATATTCAAAAGAAAACCCAAAATCAATAAATGATATTTTGGGTATATCTGGAAGAATAGTTAAGACTGGAAATGAAGTTACAGTGGCTGGAAATCTTAGTTATGGAGGTTCAAAGCATGTTGCAACTGCACTGCTTACAATTAGTAAAAAATATCCTGAGTTAAGGTCTGCAATTAATCTAAAATATCAAAACTCAACTATCTTAAAAATCAAAAAATCAAAATTAGTGATTTCAAGTTATGATCGAATTCAAGAGCCTAGAAATGTGAAAAGTAGTGGCTCATCAATAGAATGGGGAATAAAGCAAGCCATTAAGGATTTAAAAAATACTCCAGACATAATTTTTCATAAAGGTGATTTTGGAAAAGAACCAATGATCATAATTTTTGGAAAAAATCCAAATGACATAATAGAAAAAATTTTAAAAATAATTTAAAATCAAGATCTATCCTTGAACATAAATAATCACACATCAAATATGATTTATGAAAGCCGTGATTCTTGCTGGAGGATTAGGTACTAGGCTTCAACCATACACTACATTTCTTCCAAAACCAATGTTACCCTTAGGTGAAAAACCAATTCTGGAGCATCTGATTGATTGGACAAGAAAAAACGGAGTCAAATCAATCGTTTTGTGTGTAAGTTATCTTAGAAAAACAATCGAGGATTATTTTGAAGATGGACAAAGATTTGGAGTCTCTATAGAGTACGCAATATCAAATAAACCATTAGCTACTGCAGGTCAACTTAAAACTGCTGAAGAATTTATCGATGATACTTTTGTTTGTATGTATGGCGATTCAATTTTTAATTTTAGTCTTAGAAATATGATAAAACAACATTCTGCAAAAAGAGCATTTGTAACCATGAGTTTAAACGAATACAAAACTAATTTACCATATGGTGTTATTGAAACTTCTAAAACAGGTAAGGTTACAAGTTGGAATGAGAAACCAGAGATAAAAGCAAATGTAAACATGGGTTGTTATATTATGGAGCCTGAAGTTTTTAATTTAATTCCAAAAAACATACCCTATGGAATGGATGATATGATAAAAAAAGCGATGAATAAAAAAAGAATTATCAGTAGTTTCATAACAAAAAAAGGATTCATAGACATAGGCAATAAATTATCATACAAAAAAGCATATCAAGAATATATTCAAAAACTCGGTAAGATCTGAAAACAAAAATGAATAATTTAATCATAAGAGAATTAAGAAAAGAGGATCTCTGGAATGGATTTCTTACTTCCTTAGATTCTTTAAAACGAACAAGCAGCATTGACAAAAATAAAGCAAACGAGATTTTTGATAAAATTAACTCTAATCCTGATCATGTTATAGTAGTTGCAGAATTAGATGGGAAAATAGTTGGAGCGACAACTCTCCTAATTGAACAAAAATTCATTCATGCCGGTGGAATAGTTGGCCATATAGAAGATGTTGTAGTAGATAATAAATTCCAAGGTAAAAAAATAGGAGAAAAAATTATAAAATATGTTTTAGAATATGCAAAGAATCGGGGCTGTTACAAGACAATTTTGGCTTGTACTGATGAGATAAAACCATTTTATGAAAAAATAGGGTTCAAAAATATTGCAAATGAATTAAGATTCGATCACATCTAAAAGTATTCTTTCTTAGGGCGCGTATGTATATTCTTGACCAAGTATATACCAGTTCCCATTACGGCAAAGGATAATGCCATAAATAAAATAGGAATAAACTTGACTGAATCTGTAAGGTAAATTTCTTTAATATCTTCTAATAGGGCATAACATACCAACATTCCTGATAACAAAATTATCCCTCCAACAATAATTAATCCACCAATTTTTCTTGAACCATATTTTTTTGACATGATAAACGCAACTGCAGCTAAAATTCCAGCTGGTGCAACACCTATTGAGATAAATTGCAATATTTTGGGATCAGCAGTGAATGATGTTGCAAAGTCAAAATCTTCAGGAACATTAGCCATAAAATTATAAACTGAAATCATTTCACCTGCAAACATTGCAAACAAAGCAACACTAGTGACTGCAAGCCATTTTTCAATTGCCATGATTCTAACAGATTTTAGTTGATAAATAAACCATTCAAAAAATTAGATAATTCCAACAAGATTAGCTAATTCTTTCCTAGAACTTGCTCCAAGTTTTTCTGCAGCTTGTTCAGGAGATATATCATTTAAGAAAATTCCGTACCCTCGTTCCAATCCGGACCGAGATTTAGTAATTGGATAAATTTCAATATGCCAATGGATTTGCCTGCTATTTTTCTTTTCAGGAGAAAGATGGAAAACAAGATTGTATGATACGTTTTTAACAGTTTTTGATAAGCCGCCTAATGTAGCTCTTAAAATCAACGATAAATCATTGATTTCTTTTTGAGTGATTTTTGAAAAGCTTGTAGTGTGTTTTTTAGGGGAAATCCAAAACTCGTATGGATATGAAGGTGCCCAAGGAGAAAATGCAATGAATCCCTCGGTTTGTAGTATTTGCCTTGGACCACTAATTTCCTCATTTATTGTTTGACACATAGGGCATACGCCCTTTTCGTTCAGAATTTTATGTGATTCCTCAGCTTCTATCTCAATTACTGGTGGGATTGTAGAAAATGTTAATAAATTGAGATGAGGATGAGGATTTAGATTTCCTGCTAGTTCCCCATGGTCAGCATATATTGAAACGTATGTTACACCCTTTTGAGTGTAAAGCCATCTTAATCTGTCTTGAACAACAACTAAAACATTTGACCATTGTTCAGTATCAATTGTTGCAAAAGTATCTTTTTCATTTGGGGATGCAACAACAATGTAATGATAGCCATATGCTGGTTCACTATAAAATGGTCTGTCACTGTATGAATTCTCAGTGTCAATTGAAACTATTGGGTTTTTACTTTCAAAAACTCTAATAGCCCATCCCTCTACGTATTCATCTTCATTATCTTGTAAACGCTGAAGCATTCCATCTTTTGCAACAAGAGACAAGACAGAAGGATTTGTCATAGATTCATTGCCAGGCGCAAATGGTGATTTTTTTGGATCAATAACTTTGTCATCTTTTTTTGTTACAATCATGAAACGTTCAGAAACGTAATCTTTACGCATATCGCCCATAATTGTATTTAGAAGTCAGTCACTGTTAAAACGTTTACTAAGATCAAATAAAATTTAAAATCAAAAATTAAATGTATACTAGTATTCATGATTGAGATCTTTTTACTTTGATCAGAAATATGATTTTAAAAAAAATCATCATGTTTTATTTTAATCATGAATATTGTTGCAAGATTTAAAAGAGAGAATTCGATCTGAAGTAAACAGAGTCTTAATGGATAATTCTGATATTCACATGATCTATGTTCTTTTAGATGGAGTTGGAGATCTTCCGCATCCTGATTTAGATGGAAAAACCCCATTAGAAGCTGCAAATACGCCAATATTAGATAAAATTGCCAGTAATGGTGCTATAGGTGAAGTTATCTCAGTTGGAAAAGGGATAGCTCCTGAATCTGACATTGCGGTATTCAATATGCTTGGATACAAGTTCGACCATGCAGAGTATGTAGGTAGAGGCGTTATTGAGGCAATAGGAATTGGCATTGACTTTAAAGATGGAGATTTAGCATTAAGAGGAAATTATTCTACATTAGATGAGGAAGGTCTAATCATAGACAGACGAGCAGGAAGAAATATTGAAAAAGAAGATGCATATGGAATTGCAAAAGAAATTGAAGAAAAAATTACTTTTTCAAGTCCAGATACATCTGTAATAGTATCTCCAACAATTGGACATAGGGTTACAGTTAGAATTAGAAGTAATTCACAATTATCATCAAAAATTACCAACACAGACCCAGCTTACAGCAATATTGGAGGCATGGGAGTAGCAAAAACTGTTGGTGATTTTTTAAAGATTGAAAAATGTTTACCCCTTACAGACACCAAAGAATCCAAATTTACTGCAAATTTAGTAAATGAATTTTCAGAAAATGCAATTAAAATAATGAAGGAAAGTGAAATTAATAAAAAAAGAAAAGCACAGAACAAAAAGGAACTTAGTTGCATTTTACTCCGAGATGCGGGAAACAAATACCCTGATGTGATTCCAATTAATGAAAAATATAGTATGAATTTTTCATGTATAGTAGATATGCCCGTCGAGCTTGGAATTTCAGAAGTTCTAAAGATGAAAGCATTTGAAGCAGGCGGATTAACAGATTATGAGGAAAAAGCTAAAGTTGCTGCAAAAGCAATGGAAACTCAAAATTCCATATATGTGCATCTAAAAGGACCTGATGAATTTGGTCATGATGGGGATGCCATAGGCAAGATGAAAAACATAGAAGAGATTGATCAAAGATTTTTTAAAACTCTTGTTGAAAATATTGATTCAAGTAAAGTTGCAATTGTAATTTCTGCTGATCACTCTACGCCTTGTATTAATAAAGGACATAGTGATGATCCTGTCCCAATTTTAGTTTCAGGAGACTTTATCAAAAAAGATGGAACTACAAGAATGACTGAGCAGCAAGCAAAGAAAGGAAGTATAGGTTTGCTTCAAGGTGCAGAAGTAGTAGCTAAAGCTCTTGAATTAATTAAATCTCAAATATAGTCAAGTTATCTGCTTGTTGCATTTCGATGGCCTTGTTTCTTATTCTATCAATATCAATTGAATGATATGTAGATGGCGATGTTCCTAGTTTATCCAAAACTCTTCTGAGCATTCCTATTCCAATACTGATATCATTTTTTTGAGCATGAGCAAATGCAACTGCCATTAAGATTATTCCTTGCACTAGTTCTTTTTCTCTACCAAAGCATTGTTTCCAAACCCCCTCAAAGGCCTCATGACTTTCCCAGAATCGTTCATTATTAAAATAAAAAATACCATCAGATATCCCTTGTTCTTTTTCAATTTTCTCTTCTACAACATGTCTAATATTATCAATTGGCGCGATAACAGATAATTTTTCAACCATAGAGTCGAGATCTTTTTTTTCTACAGCTACATCAAATTCTATAAAATTTCTTGCAACCCTGGCAATCCGTACTGAAGCATTCATGTCAGATACCAGATCTCTAGCTCTGTAAACTAGTTCACGAGAATTTTTAGGAGAATAATCCGTATTTTTTAAATGAATCATATATCGTTCCATGGTATTATTTGATAGGTTTTTCTTAAATTTCTTCTGCAAGACCAATCAAGGTTTATATGAAATACACAAAGGATTTTGGATACATGTCTATCATTCAGACAATTACAGATGTGGATAATACCTTTCTATCCAGAAGGGAGATTACATGTAATTTTGCTGGATTAGGTGGTAAACTCAAAACCCTAGAAGCAGCAGACATGATTACAAAAGAATTCAAACTTGACGGTAAAGTCGTGATTCCAATTAACCTAAAAACCCAAGTAGGTAAATCCCTAGTTACCGGAACTTTTTATGTTTACAATGATGAAGCATTAGCAAAAAAACATGTTAATCCTACTATATTCTCAAGACTAGAAAAGATAAAAGCAAAAATTGCAGAAGCAGAGGCTGCCGCAAAAGAGACCGCAGAAAAAGACGCAGCAGCAGCAAAAGAGACAGCTGCCACTGAAGAATCACCAGCAAAAGAAGAAGAAGGGGAGAAAACAGAATAATGGCTGGAAAGAAAGGCTCTAGTCCTAATGTTTACAAATATTTTAAAGTTGACGGAGACAAATTAACAAGAATTAGAAAAATTTGCTCAAGATGCGGAAAAGGAGTATACATGTCCGAACACAAAGATAGACACACATGTGGAAAATGTGGACTCACAGAGTTTATTCAGTAATATTCTCTAAGTAATAATATACACTATCTTGTTTTCAAATCCTTCTGTTTGCAATTAAAATTTATTATTAACCTAAATAAAAATAAATTAATACAATCGCTTTTTATGGATTTTAGTACTTCTTTTTTCTAGTTGTTGGATTTTTAAAATAAATGCAGGATCTAATTTAATTTTAGAAAGAGATTCTGCAGATAATCTTACAGTGTTTGTATCTAAAGAAATATTGGATTTTGGAAGATCTCTCTTAACCCAAAATTTTATCACTTTATCTTCTAGCTTATAATCACGAAATCCTGCAGGGAATTTTTTTGTAATGTGTTGTAACAAAGTACGATCATTAAAAACAGCTCGTGGTTCAAATAACCTAGTTTCATCACTATATGCATTCTCAAATAAATTTCCAGAAATTTCATCAGAAATTAATTCCATTTTTGAAATTTTTCTCATCAAATCAAGAAAATGAAGAAACTCATGTGCTAAAATCGCATGTATTGTTCCTTTAAGACCGTAAGCAATCAAAGGAGCTGAAATCTGAATTACTACCTGAAATTTTTCTTCAATCATAATTGGAATAGTCCTGGCAAATAAGATACCATACTCATACGAATTTGGATTATCCGATGAAATTACAAGTGATGGTTCCACATAAGCTACTGGGTATTGAACCCCGGATGCTTTTTCGATTCTTTTTATTCCAGATAGGACAATAGGAAAGCGTTTTAGAACAAGCTCATAAGCGTCAGCAGGAATGATTCCTTTTGAATACGCATCTTTGAAACGCACTAATGGGTCCAATATTTCTCCTCAAAAACTTTGAATGTAAAAATGTTAATTCGATTAGGATCTAGGCTTTCCACTTTTCTTTTTTTTACGTCTATCTGCTCTTTGGTCAGCATGTCTTTGATGTTTATTTTTTTTCCTTTCTGGCATATAGTTTCATGATATTTAGTGCTAGTTAATTGTTATCATTAACGGACAAAACACTAGATTATTCTCTAATTGGGAAGGGGAGGATTACTCAGAAACATGTAGTCAAGATGGGAGTTTCAGATATGTCAAATGTAAAAAATATTAAAGATTTAACCCTTGATATAACTTCTAACAATAATTATTATTGTTTTAATAGTTTGTATTAGATATAGTACTAAAATTAGGATTATTATTGAGACATAATCATTTAAAAATAATTTTGTATTAATCCCTGATTTTAATAAAATTGTAAAGAAACCCGCAAAAAATATTTCATTATGACATTCTAAAAGAATGAAGAATACCTAATGATATAGTAAATGATCTAGGACATCCTACTTGCGGTTCAAATAATTTTGGAAATCTAGAGATAAAAAATTAAGATGTGCTCTCAACATGGGAAAAATTGCTATAATTGCAAAAAATTCTGGTATGCAGAATCTTGAAATGCAGGATTCATGTATTTGGTTTAGCACTATAAAAAAAATTACACGTGGTTAAAATTCAGTAATGGCCATTAATATCATATGCCTACAAATCATTTGGATAAGACATGTCTACACCCAATCAAGATTACTGATACAATGATCGGGGAGATAACATGTGGTAATTGTGGAGTTGTATTGTCTGAGAATGCGATTGATTTTGGACCTGAAAATGCGTTCCAAGGCATGGATGGACAACAGAATAGTGCAAGAACGGGACAAAAAATATCTCTGAAAATGGCAGATATGGGACTGTCTACAATTATGGAATCTAAAAACAGAGATTCCACTGGAAGATCCCTTTCTCCTGAAAACAGGAGAATGTTTTATCGCTTGAGAATGTGGGATAGAAACAGCAGATCTGCCATTACCAAGCAATCATACATCAAAGCATTTACATTTCTTGATGGGATGCGCTCCAAACTTGGATTACCTGAGTACGTTGTAGAAAAATCAGCATACCTGTTTAGAAAGGTGGAGCAGAAGGAATTATTGCATGGTCGCTCAAATCAGTCAGTGTTATGTGCAGTAGTGTATATTGCATGCCGTCTTACAGATACGCCTAGAACTCTGGCTGATATCGCAAATGCTTCAGGAATAAAAAAGAAGACACTCCAGCGTGTCTACCGCACATTGCACGCAAATCTTGATGAAGTCAATTCATTGTCTTACAGCCCATGTAAGTTCATAGAGCGCATATCAAGTGAGGCCAATGTTTCTGAAAAAACAAAACAAGATGCAAGAAAGATTTTGGAGTTTGGTCAGAAAAGTGAAATAACTTCCGGCAAGCATCCAATGGCCATGGCAGCTGCTGCAGTATATCTGGCAATACAAGACAACCATGAAAAAGTTTCACAGACAAGAATTTCCCAGATTTCAGGAATAAGTGCTGTAACTATTCGCAATAGAGTAAAAGAATTAGTGGTAGCCAAAAGAAAATAATATTGGCACTAGAAACTTTTAGTTTCAAATTATTTATTCATGCACTGAATATCTCTTTTAGATGAGAATTTGGGATATCTCTCCAAGTAGATTGTGTCGAAATCACCTACTGGGAGAACATCGTGAACTACATGCGATGTGGACTGTAATAACCGAAAAGAAAAAGGGATATTCTATGCATCCTGAAACAATTAGGTGGAAGGGAAAACTAAATGCAATGTATCTCAGACATGAAAAACTTGTAAAAGAGATGAGTCATAGGGGGTACAATCACAAGAGTCCACTTGACAAACGAAAGTTAACTGGAAAATATATTCAAGATGCCTTCATAGATACTCCCATTGAACAAATTGGAATTCTAAAAAACAAAAATTGTGATTGTAAAGTAACATGATCTTTTTATTTAATTGCAAAAGTTAGCACTATTCTAAAAGTTAGCATCATGTTATATTCTACAAAGTGTAATTAGTAGTGACAAGAAATGCAACAAACAAAAAACAAAAAAACACCACAGCTAAAGTTTCTAGCTATAGTAGCTGTTGCAACTTCAGTAATACTAGTCTTTACAATAACTCCTTGGAATATTGTTCCAACTCTAGTAACTGAGGATGTATCAGTAATCACTGTAACTGACTATGGTTGTGTTGGTGAGTCAAGTGTAGGGCGTTCAGTTGTTGTTCCAAACTGTGATGCAGATGTAGGAGATATTGTTTCTGCTACATTTTACATTCCAGCAGGAGAAATAAATGGATACCTGGAAGAACTTGATCTGAGACAAAACTCAATGGTAGATGCATGGGATAGAAATGTCAGCGGTACAGGTCTCTCCCCATAATTTTTTTATGTTATTTTTTAATACCATTTCATAATTTTTAGTAACTTTTCATTGATCGCTGATACGATGTTAAGAGATTTTCTATTAGTTTGTATTTGATATTACTATTATAATATTAACTTGTTATTACAACTCTTATTTTTCTCCATAAATACAATCAATGAGTATTAGATATCATGGATGAATCTCAATTCATAGTACCATTTTTGATCATTTTAGGAGTGGGGATTTTTGTGGGGACCAGAATTTGGATACTGTTTAAAAAATAATCTTTATAGATCATCTTTATGCTCTATCCAATCTAGGTATCATCCTGAATTTTTTTACCACTAGCCATCAAACTGCCATCGCTTGATATACTCTAATTAAAAATTTTAACCATGGTAATGAAACTTGATGAGAAAAAAACTATTCTTGCAGGATTATTAATTACACTTGGAATTACAATACTTGGAGGATTCATTCTAACTACGTTTTTGATGTCTGAATGTAGAGATGTGATGTGCTAAAATAAGGGAGACTATCAATAGAGAAATTCATGTTTTTAAAGTGGTACAAGTTTAAGTTCTTTGATTGGATTCCAACTATGATTAGATCTCAGTCAGTAAAAGACAAGGATTGGCAAATTATTCGTAAGTCGATGCTTAAAACAGATCTAGAATTCAAATACGAAACCTTGCAAAATTGGCTTGAGAAAAATAAATACTCGGATAAATCCAAAATTCAGACTCAAAACTACATGCAGGCATTAAAACGAAGTGGTTTGATTGAATAATCTGATAATTATTGTAGTTGTATTTGTAATTGCCATCATTATTGGGATTATAGGAAATTCAAATTATCAAGAAGTTGCAACAATACGTGATCAAAAGAACCTCCAACTAACGCTAGAGGACTGTAAAAGATTATTTGATCAAGGCTTAGATCGTGTAGATTGTTTTGATAAATCAATTAACATCTTTGGAACTGAGGAGCAAAAACTACAATGGCAAGCAGGATATTTCACTCCTTAGATTCTAAATGTTTTTCTTCATTATCATTATTGTTGTACTTCAATATCAAGAAAATCAAATTCTTGACATATGCATTGGGTGTTTAGAATATGATGTGGACTAGGAAAAATATCATCCCCGGTTACAAATCTTTTGATAGGTAGACCTCCTTCAGTTTTGATTTTCAATGTAAATATTTTTTTTGAATTTTTTTTATATCCTACACTAAACACTTTCTTCTCTGAGCGTTTTCCAGATTTATCATAAACTACTATAGGTTGCTTTTTAAGATCTTTTAATTTTTTAAGATTTTCAGTATCTATTTCAAAATCTGTGCATATTTTCACATTTATGATTGAAATAAATTTAACAGGTTTTTTAGGAGATTCGTTTATAGTTTTCAAATTGTTGATTTCAAGTGAACCAAGTTTAACATGCGTTACTCTCAATCTCCTTTTTAATGGATTTTGAATTTTAACAAAAAAAGGTCTCCCAGATCCCAACACCAAACTTGATTTATCCTCACCCCCGATCCAGGTAAATTTAGCAGTCGTTCCACCAAGTTTCTCAAAAAAGAATTTAGAAATCAAACCTTCAATGCTATTAAATTCTGAAATCCCATGAAAATTACAAATTCTACAGCCTTTTCCAGAACAATTACTGCATGGTTTTTGTTTTTGTGTGAGTCCTCTTAGAGTTTTTACATATCGCCCAGAAAAAGTGACAGATTTTGAACGTAATTGGCATAATTCATCTTTTAAATTTAAAGTAAAAGTGATCTCAGGATCCAAATGTTCAATTTTTTTTTTGGATTTTTTTGAAAAGGATCTTCCTAACTCTTTTGTAATGTCTGTCTTGATACTATCAATTCCTCTTAATTTGTATTCAGAACGAATATGGTCATCTCTTTCAATAATTGATGGTTTGATCAAAGCTCCGACACTGAAAGAGGAGAAGGAATAACCATCTGATTTCTCATTCATCAATTTTAAGTAAATATCTAAATGTTCAAACAGATTTTTGCAGATATAGCACTTTTGCTTTGAATTTAGGTTTTTTTTGAGTTTTCTACCAAGTAACTTGTTCGATGAAAGATATAATTTTTTAGAGAATAGTCTACCTAGACAATTATCACATAGGTTGTATTTTTTTATAATTTGATTTGCAATAGGAATAATTTTTTGATATTTAGTCATGTTAGAAAAAATTTACGTAAAAAATTATCCTAAACCCATTTTTCTAAGAGTACCTTGCATTTGACGTCCTTTAGATGCTTTCATCATATTCTTAGAGTTTTTGTAATTTTTGATGAGTTCCTTAACTTCACTTTCAGGCCATCCAGAACCACGCGAAATTCTTTTGATTCTAGATGCATTTATCAAGCTAGGATCTGCTTTTTCTTCTTTAGTCATACTTTGAATGATATACCTCCATTTTGAAACTCGGCCTTCCATTTGATCTACTTGATCATTTTTGACCATCCCTGAAAGTCCAGGCATACTATCCAAAAGTCCTCTCAAAGAGCCTACTTTTGTTACTTCTTCTAGCTGATAAAAGAAATCATCCATATTCATTTTTCCACTAGAGATTCTTTTCATTCTAACATCATCGCCTTCATTTTCTAATCTTTTTGCTAAATCTAACACAGCTTGAATATCTCCCATTCCAAGAAGTCGTCCCACAAATCTAGTTGGTGAAAATTTTTCTAAATCATCAATTCTTTCACCCGTGCCAATGTACATAATTTGTGCTCCTGTAGCTGCAGATGCAGCAAGTGCACCGCCTCCTTTTGCAGAGCTATCTAATTTAGTGATGATTATGCCTCCAACAGGAATTGTTTTGTGAAATGCCTCCGCTTGATTAAAACACTGTTGCCCAATAGTTCCATCAATAACAAGTAATACCAGATCAGGATCTGCTGCTTTGTTAATTCTTTCCATTTCTTCAAGCAGATCCTTTTCTTCTTTGTGACGACCTGCAGTGTCAATTAAAATGACATCTAATGGTTGTCCTTCAAAATGTTTTAATCCATTTCTTACAATGTTTGGAGAATCTTTATTGTTTTCTTCACCGTAAACTTCAACATTTGATTTTTCACACATTGTTTTAAGCTGAACTAATGCCCCAGGTCTGTAAGTATCTGCACCTATAACTCCAATCTTATATCCTTGTCGGGATAAAAATTTAGCAAGTTTAGATGCTACAGTAGTTTTCCCACTACCTTGAATTCCTAAGAGAATTATTTTATTTTGTTTTCCAGGTTTAAAATCAAAATTAGATTCATTTCCAAGTAATTTTGAAAGTTCGTCATATAGAATCTTGATTATGTGATCTTTACGTGAAAGTCCTGGTGGAGGAATTTCGTTTAGAGCGCGTTCCTCTAGGTGTTTTGTAATTTCAAGAACCAAGCGTACATTGACATCTGATTGTAACAGTGCTCTTTGGACATCTTTGGATAAATCTTTGATTAATTCTTCATCAATTCCTGAAGATTTGACAATTTTCTTGATTGCGTCACTTAAGCTATTCTTGAGTCCGTCAAGCATTGTAATTTAATTCAGCATCCACTATTTCAAACCTTCCTCTATACCCATCCCATATTTTTTTATATTTTTTAATTTTGATCGAATTTGAAAAAAGAGGACAATTAATTACAAATGTTTCTGCCTCACCACCTTCAAAATTTAAGTTAAATCCATACTTTTCGGATAATTTTTTTAATGTGCCAATGTCCGATTTCGAAATAGATTTACCAAGCCAGGAATCATTTAATCCATCAGAAGATACACTAGTCATTATAAACTCGTAATTGGAATCAAGTAGATCATTCATGTATTGTACTGGTTCAGAATCCCACAGAGGTGAAATTGGTATTAAATTAAATTTTGAGCAAATAGTTTCAAATTTTTCTTTTTGAAATTTACTTTTAATTCCACCATGTACTACCCCCTCAATATTAAATCGATTTTTTGCAATATCTAATAACTTTCCAAGAGTTATCAATTCATTATCAGATTCATCAGATGAGGCCTTGGTTGTTAATTGAGGAATGTTCATAGATTGTGATTGAAGATTTGTCCACTTTATATTCGGATGATGTAGTAAATGACTTTCTTCAGATTTTGGGAAAATACTCAGAAGACATACTATCTCATGTCCTTGTTTTTGTGCTAGATGGATTGCAAATGTACTATCTTTTCCACCTGAAAACAGGGAAGCTAATCTCATGATCTAAAAAAAATCAATTCAACAAACACTTCAAATTTGTTGAAAAATGATGATGCTTCATTACTCATAATCCTCATCAACATTCAGACGGCTTTTCCGCTCATCATCAGCATCAGATTAACTCTTAATGTGCATGATTTTAGTCCTACGGTCGAAATGAATTGGCTTGTTATTTTGCATTGAAGTCAAACTAGTTATTGATTGTAATTTAATTTGAGTATATTTAAGATAAATGAATTATATGTAATTTCAAGCAAGGAAATTGATATTTAGGTTTGATTCCTAAATTCATCTTTAAGTATATTGTACTGTGATTTGTCTTATCATTATTCATGGATTTGGATCGTCTGAAATTAGGAATACCTCAAGATATACACCTTCTATGAAACGTAATTGAATCCCTCAAAGGACTCAAAGGATACAAAATATTGAATAAGGTAATTTGCAATGAGATACAAAAAGAGAATTAATTAAGAAGATGAAAAAAATAAAATGATTGGAAGCAGAAACCCTTGATAACACAAAAGAGAAAGCACTTCAGATTGTTAAAAAGCAAATAGAAGAAATTAATGTAAAACTAAAAAACAATGATTATGATGAATGTAACAAAATTAATCATGATAAAATGGTATTAGAGAATCGAATTATGACTCTACAAAATAAAATGGTAATACTTGAAATGGAGAAAAGAATGTTAAATCAAGAGTCACAAGATATCAAATATTTTGAAAATAATAATTTAGTTATGCGTTATATTGTTGAGATAATCACTCAAGACAACAAGATAAGTAAAGATAAAAAAGATAAATTATTAAGCCTACTGGAAAAGTTTGAATTAAAAAAGTAAAACTCCATACTAGAATAATAAAAACGGAATGGTATACAAAATCATAAAAAGATAATTCCCTTCACTTAATCTTTTCAGTATCTACTTTTAATTGTCATCCTTAATTCCAATTCATTTAATATTAATATCATAGAAATTTAGTTTTGATTTGATGTTGGCTATCTTTGCATGGACATAGATATTAAGATCCAAAACTATTTCGTTATGATTTTCTTTCTACTATCAATTAAGTTTTAAATTATTTTTTGTTTAACTGTATCATTTGGTTTAATTGATCATTGTTGAATACGGTCAACCTCAGTATGCCTATAAGAATCCGAAGAGATTAGCTGACTTTGATATTCACCGTCATAAAAAATTAGTCTTTGTCTGTTTTATCACCGTCTAACATACGTGGACCTACCATGTCATGAGCGTGCAATATCTTCTTTTAATGCTCAAAATGTGGTCTATCTTTTGTGATAACTTCCACGACAATCATTAAATACAATTCTTATGTAATTGTGCAATTCCTTGAACACTCTCTTTTTTCAGAAAAGCTAGGTAATCAAGATGTATCAGATCATTGACTAAGATCTAATCAGTTTTTGATATTCTATCTTATCTCATTTTAATGATATTATAGGCATGATTGGAACATGCGAGGTATGCCATGATGCTGTAGTGGAAGTTACATTGACCAAGGTTCACAGTACTGTTGAAAAAACACATGGAATGATACTGATTCGTCTATGTAAGGCGTGCAGAGAATAGGTATGAGTTGATTTAATTCTAATTATAATGCCACTGTAAATTATGTTCATAATCATAAAACTTCTGGCACATTTACTTGCACCATCTAACTTTCTTAAAAACTGAATATGTGATATTTTGTAAAACTAATTAGCCCTAATTTTTAATACGCATGATTTTAGTTTTGTCCATAACAACCCAGTATTCCACATTCTGTCCGTTTTCCAATTTACCTTTAACCTCATCGTCAATTAAATTGATATCTAGTGTCTCAAACGTTTCTGAATCCATAACTTGTACGACATCTCCATTAATTGAAATGATTTGGCCTACTTTCTTGTTAATCATTGGAACATGAATCTGCATGCTGACTGGACCAACATGAGGTCTTTTTTGACCATCAAAGATACCTTCTCCAACAATTCTAGCTTTTGCTGCACCATGTTTTCCAGGTTTTGATGTGTCATATTCAACAATACGACATGGTTCCCCACTTGGTTGATCAGAATGTGGTAATAGGATGTATGACCCAATTTTTAAGGAACCAAGATCAGATGGTTTACTCATGCAAAACAGTTTTTGGTCGAATATTTAACTTTTCAGACAACAGAAGATATTCGAAAAGCCATATCCTTAATACAACCTAGACTGGATAAAAATTGTAAAATGGGATTACGTAATACTCTACGCAAATTTTGTGTCATGAAAAAAGTAAGAGACAAAGCAGAGGATTCTGAACAAAAAAAAGATAAGAAATCTAAAGATTAGATTCGATTTTTAAGATTTTTCTTTCCCGCAATGAATACACATATTCTTTGATAATATCTCAAACCATGCAAAATTATGAACAAATCCTTCTTTGCAACTCATATGGATTGTAGTTATCATACTAGAGAGTCAATCTAGAGCGTCAACAATAATATCGATCAAACTCAATCTTAATTCCAATCTAATAAAATATCCGTCTTTGACCCCATTTTTTTAAAATATCATTAATGGTCTCTATTAACGGAATGATTTTTGGATAATTACTATTTTGTATCAAATCATTTTTAATTGCTGTAAGATAATGCCTTTTTTGTTTGAGTATACGTAGTTTTTTTGACTTGGATGATTTGGTATTTTTTAGATCACTTAGGTTTGCAGAAATATCGCATAACAGTATTAATTTTGAATCTATTGATGATTCTTTAATTTGTTTAACATATGCTGCATCTTGTTGTTTTCGTGTTAATGATGGATCTTTAGATACTGAGGACACTAATACAGTTATTTTACTTCCAAATTGTTCGAAGAGATCATCAAAACTAGTAGATGTTTTGTCTATTACCTCATGAAGCCAACCTGCACATAGAATCTCTTCATCAATTACACCTAAACTTTTAAGCCTATTGACTACATCTTCTAGATGTTTTGAATAGGGAATAGTACTATCTTTAACTACCATCCCATAATGTTTCTTTTTTGCAAATAATTCACCTTTTTTTAGAAGATCCAAAAATCATTCTCCACAAAACCTAATGACGTCCTCTAATATTATGATAAATAAATTCCAAGTTTTATTGTAGCAGAGAATCACAAATTAGGAATCTATCTGTTTTACTTTAAAGATTCAAGAATAGACAGACTGAGAAGATTTGTAAGCGATAATCCTTTTCGGTTAGCATCACGTTTCGTTTGATCACAGTATTTCTTTACACTCTGATGACTCTTTTCACTAGCAATTTCAATCACCACAATATTTTCAGAATATGGAAATGTAAATTTTGCAGGATTAATACAAAATGTATTCATATTGCCAATACCTGATATCTTAATTTTATCTTTTTTCAAAAATAGGTTTGCGATTTCTTTAACATCTTCAATGTCATCCACATATTCTAAATAATATATAGAAATAAAATTAGCATTTCTCACAACTTCTCTTTGAAAAAATTCGTCTTTGATATTAAATACAAAAGATGTTTTGTTCTGATTATAAACAGTTAGTTCTTTAGATATCTGTTCATTGTCTTTGAATTTAGCTAAAAGATAGTGGTTTACAGAATCAGAAAAGTAAGGCTTGCATTCATTAGAAAAAGTTCCTGTAACAAAAAATAATTCCTCAATATTCTTGGAATTAATCCAAGTTTCTCTGAGATCAATAGATTGATGTGTGTTCGTATATGGCACGCAAACATAACCCGGATAAGGCAATGTCATTAATGACAACGAAACCTATCATTTTTTTAGGGTATTTATGCTTATTACAATTGAAATTATTAACCAATGTTATCTACGATAGTTTTTTAATAGCAGTAAACTTCGTTTTTCTTGTCCCAAGCTAGCTCAGCCTGGTAGAGCTTCCGGCTGTAGTTGTTGGCTTTAGATGGCTGACCGAAAAACAGCATATCAGGCATACAGAAACCGGGTTGTCGAAGGTTCAATTCCTTCGCTTGGGACCACACATTTCTGATGAATAAAAAAAAATAATCTTTAAAAATAAAAAGATAGACTGATTTAAGAAAACAAATTTGAACTCTTAAATTAAAAAATTTATTGCCTATGCTGATTTTTTGACTTTTTGGGCTGCTGGTCCTTTTTGACCTTCGCCTACCTCAAACTCGACTTTATCGCCTTCATTGATGAATCCGTCAACATCTGATTTGTGAACAAATAGATCGTCGCCAGATTCTCTTTCGATAAAACCAAAGCCCTTAGTACGGTTAAACCATTTTACGGTGCCTTGTTCCATTTAATTTTAGAGCAATCAATTCACTATATTAACTAAGTCATTTCTTAAAAATCAAATAATAATTAGAAAATTTAGAAATCTTTAGCAATATGCTCATTGTCTTTTAGCCATTCAACTTGAGGAAGAGTAAATCTCCAAACAATATCTCCGCGTTCAGCCTCATTAAAATCCCAAGGTGCAATAATGACTATATCATTATCTCTAATCCAAACTCTTCTTTTCAACTTTCCTCTGATTCTTCCTCGTCTAGTAATGCCATCAGCACATTTTACCATGACATTTTCACCCCCAAGCATTTTCAATACCCGTCCAAAAACTTCACCTTCTTCAGGTAGACGAATTTCTTTAAGTGCACTTTCATTCTTTACTTGGCGTTTACCCATAACACTGATTATGTTTATGAGCATATAACTGGTAGGGTAACCTGGACAAATTCACACATAATCAAATCCACTAATGTTTGCCTAAATCTATCCTGGTTTTACATACTGATAACCAATTGACATTCAAGAAACTTTTGATTTGAATGATCAAAATGTATTGGAGTTCTCTACCTACAAAAATTATCCTTAACAGTCTAACGGTATGATTTCTGTTTTCTTCTTCTTGCACCAGGGCCGCCAAATTTCTTTGGTTCTTTTTGTCTGGCATCTCCACTTACTAGATACTTGTCAAAATCTGAAATACGTTTTCTTAGGTCGTCTCTTGCAGATTTTGGGAATGGATGTTCTTTTGGTTCTTTTTTAGATTTAGTCCATCCAATAAGTGCTCTTGTAATCCCAGTTGCAATTGCACTGGCTTGCCCCATATAACCTCCACCTCTTACTCTAACAGAGATATCTATCTTGTCTCTTAAATCCCCTGTAATTTCTAATGGCGCTAGTATGACTTCACGAGCTGTTTCTTGCGGAATCATTTCTACTGGAACGTTATTGATTCTGACTCTACCCTGTCCTTTTGTAATGTATACATGTGCAGTAGCTGTCTTTCTAGTTGCAAAATAAATTTCTGTTTTTGGAATTGTCATTCAGTCCACCCTATTATTCTACACAATTCACCTATTGAAGTATAGTTTGATGATGTTTTCTTAATCTTAGCTTTTTCGAATTGAATTTTCGCTAATGACTTGAGTTCTTTTGGGGAACCAATGTATGTCCTTAGTCTTTGATGCGCTTCTTTTCCAGATGGTTTTCTATCATATGGTAGCATTTGACGAATCATCTTTGTCATGAGAGTATCTGGTCTTCTGTAATGGACTGGTCCATGCTTTGGATTAATTATACTGTTGATTTCTAAAAATTCTCTGTACTCCTTGATCTGGTTACTTCTTGTTCCGCTCATCATGATTTTTTCACAATTCACTACTGAAACTCTGTTTCCATTGATTAGTAATTTTGCAACATTTGATGATAATCTTCCTGCAATGTGGTCGGTTGCATCTACTACAATTGGTCTGTCTGTTCTGATCTCTGTTTGTTGTTTAGCCAAGCAGTACAACTCCCTTTCCTGTAGGATTTTTCTCAATCAGTTCTGAATAACTGATCAATTTTCCACCGTTTCCTGTTATTTTATTAGCAGCAGAATTTGAAATTGAAAATGAAAATAATGTAATTTTGTGAGGAATGTTACCTGTTCCAAGAACTTTTCCTGGAAATACAACTGTATCATTTTCTTTTGTCAGTTGTGCAATTCTATTCAAGTTAAGATCTCTTCTTGCAATACTTGGTTTCAGCGCATATTCTGCCAATTTTGCCCAAATTGGAGCATCGTTTTTGGATGATGCCTTTTTTAGATCATTGGCCATACGTATAACCACTTGATTAGTCATGTGAATAATGCGGTTTGAAACCCAAATATAATGTCTATGCTTAGATTATTCTTCGATTTTGTCAATCATTTCTTTGAATTGATCTAATCTGTTACTTACTTCGTCTACTCCTGAAATGATTATTTGTTCAGGATTTAGTGCACCAGTTGATTCTACGCTTAGAATCTTCTCATCTTCCTTATCAGTATCAATTAGTGTTGAGATGTTTGAAGCATTCCATTTGGCATGTTCAGTTCCACGTCCTAGTCTTGCATAACATTCAATTTTGATTCTTTGACCTGGTGCTAGTTGTACAATTGGAATTTTATCTGAAACTGGTTTTATTGTATCGTCTTCAGAGGATAACTCATTTGACAAAATGGTTCTTGTAACATCTGAATCTCCAGAATCTAACACTAACATTACTTTACAGTTTGAGCAACCTACCTCACTTTGACATTCACATTTGGATGGTTCGTTAAATCTCGACAAGTCTGTTTTTAATGGAATTAGTCCCAATCTATGAGCTAAACCTTCATCTGGTAATACTGAAGAATTCTCTACAATGTCTACTGTATCTATTGCAAATACTGGAACACCATTTAGACATACTCGTCTAAGTGCATTTGCATACTGTAATGGAACACCTTTTAGCTTTATAGAAATTTTATGATTATCTTTACTAATTACTTCTAATGATGACAAATCTTGAAGAAAATCTTCAAAATCCACATAAAAATCTAGCTAGCTTTAGGTATAGTGACTGCTAATTTTTGTTACAATACTTGACCATAAATAACAACATTGCACAGTTGTGACTATGAATCCTTCTAAATTGGTCAATCTTTTCTCTATAGATGATTTCTTTAGAAAAGTATGCTGACTAAGAGTAGATCTGTTTATTCTGAAAATATGGTAAAGCCAGCACTGAGCAATTGGATCCTTTTTACAATGACATGATGATGAAACTACTGAAAATGTTATTTGCTCGATAAAAGAAAGATAAGAAAAGAGATCGATAGTGTAAGATACTGGGTTGGTATGAGAAATGTCTCCACTTATTCATCTCTTCTAAGGGGGTTCTCAAATGAGAATGACTATGTACGTATAGATAAATATCAAATCTATGCTAGATTAGACATGGTTGATGTTACATTGGTTAGATATTCCTTTGAAGGTGAAAAATTTGAGATAATGGTAAAACCAGACCCTGCATTAGATTACAAACTTGGAAAGAAAAAGGACTTGGCTGCAGTTTTGGTTTCAGATGAAATCTATACGGATTCTGGAAAAGGAACAAGACCATCATCTGAGAAATTACTAAAGGCTTTCAAAACTGAGGACCTATCAGAAATTGCCAAAATTATTCTTGATAAAGGTGATCTGAATCTAACAACTGATCAAAGACGAAAAATGATAGAAGAAAAGAAAAAACAAATTGTTAGCTATATTGCTAAAACATATGTCGATCCTAAAACTCACTTGCCTCATCCTCCATTGAGAATTGAACAAGCAATGAAAGATGGTAGGGTTTCAGTTGATCCGCAAAAACATGTGGACGAGCAAGTAGCAAATATTGTTGAAAAATTACGTTCAATTATTGCTCTAAAGTCTGAGAATCTAAAATTGGAGATTACGATTCCGGCACAGTATGCATCTCAATCATATGCAGTTTTAAAATCTGTTGGTTCTCTTGGAAGTGAACAATGGCAAACAAATGGTTCTCTAAAAGCAATACTTGAAATACCAGCTGCAGCAAGACCAAATGTGATCGATAGATTAGGTTCTATAACCAAAGGATCTGCTACAGTTGAGGTAATGAAATAATGGATAATAAGAGAAAATATGTTATCCCTGGAGATGTAGTAACCACTGGTCCATTTCGACCTGAACAAAATGTAATTCTTGAAGGAAATAAGATAATCTCTACTACTATTGGCATTTCTGAAATCTATGATGATTCTGTTAAAGTAATACCATTAACTGGAAAATACATTCCTAAAATTAATGATCTTGTAATTGGTAAAGTCATATCTCATACTTCGTTGTCTTGGGAGTTGGATATCAATTCATGCTATGTTGGATTTCTTCCTGCACAGGATGTTTTTGGACGTGACTTTTCTGCTCATGCTGATGAACTTACAACCAAACTAAAATCAGGTGATCTTGTAGCTGCTAGAATTGCTAATTTTGATAGAACAAGAGATCCACTAGTAACTATAACTGATAGAGATTTAGGCAAAATTGACTCTGGTGACTTGATTAAAATCTCCCCCAGTAAGGTTCCACGCCTAATTGGAAAGAGAGGCACAATGATCCAAATGATAGAGATGGCAACAGATGCTGCAATAACTATTGGTCAGAATGGCTGGGTTGTAGTTTCATGCGAGTCTCCCGAGGGATTATTAAAGGCTAAAAAAGCCATTGAAATGGTAAATCAAAAAGCACATGTTGCTAATTTGACTGATCAAGTGAAAGAAATGTTAGAATTAAAAGGTGAATCATAATGGGCGGAAGAGACGCAACAATGGTCCTATTGGACGAGAATGGTATTCGTTGTGATGGAAGAAAAGTTGACGAACCAAGACGAATTATGATTAAAGCCGGTGGACTAAAAAATGCTGATGGATCTGCATACATCGAATTTGGAGATAACAAAATTCTCGTTGGTGTCTTTGGTCCTAGAGATGTTCATCCTAAACACATGTCAAATACTGATACTGGAATTTTACGAGTTAGATATCATATGGAACCCTTCTCTGTTGGTGAGAGAAAAAACCCAGCGCCTTCAAGAAGAGAGATTGAAATTTCTAAAGTTATTAAAGAAGCACTAGAGCCTGCAGTTATCTTGGATAAATTCCCAAGAACCGCAGTTGATGTTTTCATTGAAGTATTACAAGCAGACGGTGGAACTAGATGTGCTGCTCTTACTGCAGCGTCTGTTGCATTGGCAGATGCTGGAATCCCAATGAGAGATATGGTTGCAGCAATTGCAGCGGGAAAAGTTGCAGATACTGTAGTTCTTGATGTTAATAATGAAGAAGACCAAGCCGGTCAAGCAGATATGCCTATTGGTTATATGCCAAGTCTTGAAAAAATTACCTTATTACAATTAGATGGTGTTCTGACTCCTGAAGAATACAAAAAATGTGTTCAAGTAGGAGTTGATGGGTGTAAAGTTGTTTACGAACTTCAAAAGAAGGCACTACAAGAAAAGTACTTTGGAAATGGAGGAGAGTAAAAATGGCATCTACTTCTGTTATTGACGAATTAAAAAAAATACAAATCCTTGAATTATTAGAACAAGGAAAAAGAGTAGATGGACGCGCTCTAGATGAATCAAGAGAAATTTCTATTGAAACTAATGCCATACCTAAAGCAAACGGCTCTGCTAGAGTTAGACTAGGTGAAACCGAAGTTATTTGTGGTGTAAAAATTCAACCAGACAGACCTTTTCCTGATATGGGAGATAAGGGAATTTTTATTTGTACTGCAGAACTTTTACCATTATCTCATCCAACTGTTGAAACTGGTCCTCCAGGACCTGATGTAATTGAGTTGGCTAGAGTTGTGGATAGAGGGATTAGAGAAAGTCATATGATTGATGTGTCTCAATTAGTAATTGAGCAAAACAAATCTGTAGTTGGAGTATTTGCAGATAACGTAGTTGTCGATTATGATGGTAATCTCTTTGATGCATGCTCTTATGCTGCAACTTCTGCATTACTTTCATCCAAATCACCAAAATGGAATTGGGTTGATGACACACCAACACTTGTAGAAGGTGAAGATATGCCTATACCAGTATCTACTATCCCTGTATCTGTAACCATGGGAAAAATTGGAACTCACATAATTGTTGATCCTAATGGCGATGAATGGGGTAGCATGGATGCCCGAATTACAATTACTACTGATTCTGATGGAAATATTTGTGCATTACAAAAAGGTGGTAGTGATGGATTCACTCTGGAAGAAATTCATAGATGTGGAGACATTTCAGTCAAAGTAGGTGCAAAAATAAGAGAAAAATTAAAAGAAGTTCAAAAGGGAAGTCAATAAAATGGCAAAAGCAAAAAAATCACTAAAAGGTTTAGGCGCACGATATGGAATTAAACTTAGAAAACAGTACACAAAAATCCATCTCCAACTAAAAGAAAAGAGAACTTGTCCTGAATGTGGTTCAAAAACATTTGGAAGAGACGCTGTTGGTATTTGGTCTTGTAAAAAATGCAGTTACAAGGTGGCTGGAACAGCTTATGACATTAAACTTTAGCGCAAAAATCGTAGTTGATGCAAAAGACAAGACAAAGGCAATTTTTGATTCAATTAACGCAGATAATGAATTTTATCCTGAAAACCCCGTAAAAACTCAGATAGAATTTGATGAGAAAATAATAATTCTTGCCCGGTCTGATCATTTGACACATTTGAGGGCAAACCTGAACTCTACTCTTAGGTTCATTCAAGCCAGTCATGATTCAATTGAATCGGTAAAGATATAATGAAATAAATTTTTTGAGTAACTATGTCATCTGGACAAATGCCGCCTTGGCTCCAAGAGCAATTAATGAAATTACAACAATCTCAACAAAGTCTCCAATCATTAATGACGCAAAAACAACATCTTGAAATGGAAAAAGCTGAAACAGAAAAAGCCCTTGAGGAATTAAAAAAAATTACAGATGGTGATGCAGTCTTTAAACAAGCTGGAACCGTTTTAATAAAATCTACAAAACAGGAATTACTAGATGAATTACAAGAAAGATCTGAATTAGCAAAAACACGTTTAACAGTTCTTCAAAAACAAGAAATACGTCTTAAGGAAAGTCTCAAAGAACAAGAAGCAAAAATCACTGAATTGATGAAAAGCGGTTCTGCACCCCCACCACCAAAACCAACTACAGAAGATAATCCAAGAAAGTAATTACATCTCCTAATTTCATATAAGATATTAACAATTCATTACATCTAATATTTGTGAAATTAGAAAATCTTAGAATTGTTGTAGATGAGAGAGAACGAAAAAGTGGAATTCCTGATTTACTAAGATCAATTGGGATGAATATTGAAATGAAAACACTTCTAATTGGTGATTATATTGTTGCACCAGAAACTATTGTTGAAAGAAAAAGTATTCGTGATCTTATGGCCTCTGTTTTTGATGGAAGATTATTTGATCAGTGCTCTAGATTAAAGGAGCATTTTGAGCACCCGATTATTTTGATGGAAGGTAATGTGGATGAAATTGAAGAAATCACAGAAAATCCTTTGATATTTTATGGCGCTCTGTCTAGGATAGCACTTGATTTTAAAATTCCCGTTATTCCTACTCCTAGTGCAGATCATACTGCGAAATTATTGGTATCTCTGTGTTCTAGACTGGATTCTCATAAAGGCCCATACTTGAAAAAAATCAAAAAATCATCTGATTTAGAAAAGCAACAATTGTCAGTTCTTTGTAGTTTGCCTGGAGTGGGTGAAAGATTTGCAGTGCGAATGCTTGAAAGATTTGGTACTCCTCTGAAAGTTTTTAGTGCAACTGCTGCTGAGTTGGCAAAAGTTGAAGGTCTTGGTGACGCACGCGCAAAGAAAATAAAAAAAACTCTTGATTCTAAAAGTAATCTACTCAAGTCATCTGATCAAAAAACTTTACACGATACATGATACCATTAAATAAATTGACAAATTGTGGTTTTCTATGTTAGTTTCAACTGATTGGCTAAGAGAGAATATCTCTAATCCAAACCTTATAGTTTTAGATACTCGTCCAAAAACAATGTTTCTTTATGGGCATCTTCAGAATGCACAATCTCTTTCTGTTGATAAAGTAATCCAATTTGATAAATTTGGATCTAACCTTGTAATTGAATTGGAAAAAATTGTTGAACTTTTTAATGGTCTTGGAATTGATGAAAACAAAACTGTTGTTTTAGTTGGAGATCCGATGGATCCTTCTGCTGCAAGAATAGCCTGGTCTTTATTATATTTTGGTCATGCCAAAACTTTCTTGCTTGATGCTAATGCATCTGATTTACAAAAATATGGTTTTAAATTAACTAAACAAATATCCTCTGTTACCCCAACATCATTTACTCCTAAAATTAACTCCGAAATTAGAATAGAGTCTGAGTTTTTAAAAGATAATTTGAATAACTTTGAAATTTTGGATGCACGTAGTCCTCAAGAATTCATGGGTGGACATTTACCTAACTCAAAACTTGTTCCATTCACTGACGGTCTCGGATTTGACGGTAAACTATTCCGTGATCCTGAATCTCTTAAAACTATGTTTTCAGAAAATAAAATCTCTAAAAATAAGGAAATTGTTTGCTATTGTATGCATGGTCATCGAGCATCAAGTCTGTTCTTACAATTAAAAATTGCAGGATTTGATAAAGTAAAACTCTATGATGGTTCATTTGTTGAGTGGCATGGAAAACAGTTTCCGCTTGAGTAATTTTCTTTTTAATACTGTTCCGCAAATTGGACATTCCTTGCCCTTGGTGTGATTGGTACGGCATCCTGGACAATAATGAACCCATTTTCCTACATCTTTGATTCCTTGGGTCATAATTGGTGATATCTTCAAACCCAAGTTCCTCATTACATTTGAAATAGCAAAATCATCACTAATTATCTCACCGCTCATCTCAATACATAAAGCAATAATTGAGATATCTTGTTTTGAGAGCTGTTGGAAATCTCCTGTGTCTTTTGAGGCTTTAATTGCTGCATTGACAGAATCTTTGTCGGGTTCTCTAATTTTTAACCTATTAGTTTCAAGTAAAGTTCCTAATGCATCTTGATCTTTCTTTATGTGTTTGATTTCATCGTACACTAAGGATGTTGTATAGCACTCATCAGATGATCTAAAAGGTACTCCTGCATAAAATGCACTAGAATCTAAAATTCTAAAATCCAAGTTTGCTCATCTGTCTTAGTCCTCGTTTCTTCAATCTTACAAAGACTGCTGGTTTTTTATATTTCTTAATAATTATTGATTCACCATATCCAGCTACTTTAACAACTTGTGCATCTACTGCTATGTTGCAATCATGTGAGCATATGATTTCAATTTTTTCATCTGGAACTACCATTGATGCCAATCTGTATACTGGTGCAACTGGAGTGATAATTAAAACATCTAAACTTTCGTGTAAAATTGGTCCACCTAATGAAAATGAATGACCTGTTGATCCACTTGGAGTTGAAATAATTACTCCGTCCATTTTTTGTTTTACTGTGTCATTTTGAAATTTTATCTCAATCTCTGCAGTTTTAGTCAAGTTAGCTCTACTAATGTAAATTTCATTTAATGCTGGAGGAAATTCTTTACCTCCACACGATGCAGTAACTCTAATCCTTTTATCTAAAAAGAAATTGTCTTTTATGATTTGAGTAATTGCAACATCTATCTCTTCAATTGTTATTTCTGCTAATATTCCTCTATTTCCTCCAACATTTATTGTCAAAATCGGAGTTTCATTTTCTAAATTCCTAAATACTCGAAGAGTTGTCCCATCACCACCAAGTGTGATGACAAGATCTAGGTTCTCTTTCTTTAATTCCTCCAATGCCTCCATTTTTTTTGCCCCCTCTACATCAATTGGTGAAATGGTGTATACGATAATTTTTCTTGCCAAAAGTTTTCGTGTTACATCCCTTGCGGCCTGCTCAGATTCCTTAGAACCTACTTTACTTACCACTGCAACTTTTTGTAGTTTCAAGTAATTCTTATGGATTGTATTTACTTAAAAATCATATTTTTAGCCATACTAGAAAAACAATTAAGTATGAAAACAAATCATACTAAAACATGAGTTATGCCCATCCAGAAGTTTTGGTAGATACTGAATGGGTATCAAAAAACCCTCCTAATGAAAAGAGAAAACTAGTTGAAGTTGATTATGATCCTGTCAATGGATATCAAAAGGGTCACATTAGTGGTTCAAGTCTAATCTGGTGGAAACGCGATATCAATGATCCAGTTACACGAGATATAATTGGTAAAAAACAATTTGAAGAATTAATGGCAAAGAATGGAATTACTTCAGATACTGAAGTAGTTCTTTATGGTGATTTCAATAATTGGTTTGCAGCTTTTGTGTTCTGGGTTTTCAAATTCTATGGACATGAAAATATAAAGATAATGAATGGTGGAAGAAAAAAATGGGAGTTAGAGAGTAGAGATTATACTACAGATGAACCACAAATACCAAAATCAACATATGTTGCACAACCTCCAGATGAAGGACTTCGTGCGTATTTGTTTGATGTAAGTCGTGCATTAGGAAAAGAAGACACAGTAATGGTTGATGTGAGATCACCTGCAGAGTTTTCTGGTCAAATTACAGCACCTCCAGAATACCCAATGGAACATGCACAAAGAGGCGGACATATTCCAAGTGCACATAATATCCCTTGGGCAACTGCAGTTAACGATGCTGATGGTACATTCAAAACTGTTGAAGAATTAAAACAAAACTATGAACCAAAAGGAATAACTCCTGACAAAGATGTAATCTGTTATTGCCGAATAGGGGAAAGATCTTCGCACAGCTGGTTTGTTTTGAAATACCTACTTGGATATCCAAGAGTTAGAAACTATGATGGCTCTTGGACTGAGTGGGGTAACATGATAGGAAATCCCGTGGAAAAATAACTTGCTTTTAGATATCCCTGTTCTTAAGAAAGGAGTTTTTTATTTTATCAAAGATGGTGAGTCTGATATTATTTTAGAGGATAAAACTAAACGGGGTCTTACTGTACAAGATACATCTATTGATGAAAAAATCAATGTAATGTCCGATAAGGGTATGATTCATGATATGGATGGGATTGGTCATTGGGTTCCAATCAGATGGTATTTTTCAAAAGACCTCTATAATCTATCTGATGTCGCCTTTCATGCTGATGCAATGGAAAAAAAATACCTCGAACTTCGAGAATTAACGTGTCCAGATGATGACTGATAACCTTTTTAAATAAATTAAAGCTACTAAAACCAGATGTCATTACTTCTAAAAGATCGAGTTTGGTCCATGGAGGCCCCTACTGCAAAGCGTGGTGTTTATCCACTACACGGTTTCAAACTTGGACTTTACAGATTACCTATTAAACTTGAAGATCCTTTGGAATTAAAATCTGTTCATGATGGTCTCAAAAAAGCGTTTGAAATGGATATGTATGCTGACAGAATTTTTGCAACATATAGATGGAAAGAACAAAATAAGAAAGATCCCGATGCAAAAGGCTACGAAGAAGTTGATCTGTCAGTTACAGTAGAAATTGTTACTGGTGAAGTTGTAGATATTATTTATCAAATTTTCCCTATTGAAAAATTTGGTGATCCTAATTGGGTAAAAGATTATAGAAAGAAAGCAGATCATTTTGCAAAAATGGTTATTGATACTATATTACGTAATACCATTTTGGCTGACAAGATGGTCTCATATTTAGCAAAGACTGAAAAAATCTCCGAAGTTGCAGCTATTCAAAAACTTGAAGAATTAACCCCTCTTGCAAAAATTGTTCTTGGTGCAAAACCAAAACCTGTTGAAGCAACAGAAGATGATATCGAGGAAGATGATGGTGAAATTGAAATCCCAGATGGTGCAAAGCCTGGCCCAATTGATGTAGAATTCAAATCAAAAATGAAACCATCTACGCCATATGAAGCACCTGAGCATACGATCAAAACTTGGGGTAGAAAAGGTAGCAGCAATGGCATTATGGGTGTCTGGGGAGAATTTGTTTCAGTAGATTATGATATTTGTATTGCAGATGGTGGGTGTATTGAAGCATGTCCTGTTGGCGTTTATGAGTGGTTTGATACTCCTGGAAATCCAGGCTCTGAAAAGAAACCATTAATGTCAAAAGAACCCGACTGTATCTTCTGTCTTGCTTGTGAAGGTGTATGTCCTCCTCAAGCAATCAAAATATTTGAACAAAAATAATTAGTCTGTTGCAAGTATAAATATCGACTAACGATTCTATCCAATTAGGGATATGATAATCAACCCTTTCACTCAACTAGTATTTGATCTGTTTATTTTATCAGCTATTGTAATTACTGCATATACTTGTAATTTTTACTATCTTGCATTTCTTTCTAGAAAAAAAAATACACTTACAAAAACTGATTGTGGAACTCCTTCCATTACAATTCAACTTCCAATATATAATGAAAAGTATGTCGCCAAGAGACTCGTAGATGCAGTTTGTAATTTGGATTATCCAAAAGACAAAATGCGAATTATGGTTTGCGATGACTCTGATGATGATACAGTTGAATTACTTGGAAACATTGTAAAACAGTATCATAAACAAGGATTTCAAATTGAGCATGTAAGGCGTGGAACAAGAAAAGGGTACAAAGCCGGTGCATTAAAGCATGCTATGCAAACTACAACCACCGAATTTGTTGCAATTTTTGACGCTGATTTTATTCCTCCAGTGTGGTTTCTAAAAAAAGCAATTCCTCATTTCTCAAAACCAAACATTGGTCTTGTTCAATGTCGTTGGGGGCATGTAAATGAAAACTATTCTGCAATTACTCAAGCACAGGCTCTTAGTCTTGACTTTCATTTTCTTATTGAACAAAAAGCAAAAAGCAATTCTCATCTTTTCATAAATTTTAATGGCACTGCTGGAATTTGGAAACGTAGTTGTATTGAAGCTGCTGGCGGTTGGCATACTGCTACATTAGTTGAAGATCTTGATCTTAGTTATAGAGCGCAAATGGAAGGATGGAAATGTATTTTCTTACCTGATATTGTAGTTGATGCAGAACTACCTGTTCAAATGAATGCAGCTAAAAGACAGCAGTTCCGTTGGGCAAAGGGATCTATCCAATGTGCAATCAAACTACTTGTTGATATTGCTCTTAAACGTAAAGTCTCAATTGAAGCAAAGATTCAAGCGTTCATCCAATTAACTCGTCATATTGTTTACCCATTAATGTTGATACAATTTTTGACATTACCAATTTTGTTAGCAGGACAAGTTAATCTCTATGTGATTAGTTTTCTTCCTGCATTAACAATTGCAACTTATCTAGCAATGGGGCCTGGTGCATATATTCTCATTATACAGAGTATGTATCACAAGTCATGGAAATCAAAAGTAAAGATATTACCTGCCTTATTGATATACAATACAGGATTATCTGTAAATAATACTGTTGCAGTATTTGATGCAGTTTTTGGAAAGAAAAATGAATTTCTCAGGACCCCGAAATATGGTGTGTTAAAGACAAAAAATGATTGGAAAAACAATGCATACAATTTGCCTTTCTCAAAAGTAACTCTTCTTGAAATTTTCTTTGGTGTTTATGGTGTACTTGGAATTTTTGTTTCTATATTTTCAAACAATCCTATATTTGTTCCAATAATTGGATTGCAAACTATTGGCTTTTTCTATATTTCTTACATGAGTTTGTCTCATACTCGCTTTAAACAAAATAAAATCAAAAACAAACATGTAAAGACTAAAAATGAAAAAACTGCAAATACCATTTACAAACTTTCTATGACTGGAATTATTGCAATTATCATAGTTGGTGGCTCTATGGCAGTTATTGGCTATAACTCTGAGATTTATCCTCTTGATAGAATTAGAGGAAATCTTGATGGAGTTATTGGCTCTTCTGATCCAGTCATGATTCGTAATCATTTGCTGACAATTCAAACAGATCTTGATATGGTGATGACAAATATGCCTGAAACTACTAACATAAATAACAATATTGTATCTAAAAATCCCGTCTGGATATTTGCTACAGAATCTACTAATTTCATTAGGATACAAAATGATGTTGATTCTATGCTTACAGGTATTGATGACATTGCATCTATTCCAAAAACAAACTCTGCATATCATACTGGAATGCTAGATATCAATGATAGAGCATTATCTCTAAAAACCAACATCATGGATGCCACCCCCTACATGTATGTTAGTCCTGCAAACATCTTGTTCAGTACTATTTGGATTGCCTCAATACTTGGAATCTTCACTGCACTAAAACGAAAGAAAGAACAACTCAGAAAAATAGATAATTTGAAGATTAACATACCTCTATCGTAAAATTGATTTCATTTACTAAAATTTCATGTAGTTTTTATGGATCACAAAAATTATTCTCTTTGATGAATACTAGATTCATTTCTTCGTTATTTATTTTGTTTATTCTTTCATCTGCAATAATTTCGGCATCTGCTTTTGCGGATTATTCTGAAGTTGCAATTGTATTGCCATCTAACTCTGAATCCTCTAATGAAAATATTTTGACTGAACCAACATATACTGAAATAATAACAAAAGTTGTTCCAGAATTTGGCACAATTACAATGGTTATATTGATTATTGCAATTGTGGGTATCATCGCTGTTACTGCAAAATCTAGACTTACATCCGGTACTGCTAAATTAGATGCTGCTGGTAAACCACCAATGAGAAATACCATTTACAAACTTTCTGTGATTGGAATTATTGCAATCGTTATCTTTGGAGTTTCTATGGCATTTATTGGCTATAATTCTGATATTTACCCTCTTGATAGAATTAGAGGACATTTTGATGGGATTGTGTCTTCTTCTGATCCTCTTGTAATTCGTAATCACTTGTTAGATATTCAAAAAGATTTGGATCAAGTAATGGAGCATTTGCCTGAAACTACTACAAATAACAATATTGTATCTAAAAATCCCGTCTGGATATTTGCTACAGAATCTACTAATTTCATTAGGATACAAAATGATGTTGATTCTATGCTTACAGGTATTGATGACATTGCATCTATTCCAAAAACAAACTCTGCATATCATACTGGAATGCTAGATATCAATGAACGTGCAATGCTGTTAAAAACCAACATCATGGATGCCACACCCTACATGTATGTTAGTCCTGCAAACATCTTGTTCAGTACTATTTGGATTGCTGCATTAATTGGAATCTTTGCTGTAGTGAAACGAAAGAAAGAACAATTCAAAGAAACAGATGAAATTGGAGTTTAACTGATATTCAGGTCTCGTCTGATTTCATCTACTGCTCTAATTCCGTAAATGTCTCTTACTTGTTGAATTCTTATAGCTTCTTTTAACATGTCACCTCCTATAGCGTTTGTTAGAATTGAATATACGTCACTAAATCTAATCTCCCATTTGTCTGCACAATCCAGGATTTTACTTACTGCCCACTGTTTTACCTCGTGGGGAAGTGGAATATTATCTCTTGACTGAATCGAAATTTTATCAAACAATTTAATAATTTCTGCTGTTTGTGTTGCCATATTTTCAATATCTTTTACTTCCCCATACTTTGTTTCCCCATTCATTCTGATGCTTGATTGATATTCAGAAAGCTTTAGCAATGCCATCATTTCTTTAGATGAATCATCTGATGCTTTGTTTGTAACATTTTTGACTGTTTGTATCTCTTCAAATAATTTCTCAGATTTTTCATGAAATTCTTTAGTTGATTCATCTTGTCTCTTTAATGTGTCTGAAACTGAAGAAATTTTTTGTTCAATGCTGTTTGTTTTATCAAATACATTTCGTTTGAAATCTGAGAAATCTGTTTGAACTGATTTGAGTCCTTCGCCAACAAATGCAGTTGCATCTGCTCTCTTTGCAAGTGCTCCAATCTCTGTTTCAATTTTATCTATTTTCCCTCCTAATTCTTTTATGGATTCGATGCTCAAATTGTCTAATGAATCTGCCTTTGCTGCTATTGTATCAAATTGTTGCTTGAGTCCTTCAATTACCAGTCCTAATGAATCTATTTTTGAGGCTTTGGAAGATATGGCATCAATTGTGATTTTGATTGCATCTAATTCTGTATTCAGGTTTGATGCTGTTGATGCTCCTTCAGCAATTCTTTCAAATTCCTGTTTGAGGCTTTCTATGATCTGAGACCCTGTATCTAACTTTGCAGTTTTCCCTGAAATCTCTTCTATACTTGTTTTTAAATTGTCTATCTCATTTCCAATTTCTACAAATGAATCTGCTTTCCCTGAAACTTTTCTTAGATCCTCTCTTACTTCATCGATTCTTTGAGCAATTTTAATGATCATCTGAGAATTATTCTTAATTGAATTCATACTGTCTTCTACTTGTTGCGATAATTCTTGTGATTTGGAAATTTTTTGTAATTCTGAAATTCTGTTTATTTCTTCTTGCAATTTTTCAGTTTGATCATTTATCTTTGTAACCAAATTAGATTGTGTTCTAATTTGATTTAATCCTGCAAATAGTTTTTGAGTGTCATCTTCTATAATGTCAATCTGTTTTGATTGTTTTTGAATATGTTCTAATGTAGATGTTAATGTATCTATCATTCCTTTCATTGATACTAACACTTTTTGGTTTTCGCCAAAAATTTTTGACATTACTTTGATCTCTTTTTGTAATGTCTTGTTGGTGTCTGATACTGATGCTACTTTTCTAAGTAATGCTGATGAACTTGGTTCTCTTTTTGTTACTTTCTTCACTTGATTTGTTATTTTTTTACTTGACGTTTTAGTAACCATATGAGTTGAGTTAAAAATTTGAAGATAAAAAAGTTGGGTCTGAAATAAAAAATGTAAAGAGTTACTTGTTTACAACTTCTGGTTCATGTAGTAACTCATGAAATGTCTTTTCAGCCAGCCCATTTGCTGTTTCAATAAACCCTCTTGGGCAATATTCACATTGAATCATATAGTACGGTATGGTACCGTACTATTAATGACAAGGTGATTACACTGTAACCAATTATGCAGTCAGATACCCCAGGTCATATCTCTTCATTCTATTCAGTTGACCTACTCATCACTCTGCACATGGATTATGATAATTAGGCATAAAGAGGTTAAACATTCCGAACATTTTTGAATCTGTCTGAATTCAATGAGTTTTATCTTTTGAATTTTCATTAAGATCCACTTTTAAACAAATTTGATAACTGACCATCATGGAGCATATTTCACTTCAATTGGATTCAAGTGGAATTCATAGCTCCCTTAACAGTACTGTGAATAGTTTGATTGAGCAAATCACTCCTGAATTACCTCATACGAGTTTTGTTACTGATTTGGCATTCATTATGATAATTGGTGCTGTAGTGACTCTTGCATTTTTTAAAATAAAACAACCATTAATCATAGGTTATCTTTTTGCAGGAATGTTACTTGGACCTCTTTCTCCTGTTTGGTCTTGGATTTTGCCTGATGGTAATCCTTCTCAAATTTTAGGAGGTGTGGGAATTCTGTCTGATATTTCTGCGTTAAATCTTTTTGCTGAAATTGGCGTTATTTTACTTCTTTTTGTAATTGGAATAGAATTTCCATATGCAAAAATAAAGAGTATTGGCCGTGAGGCAGTCGGCATCGGATCTGTGGGATTGTTCTTAACTATGGGAGTTGTGTATTATGCTGCTAGCGCAATTGGGTTGGAATTTATGGATGCATTATTTATTGCTGCAGCATTATCTGTGTCAAGTACTGCAATTATTGTAAAACTTTTAGAAGAGATGGGGAGAATCAATAAAGAATCGTCTATTCTAGTTCTTGGTATTTTAATTGTAGAAGACATTATTGCAGTCATTCTAATATCATCATTACAATCTATTGCTTTAGTAGGAACGGTATCTCTAGAATCTGTTGTTGTCATAGTTTTAGTTGCAGCGGGTCTTATTGTCGGAACATTTACTATTGGAACACGTGTAATCCCACCTTTAATTGATAGAGTTGCTGCAGCAGAGCATCGTGAAATTCTGTTACTTGGCGTTCTTGGTCTTTGTTTTGGCTATGCTTTATTTGCAAATATCGTAGGGCTATCAGTTGCAATTGGATCTTTTCTAGCTGGAGTATTAGTAGCTGAATCAAAATCGGCTGAAGTTGCAAAACTACTTTCTAGCCCTATCAAAGATATGTTTGTGGCAATCTTCTTTATTTCTGTAGGGGCACTGATGGATGTCTCTGAGCTAGAAAACTACATTCCTATTGCTATTGCTTTGATTGCAGTCTCAATCGGAATGAAGTTTGGAGGAAACATGCTTGGAAATATAATTTTCAGACAAAAACGTGATAAGGCACTTCGTTGTGGTTTTACATTGGCTGTCCCACGTGGTGAATTCTCAATTGTAATTGTAAAAGTTGGTATTGATATCGGTGCTGTTAGTGCTTTCTTATTCCCATTAATTGGTATAATTTCTATAATTACAGCATTTATTTCACCTCTTTTGATGAAATCTGGTGATAAAATAATCTCTAAATTGGAAAAGAAAAATGTCTGATGAGCTAAAGAAATTATTGGATCAAGTGCATAGTGGTATCACTACTTTTGATTTTGAGGGGAAACAAACTCCCTGTATTGAAATTGAGGAGAAAAAATATGATGAAATTATTTCCAAAGTTGCAGGACAATCATTATCGATTAATACTGATTTGAATATTTTACATGATGGGCTAGGAAATGTGTTTGTTGAAGTTTTTTTAACATTTTCAAAAGGAAATATCACTGAAAAATTTCTTATCAATGCAAAAACAGATCTTGCATTTTTTGAATCTCTTGCAGCAACATCCATGCTTGCACTTTCTTCTCCGAAATCTCATTATGGAAAAGATAATATATTCATGATTCAATTACCTCGTCCAGAAAAAGCTCAAGATGCATTAGACATTATTAAAAAAGCATTACTGCCAAAGAATTAATGATAAATGAGACAGTTACTGTCTATCTATTATCAAAAAGTTCAAAGATTTCATTTTGGAAATTCATAAAGAATTCCGATGTTTTGGCTTTGTATATGGAAAAATAAGATTGTTCTAGTACCCCTTTGTTTTGCCACACAGAGGTGACTTTGATTTACTCATCTTATCACCATAGATAATTGATTACTTTTCAGTTTTCTTTTATGACCTATTTCACTCTTGCACATCTATCCCAAACTTTGAATCCTTCTCCAAACACCCATTGGCGTCATGATTTGTATTCGTTACTTTGTTGGGAAAATGAATATTTATGAAACATGATTCTTTTTCGAGATATTTTTTGAAAAATCATACCCTATGAAAAATATTCTGATAAAATTGAAAGAAAAGAGGTACAGAAAAAATACATGATACAGAACCTATATCTGCCAAATTTTTTAGCCTACGTTAAATATTATGGTTTTATCTTAGTGATGTAAATGGCAAACAAGCTAACTGATTCCCAGATAGAAGAGATAGTGAAGTCTGTCATTGATTCTGAATATATTTTTTGTATTTACAATGATGATTGAAATACAACGATATGGGTGCAGAATATGGATATGGATAAAATAAATTGTTGTAAAAAGATATTAGAAGAAATTTTAGCTCCGTTGTTATTTCAGCCTTACACCATTTTCATTGATACCAAGCCAAAAGAATCTGGTTTTTAGTTTGTAGTGGTAATACATTGTAGTTTCTATCAGTTACAGCATTTTCATATAAGCATCCTAATGAAATTTCTATTCTCATTCTATAGAACAAGAACATCATCTATTAAGTTATAGAATAACCAATTTTATTATACTGTATTTAATCAGACATTATTAATTATGATCTTTCTAATATCAATACTATCTAGTACTAATTTTAATGAGGTTTAAAAGATATAAAACATATCTTGAATCATATGTTACAAAAATGTCAATTAGATAATTGTAGTAAGAATAATCTGATCACAGATATTTTCAGTGGAGAGATTTTTTGTGGTAATTGTGGCACTGTAATAGAAGAAAAACTAGACAACAATAATGAAACACAGATTTACAATCTTGAAGATTTTATGACAAAAAGTCATGTTGGACCCAAACAATCTCTTTCAATGTATGACAAAGGAATGTATTCTGTGATTGGAAAAAATGCCGATTCAACTGGTAGACCACTAAACTCTATTAACAAATCAAGATTTAATCGATTAAGAATATTAGATAATAGAAGTAAAATTAAAAAATCATCTCAGAGAACACTTCTAAAATAACTGCTTTCTTAAATGGGTTAAAAGAAAAACTAGGTATTTCAGATAACACCGTAGAAGTTACTTGTTCATTGTTTCGACGTGCACAAAAACATAACCTTACTAAAGGTAGAATTTCAAACTCTTTGATGGCTGCATCATTATATGTGTCTTGTAGACAAACAATGACTCCAAGAAGTCTAGATGACATTTCACATACTGGTAATATAAGTAAAAAACATCTTCAAAAAGCCGTCCGAATTTTAATCGATGAATTTAGTTTGAATCTACCTCAGTATAACATCGCTTTGTTTCTATCAAAACTATCAAGTGATATGGGTATTTGTGAGAAAACTAAACGTTATGCCTTGAAAATTTTGGCTGATGTTGAAAGATTAGGATCATCTGCTGGAAAAAATCCAATAGGACAAGCAGCTGCATCCTTGTATCTTGCATCAATGTTGAATGGTGAAAGAGTTAATTAGAGGAAATTCTGTGAAATTTCTGGTGTGTCCACTGTTACCTTGCGTAATAGGAAAACACTATCCAGAAATTATTGGATTTCTGATTTGTAAAAAGAGTTCTCAGAGGCTAGAATAAAAATTTGTTGTTTGTTGTTAAAGATTATTATCATAACTCGAATAGAAGAGGTCATAAAAAATAAACCAACATTAATTAGAATACATTGAACTTTAATTAAATTACGGGTGAAAATTGAGAGATAAAATTGGAATTATAATTAATCGACTTGTTTATGGATTTACTTTTGCATTTTTGTATCAGATAGTTATTGGAATAGCTACATCATTACTCTCATTACCTTTAACTGGAAATATTCAAGATCTTATTTCTGGTGTAGAGCAAATTGACTCGCAGCATGGACCTTGGCTTGTAATTTGGTGGATTACCTCTACAATTATAATCACTGTTATGGCTTTAATGATTATTAGATATAAAAAATACATTTCACCCTACAAAGAAGAAAAAAATATTGAGGTTCCTCCACAAATCACTGCAGTTACAGCAATAATAATTGGTGCGTTGATTTCATTTCTGTTTTTCCTTCTTGATTCTGTAATAGGCTTAGTTGTAGAAGCCGGGACTAAGACTGATGTAGAGGCAATATATCAGGCTGCAATTGTTGGTGATTTTACTCCACTAGTAATTAGCATTGTTTTCTCAATTATGGCAGGATTCATTATTGTGGGAGTGGCAAGCAAGACATCAAAAGTTAAAGAAATAACCAAAGATATTGGATTGCAAGATCTTACAAAAATTTCACAGATAATCAATAAAACCAAAACTCAAAAAACTTCCTTATCCGATACAATTGGTCAAAGCCCAGGAGCATTAATTCACGTAGGAGAACAAAAAGTAGAGAATGTTAGAATAGATATGTTGGAATATGATGATAAAACAATTGATGAAAAAACTGATGTAAAAATTGAAGATTGTATAGAATCTAAAGATAAACCAAATGTTACATGGATAAATGTGATTGGCATTCATGATCCACACATCATAGAGACATTTGGAAATAGTTTTGAAATCCACCCACTTCACCAATCAAATATCATGAACACCGAACTGAGGCCCTCTATTGAAGTTTCTGACAAATATGTTTTGATATTGTTGAAGATGCCTCATTTTGTAAAGGAAACACAAAAGCTTGAACTGGAACAAATTTCAATAGTTTTGGCAAAGCATCATGTTATTACATTTCAAGAAATTGAGGCTGATTTCTTTGATCAAATTAGAAATCGACTGAGAAGTAATACAGGCACAATTAGAAATCAGAAAAGTGATTATCTTACATATGCAATTGTTGATGCAATAGTTGATAGTTATTTTTTGGTCATAGAACGAATTGGAGATATTACCGAAGAACTGGAAGAAGAGTTGATGCAAAACCCTACTGCAGATACCATGCAAACAATTCAAACATTAAAGCGTAGAATGATTGCTTTGAGAAAATCAATTTGGCCTGCTCGTGAAATAATAGATTTTCTAGGACGTGATTCAACTATGTTAATTTCAGATAATACTAGAACTTATTTGAGAGATGTTTACAATCATACAGTTCAGGTAATAGATACCATAGAGGGTCTGCGAGATGTTATTGGTGGTATGCTTGATACTTATCTCTCAAGTGTAAGTAATCGAATGAATGAAGTAATGAAGACCCTCACTATAATTGCAGCTATTTTCATACCTATTACATTTATAGCTGGTCTTTATGGAACAAATTTTGTTTATGTTCCCGAATTACAATGGGAGTATAGCTATTTTGCTATGTTATCTGTAATGGCTGTTATTACAACCCTTATGATAATATGGTTTAAAAAAAAGAAATGGCTCTAAGTCAAAAACTATTCCAAATAATTTAACTTTCCATTTTTTTAATTCCACTTGGGTCTGATATATAGATCATAATCGATATACGTTATGTTCCCACGCAGACTTGTTCTATCATACTAACTTTGCTAAATACAATGTATGAAATTTTAGACAAGCTAGAATTCCAAAAAATCTAAATGGATTTATTTCAAACATTCTTTTTTAGGTGTATTTGATTTCTATTTTGTTTCTAGTTCTGAATTTTGTTCACTTAATGATTGCATGTACTTGTCAATTTCATTAATTGCAAGTTTGTCTCGTCCAATTACATCAAACTTTTGAAGAACCCTATCAATTGTATCTTCTTCTTCGATTTGTTCTTTTACGAACCATTGCATGAAATCAAATGTCCTTCTATCCCGTTCTTTCTCTGCCAGAGTAATTATCTCATGAATTGATTTTGTCACTTTTTGTTCATTTTCTAGTGCTGCTTTTACTATGTCTTCTAATGAATCTAGGTTTTTTGGAGGTTCCTTTATTGTTGAAATATTTGCAATTGTCCCCAATCTGTTCATATAATGTACTATTTTGAGCATATGTGTTCTTTCCTCATCTGATTGTTTATAGAAAAACTTTGATGCACCATCATGACCTGAAACCTCACACCAAGAAGCCATATACAGATAAAAACTTGCAGCCTCGGACTCCATCACTATTTGTTCATTGAGTACCTTTATCATGGCATCTGATAATCTCATGTGTAAACAATTCATTCATTACATATTAGTTTACGCACAAAAGGTTTATCCAAAATAAAAATATCCTAGAATACTACTGATACCACTATGATGATACAACTAAAAATAATGTGCTACTCATAATACTATGAATAATAAAAATAGACATTCTAGTTAATCCCCTAACCTTCTAACAAAGATGTATACTATAGCTATTATTTCTAATCTTCCAACAATCATCATAAAACTCAGAAGAATTTTTGTTGAAGGATTCAAATTTTCAGTAATTATCCCAGTTGAGAGTCCGCCTGTAGTAACTATGCCGGTTGCATCAACTATGGCATCCGTAAATTGAAACCCATAATCTGTAAGGTGCATTGCAATCAAGAATATGATTATTGGAAAAGCACTGATCACTATAACATTTGATATTAGTTCATTCTTGGGTGATTTAACACGGTCTTCTTTCTTTTTTGTAATGTTTTTTGCACTGTTTTTTGTATAGTTCCATACCTCCAAGAATCGATATATCTTTATTCCTCCTGCAGTTGAGAACCCACAACCTCCCACAATCATAAGAAGTGTAATAAAGTACTTTGAAATTAAACCAAAATTCTCAAAGTTTTCAATTTGTATTCCTGCAGTAGTTCCTGCAGATACTATATCAAACAATATGTTGATAGGTTCCAAGTCTGGCTCCAAAATGAAAAATACGATGACGGATACTATCAACAGAATAAAAAATATTTTTACTTCTGCACCTAATTTTTCTGTTAAATAATGAGGTCTAAAAAATGCATAGTGAAGTGTAAATGGAAGTGCACCTAGGATCATACCTCCCATCAATATTGTCTGGCCCTGCCATCCAATAGATGAGAGTATGTCCGAAGATGGAACAAATCCTCCTGTAGCAACAGTAGACATTGCAAGTGAAAAGTTATCGATTATATTCTGTTGTCCAATTAGATATAACAAAACCACCATTACAACAATATAAGAAAAAAAGATTATTGAAATGGTTCCAAATAATTCTCTTAGTTTCAGTGTTTTGCCGGAGATAAATCCACGCATAGCTTTTAGTTTTCGTTCAGGATAAAATGCTGTCATTACAAGGTAGATGAAACTCATGCCACCTACCATCTGACTGAAACTTCGAAAAAAAGTAAAGCTTTGTGATAACTCTTCTGGGTGCTCATAAAACGAGATGCCACCTGTGGTAAAACCTGCTGCACTGGAAAAGAAACTGTTAGAAAATATATCTAGATAACTGTCGCCAATTGGTGCAACGTAAATGTACGGTATTGTGCCAAACAATATCAAAATTGCATAACTTAAAAAAACTAAAATCGATGCTTGTTGTAAATTAATATGTGCTTTTTCACCATAGGAATTCAAAAAAAATCCTATTATGAGTAGTAATACAGATGTAAAAAATATGCTTGCTGCTGTCAGGTTGTCATTTAGGAAAAATGCAAGTACTGCTGGAATCATAATCAAAAACCCCGAAAACTGCAAAACAAATCCCAAATTCCCCAAGATAGCCTTTAGTGGGGGACTGAGAAGTCTAGGGGGTTTTACCGCTGATGCTCTTATTGCACGTGAAATGGCTGATTGGAATATAATCCCTTGAATCTTGTTATTATTGTCAACTACAGGAAGTTTCTTTATGTTTTTGTCACGCATTATCTGCAAAGAATCCTTCAGAGAATCTGAAAGATTAACTGTAAAAACTGGAAATGTCATAATTTGATTTAGTTTTGTGTCTTCTGCATAGATTGTTGGGTCACTAACTACTTTTAGGATATCCTGATCAGTAACAATCCCTACAGGTATTCTATCTTTGTTGATAATTACAATATCTGTTTTATTGTATCTTTGTAACATTGACGTAGCTACCGAAGTATCTGCATTTTCATTTAGTGTAATGACATCATCTTCCATATATTCAGACACGGGTTTTCTAAGAATATATGAAATTGAAAGTTTTGGGTTTGATGACATTTCAAATATTCTTTATGATCTCATGTGTTTAAGATTATGCTTATGTTGTTTTTACAGAATTAAACTCAACATTAAATGTAAGAGTTAATTATTTATGTTCTACTTGAAAATCTTTTGTTTTTTACATAAGTATGATTTTGTTAATTTATTTACTATTGAATACATGACAAATTCATTTTCTTGTAGACATATTAAAATAAAAAGAACTTCTATCTATTCCTTAACAACGAGAGTAAATACTTTTACTAATGTATGGCCTATTAGTTAAATACAGACATTCTAAAAATAAATTCTGTGATTTGTATATTACAATAAAAAATAGTAATAAATCGAGGAAAGATTCTGAAACACTGGTACTCGGGATATTTCAATTGATAGGTATGCACATCACTCATAAACTACGAGTCATACTAATGTATGGTTACACATAATGTCCTAATAAGTAGAGTTAAGTATATGAAAAAGATCTATTTTACATGAGAAGAATTTTACTATCTTTTACTGTACTGATATCACTGATTTCACTTTTATCGTATATTCCAGATGATGACACTTCAATTGTATCTAAACAAGGAACTCATATTATCGACATGGCTTTTGCAATAGAATATTCTCCTCCAATGATCATTTCAAATCCTCATGATCAGTCTGACTTTCATTTTGGTCAGGTACTAGAAACAGTAGGAGATAAAATAATAATTGGTAATCCTGATTCAAATCTGGCCGGATCAACATCTGGTTCTGTATTTGTATACGATGAACAACTTGGCAATCTTCTTACAACAATTAAAAACCCAAAACCAAACCCTGCTGCTGATTTTGGAATCTCTTTAGCGGAACTAGATAAAACAAGAGTAGTCATTGGAGCTCCTGGTGTACAGAATTCAGAGCAACAGTCTCAAGTAGGGTCTACTTCAGGATTGGATAATAGCGGTGCCGTTTACATTTTTGATGTAGATTCTGGAGAACAACTATTAGAAATCTATCCTCCTGATAAAGTCTCTAAAATGAAGTTTGGTGCATCAGTAGATGTAACTGACAATCTAGATATCATTGTGGGTGCACCAAAAGCCTCTGAATCAGGACAAAGTGGAGGAATTGTTTATTTGTTTACGTCTTCTGGAGAACTATTACTTACAATTTCTGATCCCTATGGTGAACAAGGCAGTGAGTTTGGTTCTGTAGTTGCAGCTTTTGGAGATGATATTCTGGTTGCAAATCCTGTAGCATTTACTGGCAAACAACAAACAGGGCACGTCTATCTTTTTGATGGAAAAACTGGTGAGTTAATTAGGACATTTGAAGATAATAATAATAATAATAATAATGATAGTTCAAAGTCATTTGCAAGATTTGGTAACTCTATTTCTGTAAATCAAAACTATGTTCTAATCGGTGCTCCAAAAGATAACTCATCAGATTCTCAGGCAGGTTCAGTATTTCTTTTTGATGGTGATTCTGGAGAACTAGTACACAAAATAACCAATCCTGATCCTGTTCCATTTGGTGAATTTGGTTCATCTGTAAAACTAGTTGATGATTACATCTTTGTTGGCGCTCCAAAAAATCTTGGAAGTTTTGATGTGATTCCAAAAGAGAATCCGGAGATAATTTCACAACCAGACGTAAATGTTAATGTAAACCCAAATTCTGGAATTGTCTTTGTATTTGAAATAAAATCCGGAAATCTTCTAGTAACACTAGAGAATCCAACTCCAAATAATGATGAACATTTTGGTATGACATTAACATCATTTGGAAATAACATTGTAGTTGGAACTCCTTTTGATACTTCTGGGATAACAAAGACTGGCTCTGTCTCAGTTTTTTATGCTGATGGTGATTCACCATACACACATGATAGAGTAAAGACAACAGAAGCACTTGCAATACCTTCATGGGTAAAAAATACTTCTGAATGGTGGTCAAAAGATGCAATTTCAGATGCTGAATTTATAGATTCTATTCAGTATTTGATTACAAAGGGATTGATTATTGTAAGTCAAGTAGAATTCAATGAGAATGCTCCACAAGAGATACCTGACTGGATAAAAACAAATGCAGGATGGTGGGCCCAGGATAAAATATCTGATTTTGAATTTTTAAATGGCATAGAATTCTTAATTGAAAACGGTTTGTTGCGTACCTGAGTTTATTCAGATTATTTTCTAGTTAGTATTGGGTTATCATACACATGAAAGATATTCTAGTTTTAGTCTATTAATTTCAATCATTTGAAATTAATTTCATCAGCAGTTTATTGTCTTGTGAAAAAAATTGAATTTGCTTCTTTGCTAGTTTCCTTACTTACATTGGCATACATAAAAGATAAAAGAAAACAGTGATCCTAAGGATATTTGGCTCCATGTTTAGGTTTTCTATTTTTTTAATTCCTTTCTTATTGAGGTAAGATAGATTGCTCTGTTTGGAACGTTGAGAATGATAATTAATTTTGTAACCATGATGACACCCAGATTATCAAACAAAGTGAGATTTAAGAAAGCTAAAAAATAAGCAACAATGATTTATTATCTATTTATTATTTTCAGCGCATTTTGTATTGTTTTTTCAAATTTCTGATACCCAAAAGGATCAGAACATGTTTGTCCTAAAGAATTTCATCTGGCAAAAATTGGCTCGAAATCAGGTGCAAACCAAACGTTAACATTTTTGAAATAGTTGGGAGACAGCATGGAAAAATCTTTTGATTCTGATGATCTAGTAATGAAGGTTAATTCCTTGTTTTTATAATCTATCCTCGTGTAATTGGTAGACAATATTGCCCTGTCAGGTATTTGAATTGAAAGCTAAGTGCAGTTACCGGGATTTGAACCCGGGTCACGTACTTGGCAAGCACGAGTACTAACCAGACTGTACTATAACTGCAACAATCCTCAAGATTGAATTTGGATATTAAACTGTTCTTAAATGAGTCTCTGTTGGATTTAAATAAATTTCAGATGTAAGTTAACCATACAACAAAGTTTACTATTTGAACATTCATAAAAAATTGAAAGCGACAAGAAAAATATACAAATATTTTTTGGAGAATTTCAAAAATTATTATAAATTAAATGACTATTACTCTATAACTGAAATACCACAATTACAAAACAATCATGACTGAATCTACAAACAAAATCAATTTATATGCTACAATATAGGATCATTTCGCATCCCGACTAATAACGAGAATATGTGAAAAATTCATTCTCGTTAATTCTAATCACTTATCGTTTTACATAACCGATGTTTTTGCAAATTGTACATCTAACATTTTCCACAAATTCTTCACTTGATGGTGATGTCAAGTCAATGTTATTTGGTATTTCTATTTTTGGATTACCTTTGCAGTACTTACAGTAAAGTATCTCCTCTCTTACTGTATTGAGTCATACATGTGTATTATTTTGAGATTTAAAGTAATTGTGGATTAAAAGTGTAGGAATTATTAAATAATATGTAAAAAAATATCCATTTGTTTAGCCATAAATATTATTATTTGATATAAATTTCATCATTTATCCATTTTAAGGCATTGCACAATTACATAGAATCTTTTAATTATTTTGGATGTATATGGTTCTCACTGCATCAAAATGAACATTCATTTGTATTGGTCACATGTGATAAGGGACACATATATGATATAATTGAAAAAATACAGTCAATTCCTGCTGTAATTGATATAAGCCATATCAAAGGATTTTATGATGTTTTAGTTCATCTAAATGGTTCAAATGATTCCACAAAGGAAACAATTAACACCAAAATAAAACCCATTGATGGTATAACTTCTACTCTCACGTTGTTTTGCACGTAGGAATTATACACATTCCTTTTTAGTCTGAAAATGTTAATATTAGATTCAGGAGGTGGGATGATCTTTTATATGGCTTTGCCATATACTATGTGAACCTGTCTCTCAATTTTACATAATTGTTTCACTACAAACGTGTACGACAAGAAATCAGGATAACAACATTTTATCATATATAACAACATTTTATCATATATAACAACAATATCTGAATTGAGATTAATCCTCAAGCAAGAGATCTTCTATTGGTAGTTAGAGTCTATTTGAATATACAATAAGTATGAGAATTTCTACGATGATGAATCTGAAGAATAAGAAAGCACTTCTTTTTCTTTATTTTTTTGTTGTCAATCTATTCTATGTGGTTCAAATTTAGTTGGCAGCCCTATAGGATTATGAAAAAGAAGTTGAATCTGAAACTTGCCAAGTCTGATACTTTAATATTTTTTATAACATATAATGTTTAATTACAAGTTCTTACCAAATAAAATAATGTTCGAAGAAGAATCATTTTTAGTATTTGGTGGATTGGTGTTATGACTTAATGTCTACCATGAAAAGATTAGCAGTGCTAGTAAAAAATGAAAAAGCTGATACCGTTATAGTATCTCTACGAGAACTAGACCTAGATGCAATAATATATGATGTAAAGAGTGCCGGAAAAGAAAAGGAAAAAACACGATCTGGTAGAGGAACAAGTACCATGAATTCTGTATATGTTCCACGAAAAATAATTGCTACCGTTGTAGAATCTGACAGAATTCAAGATGTATCTGCTGCTATAAAGAACGCTCTAGGTGGTGAAAGTAAGGGTGTAATCATTGTTTCATCTGTAGATGATTTTATTCCATTCTAGTTTTTATAAATATAGAAAATTGTTTAAAATTTGTGGTTAAGTAATTGATTATTGCATAATCTTCTCTAATGTTAAGGGATACCCGTATATGCCATCATAAAACATGATTATTTGTCCTAATTTCTACAAAAATAAAGAAGTTGTGTTAGTTTAGCATGTTTTATTATTAGAAAATTAAATCAAATTTATGCATATAACTAACAATAAGAAATTATCAGTAAGAATACTATCATAATATTTCATAATACTATGGATATTATGAAAATAAAGTAATGAATCATTAGTGTGATATATTAGAAAATAATGATGGATTTTATCAATCTCATAGTTGGAATATTTTTAGTTGGTATGGGGATGATAATCATATTTGTTGGACACTATTACAGCAAAAAAATTGGAATTTTACATGTAATAATCTATTTTATGGCATCCTTTGTTATGTTAACTGGAATTCTCTTGCTATTTTTGTATGATAAACCATCTATTATCTAAAAAGTTTGTTTTATCAGTATTTTGACTCTAACTTATTTTTATAATTACACAATACACACTTGAAAGTCATTACAACATACAGAATTATTAATATTTCAAAGTATCTTTTTTTAGAAAAAAAAAGAGTTAAGATCCCTTTGCATTAGATACTGCACGAGCGACAATTATTGTAAGAATTACAGCTATAATCGTAACCACAATTGCATATAATAACATTGGACCAATAGTTGATTGTTCTCCAAAAACTTCTTTGAAGATTGTCTTTATTGCATCATTCCATGCCAAAGCTGCTACCAGACCAAAGGCTGCAGTAACAAGTGCTGCAATCTTGTCTAGGATTTCAGTCTTCATAGTTGGTTTTGCGTCGTCAGCCATTTTGTTATATAAGGTCCTTTTTTATGAATATAATAACGTTATTTGAAAACTAGGGTTCATCTGATTTTTGGATTATAATCAAAATAACTTTAGATGAAACTGCAAAAATAAACAGAGAGAATTGGATTCAAGAATAAAATACGTTACAAGTAAAAACTATAAAACAATCATCATCTAACAAGGCAATTTGCCCTACTCTGTAATTATCTGGTTGTATTTTGAACATCATTTGGGATGTAAATTTTGACTAGATTTCTTAACTGTATTTTGTGGACTAGAAAATCAGTGTCATTCAAATGTCCTGTATGTCCTACAGATGAGCCAATGAACTATGTTACAAAACAACATCTGGAATTACACATCAATCACAATCATCCAGATGTGGCAAAAATGGTTAACAAAGGATAAGATACAAAGAGAATCAGCTTGTAATTCTTGTGTCTAGTTTAATCTCTGCACTTTCCTTCTCTATGTGGTTTTCACTTTACTAAAAAAATTTCAACCCGTCTCATCTATTGTACATACCCATTGTAACTCCATGAAATGATATTGTATCAGAATTCATTAAATCATTTGTATATGTTTTATGTTGATGTATTGTGGATATGTAATTTACATATTATGTCCATATGAGAGAACTTAGGGGGTTTGTATAGTGATTATTTTTACCATATTACTTCAAGTCGTTATGTTTCAAGACAATATTTTCTGAGATCGTTTTATAATCTTCTGTTTTTCCACCTGTTGCTTTAACAAACAAGTTTCCTTTTGTTGCACCTTTTGATGAATGTTATTGGTTCCAATTCATAGATTGTCTAGACTTTAACAATACCTATATCTAGTCCTGTTGCGTCTATTTCAGAATTAACCTCAACGATTGTACCTCTTCCAATAAGATGGCAATAAAACCACTACGATTGATAGTGATGGTTTGAATGCTAATTTGACTTCATTGGAAAGAATCTAAATGGCCGAGATGTTGAAGAGATGATTGAGATCCTATGATGCCTAAAATTAGAACTTGGGTTATGGCTGCAAGAACAATTAAAGAAATGTATTTCTCTTCATTCCTAATTCCACGGTGCTGTAGAGCCAGAATCCAAAATATCTGTAAAACAGAATGTGTATTCATCCCATTCAATATGCGTAACAACCAAAATGTCACTAGAAAAAGCTTGAAAAGCCTCCCATCTAGATCCTATCTTCTGAAGAATCATCACCTTGAATATGTATGTCAGTAGGATTTGATGTTGTTTGGCCAATGTAAAAATTTAAGATTTATGTCAAAATAAGGCATACCACAAATCAACTGCTATGATTATATCATTCTGGAACTATTTTATCTCATGTCAATTGTAATCCAACACAGATATGACCAAAAACCAAGTCAAGAAACCCTGGTTGAATGTGAGACCAAAAACTTACTCTCTACTATTACTGCCATAGACATGATTGGCTTAACATGGATCTTCAAGAAAAATGAAGATCTGCTTGAGGAATTCAAGTAATAATACTTAATCCAATAGGAGGAGGTGTGACAAATGAGTAAAATAGAAAATATAAACAATCACAAAGATATCTATTCTGTTTGGAATGATGGTGTCAAGACTTTCTATTCAAATATGGAAAAGTCAATTCCACAGTTCCATCAAGCAGCAACTAATCTGCTCCAAGAATATGTCCAAGCATGGAATGATGCTTCATCATCAATCATTGATATTCAAAGGGAATTTGCAACCAAAGTAGGAATAAACGCGAATATGCAAGAATCTTCAATGAATATGATGCATGATTCTGCAGAAAAGATTAGAGGATCATTTAATATTCATACTATGATGTCAATTGCATCAATTGATGCAACAAAACAAAATATTCATACATGGAATGAAAATTCAAAATCTTTTGCCAATATCAACAAAGACATAATGGATTCTTTGGTATTACCATTTAATTCAAAAATATAATACAGATATATGCTGGTCTTGTCCGCCATATGATTTTTTTTCAAATATTTTTAATTCCTTAATGTCTTCATTTCTTATTTGATATGGCAGATCCTATTTAGAAAGGATCAGTTGATGTTCCAGTTTGACCATCAGTTTATCCAAGTCAGAATTTACCTGAATGATATGTATGAAGAAGAATACGATACAACCGTTGACAGATTATGGCATTTAAAGATTTAAAATACCCATATATTGATTATTTAAGTAATAATTACGTTGAGTCAAAATAATAAAATAAAAAGGAACAACATGTATTGAGGAAAGTTTTATCATTAACCAATTGATTAAAAATTTGAAATGAGCAGAAAAATAGGATCTCCAAAACAACAATCCGTATTTAAATGTACATACTGTAATTTTATATCTAAAAAGAATTCAAATTTTATTTTACATGTCAAAGAAAAACATGGTATAGAACTTTAATGAAAACTAATCTAGATGACTTTAAGAAATAATTGTAAAAAGCTTATTTGAAAAAAGATCTTTGGTTAGCAAATGAATATTCACAAGCTGCATCAAATACCCGTCAAGAAGGCAATAGTCAAGTCTGCAAAGAAGGCAAGTCTATATTGTATCAAAAAGAGCATTTTTCATAATAGCAGAACCGTATGTGTTACCCATGAAACCACAATCAAACTTGTTGAGTGTGTATGGGTTTGGGTTTGGCTGCCATACATCAGAATTGACTTATTTTGGCAAGTACCAGGTTGGAAATCAGACAACATTTTTGGAAAATATTCCTCAAAAATTGATTTTGACCCAACATATGTGCTACCATTTGTTGACATCTGATCTATAATGATCCACTCTATTTTTTCATCATAGTATTGCAAACATAATAATTTGTTTTGTTTCTTAAACGCATCATAAAACTCCTTAATTATTTCTGCATTTTTCGTGAAAACATTTCTTGAATTGTGCATGTGTGTGATTTTCTAAATTTATCTCAAATCTTTGATACAAATAAGAAAATGGAGAATTTTCCATTTATGATGTTTCTAGATGTATTATGGTTTATCATTGTAAACATCTACACATATTGGTTATGATTGAGAATATGTACTTTTGAGTCTGATTTATTGGTTAAGCATTAGTTGTTTCTAGTCTATGATTCATCCTTGAGAAAATAAACAAAAAAAAAACAGCAACCCATACCTAGATAAAAACGGTACCAAATAAAGAAACAGCATGTAATGAGGAACTTAGTTTTAGTACTAGATACTACTAAACTAAGCATGGTGTCAGTAGATAGTATAAGAAAACTAAAATGTAAAGAATGTGGATCGAGGTTCAAGTATCCTGAAAGACTAGAAAAACATAAAGAAATTGCACACAATAAGAAAAAGGAAAAATGTAGAGCATGTGGTACTGAGTTTCATTCTTCTGAAAATCTAAGAAAACATAAAAAAATTTGCACGGAAAGAGTTTGATTTCGTGATAAATCCAACCTAAACTTTTTGGTAGACGTTTAATTGGATTATCTAAACTGAGTTTAAAATACTCACAAAATTTTCAAATCTGCACCATATCTTCAAACTTGGACTAAAGAGAATGTTAAACAGGATAATTGTAAAAGAGTCGTATGGATAAAATGTGACATGAATTAATCGTAAATCTTGACTTTATCATGAAATTATGTTAATATCTAACAAAACTTTGAGATGTAATTCTTAATCCAAGTTGATGATAAATAAATATTTTTTTGGAATTAATCTTTGATAGTAAAAATTATTTATGCATTGCATGTTAATGTAGATATCAAAATAAAAAACCAATTAAAGAATTAGATCATAAAAAAATATGTTTTAACTGATATGTCAAGTAACCATCTTCTCTGATTTAAAATCTATCCCACCATTACTATCAACAGTAAAAACATAAGCTTCTTTCATGTCTTCTTTACCACTATGGGTATAAACTAGAACTCTATTTCCATCTGTTCTGATATGTACTGTTCCAAACGCAGTTCTCTTAAATGCATAAAATGGTCCTTTTTGTTTAGTACTATTTTGTTTTTTCAATTTACTTGTTTTATAGATTTTATCATCAACAAAACCCATATTCTTAAAAAAAGCTGCTAATTCGGTTACAAAAATAAGTGGTTCGGCAACTCTAGAGTTTTTTCCTAATGAACCAACCAAAGATGCACGTGGATGAATGTATTCTTTTGCTGCATTTTCGTCTCCAGACGAAATAATAGAAACTACTGGTTTTACTTTTTCCAAAAATTCACTTGAAAATTCATGTGATCCATGGTGCGGTGTTTTAAAAATCTCTGCACTCAAATCGATTCTGTTTTGTTCTGCCAAATCTTTACCTGATTCATCGTTGAGGTCCCCTGTAAACAGGATATTTACATTTTTGAATTTTATTTTTAGGATTATAGAGTGACCATTAATGGTGTGCGAATGAGAATACGATCCTTTTTCTTTATCCTCATTATCTTTGATTACTGATCTTGGAATTGGTTTATCTCTTTGTTTTAAGAAAGGTAATGTGCTTAGACCTTCTTTTATTTGTGTTCTTGGGCCTAAAACTTGGATATCTATACCCTCTTTTTTTACAAAATCAAACGGCTTATCTGTGGGATCATACTCTAAACGTCGTAATTCAATAGGACCACGTTTTTTATATGCTTTAATTGCTTTAACCCATTTTTGAAATGTTGAATTCAGTTTCTTTTTTGGTACGCTAGTTATGTCATCAAAAAGATCCACAAGGTACAATCTCCCATCAAATTCTTTTGTTCTACCTAATCTTTTCTTTGTAGAAACATTTTTGCCATTGATCTTATTAGAAGATTTCACAATTCCATTATGAAAAATTCTTTTTGGATAAATGAATAATTGTTTATTTTTAACATCATTTTTTTCTGAATTGTATATTTCAATTAATCCTTGAAAATGATCAGCGTCACCATGGGTAGCTACTATTGCATCAATTACATATGGTTCATTAATGGTTGAACCAGGAAATTTTTGAGCTAAATATCTGGCAAATAATTGATTATCTCCACCATCTACTAGTATTCGCTTGTCATTAGGAGTTTCAATATACGCCGCATCTCCTTGTTGTACATCTACAAAATCAACTCTCAGAATCCCATTATTATTGATATCAATTAATTCTGTTTTTTTGTTAATGACTCCCGATTTTTCTTCAAGAATAAAACTGCCATCATCTAGTTCTTTGGAGAAATTAAATTTAATAAAGTAGTATTTTTTGTTTTCACCCATTATTGTAATCTCTTCCCCCCATGGCAATATTGTGATGAATTCTTTTTTTCCTGAATCATTTGGTATTGTATATGCTACTACCAAATCATTGCCTATCATTTTGTTATGCAATGCACTTTTGAATGTGCTTAAAACAATAAAAGATTATTCTAAAATACATGCCTGTGATCAAGAAGATATAGAACAATGGTAAGTAAAACCAAATTAGTTGGGATTTAAAAAATACAAGTGATGCAAATACAACGACAATTTCATGATTATTAAAAAATCTACTCTTCAGTTTCTTTATTTGGTAAGTTCCCAGTATGTTTCTGGAATGTCAAATAGTATAGGATAATTTAACATCAAAATTGCGATGATGAAAATTACAACATAAGATATAACAGTTATTATACTAAAGCCTAAGATTTTTGATTTGCTAGTTTTGAAGAATGATACAACAATTCCTGCTATCGATGGAGGTAAACCAAACAAAAACAATCCTGCATAAGGCAAAAATGGATGATCAAAATTAGGCTTTTCTGTATCTTCTTCTAGGTGTGCCTCAAATATTTCTGCAGAAGCAAAAAAGGTTGTAATGATAATTATAGTTAAAACAATACTGCCAATTCTTAAAAAATTCATAATTTGAGTAAACCAAACAAAAGAACTTCATAAAATGTTCGATTGTTGAATTCAACAGATTCTACATCTAACTATATCTATGTATTATAATTACAAAATTTATTTAGAATTAGGCTACTCTTATGTGGAATTGCTGCCAAAATGACCATGAAATTAAGAAAGTAGGTTTACTTTCTTTTTTCTATATTTTTATTTTACATTATTACAAGAATACAAAATAGAAAAAGATCGATATGTTTTGATTTGAACATAAGAAGAAAACCACACAAGTGATTCTCTTATTTTTTACATATATTACAAGCCATCTGTATCTATACTATTGAGATCATTCATCTTTTTGGTACATGCTCTAATCTCTTCAGATGTATGTTTACTTTTTGATCTTTTGCATATTGGACATGTATCATCGCCTGTTTTAGTATCAGTTGAGGACATCATTATGTTGTGTTTGGCAATAGTCTGATTTAATTTTTGAGGTGCTGTTTTGTATTTTACTGTAAAATTATGATTAACATATTTTTTGGTCTACAGATCAACAGGATTTACATCAGACAATATAAAAAAAATAGAAAAAAAGAGTAGAGTTCCTTATTGGAACGGATCGATGAATGGACAATTCACAATGTGATCGCTATCCATTGGTTTGGCAATGCTAATGTCGATTAGATCTGCTTCTTTGTATGCATTGATATCATCAATGGTTTCTAGCAGTTGTGCACTAGAAGGATCAGTCCATCCTATCATGAAGATTCTCCACATTGGTGAATAGTTTGCATCACCTGGTGCACCTGCAGCTATTCCTGGTTGGAATCCCATAGGTCCAGTACCTGTAAGACCATCCTTAAACTGGAATAGATCTACTGCTGCTGAATTTGCAATCAAACTAGCCGATGTTGGTGCACTTGTAACTCCCATCATACTTGCAGGACCACTTGGTGTTGCATCAGTTACAATGTAATAGATGGTTCTACCATCAGGACCCCAGCCTCTATGTGCGATGAAAGTTACTGTCTTTTCTTCAGTATTGATATCTAGAACTTGTCCTCCTCCATATGGAGTCTCGTCAGTTAATGTCTTGTTCTCTTTTACCATCATCTGACCACCAGGCCAAACAATTTGTGGCATGTTTAACACTACTTTTAGTTCAGTAAGTGTAACCTCACGTTTATCTGCAGCAGCCATGATCATCTCTTGCGAATCAAGAACTCGTGGTTGTATCCCTTCATTCCATGTAACATGTACATGAGAAGTCAGTGCACTATACACTTCTGGTTGTGCAGGAGTACTGGTAAATACTTCACCTTGAAATCCATGAACTCCATCACCTTTAATACCATTTGTAAACATGTATGTCTTTGATAGTGCCTCTGCTGGAGCATTTGCTAGCAGTGGAGCAAGTTCTACTTTCCAATCCTGATTTGCTGTAATTATATCTGCATGTGTTGGATCACTAGAGTCGGTGATGATAAAATAAACATCCTCACCATTGTAGTATCCTTGATGCAAAGGGATTGTTGCTGGAACATTTGCTCTTGATAACTTGAGCTGTGAGTCCATGCTAGATTCGGTATTTTTTTGAGATGTCGTCTTGGGCTCTACATTCTTTTGAACTTCTTTTTGTGTAGATACTTCTTTAGAAACCTGTGGAGCAGGTTGTGGTGTTACAGTTGAAGATCCGGATTTTTTATCTTCTTCCCAACCGTTTCTGCCTCCTGGATAATTCTTACACAAGACATCACCACAAACTACCTTGTTACTTGTTGCTGCATTTGCATCAGTAAGATAATTTGAAGTCATGCCTGCTGTAAACAGGGGAACTAAAGCAAGTATTGCCATATACTTTAGCGTTTTATTCATTGATAGTCAACACATGTATCGATTTAAAAGATTTTGCCCATATTGGAAAAGGAATTGAATTTTTTTTATAGAGAAATAGTTTGATCTGGCATTAGCAATGTATAATCAAAACCCAAATCTATGGTCTAATATTTTTAAGGAAAAACTTAACCCTCGTAAAAAATCCGGGAAAACCCTTGGAATTCTTATCACTTTGATTTGTTTTGATTATCTTGATTGCTCATAATGATTAGTATCTGCTAGATTTTGGATAAAAGCAAAACAAATGATTTATTCATATCACTCATCAGCGAATTTGTATTATCTTATAATTGATAAAAGATAACTTGAAAAGGATGGGCAAAAGTTGGCCCACCCCTTGGACGGTATGGTCGGTTAACGGTTAGATGGTTTCTTCCCGCAAATCTTAAACTAGTTAGTACAACATTTACTTAAAAGCGAAACGTATGATTTCTCAGCATGATCTAAATACTATTCTTGGTTGATTCTGTATGATTGGAACTCTCACCAAGCAACTAATCGTTGTTGGTCTTAAGATCCGATCATCAAAAGTTTTGTTTTCTTTTTAATCAACTAATGTATACAAGAATTTGCACCTTATAAGAAAAATCTATCAAACATATTTAGACTATCAATTGTTACTAGATCAACCAGAATCATTTTTTGTACTTGTTGATAATATCTGATACATTACTGAAAATGTGAATAAAACTAGAGGACCATGAATACTAAATAAAACATATTTTTAAAAATTTGATATTTGATATGAACATAATTAGGATATATTGCACCCTAACATCAAAAGTTATTTGCAAGAATTGCTATACCATACTTATTGGATGAATCTAGAGAAAAACAGATAGATAGTATTGTATATGAAACCAACGATAAACTTTCTGCAATTGCACAAGAGATGAAAAATGTCAACTTTTCTACATTAGATGATAAAACAAAGAAAGAAAAACTCGAGGTACTAAGAGTGGAATTTCAAAAGATGTTAGATGAACAACAAAGACGAGTACTAGAAATTACAAAAAAATAAAAAAGAGATTTATTTTTTCTGAATTTTCTTTAGCATTGTTTTTCTCACTAGGACTGGGATAGTTCTAAAATTTATCCTATATCTGGTAAAAATCAAAACTAACAATCATCTTTTGCAATAAATAGGGACTATTTCTTTTGGTTTGTATGAGTAAGAAAATTATGGTTTGCTTGGATGGGTCAAAGCATTCTTTACGTGGATTAGATACTGCAATCTTGTTTGCAAAACAGTCTGATGCCACAATCGTTGGAGTTCATAGTGACACAAGTTTTAGTGCATTTTCTGCTGTTCGTGCACCTATACTTCCAGAGGAAAAATGGACAAATGGAGTACAAAAAATAATGCATTTTGCAAAGAAAAAAGTAGAAAAAAATAAAATTAAATTTGAAGGAATTGTAATAGGAGGGCATACTTCAGGTATTGACTTGACCACATTTGCTAATAATCCTAAAAACAAGATTGATCAAATTGTCATAGGATCAAGAGGAATGGGGTTTCCAAAGGAATTGTTTTTTGGAAGCACGTCAAACTTTATCCTACATAAGGCAAAGGCTCCAGTAACTGTAGTGAAATAACTGTGATTTCAAATTTAGTCTTTTTGTAGGTGTGTCTTTTATTCTCTAAACTATTTACTTTTGGTGTTAGACATGAAAGGTTTGGATCTGTTAAAGGGAAATATTATCTGGGTTGTGCTAGGAAGTGCCATTTTTTATATTATTTTTATCTTGTATTCTGATATCAATAAAATTTCAGAACAATTTTTGCATATTAAAATTGAATTAGTTTTTTTGGTATTTCTTTTTGGGATAATCTCACACACAATAAAGAGTATACGTCAAAAAGAATTTCTTCAAATGCTTGATGAAAAAATATCCTTTAAACAAAATTTGATTATTTATCTAGCTGGAATGTCATTAATTTTTACTCCTGGTGGAGTAGGAGTGTTTATAAAATCTCATTTTTTAAAAAACCAATTAAAAATAACCAACAACAAATCATTTGCAGTAATTTTTCTAGAACGTTATCATGACCTACTTGCTGCTACCAGTATTGTCCTTTTTAGTTTTGTAATATCATTTAGTTGGATATCTTTTCTAATGGTCATAATTTCCTGCTTTTTACTAGTTGTAATTTATCTTGTTATTGTCAATCTGAATATTTTTTCTTTTGTTCATAAAAAACTATCAATAATAAAATTTCTAAAAACTAGACTGCCTGAAATAAATCTTAATGAATCATTTTTTATTTTGACCAGACCTAAAACCATGACTAAGGGATGGTTGATAAGTGTAGCCGGATGGATTTTGGATTCATTGGCAGTATATGTTGGATTCTTGGCATTAGGTATTGATCTAGGATATGTTCTGACATCTCAAATCTATCTCACTTCATTAGGATATGGAGTTTTGTCTTTAATACCTGGAGGAATTGGTGTTACTGAAGGGATTGCAGATTATTTGTTAGTTCAGCAAGGATTGACTATTTCGGTTGCATCATCACTAGTTATATTTACAAGACTTGCAACAATATGGTTTTCTACAAGCATCGGAGTAATTTTCACTCGTTTTGCATTAAAACAAAAAACCACTATCTGATGAATTAGTTTGATCAACATATTGAAAATAAGACCATCAAGAGTATTTCTGATTTCTCTCTTCAAACATGTCTCAAACAATGATTTTCTGATTTTTACTATTTACTTACATGTTAATGTGTTATTTATCCAGATTGTGTTAATTCCTAACAAATCTTGAGCTATAACAGATTTTAATTGATTCCTCTAACATTACTTATGGATGAAAATCTTTTGAGGAAAATAGAGCAAAAAATTCAAGACACCATTTCTAACAAGGATGAAATCAAACAATTAATTCAATCGCTTTCACCTATAGATAGCTCAAAATCATTTGCTTTGGGAATTGCTGTAGGAAGGATTTACAACGCCTTTTTTTACCAATCAAAAAGAATTCTTAATCGAGAACCCACAAAACAAGAATTTGATGAATTTTTAGAGTTTATCAAAAATAAGAAATCTAAATTAGATAATTTATGGTGATATTTTCTTCCACTCGATCACTTTGATCAATGGGGTTCCTGGTAATTTTACACAAGCACCTTGAAGTGCTTTTCTTGCAGCTTGTACGTGAGCATCTCCATTAACAAACATCTCCATAATACATTGTCCTTGTTTTACTCTGGCTCCCAAACTAGTAGCTTTGCCCCATGATCTTCTCATTCCTTCTGAAACTCTGTCTGCACCTGCTGTTGCAATTTGTTTATTTTCTCTAAGAAGATTATGTGGATAAATTCTAAGTCGCGAATAATAGCCTAATTCACCAGTTGTTTTTTCTAATGTTTTGTTGGCTGCTAATCTGGCTGATTCAATTGCCATATGTCGAATCTGTAATTTCTCTTTTAGTAATAATTGAACACAATGCTCGTATATTGCTCTTTTTCCGCCTTGAAATTTTGCAATTTTAATTTGTGGTTTACCTTTGATGTACTCCTTTCTAGTAAACACTTGTCCACGTCCTTCTCTATAATTAGCACCATGCATTATAACCTCAAACCAGAAAACCCATATTTTAACGGTTAGTCAGTGATTCATTCATGCATTCCAATGCTTATATGGAAATCACTTGATTTTCTCTTTACCGTGGAAGAACCTCTACTAGTAACTGGCAATTTAATTTCCGATCAAGCATGTATCTCAGATAAGACCATGATACACGAGCTAGATCTTAAGGGGTTTGGAGAAATTGAAAATGAAAAATTATTTTTACAATCATTTGAAACTCTTTATCTGTTATACACTAAAAGACTGATTTTAAAGAAAGGAAAAAAGCAGATTGATTTTGATTCTTTTATGGGTCTTTGTCATAAAATTGACTCTGAAATCCTTACTAAATTCCTGATTTATCGTGATCTCCGTAACCGAGGATATGTTGTAAAAGACGGTTTTGGCTTTGGTTTTGATTTTAGAGTTTATGAACGAGGACAGTTTGGAGAAAAAGGTGCAAAGTTTCTAGTCTTTGGTCTTAATGAAGGACAGCAAGAAAAAATGGGAATCCTTCAGAAAAAGATTGAAGAGATAACTCAAATGGGAAAAGAACCAATTATTGCAGTAATTGAGAGACGTGGTGAAGTAATCTATTATAAAATTAATAGAATTAATTTTAATGAAAACAAGTCTGGCTTAGATGAACCACTCAATATTTAATCATGCATAATCCATTCGGATGAATATTTTAGAAGATTATTTTTTTCTGCATACTTAAAATCATACACTTCAACATATTTTGTTTTGTTCTGCCAAAGATCTTCAAAATCTTTCATCTTTCTTTCAACACGTGATTGGTCATTCCATGATGTGAAAACATCTACTGATTCAAAATCTCTAGTTTGAGTAGGTACTGTTCCTCTTGAAGTTCCAGTAAATGCAACTACATCACCATGCGCGTCTTTAAAAATTCCTATTCTTTCTGAGAATGAATCTGATATCTGTTCTGAATTTGGAATTGCAATTTTTATTTCTACTTGTTCATTATCTATGATGTTTTTTACTTTTTTTATTTTAGAATCTTTAATTAATTTATTGTTGAATGTTTTTATTTCTTTTTCAGAAAAGAGTTTTGTGAGCAAAGTTAATTCTGATGCTCTGAATCTATGACCTGTTATCATCCTTAATTTTGCTTTACCTTGGGCGAAATTATCAAATGCCATAGATATTCTAACTAGTGTATGAATTGATAAAACATCAACACATCTATCATATTCTACGCAATTGCTTAGACAAGGAAGGAAAAACTCTGCAACAATATCATCTCTATCTGATCTATATTCCTCTTTAAGATCTAGTTCTCTTAGCCCCAACAAAACATCCCATTGATTTAGATATTTAAAGAAATAATTCTGTAATTTCAAATATCATGATTAGATTTTTATCAGATTAGTTAAACACTTCAATTTTTTGTATTGTGCGCTTGATTGATATATTATGGCGTAACCCTATATTCGCAGAACTTTGAGAGATTTCCTCTCTTTGTCAGTGTCCTGAACGCCATTTTTGTTCTGCAGGGCTACGCAGTCTATTCTTTGTCTTGGATGTCTGACGACATCAATTACCTTAATGTTTTCGATGTATTTAAAATGTAATATGAAATTTCTAAACATTTGTTCATTCATTTTTCTAAAACTTCTTTTGAAAGAAAACTGTATTGCCAACGTGATTGCAAACAAATCAAATTATTATCTATGTGTGCTACATTAAACTGATGGAAAAAATATGTTGGAACAATTCACAATATCTTGATAGTGATATTGTAATAATTGGAATTCCTGATGAATCCAAATCTCATTCACTACGAGAAGGAACTTCAAGGGCTCCTGATCAAATAAGAAAAACCTCCAATCTTGTAGATTCCTACATGAGAGATGAAAAAAAATCCATTGGACTTCCAACGAATGGGATTTCCAAAAATGTCTTTGATTATGGTAATATTGCTAGAGATAAAATTCCACAAACATTTGAAAAAATATTTTTTGATTCTAAAATTCCCGTATCTATAGGCGGTGACCATTCCATGAGCTCACAGATTATCAAACAACTTGCACAAAAATCAAATAAAATATCTTTGGTATATTTTGATGCTCATCCTGATTTTATTACATCAACTAAGAATTACCATGGCTCTGTTTTTGGGGATGTTTTAGATTGTATTGAACAAGAAACTAGTGTTCAAATTGGAATTAGAACTCCTGAACAAGAGGAATTGGATAACCTAAAAAAACATCAAATACATCTCATAACACCTTTTGATATTGCAGAAAAATCCATTTCTAAAATATCTCAAAAGATACTTGACATTATTGGAGATTCGGTATATGTCTCATTTGACATGGATTGTATAGACCCTTCTCATGCACCTGGCGTCTCTGTTCCTGTACCTATGGGTATATCTAGTGTAGATGCAATCTATCTTCTCAAAAAAATTGTAGGCAAAGGCATTCTGGGAATGGATCTAGTAGAGGTGTGCCCTACATATGATATCAACAATCGAACATCTCATCTTGCATCTAGGATGATTGGTGAGGTAATATCCTCAGTCAAATAATATTGTGACTTTAAATTCAACAAATTCTAATCATAGATATGTTTGAAAATGAATATACTTGGGGCAATGCAGTATCCCAAGGAAAACAAGATGAATTTGATAAAAAATTTGATGATGCTGTAACGTGTATTAAAAAAAAATTTGGGAAACAATATCCGTGCATAATTAATGGCAAAAAAGTCTTCTCAGAAAACACTTTTGATGTAAGGTCTCCGTCTGATACTAGACTTGTTCTTGGCACTTTTCCAAAAATTGATGAATCACAAACAAAAGAAGCCATAACTTCTGCAAAAAATGCTTTTGAGAAATGGAGTAATGTATCGTATCAAAAGAGATCTAATATTTTTAAACAAACTGCTAATGAATTTTCTAAATTAAAGTTTGAATTGGCAGCCTGGATGTCTTTTGAAAATGGAAAAACCAGAATTGAGGCAATAAATGATGTGGATGAGGCAATTGACTTTATGAGATTTTACTCATTCCAACTTGAGAAAAATGAGGGGTTTTGTAAACAAACTCCTCACCCAAACCCTCATGAAAAAACTAGGACTGTTCTCAAGCCTTATGGAGTGTGGGGAATAATCTCTCCTTTTAATTTTCCATCTGCAATTGCAATAGGAATGACAACTGGCGCGTTGCTTACTGGTAATACCGCTGTACTAAAACCAGCAAGTGCAACTCCGTTATCTTCATACTTTTTTATTGAATCTATTGTTGAAAAACTGCCGCAAGGTGTGATTAATTTTGTTACTGGTGATGGAACTGTTGTTGGAAAAATGCTCATTGAAAGTAACGATATTGATGGTATTGCATTTACTGGTTCTCAAGCTGTAGGGATGATGGGTTTCAAAAAATTCACAAAAAAAACGTCAAAACCATTCATTGCTGAAATGGGCGGAAAAAACCCTGTAATTGTTACAAACAATGCAGATTTGGACAAAGCATCTGAAGGTGTGATGCGTGCCGCATTTGGATTTGGGGGACAAAAATGCAGTGCATGTTCTCGCGTTTATGTGCAAAAGAATGTTTCTCAACAGTTTCTCAAAAAAATTATTGAAAAGAGTGCTTCATTAAAGATTGGCATGCCCTGGAATCGTGAAACATTTTTGGGTCCAGTAATTAACAATGATTCTATATCAAAATTTGAAAATGCCGTAAATCTTGCAAAAAAAGATGGCAAAATAATTTTTGGTGGAAACAAAATTACCAATTCGGAGTGTGAAAATGGTTATTTTGTTCAGCCAACTATTGTCACTGATCTTCCAAAAGATCATAAACTTGTGACTGAAGAATTGTTTTTGCCTTTTTTGTGCATTGATACTTATGATGATTTTGATGAAGCAATTACCTTAGCAAATAAATCTGAATATGGCCTAACTGCAGGAATTTTTTCAGAGGATAAAAATCAAATAAACAAATTCTTCGAAAAAATTCAAGCAGGAACTGTATATGCAAACAGAGAATCAAGTGCAACTACTGCTGCTCTTGTACAAAGTCAACCATTTGTTGGTTGGAAAAGCTCTGGAATTACTGGAAAAGGAGCTGGTGGGGAACATTACTTGCAACAATTTATGCGCTCACAAACTCAAACCTTGTGTGATTGAATAAACGAATTTCCTAACAATAGTATGTTTCTCTTTCTTTCACGTAGTCTCCTAATTGAATATGGAAGCCAGTTTGTTCCGTACGGAATGTAATCTGATACCATGAATCCTTGTTTTACTAGTTTTGGTTTTAGTTCATCTCTGACTCCTTTTAGTAACTGAAACTCGAATTTTTTCAGATATTTTTTTGATAATGAAATAGCATCATCAATTAATTTTAAATCATGAGTTGCAACTGCAAACTCATTTGCATCTCTGAACAACAATTTCATGATTTTTAGAAAATTTTGGTCTACTTTTTTTCTTGTTTTGTATGCAATTCTATTTTTTTCTTTATATGCCCCCTTTACAATTCTAATCTTTGCTCCGTGCCTAATGAGATCTTTTACATCATCAACACTACGCTTCAGATTGGCCTGAATTGCTATCCCTAATCTCTCGTATCTGGAAAACAGATCATAGTAAAGCTGAATTGTATCATCTGTATGTTCTGATGATTCCATATCAATCCATACAAATACATGTGAACTTGAGGCTGAATCAATTAACCTCTCAAAATTTTTAAGACATGTTTTGCAATTTATTGACATTCCAACCTGTGTAGGCTTTATTGATATAGCTCCCCTTACATTCCACTTTCTAAATGATGAAATTATCTTCTCGTACTCTATGGTTGTTTTTTCTATAGGATCATTAGTTTTATGATATTCTCCAAGTTTATTGATTATTGCATGTCTGCCATTCTTGTATGCTTCTTTTGCAGATGTCAGTGCATCATCAATATCATCTCCTGCAATCCACTGCTTTGCAAACTTGAAAAGAAGTTTCTCCATCATCCTTAGTGCATTTACCATAGTTGTATTCTTACTAAAGTATGATATTAGCTTGACACCATGTAACACATCCCTTTACAGTAATTCTGAAGTTACATAAGTAACTAAGCATATCATTTATGATGTTCTGTTTTATTCTATATCAAAACCAACATTTGCATAAAAAATATGATTCCTCAATAAACTAAAATATTATACATAATATGACGTGTCAAAAGAAATTCATGCTTGTGATTAATATCAAAACAATTATCTTGGAAAATAAAATATCACAGAAACTCCAATCAAGACAATTACTGAACCAATAATTTCAAATCTGTCCGGTTTTTTCTTGTCAATCCAGTATCCCCAGATTATTGATGATACAACAAAAATTCCACCATATGTTGCATACACTTTACCAAAGTTTTCAGGCTGTAAAGTCATGACAACTCCATAAGAAAATAGAATTAATGCTCCAACCAATCCAAAAATTTTTGTTTTATGATCTTTTAGCCATTTCCATACTAAGTACCCTCCACCGATTTCTAATAATGCTGCAAAAAAGAATATGCCAAGAGTTGTTATTTCGACCAAATTTTTTCTCCTTTTCTTGGATAGTAGAAAATTATCAAAACTCCAATCATTGCAATTATTGCTCCAATAATGTCATAATTATCAGGTATCACTCCATCAACTAACCATCCCCAGAACACAGACATTGCAATAAAAACACCGCCATATGCTGCATAGACTCTGTGAAAGCGAGCTTTCTGAAATGTTGGAACTATACCATACAAGAATAACACAAATCCTCCAACTGCACCTAAAATCCAACTAAAGTCTTCGCGTAACCAAAGCCATACTAGGTATCCTCCACCAATCTCACAAAGACCAGCTAGAACAAACAACATGATGGAATATAAAATCTGATCAAGTTTTTCTGTCAACCAATATTTTCAATCCTGCAATGGTATAATAATAAACTTAGATCCTAGATTCATGTTTTAGATAAATTATAACCGTTGCAAAAAATCCAGAAGAATGTAATATGTGTATTTTTCCAGAATGTTATTGAGACAATAATTGGAAACAACATTTTGATATAAAGAATTTGATAGATGAAAACACTAAAAATTTGTTTGATTCACACTATTTTTGTAATCTTGAAATTAATGCTGCATAAATGAATGGTAAAATTGTTGTTACTTCTGCATGTAGAGTTGCATGTTTTGCATTTTGTGTCACTTTACCCCATGATATTGCCTCTTTAACTAATGCACCACTTAGGCTTCCGTCAAATTCTTGTGCAGTTGTAATGTAAAATGCATAATCTAGTCCGTCTCTGTATTGATTCCACCATAATGTATGATGTTTAGATATTCCTCCGCCAATCATAAATGCCCCTGATTTCTCAGCTTTGAAAATCAGTCCTGAAATAAGATTCGCATCTCCGATCATATTTAGTTTGAAATCATTATGTTTTTGCGTGAACATCCAAATTTGGCTTCCTACTGCACCATCCATTATGCCTGGAACTATTACTTTGACATCATTTTTGTATGCCCAATAGAGATAAGAGTCCTCTCCTAGATGTTTTCCAATCATCTTGGTTATGTCAGCTGTGGTCATTTCCTTTGTTCCCTTTTGATATTCTTCTTCCAAAAATGATTGGATCTTTTCTTCAATGAGAGGTCCATAACTCTCCATTGGAACAAGCACATTGCCTAATCTGTGTATACCTTGGTTTGATAATTCTGCATCATCCATTGTAAATGACCCTTCTTTGTAATGTGAAAAATGTTTTGCAATGTCATGATCCAATGATCCACATGTGACCATAGCTACATCAAACCATTTGTTTTTGATCATATCCTTGATGATTCCTCTGGTACCTGTAGAAACTATGGCTGCAACAAATGAGACAAATTTCAAACATTGTTTATCTGAAATCATATCAGTCAGTATATCTAACCCGTCTGTTAAATTCACTGATTCAAATCCTCCTGATTTGGACATCTCCTTAAAAATTTCCTCTATTGAGGTGTTTGAGTCAATCTGGATATCTTTTACTGGATTCCCTGGTTCTATCATTACTTGCTATGTTAATACTGAGTATAAAATTATGCCTAGTCTAAATTCAAAAACTTAAACTTATATTTTGTCTTTAAATTAAATCCTGAATTCTAATTGTTAAAGTTTTTCAATTTCAATAATGATACCATAATACTCTGTAAATGAAATATTTACAATTCTAAGACTAAACCTTTGTAAAATTTTTTCTACAATTGCGAATTGAACTTCATTTTGATTTATTTTGATTGCTCATGATTAGTATATACAAGATTTTGAATAAAAACAAAACATATGATTCCTCAGAATGATCTAAATACTATTTCTGGATGATTATGTATGTTTGGAACTCTCACCAAACAACTAATCATTGTTGGTTTTAAGATCCAAATTTTTGATTTGTTTGTAACATTCAAACTATTCCCATTACTAATATTTGATAATTTTTGACAAAACAATAGCTACTTTTCAATAAAACCCATTATGTATTGTTAGCATGGTTTGTTAATTATTGACCGAATCAATTGTATCATGTACCCACTGTATGTAGACTATGCATTTGGAGTCAGCTACTCTTATTCGTGTCATTATTATGATTAACAATAATTTAATTGGATTTTGTAACAGATATCTATACGTTTGAGGTTATCTTGTGGTCATTTGATGATACATATGCGTATGAGAAATTGTGTAACAACTGTATTAACTAACTATAGTGCGAATAACTGATTTGGTCTATTTTGTTGTAGGCTCAATTGTCTTCCATATTTCATAGGATTCAAACAGTCCTTTGATTGCGTGCACATATTGTGGAGACTTGTAGTTCTTCATTTTCAATATCTTGCTTAACTCCCTCTTGCGCAAGGTTGTTTCAACCTCTCTTCTGTGTTTGTTACAGTATAGTCCTGATTCTCGACAATCCGGACAATGCAGATATTTGGAATAGTCCATGAATCAGCTGGAAGTTTACATGGTTATAGACATTTCTCATAAATCATTTATCTTGTGTTTTATTAGGCAGTGTTTTGTGGCTTAAGAAGTTTGGTGGCTCTACCAAGTCAATTTGTATCATAGATCAAATTTTCTGACGGAAATTTCTCTTGTGGCTGTTATTTTGATTCTCTTATAAAGAATCCATCTGATCTTCCAAAAAGAATCTCATTGATTACATATGAGATTATGGTTTGATATCAAAATTAGTAATTTAAGATGCTTGAAACATTTATTGCTTGATTGAAAAAACCTGAACCCTGTGATTAAATCCATCGGTAACAAAGATTTTTCCATCCTTATTGATAGCCATGTCATGTGGTTCATTAAACTGCATATCTCCTATACGTAATCCTCCATTTTCTCCATCTAAATCTCTGCATTCAGAATTCTCATCCATCTTACAAAAAGAACCAAATTCAAAAAGCCTAACGCCATTTTTTATATCAAAAGCAATTATGTTGTCATGTGTGCCACCATTAGTGACATACATGATATTTTCATGTATGTTCAAACCCCGTGGTTCATCAAAAATAATTTTACCCTCTAAATCATTATTGATAAATGAGTTAAGCCAATTGCCATCTGAATCAAAAACCTGAATCCGATTATTTCCATGATCAGACACATAGACAATATCATTATCATCTATTGCAATTCCGTGTGAGCTTATGAATTGGTCATTAGATATTCCTAGCCCGCCCCATTTTTTTAGAAATGTTCCATTTGAATCAAATTTTTGAACAAAAGAACTAGTCACGTCCGTAACATAGATGTTGTTTTGACTATCTAGTGCAATATCATAAGGTGCATGGAACTGACCATCACCTTTTTCCAGTGGCCCCTCTTCATCAGGATCATAGCAATATTCCCCTGATAAAGCATTACACAATGAACCAAATTCAAATTTTAGATTTCCATTATAATCTAAAACAATTATCTTTTGGTGTCCTAGATCTGCAATGTAAATATTATCATTATCATCTATTGCTATTCCGTGTGGACTTTCAAATTTTATTTGTGGATTTTTTTGGCCACCGATTTGATCAAGAAAATTCCCATCTGAATCAAATATCTGAACTCTATTGTTTACTTGATCAACAACATAGAGATTACCTTTGCTGTTTATTGCAATTCCATTTGAGATGTGAAATTCTTTGTCACCCGATCCATAATGTCCAAACTGTGAAATATAGTGAATTGGATTAATCTCCAAATCAATTTTATCGATATCAATCACTTTATCATTTTCTTTGACTACTAGTTGCACTTGTTTGTGAACTCCATTTGTATATGTGTGATAGATCTCTTGATTACCAACAATATTTTGTTTATTTCCATCACCAAAATCCCATTGATATTCATATTTATCAAAATTATATCCATTAGTATTGTTGAAACTAGAGGTAAAGATTATTGGAATGTCAACATAGTATGGACCTGCAGTTATTGGAGTAATCATTACTTTGGGTTGTATAGGTTCACTAGTAACCAGATAAGCTGAAATCCCGATAATGATTGTTGCAATTACAATGCCAATAATAACCAATTTTTTAGTATTGGATTTACCACTATTCAACAATACTTAGAAAAATATGTATGATTAAAGTATTATGAAATTAGAGATACAAAAAACTAAGACATTACCTGTCTACTCTGAGTGTTTCTCTCTAGCATAACCTCTCGTTTAGAGATTAGAATCTCTTATTACCAATCATGATCATTTCAAATCATGAAAGTAACATATGACAAAACCATTTGCACTCATTCTGCCAATTGTGTAAAGACATTGCCATCGGTATTTCAGGTAAAAGATGGAAATTTCGTCATAACACAAGATGGAGCCACCGAAGAGCAAATAAGAAAGACAGTAAGTCAGTGTCCCTCAAAGGCTTTGAAGATAGAGTAATTATCTAGTGCAAGTTATCAATAGAGTTTGATTCGTAGATGGAGTGAATCCACTTTATTTTAGATTCTCAACATCTGTACTGTATTACAAAGGAATATGGTTTGTTACGAAACTATATTGATGTCCTTTAATAGTAATAACGATACACAACAAGTGATGACAAAAATAATAAAAAAAGAACATGTAGACGGTTTTAGTAGAGATACAATTCTGTTGGGAACCAAAGAGACACGACTCAACTAGGGTCTTTTCTATATTTTATATTCAATTAGATTCAATTTTAGGATTATTTATTCACCAAATCGATATTGTAAGAATCCAATTAGTTAGAATTAGAGTGACAAGATATCATAGTAGAAAAGATTATCCAATAACATGATTAAACAGTATAATTGTGAATTTTTTAAAAATCATCCAAATGGACTTAACTATCTATATGCTTGGTATAAAACACCATTATACTCTGCCTTTATCAAATTAATCTGGTTTCTTAATTGAATGATGTTTGAGCTATGCATTTCTACTTGTTCATTAAAGTTCGAAGGTCTTTTAGAGTCATGTAGTAATGAACGTAGTAATTCCTTTGCGTTGTTTAGTTCCTTTTGTAGTTTTGATATTTGGGTTTCCAGATCAGATACTTTTTTGCTGGATTCAGAGTTGGCAGCTGGGTTTACTTTAATACTTGCAGGATCAGTTGCTGTTATCTTAACGAATGTCATTTGACAAGAATTTGGTGCAATTCTGTCACCTAGATTAATGTTGGTAGTTTCAATATCTGAAGAAATAGTTATTACTGGTAATCTGACCTGAACCTTTCCAGCACAAACCTCAAAGATTGTATCATATGTGTTGTCTCCCACAATTGCTTTTTTTACTGCTATTATGTTGGCTAACTCACCCTCAATTGGAGTACCAGTGAAGGATAGCTTTTGAATATTGTACTTTTCTTTTGGTACTGCATGGACGGTAAAGTACAATCTGTATAGGTCTTCTTTAGCATCGTTTAGCTGTTTTCTTAGTTCAGAAATCTTTGAGCCTTGGACCACATCAGGTGAGTCCTTGGTTCCAAGTAATTTTTTTGCCATGGCAAGTTCTTTTTCAAGTGAGGCTATTTTGGTCTCTATCTCTGAGAGATTCTTTGAGATATCGCCCTTGTTTAACAGTGTGACCTTAATTGAATTTGGATCTGCGGCCTTGATAAAGGTGACACTAAGAACACATTTGTTTGGTTCAATGTTTTCTGGTATCTCATAGTGTTGTGTCTCACTGTCTGATTTTATTAGAACATCTGGAACGTAGATCTTTTGAGTGGCACATACCTCAAATGCAAAATTATATCCTGCTGTAGGTGACTTTGGAGTTAACTTACCAAACTGTGTCTTTACTGGCTCTGCATATAGTTTGTTTATTGTTCCCAGAGAAATACTTTCTTTGTTTAGCTGAAGGCCTAGAGCGTTTTGATCTACTGCTTTTGACCATCCATAAGAGACAAGCTTTGATACACTATTTGGTTTGACACATGCAACAGAGTTGGTTACTTCTCTGAACACCTTGAACATTCCACTTTCACATACTATGTCCTCTGGAGATATTCCTAAACTGGTTTGTTTTTTTGGAGGTATGATATCTGCAAAAGAATCTTGCATACTGATCCCTGCTATCATAAAAGATACTACAAATAATACAAAAATAATTGGGACTTGTTTTCTCAAGGTATCAAACTCCTTTTTAATTGGATAAAAAGATTTCCCAACTATCATCTTATTTTGATTATTCCTTGATTTATCATGTATTCTATTGCTTGAACATACTCAGAGTCAGAAATCAAACCTTGAGACCACCATTCGGCATTTATCTTTATCCATTGTGGGATTACATACTTTGGTGCAGTTGGCGATTTTGGAATGGCAGAAACTGCTATTGATTCTTTGCCTGTACCTTCTGAATTTATAGCTGAGACCTTAAAGTTGTAGGATGCATCATTTGTCAATCCAGTAATTATTACCTCAGGAATAGTATCTGATTTTGGTATGGTAGTAAATGAGCTAGAACCAGTAATTGATTGAATGATTTTGTATCCTGTAATTGGAAAGCCATTATCAAATGGTTTACTCCACGATAATTTCACTTGATTCTCACCAACAGTTGCTCTAAGATCACCTATCTGTGTAGGTACCATTGATGTTGTTTTGGATTGAGGCATTGGTGTAACGTATACAATGTTGGATTCAGTACCTATACCACCTGGATTAACTCCTAATACTCTGAATCCATAAGGTATGCCATTTGTAAGGCCATTAATTGTTGCAGTTGTGGACTTGCCAATAATGGAATGAGACACAAATGAATCCGCACCAGTCCTAAATTCCCTTACTATATACCCTGTAATGTCATCTAGTGCATTAGATGATACTGACCATGATAAAGTTACCTTGCTATCTCCAGATACCGCCTTGAGACCCGTTATTATAATTGGAACCTTGTTGTTTGGGGTGACTGATATTAAATTCGATTCCTTTCCAATACCTACAGAGTTCACTGCAGATATTTTAAAATCATAAGTTACATTGTTTTTTAGACCACTGATTGTGGCTTTTTCTGAATCTCCGATGTTAGTGTATGTTGTAGTTATGGCAGATCCTTTCTCATTTACAATAATTCTATAGCTTGTAATTGGTGCCCCATTATCTGATGGTTCAATCCATGAGAGAAACACCTGACCGTTACTTGGAATACCAACCACCCCTCTTACCTGGTTTGGAACTGTTGCAATAACTGACTTTGAAGGGGTTGCAGAATCAACATTAGAGTCAGGACTTTGGCCTATTGTATTTACTGCATTTATTTTAAAGGCATATGATACATTGTTTGTCAATCCAGTAATTTGTGCAGTGATTGCTTTTCCGTCAACTGTCTTTTTCTGGAAGTTGTCAGTTCCAATTTGCCAATATGTTATTTTGTAGCTTGTAATTGGTGAGCCATTGTCATTTGGTTTACTCCATGATAGGTTCACCTTACTGTCTCCTCTTGTTGCAATAAGGTTAGTGATTTGGTTTGGAACATCAGTTGAGGGTGCAGTGGGCAGGGGTTTGGCAGATGCAATATTGGAATCTACACTTTGACCTACAGAGTTCACTGCAATCACCTTGAAACTATAAGAAATGTTATTTTTGAGTCCAGTTGCAGTTGCCTGGGTTGTCGTACTTAGGTTAGGAAAAGTGGTAAACACATCAGAGCCAGTCTCCCATTGTATTATTTTATAAGATATGATTGGAGATCCGTTATTGTAAGGGGCAGTCCAGGATAGACTAACTTCGCCATTTCCAGGAATTGCAATCAGATCAGTTATCGGTTCAGGTACTGAAGAAGTTTGAGCAAAAATTTCATTATCCTGTGAAATTATTAATGAAATAGAAGACAAGAAAACTAGAGTTAATAGAAAATTAATTTTATTTAGCATGTTACTCACAGTTAGGTATATGTATTAAGTATGATATGATGATTTGACCCATAATCATTTGAAAGCCTCTAATACCTCAGGATTAAATTCTAGATGGCTATTTTTTCGCAGACTTTTGGATATTGAAGACAACATTCTTTGAATCAAGAGTAGTCATCCTCAACAAATATCCATGACAAGCCCATCATATCCATTGCAGACGTGTTTTGTCTTGATACTGTGTTAATGTGAATTTTTTCTCTTTCTTTTACTGGTGTTTCTACCAGAGTGTTCATAGGCTCAGATTGCCTTGGTTTTAAAGTTAAACTTTGCATGATGAATCATCGATGACTGATTATTACAGTATGACTAAGGGTTTGTGGTATGCCTTTTTTTAATGAAATGACATTCAAAGTGAGAGCAAGAAAACTAAAATATTAAAGTAAATTTCTTTAATCAAAAATAATTAATTATGTATTCTCAAAACGTGAATGTCAATTAACACATATCATTTATTTTCTGATAATTCTACCCAAGTACTTGCTCTAGGATTATAATGAATATATTCTCAGGATTTTTTGCATTTATCTTAGTAGCACAATTCCTACATGTATTTTCTGGAACATCTTTGCTGGTACCATCCTTGTAGATTATAATGCAGTCATTCAGATAGTTGATGTTCTTGTAAAGCACAAAATTTGAAGATTTCAAAAAGTCAATGGAGTTGATTAATAATATCATGCAAAATAGAAATTAGTTAAATCTGGAAAAATATAATCCTGTATTTTAACTAGATTTAATTCATGTCTATCATTGATCTGTGTATATTTTAGTCACAAATGATATGCTCCCATCGGGATTTGAACCCGAGTCTTTGGCTTGAGAAGCCAAAATGCTTAACCGGACTACACTATAGGAGCTTGCTAAAAATGAATCCAATCTTAATTTAAAGGAAATGTTTTGACTTTGCATGAATTTGTGAAATTTTGTAAGTTTCTTCCTTTATAGAAAATTAATCATATTCAATTACATGGATCTTCAAAAATTTGTCAAAGAACAAGGTTTATCTGAATTCCCAATTGGATTAGCAGGTTGCCAAGTTTCTGATTTTAATTTTGATTCTTGTGATTATGATATTGTTGTATTTGATGAAAAGTCAGAATCTGAAAAAATCATTAAATTTGAAAATAATTTTGTCATGATTCATCATGCATCTTTATCTGAAATCCAATCAAAAAAACTACTTCAATACGACAACCTTCAAATCATTAATGATGAGTCGTGGGATTTACGAATGCTACTTTCTAAAATTAAAGAAAAACGTTCTTTATTATTCATGGATTTTGCAAAAAATTGTTTAATTGAATCTCTATTCTGTTGTCAAAAAACTAAAGAATCTATTCAAACATCAGATGTATTTGCGCCTTGTTGGCAAAAATGTGCTACTTATTATTTAGCTGATGCCATATCTGCAATTAACCATCAAAGATCAAGTCCTTCTCATATGCTTGATTTACTTAGAAAGTTAAAGAAAACTCTTATCAATAAAAATATCTCTATAGTAACCCAAACAGTTGGAATTGAGAGATCGATTCCTACATTACTTGAACGTATGCTAAAATCAACAATTGGTTTTTCAGATTTAATTGAAAAAAATAACCATTCTCAAATTATTCAGCAAAAACACGATTTTTTTGTAAGAAATTCGATGCTTTCTGATTGCTATTTTTATCTAGGTTATATCAATAAAGAAAACTTTCTAAAAATCAAGGATAATTTAAGTCAAAGACAAGATCTTATCTATCTTCTGAAGGTTGCTTTTGACATCGAGGTTGATGAAAATCTCTTAGAACAGCAATCAGAAACTGTACAAAAATCAGCAAATTCCATTCTTGAGATCATTTCAAGTGCCTGACATTCTATGTCCATGTACTAACCTTTTAAAAGAAGTAAGATTACTGATTTAGCATGGTAGATCAAGCATGTGGATGCGAAGCAGCCAGCGGAGATCCAGATTATTCATGCGATTGCGCAATGCAAGGTCATTGTATATGCAGTGCTGATTGCAAATGTTCAACAAGTGTTTGTAAAGAAGCTGTCGGACAACTATAATTCGATAGCAGCTTTAAAACTTATTTTTTATTTTTTATTTATTCATTCTTCATCTTGTTCAAAACCCCATGATTTTACTAACTCTTTTTGGAACTTGTCTGCCTGTTTTTCATCTAGTGCAAATCCACAGTTTTTGTGTGTAGGAACTACTGTCATCCCATCTAGTTTGAATTCCACTTCAAATAAATGGACTTTTGAACATTCACACATTTCTGGAATTTCTGTACATTTTCCTCTATATTTGCTTATTTGCGTAGTAATGATTACCTCTTTTTACCACTTTTCATAGTTGAACAACGTTTAACTATCTGTTTTACCATTTTTTTTATAGATTGAAAGTACTTTTACTATTTTCCATAATCACCGTATTTCTTTTTGGATCTTTAGTGTCTTCTTCAGCATTTGCGCAATTCTCATCTGCTGGCGGTGTTGATAAAGCAGGATCATGGTATGCAGGTGAAGGGCTCAAACAAGGCGATTTCTTTTCTTATAGCATGTGTCATGTAGATTACAAAGAATGCGCAAATTTTGAAATGGATATATGGATTAAAGGTGACAAACAGGTTGGAAGTGAAACTAAATGGTTATCTGAAGTTGTGGTTTATGATGGCTCTAAAGTAATTGTTGGTGAAATGGAGTTAGGAAAAATTGCACCTGAACCAACAGGTGGTAGTTCAGAATTAGGCGTTTACCGTGGCGCATTCAAATCTTCTGTAGTCTGGCTCTCAGCATTTGCAACATCTGACGATAGTTCTGGTGGAAAAGGTCCAAAAGAATTCAAATCTGCATCATGGGGTAAGATTGGAAACATTGGAGGTGAGCAAGTTATTCCAAGAGCAATTGAAACTATTACTGTTCCTGCAGGTACTTGGGAGGCTGTTCAAATGTATTGGAAAACTGGTGGAATTGGAAGCAAAGTTTGGATAGTTGATGGTTTCCCATTTCCAATAAAAGCTAAAACTTACACACATGTATCAGAAGGAATACCTCCCACTGAATATGAATTTCGATTATTAGAGTATAAAGAAAATGTACAAGAGAGCCCATTTAAGGGAATAGTTTCAACTACAGATGAATTTAGAGCGGCAGGATGTGAAACTAATTTTGAAAAAACAGTCAGCATAAAAAAACCCACACATAACTTTGATTACCAAGTCCACATCTTTTATGGTCCTGAAGATCCAGTTACAGGCTGTGAAATGGAGTGGCTTATTAGTTTCATTAGTAAGTATGATGATACTGAATTTTTGAATCAAGTTCAGTTTGATTTTCTAACTGTTGATGAAAATCTAACTCCTTTAAGATCAATTGCACAAGAACAAGGTAAAAAATTCCTATACTCTCCATCTGGGCAACAAATTGTTGATATACTTGTAAAAGAAAAACCAGGAACTGCCAACTATGTGATTTGGATTTATGGATTGGCACCTGAAGGAATTGCACCTTCTGGATCTTCTGATTATTTGAAAGTACAAGTTCCAATTTATGATTCTAATGGTGTGTCTCCGGCTCAAGAAATTCCCTCCTGGATCAAAAACAACGCAGGCTGGTGGGCTAATGGTGCAATTGATGATAATTCATTTGTCCAAGGAATTCAGTTCTTGATTAAAGAAAAAATAATGAAGATCCCACCAACAACTCAAGGCTCTGGTGGAACTACAAATGACATACCATCTTGGGTTAAGAACAACGCAGGCTGGTGGGCTAATGGTTCTATTGGAGATTCAGATTTCATCTTAGGAATTCAGTTCTTGATTAAAGAAGGAATAATGAAAGTTCCTCGAAACACTTAAACTAAAACTCCAAGTGGCTATCGACCACAATCTTTGTTTGATTGAAAACTATAATGTCTTACATTCAAATTACTAATCTCTGTTAAAATAACGAATCGATATGGTGGGTTTTTTCAAACAACCAAAACGTCATCTCAAAAAATTACTAAAAGATGGCGAATATGACAAGGCAGTTGCGTTTGGAAAGAGTTTGGAATCTAAATATTCTGATGATCCTGATTTCATGTTTATCATGGGTAGTGTTTTCTTTATAGTGGATGATGCCAAAAAAGCATTACCTTATTTTGAAAAAGCTTTTCAATTAGATAATAATGATGTTGAGATACTTACTCTGAAAACTAATGTTCATTTGGCTTTAGAGCAAAAAGATGAAGCCATTGAATGCTGTAGACATATCTTAAAACTTCAGCCCAAAAATTCTGAGGCTCAAAAACTTTTAGATGATCTTGAACATATCTAATTCATTAGACTATTCTTTTTTCTTCATCTCATAGGCGTTTTCCATCAACCAATCACAAAACGCTGTAACTTTATCATTGAATTCTGTCCAAATGTGTACTGAGTGAGGTAGAATATCTATTTTCCAATTCTTAGTGTAAACCCTTACTCCTTCTTTATTTTCATACATGTATGCATCTTCTGTCTGGATATCTCCTAGAATTTCTTTTGCTTTTTGTTTAATTATTTCCCTGTCGATTGGAAATCTCTTTCGATCATAATCTACAATTAAACTCAAATCTCTTTTTCCATACATATCAAATTCTTCAATTCTTCCTTCTTTTGGAAAGTTTACAATTAATTTGATGTTGTATTTTTTTCCAACCTCCTTTCCAATCTCTACAATTCTTGCATATCCAGTAGCTGGATTTTTCTTTAGAAGAAATATAATTTGTGCCAAATCTTTTTTTAGTTGATTTTGTAAATCGGTCACAATTTCTGAAAATATCATAGTATTCCTTTGAATAATTCCTATTATAATCATTAAATTTGACTCAAGATTGGTTTTTTTAGAACTTGGATTAACTCAGAATATGGCAATGCCGATGGATTATGACGGAATGAGAACAGGCGATGAATCAGAGAGAACTGATAATGTCGATGAATATAGACGAACATGTATAGATTTTATTGAAGACATCTCACATGATTATGAGGCTTGGGTTGACTATTACAAATTACCTGAAGATGAAGATAAAAGAAGACGTGCAGGTATTAGATCTACCATTAAAAGAACAAATGAATGGATAGCAAAAGTTGCACAATCCATTAAAGCAGTAGATGTTGTTATGAATGATGGAATTCAAAAAATGGCAGAATCGACTGCTGGTAAACCTCTTGAGATTGGAGTTTTTGTAAATCATAGATCTGGCTACACTGAAACCCATCCTGGAATTATTGATGTAAATGTTAAAGGGGTTGGAAGAAATGGAAGAAAAATGAAACTTGGATTTCATTTTAAAGATGATCGATTTAGAATAGAATCAACTTGTGGTGCATATTTGGATGAGACTGATCTACCTACCCAGGAATTTGATATGATGGATATTCATCTTAAACTTCATGCAGAAAATGGTAAACCTCGTGATGTCATTTCATTTACTGTAACTATTAGTGAGGTTGAAAATGATGTTGAGTTTGATAGACGAGGAATATCAACTATAGTGCATCTGGTATGATCTACCGTAAAATTGCTTCATCAATATATCCGATAAACTTTCCAGTATTTTCAAACTTTAATGAATTAATTTCTTTCAAATCCTTTATGGAATTCATCTTTAGATATCCTTCTGATGCAGTGTATAATACATTGTCAATATAGAATGTTCTTGCGTTGTGCATACCATAATAACGTGAATCATTATCTGAATGAACAACTTTACCTTTAAGATCAAATCCCTCTAGACTATCTAAATAATATACATAGAATCCACTCCAACGATTATAATCTGGAGCGATTCTTTTGGAATTTGAATCATCGTTAAGATTTTTAATATCTCCTGTAATTGGAATTGAGAGAAGACTTTTTGTTTTATCAAAAAAGAATGCTTTGTGATCTTGCAATGATTCTGAGTATGTAGAACTGTCTCCAATTATTACATCTTCTATTACTCTTGGATTGCTCACATCTGAAACATTAAACAACGCAATTTTGATTCCTAGTTGCTGAACTCTGCCACCTTCAATCTCTTTTGTGTCTCTACCTATACCAATAATATGTTCATTGTCGTATGGATGCAGATAGTTCGAAAATCCTGGAATTTTTAACTCGCCTAATATCTTTGGAGTATCTCTAGATAAATCGATTACAAAAAATGGGTCGATTTGTTGGAATGTTACTAAATATAGTCTGTCTCCCATGAATCTGGCTGAATACACGCTCTCATCAGGAGCAATCTGGTCTAATTTACCTACAATGTTAAGCTGCTCATCTAAGACATAAACTGCATTTGCACGAATGATTCCTTGGTATTGAGTATAATGTTCAGTAGTTGTAACGACTCTAAATCTATCTCCGCTTTGATCCATGGAGAATTGGTTCAGTAATCTTCCAGGAACTGAACCTTTTGCAATATAGTCTATTTTATCCTCATTAATTGATATTTTGTGAATAATCGTTTTGTTTGTATCTTCTTGGATTCTTGTATCATATTTATTTAAGGCCTCTTTGATTCTCTCAAAAAGATCTTCTTTTTCTTTTTTATCCATTTCGTTGTAAGATTTTTGCATTAATTCGGAAATTTTTATCCATTGTGTGGATGAACTAATTGATGCATCATTTTGTATTGCTTTGATCTTTTCTTGGATATCGCTTGACAGCAGTGGAACTATGACATCAAAGAATCTATCTCTAGCTGAACTCTCATAAAACCCCAAGGGCATATTTTGCTGATACGTCAGATAAAAGTTATCCTCTGATACATAGATAGATCCAGTATATCCCATTAGGAATGTCTCTGAATTAATTGTGTCTCCGAATATATCTATTGCAGTTAGCGTGTTAAAGTTTGAAAATTGTTCTACATTGTCAAAGTAGAATGCTTCTGGTGTCATGATTCTGACTGAATCCTCCATTATCACTGGAAGTTTTGGATATTGATAATCGATGTTGCTGTTTGTTACAAAATATACATAATTTCCAATCATTCTGGCATCGCTGAAATGACCATCAATTGAATAATCTTTGAGAATTTTTGGACTCTCTTTATCTGAGACATCTACTATTAATGCATGTGTGACTGAACTATATGATCTTCTTGGAACAAAGTCATATTGTGGAATAATTTCATCATCACTTTGACCATTGTAAAATATTACCAATCTGTCTTTATTTAAAAACATGTTCTGAATATATTGAGATTCTATGTCTAATGCAATTTTGAGAACAAGTTTTGCTGATTCTGCAGGATATGCATCAATAATTGAAAGTGTGTTTTGTGAAACAATGTATACATATTTTGAATCGTTTTTGAGATAGTCTGGCTCATCCACATTTTCAACTTGAACATTTGTAGTTGAATACTCTGAACCTCTAGACTCTGTTTTACCTGCTACTGCTCCTTGAGGAACTGTAGCAGGTATTGGTGCACCTACAAATCCATCTGATTCCATAACTGCATTATCTATCATCATTCTAGTTGAAAATACCCTATCATCAAAAAATTGCCCTTCAAAAAATGTTGATGCTTTAAGAATATTTTTTAATTCTTCTTGCGAATCTATTTTTTTGATATCGTGAGTTCCTTCAAAATATTTTGAATTTTCTTTTTCTACATAGATAATTTCAGGTGCAGTTTTTTGTAAAATTTGAGGTTCCTGCTCAACACTAATGGAGTATGTTATTGCTGCTGTGACTATTACCGAAATGGCTATTATTATTGGAATCGTTATTTTTGAATTCATCTTCTCTTCATATTACTCTGTTTTTTAACACTAGAATTTAGTGATTGTTATTCTTTGATAATTCTGGATAAAAGGTTTAGTTAAATTGTAATTTTACCAAACACTTTACATACGTATCATTTATGCAACCTGTTTGATGTCTTCTGATGACTCTTCTGATAGGTGACTTAAAATCAAAATAGTTTAACTATGATTTAGCGTGACTTGAATCGTCACTCTTTTTTCTTTGGCTCTTTCTTCTCCAGGGTATTTCAACTCTGAAATCTTTTCACTTAATTTTTCATCTGTGACTAATTTTGCAATTCCTACAAATGTTGTATCCTTGTATTTGATTTGTACTTCTGGATTTGCCATTGCATTTTTGAACCAATCTCCATCTGGTTTATGTCTTGAAAAGTAAATCTTTCCGTCATACTTTACTGCGCGTAACATTACTGTGTGGCTCTTGCCTGTTATTCTTCCTTTTGTAATGAGAGTTGGCCTGAATAATTCCTCCTTTATCTCCATATGTGACTTTCTTCTGTCAAGTAATTTAACCTCATTGATAGAAATTTCTGATATTTGGTATGATAAGCAAATCTTTTGATGGTGTATTATGTCTATAAAACTTGAGGGAATGCCTGCAAATACTACCACTGCCGATACATTCACTGGAAAGAAAGTGATTGATAGGGAAGGAATTGAGTATGGTAAAGTTAAACACATTCACATTAACTCTGATACACTTACAGTTTCTGGCGTTACAATCCATCAGGGTTTCAACAAAGACTATTTTCTTTCAGAGGATTATATTGATAAATTTTCTGAAGAAACACTGCTTCTTAGTAGGCCCCCTATCAGAACTGGGATTCCTGTAGTAGATCTTGATCGTCATAAAATTGGTAAAATAAAACGATTACATCGAAATCCTGATACCCATGAATTAGAATCCATTGAAGTAAGTGACGGTCTATTACATTCAAAGATTTTATCCAAATCAGAAATTTGGGGGATTGGAGAAAAAGTCATTTTAGGAATGACACGAGATGCATTCAAAAATCTTGACTAGTATTTTTTGATTTTTTTTAATTAATCTGCTTTTTAGTACAAACTGCACAAACAGGAATTCCATCCTGGATAATCACATCTACATTAGATGTGTGACATTTCTGACACAATCCTTTCATATTACTCTTCTTTAGTTGGTCTTTAAATTTTTTCTGAGAACTAATTGAACTAAGCAATTTATAATTGACAATTGCGATCAAGATATTGTATTCCATTAAAACAGAATCTCTAACAAAATCATTTGGCAATGTAATTGCAGTAAATGATGTTTCTTTCTCAGTTGAAGAAGGTGAGATTTTTGGGTTTTTGGGACCTAATGGTGCAGGCAAAAGTACCACAATGATGATTCTAACTACTTTACTAAAACCAACATCAGGACAAGCTCTAATTTCTGGATTTGATGTCATAACAAATGCAAAACAAGTTAGAGAAAATATTGGATATGTTCAACAAGAATCAACAGTAGATGAATATTTGACTGGGAGAGAAAACCTTTTACTGCAAGCAAAACTAAACCATATCCCAAAAAAAGAAATTAACAAAAGAATTGACGATGTATTGGAATTAATTGAATTGACTGACAAACAAGATCAGGCAGTTGTTACTTATTCTGGTGGGATGAGAAAGAGGTTGGATATTGCAGGTGGTCTTTTACATCGGCCTAAAGTATTATTTCTAGACGAGCCTACAGTTGGACTTGACATACAAACTCGTAGAAAGATTTGGGAATATATTAAAAAAATCCATACTGAATTTGACATGACTATTTTTCTTAGCACTCACTATATGGAAGAAGCAGATAACCTGTGTGATAGAGTTGGAATAATAGATGGTGGAAAGATACAGATTATTGATTCTCCGACAAATATGAAAAATGCTATGGGGAATGAGGTAATCTCAATTGTTGTAAATGAGGGTGAGCATACTTTTTTCTTATCTGAGATTGAAAAAATTGAATTTGTTAAAAAAATAAAAAAAGATGGATCTAAACTGACTCTTTTTGCATCTCATGGAACAGAAATAATCCCAAAAATTTTTCAAATTTCATCAAAATTTAATATCAAAATAATCTCTATCTCACTAACTCAACCCACACTTGATGATGTATTCATTTCTTATACCGGACATGAAATTCGAGATGATGAATCTGGATTTAATAGGAAACGTGAACACGCAAAGATGAAGAGGTTACGTGCATGAATACTTTGATGTATGACACATACACAATTTTTTGGAGAGAGTTAAAGAGATACAAAAAATCACGCAGTGGTGTTTTGATTAGATTGATCCAACCTGCAATATGGATAATTGTAATTGGAAATACTTTTTCAGGCACTCAACCTTTAATTCAGTCAGTTGGATTTGAGGGTGAATACATTGAGTTTATGGCACCCGGTGTTATAATACTTACTGCGATTTTTACTAGTATTTTTGGTGGCGTCAACACATTGTGGGATAGAAGATATGGTTTCATGAACAAGGCATTAACGTCTCCAATTTCCCGTTCTTCTATCGCACTTGGAAAAATGTCTGCAATATCTTTAATTGCAGCTATGCAAGCTAGTTTGATTCTGGGAATTGCACTGGCAATTGGTGTATCTTTCCCAAATCCTATAATGATTATTCCTATTATGATGATTGTTATTTTATTCTCACTGGGATTTTCTGGAATCTCTGTAATGGTTGCGGCAACTGCCAAATCTCAGGAAACATTTTGGGGTGTGATCAATTTTCTTGGAATGCCTCTGTTTATGTTGAGTCCTGCATTATTCCCATTGGAGTTACTTCCTGATTGGCTTGCAATTATTGCAAAACTAAACCCTGTAACATACACTGTTTTACTAGTTCGAGAAATGATGACAGGCATTTCTGAGGGTGGAATACCTATACTTCTTAGTCTTGGCATACTAGTTGCATTTGTACTTGTAATGATTACACTTGCAAGCTATGTCTTCACACGTGAAGTAAACAAGCCTTTTTAAGAAAAATGATAAAAAAATTATATAATTACTAACTTTGAAGATATTTGTAAAATTTTTACAATTATCTTTGTTGACATGTATTAACTATATTGTATTGATATTTTCAATAATTTTGCTATCTGGCGCATTAATTCCATATTCTTTTGCTCTGGACAACTATTATTCACTCTCCGAATGGGATCGATTTGGAATTGCAAATTAGGTCCTTTTTCATACCATGAATTTATTGCAGTGGATGATTAAGAAAATATTGTTCCTTGATTGATTGTAAATAACTATAATCATGATTTTTAGTTGGAAATAATCTAGTTTTTTTAAGCTCTTTTTCTATATAGATTTAGCTATCAATTCCTAACTATATTCTATCATTAGAAAACCATGACACAGCTTATAGGTAAATTTTTTCTATCCTAAGTTAATGACTTTGAATAATATGCACAACATTGTAATTTTTAGTATTATTGTATCGTTGGTAGCAACTTCTTTCGGATTATCAAATGTATACGCTGAAGAAAGTGAAATGTACAATATGGTTGGTCATGTTACTCCAGTTCTAACATTTACATTCAGAGATGGGATTGAAACATATGAATTTCCTGTATTTAAAATGGGTGAAAATTTTATAGATAACTCTGGGGTATCATTTTCTGTAGAAGGAACTGTTACTAATTCTCCATTATTGCACCAAGCAATGGATCAAGCATATCAATATAGACTTTCTAGTGCGGTATATGATTATCATCTAAAATACTTTGACGTTGATGTAGATTTTATAAAAGAGAATAAGTCTGTAATTACTTTACATTACCGTGATTGTACAATAGATAATTATCAAGTTGAGACCCTAGATTCAAATGATTATGAAAGCTATTTTGCAAAAACTGGTTTTGCAATTGTAGATAAAATTGACTTTGAATGTAGCGGAATAAATAAAAAAAATACCATATCTTCATCAGTAATTCCATCATTTACTGATTTTGGTAAATCTGGATTCAAATTTGCAAATAATGTAACAACCTCAGTAACTTTTACGTTTGAAAACGGAGTAGAGAAAATTGAATTTCCTGTTTTTAATCTAGTTTCAGGTTACGAAGAATCTGCTGAAAATGTAACTGCAGAATTTGAAGTAGAAGGAATTTTGGATTATTATCCATTGTTGTACAATGCAATTGATAAATCCAGACAAGTATCTGGACTTACTACTGCATCAAACATTGACTTTGACGCATTAGTAGAATTTACTAATGGCGAATCTGTATTGAGAGGTCTTGATTTTAAAGATTGTAGGGTATCTAATGCTGAAATCACCACTAGAACAGATAAAGAAGAAGGATTCACTGGAAAGAGTGGATTTGCAATTGTTAATAAATTAACATTTGCCTGTGCAGGAATTAAAGGAGTTAATACCAATTATGATGATCTTAGAGGAGATGCTACTACTTGGAAAACCACACATCTCACAAATGAATATGTGGAACTAATTCAAAATACTGACCAAGATCTGAGTGTAATTACAACATTTACTTTTACAGATGGTATTGAAATAATTGAGTTCTCTATGTTTAAGCAAAGCAAAGTTCTTGGAGAAAGTACCCCTGATTCTACCTTCATAGGAAAAGCAATCTATCCAACATTAGAATTACGAGGAGTAGTAGGAGATTATCCAATGCTTTACAACAATCTTGATGAGAATCGTAAAGTTCAAGGTGTAGGTGGAATTCAAAATAAAGATCTAGTTGACATAGATGTTGATTTAGTATCTGTTGAAGGTGTAGTTCGTGGTTTCAACTTTGAGGATTGTAGAGCAATTGCCTATAACGTTTCTACAAACACAAACAGTGAAGAAAGCTATGTCAAAAACATGTTTGCACTAGAAAATATCTTTGAGTTTGAATGCCAAGGATATCATCCAAACAACCCTGCATATGATGCGATGTTTGATGTAATAAAGGCAAATACTGAAAGTACAACCGATCTAAAAAGCACTGATCAATGGGCTGCTGATTTCACAGTTCGAAAATAATTTTTTTCCTTAAAAATACAATTTCATATTGCGATCATATGATAATTTTCAATTTGACTTCTTTCTATATAGTACAATAGACTTTATGTTCCGTAGCTTTATGTCTAGACCTATCATTGATAGTTTATGGGACAATGGTTATCGTGGGTAAAATCTAATGAGAAAGAACTCTTAATCCTTCTTGATAATTTAGCAAAGAAAGCAGTTGAAACCTCTGAAGCCTTGGTGGTTTTATTTTCAGATCTAAGTAATGTAGAACAATCTAAACAAATTCATAAGCTTGAAACTGAGGCTGATGAATTAACACGTGATATCTTTTTTGAACTAAACAAGACATTCATCACTCCGTTGGATCGTGAAGATATGCAAAGGATTGCATCTAAAATTGATGATGTAATAGATTTCATGGATGGAATTTCTGCAAGGGTGTATAGCTACAAAATCTCTACACCTCCTCCATACTCTCAGGATATGGCAAAAGAACTTGTTAAAGCCACAAAAGAAGTAGAATACATGATTTCAAAACTTCAGCATATGAAGAATTCTAAAGATATGATTGAACATTGTAGAAATACAAGTAAAATCGAACATGTTGTAGATGATATGTATATAGAAGCTATCAAAGAGTTGTTTGAAAGCAATGATGCAATCAAAATCATAAAACTAAAAGATATCTATGAAACAATGGAAACTGCATCTGATAGATGTGTTGATGTTGCAGATGTCATTGAAGATATCGTTCTAAAATACACTTGAGATGATTAAATGATAGAGATAGCAATAGGTGCAATTATTGTTGCATTAATCTTTGATTTTGTTAATGGCTTCAATGATTCAGCAAATTCTGTTGCTACTGTAATTGGAACACGTGTTTTAAAACCAATACACGCAGTTGCCCTGTCTGCAGCTGCAAATTTTATAGGTCCATTTATTTTTGGTGTGGCCGTTGCAACCACAATTTCTAAAGGAATTTTGAATCCTGACGATGTAACCGTTTACATGGTTGTTGGTGCTTTATCTGGTGCAATTGCTTGGAGTAGTTTATGTACATATTTTGGTTTACCAATTTCTAACAGTCATTCTTTAGTTGGTGGAATTATGGGAGCAGGCATTGCTGTATTAGGTTTTGATCAATTACTATTTGATGGTCTTCAAAAAGTAATCACAGGAATTATAGTTGCTCCCACAGGTGGCATAATTTTTGGATTCTTGTTAACTGGATTAATCATAACCGTCTTTGCTAATCGTAAACCTGCAATTGTAAACAGAACTTTTGGACGATTACAAATTATATCTTCAGCTTGGTTTGCTTTAACACATGGTGCAAATGATGGGCAAAAAACAATGGGTATTATTGTTCTAATTTTATTTTCGACAGGTTTGATCCCAGAACTTGATATGCCACTATGGGTAATTTTTGCTGCTGCTTCTGCTATGGCACTAGGTACATTCTTTGGAGGATACAAAGTTATCAAAACATTAGGTATGAAAATTGCAAAACTTAAACCATATCAAGGATTTGCCGCAGAGACTGGCGGTGGTATTATGTTGGCAATCTTTTCAACCTTGGGTGTTCCTGCTAGTACTACTCATGCTATTACCGGTACCATTATGGGTGCAGGAGCTGCACGGAGAAAACGTGCTGTACGCTGGAAAGTTGGAAAACAAATTGTATTTGCATGGATAATCACGATACCTGGGAGTGCTGGAATGGCCATAGCATTTACTTATTTGATTTATTTGTTTATTTGATTTCAAGTAATACCTTGATTTTTATTTCAGCAAAATTTTTCTAACGTGTTCTCATGGATATTCTACAACTAATACAATCAAATTTACTAACTCCTGTAATTCTATTTTTTCTATTTGGAATAATTACTGCCCGGATAAAATCTGACTTGAAAATACCTGAAGCAATCTCAGAATTTTTACCAATTTATCTTCTTGCAGCAATTGGACTTCATGGTGGAATCGAGATGAGAAATACTGGATTTGAAAATATGTTGATCCCAATGCTTGTTGCAATTGCTCTCTCTTTGTTGTTTACTTTAAATCACTATCAAATTTTGAGACGCTTAGGAAAGTTCAATATTTTTGATTCTTATGCCTTGGCATCTACATATGGTGCTGTAGGGGCTGTAACCTTTTCAGTTGGATTGTCATTTCTTAAAAATCAGGGAGTTACATCAGAAGGATATCTTGCAGCAATTCTTGCAGTGCTGGAACCTGTTGCATTCATCATGGCGATATTTTTGACAAATATGGCAGTCTCAAAGCAAATTCGAACAAAAAAACAGTCTTTTACAAAAGAAAATGGATCTGATATTGATGTAGGAGTTTCTGAAACTAAGACAAAACTTTCTCAGGTATTGCATGAATCAATTACTGGTAAAGCAATAGTGATTCTTCTTGGCAGTATTGTAATTGGCTATGTTATTGGAGAATCTGGATTTGCTTCAATCAAAATAGTTTTTGATGAAATGTTTACCGGCGCTATTGTTATCTTTATGATCGAAATGGGAATTATTGCAGGACAAAGACTAGATGACATCAAAAAAGTTGGAATCTTTCTTACTGCATTTGCTGTGATCATGCCTACATTTAATGGAATTATTGGAGTATTGGTTGCTGCTGCAATGGGGTTGAGTCTAGGTGGTGCAGTCATGTTTGGATTACTATTGGCTAGTGCATCATTTATTGCAGCACCTGCAGTACTACGCCATGCAATACCTCAGGCAAACCCTAGTCTTTACATTACATCAGCATTAGGAATTACATTCCCATACAACATCATTGTCTTATTGCCCATTATGTTTACTGTCTCTACTTTTGTACACAATACAGAAGGATCGATAGACTTATTCCATTTTATTATAAAGGATTGGATATGAAACTATACAATGTAAAATTACTTACCATAACTTGTGAAATTCTTGCACAAAAAAATGTTATTGAGATTTTAAAAAAACACGAGATAACTGGATATACAACTTATGAAGTTGATGGAAATGGCGCACGTGGAATTCGTGGTCAAGGATTCAAAAATGAAAAGAATGTCAAAGTTGAAGTGATTATGAGAGAAGAAAAACTATCTGATGTAGTTGAAGAAGTATCAAGAACTTTATTTGCAAATTTTGCTATAGTGCTTTATGCAAGTGATGTCAGTGTTGTTAGAACTGAAAAATTTTAACAATACTTACCATCTGCGCATAAAACAGGAATTTTTTTACTTGTTTTTGTAATGTTTGAGATTAGTTCTGACAATTGCTTACTTGAAATCATATATATCGCCTTTTTTCCCACATCTCTTGATTTTACAATTCCACATTTTTTTAATGTCTTTAGATGATGTGATATTAGTGGTTGACCTTTCTCTAGTTTTTTAACAAAATCATTGACACACAATTCTTTATTTTCTTGGAGTAACTCTAAAATCTCAAATCTTGTTTCATCACAAATACATTTTAAAAGATTGACTCCATTCATATCAATTAAAATTTATATAAACTAATATTTATATGATTATGTGAATAATATTAAGAATGTACTGCTTGTGTGCGTAGAAACTGTTGGTAAAAGCCAGATGGCTGAGGCATTTTCTAAAAAATATGCTCCTGATAAATCTTATGCTGTAAGTGCTAGAACAATTACTTCAACCCAACTAAATCATATGGTCAGTCAAGTGATGAATGAAATTGGGATTGATATGAATGATCACAAACCAAAACCACTGTCTAACAATATGATTAAGAGTTCCTCCAAGAGGATCAATATAGATTGATGAATAAAAATTTCTGGCCAGCGTTATTTGTCAAAGATGTTTTTGATTGGAATATTTTAGATCCAAAAGAAAAACCCTTGAATTATGTGCGAAAAATCAGTGATCAAATAAAATGTGAAGTAATCAATCTAATCCAATCACTTAAGGGATGATATATTGACCTATTCTAATTTACAAATTTTTATTGTTGAATTAATTGGAACATTCATTCTTGTAGTTTTTGCTACCGGTTCAATTGTATATGATGCTGAATCGTTTGATGGTAGTCTGGGAATTCCATTTGCAGCATTAGCTCCATTTATTGCATTATTGATTGGTGTGTATTCTTTTGGAAAGATATCTTTAGCACATTTCAATCCTGCAGTTACAGTTGGATATTTTATTACTGGACATATAACAAAAATTCAAATCTTATATTATTTTACAGCTGAAATCATCGGTGCGATATTGGGTTCTCTTTTTGTAATGACAGTTATAGGACGAAAAGCAAATCTTGGAGTAAATGCACCAAACTATGATTTCTCAATATTCTTGATCTTCCCAATTGAGGTATTTGCATCTGCAATGTTGATGGGGGTGATTTTTTATGTTGTGTATACAAAAGGCTTGAAAGGATTTAGTGGAATTGCAATTGGTGGAATAGTTGGATTAGATATATTATTTCTGGCTTTTATCTCTGGGGCCTCAATGAATCCTGCTAGGGCACTTGCACCTGCCTTATTGTCTGGGACTTTTGAGAATCTTTGGATCTATTGGAGTGCACCCTATATTGGAACTATAATTGTAGCATTTCTATTTCGTAAGAAGTTTCAAGCACAAAGGGCCTTAAATTACGAATAATAATGACCTAAATCATCCTTAAATGTTGTCTAACTCCAAAAAATTATTCAATATTGCTAAAAAAATAATCCCTTCAGGAGTTAATAGTCCTGTAAGATATTTTGAACCATATCCGTTTTTTACAAAAAAAGCAAACGGTGCACACATTTGGGATGTAGACAACAATCGTTACATTGATTTCTGTAATGGGTATGGTGCGTTGCTTTTAGGACATAGACGAAAGGAGATCATAAATGCCGTATCTAATCAGCTCTCAAAGGGAACTCTTTATTGTACCCCCACAGAAGCTGAAATTGAATTATCGGAACTAATCATAAAAAATTTTCCGTCAATTGATAAAGTGAGGTTGATGAATACTGGAGGCGAGGCTACAATGACTGCAATTAGATTAGCTCGTGGTTTTACTAAAAAGAAAAAAATAATTAAATTTGAAGGATGTTATCATGGTGCACATGATTCTGTTTTAGTAAAAGCAGGATCTGGTTCTGTTCATAATGGAATTTCAATATCTGATGGAGGATTAGATGAAGTTTCAAAAAATACTTTGGTTGTTCAATATAACAACATTGAGGATCTTGAGAAGACTATTCAAAAAAATAAAGATATTGCAGGAGTAATAGTAGAGCCAATTTTAGCTAATATGGGGTTGATCTTACCTGAAAAGAATTTTCTATATGATCTGAGAAAAATTACTGAACAAAACAATATCCCATTGATCTTCGATGAGGTAGTTACAGGATTTAGAGTGGCTCCTGGTGGGGCACAAGAACATTTTGGAATTAAACCTGACATTACCACAATAGCCAAAGCTCTGAGTAATGGATTTACTATATCTGCTGTGGGTGGACGAAAAGAGATCATGGACTTGCTTTCTCCTAATGGAAAGGTCTATCAGGCAAGTACATTTGCAGGTAATCCAATATCAGTTAGTGCTGCAATTAGTTCCATCAAAACAATAAACAAACTCAAAAACAAACTATATTCCAAACTTGAAAAATTTAATTTTTTATTTTCTAATGCATTAGATGATATGGCAACTGATATGAATATTCCTCACCAAATCAACTTTACATCATCAATGCTTCAGATTTTTTTTACCGCCAAACCTGTAGTTGACTATACTACATCCAAAAATGCTGATTCAAAGAAATTCAAAAAAATGTTTTACACTCTATTAAAAAATGGAATATTCATAGCCCCATCTCAGTTTGAAGTAGTCTTTTTATCTGATGCTCACACTAAAAATGATCTAAACAAAACACTTGACGCATATTATGTTGCATTAAAATCGGTGAAGCATTGAAGTATGTTGTAGGAGCTAGAAACAGTGGTTTATCATTGGCCCAAACAAACTGGGTAATAACAGAACTAAAAAAAGTAAATCCTAATTCTGAATATGAAATTAAGCCGATAATTACAAAAGGTGATACTGATTCTAGACCTCTGTTTACAATTGATCAAAAAGGAATCTTTGAGAAAGAAATTGATAGAGCAGTTGCACTCAAGGAAATAGATTTTGCAGTGCATAGTCTCAAAGATGTACCTTCTGAATTAGATGATAATTTGATCATCGCATCAATCCCAAAGCGTGAAGTAGTAAATGATGTTTTCATATCTTTTGATGGCTCAACTCTGGAAAACATCAAATCTGGTGCAGTAATTGGAACAAGTTCGTTACGTCGTGCAGTTCAAGTTTCAAGGAAAAGACCTGATGTTGTAGTTAAACCGATTCGAGGAAACATTGAGACAAGAATCAAAAAAGCTTTTGGTGAAAAATATGATGCGATAGTACTTGCTCAAGCCGGGATATCTAGATTAGGTGTTGATGTTAAATTTACTGCTTTACCTGTTGATGATTTTTCGCCTTCTCCTGGTCAGGGAGCAATTGCGATTGTTGCAAGATCTGATGATACTGAAACAATTTCAATGCTTAGAAAAATCGAAGATGCTGACTCTAGATTTGAAATTGAAGCAGAACGAGCACTATCAGACTATGTTGATTCTGGATGCCGATTCCCACTAGGTGCATATGCAAAATCAAATGGTTCTGAAATGATGTTGACTGTGACTGCTTTTTCTGTTGATGGTAAGCAATCAATACAAGTAACCAAAATCGGAGCAAAAGAGGATCCTGCATCTCTTGGTAAGCGTGTTGGTACAGAGCTCCGTGAGAAGGGTGTAAATGATCTTGCATTAAATTGGAGGGAAAAAGTGGAGGAATGGAATAAGACTTGACTGGAAAAGTGTATCTTGTAGGGGCTGGACCTGGAGATGGTAAATTAATTACATTACGTGCAGTTGAATTACTCGAAAAAGCAGATGTTGTGTTATTTGATCGATTGGTTAGTAAAAAAATAATATCAATGATTCCTAAATCTGCAGAAAAAATCTATGTGGGAAGGGCAGTAGGAGATGACACAACTCATCAAAACACAACTAATGATTTAATGGTAGAGTATGCTAAATCCAAAAAAAAGGTGGTTCGACTAAAGGGAGGCGATCCAATGATATTTGGACGCGGTGGAGAAGAGGCAGAATTTCTAAAGGCAAATAAAATCAAATATGAAATTGTTCCTGGAATTACTTCGGGTATTGGATCTGCCACATACGCTGGAATCCCTCTAACTCATAGAAAATATGCATCTTCTGTAGTTTTTGTTACAGGACATGAAGATCCAGAAAAGAAAAAAGAGATTGTTAAATGGAAAAATCTTGCGAAGTCAGTTGACACCATTGTAGTCATGATGGGATTATCTAGAATTGATATTATTTGTAAACAACTGATTGCTGGAGGTATGGACAAAACAACACCAGTGGCTGTTATTCAAAATGGTACTACTCCTAAACAAAAAATGATTAAAGGAACTGTTACCAACATTGCAAAAAAAATTAAGGAAAATAAAATCACTCCTCCAACTAACATAATTATTGGCAAGGTCGTTGATTTATCAGAAACTATTGGGTGGAAATGATGCTTGAAGGAAAAACTATAGCAATTACTCGCTCAAAAGATGATGCTACTGAATTTATCTCTCTTGTAGAGCAAAATAATGCAATTCCTATACCTTTACCGACAATTGAGCTTGTTAGCAAGGGTGAGAAAATTGTTGATGAGTTTTTAGAATCTGTTTCCAAATACTCTCCTGATTATTCTGTTTTTATGAGTTCAAAGGCAGTAAAATTATTGTTTGACACTGCAAAACAGGTTGGGAAACTGGGGGAATTGCAACTTGCTGTTGCAAATACAATGGTGATGTCTGTTGGACCAAAAACTACAATTGCACTTGAAAATGAAGGAATTAAAGTAAACTATCAACCTACTATATATTCATCAGTTGGAGTTGGTGAAGAATTTACGCAAATTCATGCTGTTGGAAAAAAGGTAATTGTTCCGCGTAGTGGTGCATCAACTCCTTTTCTAAAAGAACTACTTAACAAGATTGGAATTGATGTATTGGAGATTCATTTGTATGATGTATGTGCATTTAGAGATACCACTCAATGGAATGAATTCCGTCAATTATTTTCTCAAAATAAAGTGGATGGTATTGTTTTTACCAGTGCATCATCTGTTAGAGGATTTTTTGATATAATGTCAAAAGATTATAATGAACAGACACTGCTAGATGATCTTGGAAAATTATCTGTAGTGTCTATTGGACCTTTTACCTCAGATGAATTAAAAAAATTCAAAGTTAAAAACACTGTTGCTGAAGTTCATACTGTTGCAGGTGCTTTTGATGCAATGAAGAGTACTTTATCTGGTGATTCTAGAGTTTAATTATATTGTGAAAAATTTTTCAAGGATCTAAATATGTTAAATTGGGTTTAGACATGTTTCATAAACCTCTTTTCCAAAAACTCTTTTTCATCTACTCCTCTAAAACAGTACAGGAATAATCTATGTTGTCTTATACCCGTCTGATACTGATAATCTAATTATTTCCAAAAATAATTAAAACCTATAATATCTCATATTCTTTGAGGTGTTTTTTTAATTGAATTGGAGATGATTTGTTATTACTTTGTGGTAAAAAGATGACAATGAGATTCATGGTGAATTGTGTTTATTATGTCGTCATAAAGTGTCATTTCTACCATAGATAGTTTAGGATAATCTACAATTAACAGATCAATTTTGTTATCCTTTACATAACCAATTACCCAATGTGCAATAGAGTCAGTTAAAGCAAATTTTGTTTTGGCATGAATCCCTTCTGCTAAAGCAATTTTTTTCCAATTTTCTAATTCTACTTTTAGTTTAGAAATCTGTTGTTGAGCTCTTTTTTTATCTGATTTTGTCTCAAAAAAATAAAGTTTTGGTTGAATCTTGTACATGCATTCAATGACGGTAAAATTAGAATCAAACTTTTTAGCTAATTCTAGTCCAATATTAAATGATTTTTTGGTATGTGTTGGAGTAATAATTGCAACTGCTATATTTTTGAATATTTTGGACATGATTTTTAATATGTATTATATCCTATATTTGGATTATATAATTCTGTGATTTATGTTATACTTAGGATTTTAAGTCTATTTTTATTTAATGATGTTGCATGATAAACACTATGAAATACTAGCTACTAATGGTTTGGTATTTGGAAGTATTACTGTAAATTATACAGAATATCAATTATTAATCTCTGACCAGAATGATCTACTGAAAGAATTATCCGAATGTCATTAATACAACTCTGGATATTGATTATGCCTATCTAATTTAAAATCATAATTTTTCAACATACATCTGAAATATAGAATATTATGTATTTTCAACTATTTTCCTTGAAACACTATCTATAGTTAGTAATTTTTTCACTCCTTTTAGTTTTATTCTCTTTGATATTACTACAAGATCCACTTTTTGATTTTAAGATAATTCTTTTTCCATTTGATATAATTTGTTAATTCGCTTGTAAGTTAATGGATGTGTTCTAAAAATCTCCCCAAACTTACTGAAACTACTATTTCGTTCCCAATCCATGGCCTTTTTTACCTCATCTTCTGAAACATGCTGATCCTTGTAATACGAGGCAAATTTTGTAACCTCATAACTTGATGAAATAGGGTCAACTGCATAAAATGAACGAAGTGTAGAATTTCTTGCTTCTTGTTTTTGCAAGCTTAGACCATAGGTAATCTTTGCTAGTGCATTGGCAAGTATGGTTGGTTTTACTTGTTGTCCTGCAAAATTATCTGCATAAAATTCTCTGAGGCGTGAAAAGTAGAGTATCAAAAGATTTGTAATAAAATATACTACAAATGCACCAATCCCTATTATGACTGTGGACCCTCCTTGGTTTCTACCTCTCCCTCCAAACATAGTGGATAATGCAATAAAATATGCAATAGTTGGAATCACTGAAATTATCGTCATTACAACCATGTCATTGTGTTTTATGTGACCAATTTCATGTGCGATTACTCCTTTTACTTCGTCTTTTGTTAATGTGTCAAGTAATCCACGAGTTAGAGTTAGCGTTGCAGATTTACTTGTCCTGCCAAACACAAATGCATTGGGCATGCTAGTGTTTGCTATTGTAATTTTTGGAATCTTAACATTATTCTTATTGCATATTCCATGAGTTGTTTCTTCAATCCATGGAAATTCTTCCTTATTTAATGGACTCATGTTTGTACTCCATCTTACTATTGATGGTCCTATGGCCCATTGGATCAGACCCAAACCTACTGCCATTCCTACAGTAGCAATTATTCCAAGATTAAAATAATAACTCAAACCAGCAAGTAATGCAAAGAGTAACCCAAAAACTAAGATCAATGTAAGACTCATTGATGCTACAAGTCCCTTAATCATACATGCATCTCGATTGATGTTGAGATATAATTGTTTGAAAAGAACTATGGGATGAGTATATTTGCATGTTTAACACTTCACTGATGCTCTAAATGTTGCCTTTGACCATTTCTATATTTAACCAATCACTTTTCATTACTATACACTTCTTCTAGTTTGATGATAATATTTGAAATCACTTCATAGTTGTTGAATACTTTTTACACGGATTTGTACTAGACAAGAGTTTACAGTGTGTGTATATGAGAATTGTTTAATCATATATTATCGCTTGTGATGTACCATTGATAATAATCTACTTTTTAAAATTATTTTTTTGAATTATCAGAGTAACATAATAACATGATTTTAATTTTTTTTCTTATTTTCCAAAATAGTGAAGATGATGAGTTTAACCCAATTTTATTTTTTATTTCTTAAAGTTAAGAATTTCTATTTGCTAACTCCTCTCATTTGGGGAAATTGGTTTTTTAAGAATAAAACTATTCAATTTTAACCTGATCCGAACATAAAGATTAGACATTCCACAATTACAATATTCAAATAAAATAACTAAACCTTCTGGAATAATTCTGTATAATATTAAAAAGAACTATACTTCAATATGGATATCTCTTTTATACCATGGTGACATCTTTTAAAAATTGTTTAATGTGTAATTCTTTATTTCTTCTTGTAATTACCTCCCTTTGTTGAAATAAATTATCAAATATTATAAACTCTAGTTCCTGCTTGAATCTGGCCTATAATCTTGATACCCTGTTTATGAGTATCTTTTGAAATTCGTATTGTTGTAATCTCCTTTAATACATGTTTGATATATTTGGAGATTATATTCTCATGGCGATCTCTTTATCTTAATTTTAAATCTTAGCTAAACCTATTTAGCTATGCCTATTTTTCCTCATGTATTTATAATATAACGGGGTTATGATATGCATGACAACTGAAAATTTGGATATGGATTATTCAAAATATGATTTTAAAGACTCAACTGAACTATATGTTCATCTTAGCAAGAAAGGCCTGTCTAAGGAAACTGTAATTAGCATCAGCAAGATGAAAAATGAGCCACAATGGATGCTTGACTTTAGATTACGTTCTTATGAAATTTTTATGCAAAAACCAATGCCTACATGGGGCGGTGATCTTAGTGTTATTGATTTTCAAAACATCTACTACTATGCAAAAGCATCTGATAAAGTAGAAAAAAATTGGGATGATGTTCCAGAAAATGTCAAAAACACTTTTGATAAATTAGGAATTCCTGAGGCCGAAAAAAAATTTTTGGCAGGAGTTGGTGCACAATACGAGTCTGAAGTTGTATATCATAGTCTTAGAGAAGACTTGGCAAAACAAGGTGTTCTCTTTTTAGACACTGATGCAGCACTAAACGAACATCCAGAACTATTCAAAAAATACTTTGGTAAAATCATTCCTCCAGAGGATAACAAATTTGCAGCACTTAACAGTGCAGTTTGGAGTGGTGGCTCATTCATCTATGTTCCACCTGGCGTCAAAGTTGACATGCCCCTTCAAGCATACTTTAGAATTAATGCTGAAAATATAGGTCAATTTGAAAGAACCTTGATCATCGTAGATGAAGGTGCAGAAGTTCATTACATTGAAGGATGTACTGCTCCTGTCTATTCTTCAGAATCTCTCCACTCTGCAGTTGTAGAACTTGTTGCACTTAAAGATGCAAAATTAAGATACACTACAATTCAGAACTGGAGTAATGATGTCTACAATCTTGTAACAAAACGTGCTTATGCATATGAAGGTGCAACAGTAGAATGGATTGATGGAAACATTGGAAGTAAACTAACTATGAAATATCCTGGGGTTTATCTTATGGGTGAGCGAGCCTATGGTGAAACGCTTTCTATTGCTTTTGCTGGTAAAGGACAACATCAGGATACAGGAGCAAAGATGGTTCATCTTGCACCAAACACAACTTCTAAAGTCACATCAAAGTCGGTAAGTAGATTGGATGGGCGTTCCACTTATAGAGGAATGCTACACGTGGCAAAAGGTGCTACAAACGTAAAATCTACTGTGAGATGTGATGCTTTACTCTTAGATGATACATCAAAAACTGATACTTACCCATACATGGAAATTAATCAGGAAGATGCAACAATTACTCACGAGGCAACAGTTGGAAAAATTGGCGATGAACAAATTTTCTATCTGATGACTAGGGGATTCAATGAAGAAGAAGCACTATCCCTAATTGTTAATGGGTTCATGGAGCCATTTACAAAAGAATTACCAATGGAGTATGCTGTTGAGCTTAATCGACTCATCAAATTAGAGATGGATGACTCTGTGGGATAAACTCCACAACTTTATTTTGATTAATCATGTCTCAAGAAATTCTCTCAAAACTTAGTACAACTCACATTGATAAGATTTCTTCGTCAAGAAATGAACCTGACTGGCTCAAAGTTCACAGAAAGAACTCTTTATCTGTTTATGGTAGTTTACCAATTGAAATGTCTCCACTTTACAACAAATACACTGATGCAAAAAAAATGGATCCAGAAAAAGTATCACTTTCATTATCAACAACAGAAACAATTCCAGATTTTCTTAAAAAAAGACTAGGTGAATTACGAAATGAAATATGTATTATTCAAATTGGAACAAACATTCACAGAATACATGTGCCTGAGGATTTAAAATCCAAGGGGCTTGTAATTTCTTCAATATCTGATGCAATTAAAAATAATTCTGAACTTGTAAAAAAATCACTAGATGCATCAAATTCAAAAGATGATAAATTCACAGCGTTAAACAATGCTGCCTTTAATTCAGGTATTTTTATCCATATTCCACGTAATTTGATATTAGATAAACCCATCTACTTTTTGACTTGTCTATCTGATGACGGCCATTCTGTAATTTCAAGAAACATAATATTTGCAGACGAAAGTAGCAAAGCTGCAATTGTCCAAGAACTATACTCACCACATATTGAAGCACAACAAGCATATCTTGAATTATTAAATACTAATCTTGCAGCAAATGCTCAATTGGATATCACTACTCTGCAAATGATGGATCAACATGCTATAACTTTCTCTACAAGACGAACAGACTTGGCACAAGATGCCAAAGTCAATTGGTATTCTGGACTTTTTGGTTCCATGCTATCTAGATATAAAATTGAATACTACCTTAATGGTACTGGTGCATCGTCTAATGATTCTGAGGTAATCTTTGGAAATAATGAACAATCTTTTGACATTCAAACTAATGTAAATCATGAGAGTCCTTCTACTGAAGCAAGAGTTGTTGAAAAATCAATTCTTAGAAATAAATCCAAATCTCTCTTCAAAGGAATGATCCGAATTAAAGAAAATGCCTCAAAATCAAATTCCTTTTTGTCTGGTCGTTCAATCCTACTTGATAAAGATGCAAAATCTGATGCTATTCCTGGTTTAGAAATTTTTACTAATGATGTAAAGGCAACTCACTCTGCATCTGTTGCACAAATTGATGAAGAACAAATTTTTTATCTTAAAACTAGATGTCTCAGTCATGAAGAAGCTGAACGAACAATTATTGAAGGATTTTTGGAACCTCTCTCAAGAAAAATGTCATTTCAAGTAAGAGCCTGGATTGCATATCTTATTGAATCAAAATGGGAAAACAGAGAACTCACAATTAATACTGATGCAGAATTAGCAAAGTTTGTTGAAATTGAAGAAACACGTTACAACGAAGATTCTGAAATTGAGCAACACTACAAGTATCGGTGATAATTTTGTCTGAATGGATTAAAGCTTGTACGATGGACCAAGTAAAAGAGGGCCAACTTTTTGGATTTGTCCATGGTACAAAGAAAATTCTTCTAGCAAATCTTAAAGGAAAGATTCATGCTACTGATTTAATTTGCACTCATGCTGATGCTGATCTTTCTACTGGATTCCTAAGTGAAGAGGGTGTACGATGCCCATTACATCTATCTGTTTTTAATTTGGAGGATGGTAAACCACAAAATCTTCCTGCAGAAATTCCTCTTATTGTATACAATACTAAAATAGACGACAACGAAATTTACGTGGAGGTTTAAAAATTGCAAAGCACAGAATCATTATTTGAGAATTTGAGAAAAGATTTTCCAATTCTGAAAAGAGTTGTTAGAGACAATAAACCTCTTGTTTATCTTGATAATGCTTCTACTACTCAAAAACCAAATCAAGTAATTGAAGCAATTACTGATTACTATCAAAATCATAATGCAAACATTCACCGTGCAGTTTATGCCCTTGCTGAAGAATCAACTGAAGCATATGAGTTAACTCGGGATAAAATTGCAAATTTCATTAATGTAAAAGATCGTCAAGAAATTATTTTTGTTAGGGGCACTACTGAAGCAATTAACTTGGTTGCGTATGCATGGGGCAGACCTAATGTCCATACAGATGACATTATTGTTACTACTGAATATGAACATCATAGTAACATTGTGCCTTGGCAGCTTCTTACTCAAGAGAAACATGCTAAAATAGAATACATTAGAATGGATGATAATGGTGAGTTAATTTTAGATGATCTTGATAAATTTCTGGCAACTGGAAAGGTTAAACTCGTAACATTTAGTTTAATGTCCAATGTTCTTGGTACTATAACTGACGCACAAAAGATTATTGAGCGTTGCAAGACAGCAGGTGTTCTCACTCTCATTGATGGGGCTCAGGCAGTACCTCACATGAAAGTTGATATTGAAAAATTAGGATGTGATTTTTTTGCATTTTCTGGACATAAAATGCTAGGACCAACTGGAATTGGTGTTTTGTGGGCTAAAAAATCTGTATTAGAAACTATGGTGCCTTTCCATGGTGGCGGTGACATGATTCGAGAAGTTCACAAATATGAGACGACATGGAATGATTTACCATACAAATTTGAAGCAGGCACTCCAAACATTGCAGATGTGATAGGATTTGGTGCTGCAATTGACTATCTTACAAAGATTGGGATGGATAATGTACGAGAACATGAAGTTGAATTAACAAAATATGCTATTGAAAAGTTGTCTCAAGTTAAGGGCCTGCATATCTATGGAACAAAAGATATCTCAAAACGTGGTGGTGTAATCTCGTTTAATTTTGCAGATGTTCACCCACATGATGTAGCTCAGATTATTGATGAAGAAGGAATTGCTGTTAGATCTGGTCATCATTGTGCTCAGGTACTGATGGAAAGACTAAATGTTGCTGCAACATCCAGAGCTAGTTTTTACATTTATAATACTAAAGAAGACATTGATATTCTAGTAAATTCATTAAATATTGTGGCAAAGGTGTTTAAATTATGAGCAGTAATGCGGACATTTATCATGAAATGATTGTTGATTATTCTAGAAATCCTGTGAATTATGGAAAGATAGAGGATCACGATGTAACTTTCCACGACTCAAATCCATTATGTGGTGATAGTATTGATATTGATATGAAAATTGATGATAACAAAGTCACAGATATTAAATTTCATGGAAGAGGATGTGCAATTTGCATGGCATGTTCTTCTGTTTTAACAGAAATTACGAAAGGTAAGACTCTTGATGAGGTAAGAGCCATTGAAAAGAATGATGTGTTAGGTGAGCTAGGTCTTGAGCATCTTCAGGCAGTTCGAATAAAATGTGCTTTGCTTTCTCTCAAAGTACTCAAATCTGCTCTTTACACCTACATTGGAGAGCATCTTGAAAATACTCAAGATTTGAACACACTAAAAGAAGAGGCAGCAAATCTGTACTAGTATGAGTGATTTTACTCCTACGACTCCAATTGCACTTCAGATACGCAAAATAATCTTTGAAAAATTCAATGATGTTGATATTAACTTTACAAATGATGATGTTTTTGAAATCCTTAAAAAAAATGGTGATATTAATCCATCTTGGGTTATTGATGATGTTGAATTATTTTTTACCGAAATTTGTAATTCAGGCCTTGTCAGAAACATAGGACAGAATTTCACTACGATGTATTTGAAACTATTTGATCCACTTGAAAAAATCCATTGTAATGCATGTGATCAAGATATCTATCTTGGTTCATCTGAGGATAGAATTTGTATTAATTCTTCTTGTAATTCTTCTATTTAGTTCTGTATTTCATTGCTGCATCTTCAAGGGCTTTTATCATTGGTAGTTTCTCCCCTGTGAGATAAAGCACCAAAGCACCACCTGCAGTACTGATATGTTCAATTTTATCTGCCAATCCTAGTTGCTTTAATGCTGTTGTTAAATGTCCTCCGCTGACAATTGTCGTCGCTAAAGAATCTGCAACTGCTTTAAGCAATGCATTTGTCCCGTAACTGAATTGTTTTTTTTCAAAAAATCCAGCGGGTCCGCTGATAAATACAGTTCCTGCACTTGCAATTAATTTTGAATAATAATCTACAGTCTTTGGACCTAGATCAAAAATTTTGTCTCCCTTGCCAATCTCTCTGACATCTAATTCTACCCGTTGTCCATCTTTGTCAATTGCAACATCTACTGGTGTTGCGAATACATCTGGGTATTCTCCTATGAGTGCATGTGCTTTTGCTACTACTTCATCTTCTCGTTTGATTCCAAGAGGTGATTTTATTCTAGCTTGTGCACGCATAAACACATTGCCAATAAGACCCGTTAGTAGTATATGATCTGCACGACCATTTTGAATCAATAATTTTATTGCCTCTAGTCTATCTGGAACCTTGGAACCACCTAGAACGATCACATGTGGGGCCTTAGCTATTGTCATTATCTTATCTAAATTCCTAACTTCTCTTTCGGCAATTTTTCCTGCACATGCAGGTATAACCTGTGGAAATCCAACTATTGATGGGTGCGATCTGTGAGCACTTGGAAATGAATCTAGTACACAAAGATCAAATAATTTGGATAATCTAGAAACCATTATTGTTTTTGCTGCATTCTCTGGTGTGAATTCATAATTTTCTTCAGCACATAATCTTAGATTATCTAAAAGTAAAATATCGCCATTTTCCAGATTTTTAATTGCATTTTGTGCAGCTTCCCCAATTACATCTTCGACATATTTTATTTCCCTATTCATTAATTTCTCAAGAACTTTGGCATGTTTGTCCATTCCAGTATAGTCATTATTTCCAACTCTTCCTTGATGTGATGCGAGGACAACTTTGGCATCTTTTAATGCTGTGAGTGTCTCAATTGCTTCTTCGATTCTCTTGGTACCCATAATCTCCATTGTAACTGGATCTATTGGACAATTCATGTCCACTCTCAAGAAAACTGTCTTGCCTTTAAGGTCAAAATCATCTAATGTGAGTACCTTCACAATTTTTCTATTATTTACTTGGTTAAATTCTTTGAGGAGATCTGAATTATTTTCATTGATCTTTGTCTTGATCTCCCCTCTACAAAACTTATGTACTGACAAAAATTAAAAGACACGTGCCTGAGGCTTAATTTATTGCAAAACTGGATTTTTGATATTAGGTCACGCTCTTTTGTTCTGATGACAATTCTGTTTCTAATTCTAACTGCGCTTGTTTATTTTAGAATAACTGAAAGTTTCGATCAAAGTGTTATTTTGTATTTCTCTCAAATTGTTGGAGATCCAACAATTGACCTCATTATGCAATACATCACAGAAAGTGGTGAAGTTTTGTGGATGTTGGGATTTGGTATTTTGATGCTAATAATCCCAAAAACTAGAAGGGTTGGAATTACTATGATGATATTAATTGTGATCTCTACATTACTTACAGGATACATCAAATGTGGTGTTGATAGGGATAGACCTGATTTTGATTATGAGGGTGCCCCATTCCCAGTACCGATAAGTAAAGACACCTTTGCCTTGTTTTGTGAAGGTGGTTTTGACGCATCATATCCGTCTGGCCATGCAGCAAGATCTGTAATATTTGCAATTATTATCGGCTACTCTCTCTCCGAACTATTCCCGCGAGGTGCTTATCTCTTGTTCATTTATCCTGTAATGATTTCAATTAGTAGAATCTATGTCTTACAACACTATCCAATGGACGTCATTGGAGGAACTGTGATTGGTATAATGCTTGCAGGAGTTATGGCAAAAAGAACAAAACTTTACAAAATTTTTAACAAATCAAAAACCTAAATCACTTAATGCATTACTACTTATCAAAACTATCGCATAGTGATCATTGTCATGATGATATGTCCAATATCTTATGTCTGGAATTTCTTTTTTTTGTTTGAGCCCGTGTGTCACTCCTGTTGTTATTGTATATCCAATTCTTTTTGCAATTTTTGATTCTTTTGGAAATAATACTTTGAATCCATCTTTTTTATCTTTAAAACCTATTTTTACCATTTCTGCTACTACATCAATCGCTTCTTTTTCATCTTTTAGATCATATGTCTTTGATATTGGTAAATCTTTAGGATGAAAATCCATTGAATATGATAAAACTTCTTATCTAATATTTTTTAAAAAACTGGTTTTGCGATCAAAGTTAGTTAATTTTCTTTACCGCTAAGTCAAATCCTGAACATATTAACAACTTAATCCTGTCATTTATCATAATTGTAACATTGGCATCCGTAGAAAAGTTACTAATTCAATTACGTAAAAAGAAACAAGAAGCAACAAAGCTAAGATCACAAGCAGAAGCAGAACTAAAAAAATACCGATCTGCTGAAAAACGTTCAGCTTCTGGTATTATGTCAATTGAGAAAAAAATAGACTCTGAAAAAGAGAATGCATCTGATGTTTCTACAGTGCTTAACCAAAAAGTATCTCAATTGGAAAGTATTGAAAGACTGGTGGCGTCAGCAGAAGAACGTCTTGCTAGAGAAAAAGAATCTGTTGAAAATATTCAACAAGAGATTGAATTTGCTGAAAATCCTGAAGAAAAACAAAATGCTGAGGCTAGGTTACGTTCATTAAATGATCATATTGAAGAACTTGTCTCTGAAATTAAAAATAGAAAAAAAACTACTAAAAAAATTGCAAATGAAATTGCAAACTTTTCAAATATAAAATCAAAAATCAATTCAACCATTCAAAAACAATCTAGATCAAAACCTACTCTCCGTGAAACAATGGTAACTAGTCGCAAATCTGCAGAAAAACTTGTGAAAGAATTGGAAAGAAGAATCAAAGCAGAAGAATCTGCTAAAAATGCTTTAAATAAAGCATCTTTAAAATTCCGAGAATTTTTAGCAAGGAAACGTAAATCTAAAAGAAAACCAGCTAAAAAGACTGCAGCCAAAAGAAAACCAGCTAAAAAGACTGCAGCCAAAAGAAAACCAGCTAAAAAGACTGCAGCCAAAAGAAAACCAGCTAAAAAGACTGCAGCCAAAAGAAAACCAGCTAAAAAGACTGCAGCCAAAAGAA